>WPCG01019031.1_pt1 | contig 314345 bp, 256 predicted proteins | sample 5403311 | NCBI WGS metagenome assembly WPCG01 (sample SAMN12869467, study PRJNA574797) | sludge metagenome | isolation source: wastewater treatment of Control | place: China:Beijing | collected 2019-05-17
AGCCCTTGGCTTCGCCGCCAAATTGCTTGGACAGCACCGTGGCGATTGCCGCCGTCAGCGTCGTCTTGCCGTGGTCAACGTGACCGATCGTGCCGACGTTCACGTGCGGCTTGGTGCGTTCAAACTTACCTTTTGCCATGACGGACTCCTGCCCTGGAATAAGAAGCGTATGAGTGTTTAACAACGAAAGGAGAGTGGTGCCCATGACGCGGATCGAACGCGTGACCTCTCCCTTACCAAGGGAGTGCTCTACCACTGAGCCACATGGGCATTGATTCCACCGTACTTGCGACGGCGAAACAATCAACTACTGGAGCGGGTGAAGGGAATCGAACCCTCGTCGTAAGCTTGGAAGGCTTCTGCTCTACCATTGAGCTACACCCGCAATCACGAATCAGCCAGGCTGATCAGCCTCACTTGCCGAGGGCTTACGCGACCACCTTACCCGCTACATCAACGCCCGCTTCGTCCTTGAACGATGGTGCGGGCGCTTCAGCAAACTTGGTGGAGAGGGTTGGATTCGAACCAACGTAGGCGTTAGCCAACAGATTTACAGTCTGCCCCCTTTAACCACTCGGGCACCTCTCCGTAGAATTCAAAATTATGGACCTCTTCTTTACTAGTGTCAAGCGCTATCAACTAAAAAGAATAAAATAGTTGAAATCGTGCGCTGGCTACAACGAAATTGTCCTCACCAGCCCTGCCTGGGTCCAGGGCTGGCGCCCCGACGGCGAACCGGACAGGGCGCCAGCCGAGGCGGCCGCACGGCCCTCCAGATGGTTTACTTCAGCCAGTGCCGGCCGGCTTCTTCGACGCCCCCGCGCTTGTCGACCAGATCCCAGGCAAATTCCATCACGCGGATGTAATCCGGGTCATCCACCGGAAGCATGAAGCCCAGGTAGTTCTTGGGCGTCAGCGGCGTGTCGATGAATTGCGCGCTCAGGCGCGGGTCCGCCTTGCTGTAGTGCAACGCTTCATAGGTTTCCGTGATCATCACGTCGCCCTTGCCTTCAGCAATCAGCGCAGGAATTTCCGCATTTTTGTCATGCGTGCTGATCTGGGCCTTGCCCAGGTTGGCCAGCACGAAAGCCTCGTTGGTCCCGCCGGGATTCTTGATGACCTTCACGCCGGGCTGGTTCAGGTCAGCCACCGACTGGTAGCGGCCGGCTTCACTGCTGCGTACCAGCGCGACCTTGCCGAAGGGCGCATAGCCCGGCAGCATCTCGACCTTGCCGATACGTGCGGCATTGCGCGTGATGCCGCCCACCGCCACATCGAAATGATTGGCCTGCAGGTCAGGCATCAGCTGGGGCCAGGAAGTCTGCACGTATTCCACCCGCAGCCCCAGTTCCTTGGCGATCTGCTCGATGACGTCGATATCATGGCCCTCGTAGCCGCCATCGGCTGTCTTCATCGCAAAGGGCCGGTAATCGCCTGGCGTACCCACACGCAACACCTTGCTCTCCATGATGGCGTCCAGCCGGGGGCCGGCAGTCGCAGATGTACAAAGCGCCAGGCCGGCGGCAAGGCCGGCCAGAACTCGGGAGACTTGTCTCATGAGGCTACCCTCTGTTTTATTGTGGTTGTTGGAAAAATAAACGGCCCGGCCCGGCGACAAACGCCGAATCGGGCCGCTGGCCAGCGCCGCTCTTTATCAGTCGTTGCCGGCTTGGGCCCTGGCCGCCACCCGCGCCGCTGCGTTGAGCGCCCCGACGCCGGCATAACTGCCCAGGCGCTGTACGGCCTCGCAGAAGAAATGCCCTGCAATGTTATCGGTGTAGCAATGCAGGTACTCGCCGCCGGCATCCCGATCGTACAGCACACCGTGCTCGCGCAGTTGCGCCAGCAAGTCCGGCGCCAGATCCAGCCGGCTGGCCAGGTCGTCGTAATAGTTCGGCGACACGGGCGTAATGGCAACCCCTGCCGTCTTCCAGGCACGTACCGTCGCAAAGATGTCGTGGCTGGAAAAAGCCAGGTGATGCACCGCCACCCCGCCCTGCTGCTGGGCGGCCCTGGCGGTATCGGTGCTCAGGCTTTGCGAAACATTCAGCACCAGCCTCAGACTGCCATCCGTATTGGCCGCAGTGGTAATGTCCACCAGGCCATAGGGGTCGGCAAACTGCAGGTTGTCTCCCTGGTTCAACCCCAGCACCGAGCGTGCAAACAAGGTCCAGGTATCGCGCTGGCCGACATTCATGCCCAGGGCCAGGTAATCCAGTCCGTTAATAGCGGCGGCCGAGCCGGCTTCCGCCTGGGATGCCTGCTCCAGCACGAAATCGGCCTCGAACAGGCCATTGGGCGCCAGGCTGGACGATACGAAATACACGACGATACCGCCCGGTGAAACAATCGCCGGCAATACCATTTCCCCCGCCCCCACCGGACTTTCAAAACGCGCGGATTGCAGGGCCTGGCCACGGCTGAGCGCGCCTACCGGGTCCTGCGTATACAGGCCCAGGGCACACACCGAGGCGCCGAAACTGCCAAAACGCTCGCGAGCAAAAGAGCCGGGCTGGGAATTGAGGATCAAGGCCACATCGCCCTGGCGATACAGGATAGCCTGCTTGGAGCGGTGCTTGCCGGCGCGCCGGAAGCCCATGCGTTCGAACATTTTCCCCAGCCCGGCCGCCGACGCTTCATCCACGGCAAACTCGACGAAACTCACGCCGGAAAATACAGGCGCAGGCGGCGGATTGAACAACTCGATGCGCGCCGCCGTTGCTTTCAACTTCTCGGGGTCTTCGTCCGCCTCGGGCCGGGCCAGGCGTTCGCGCCCCCAGCTTTCGAGATACAACAGCGAACGCATGGCATCCAGCGCAGTACGGCGATTGGGCGTCTCGCGGAAGATGTCATTGAAAATTTCCAGTGACAACGGCCCGCTGTAGCCCGCCAGCAAGGTCTGCAGGAAGAAGTTTTCCACATCCAGCTGGCCCTGCCCAGGGAAGCAACGGTGATGGCGGGCCCAGTCTATGACATCCAGCGTCAGTAGCGGAGCGTCGGCCATCTGCAGGAAAAAGATCTTGTCGCCGGGGATGGCCGCAATACCACTGGGATCGTCCTTGAGCGACAGCGTATGGAAACTGTCCAGTATCAGTCCCAGATGCGGATGCGCGGCGCGCTGCACAATATCCCAGGCCTGCCCGTACAGTTTGACGTGGCGCCCCCAGGAAAGCGCTTCATAGCCGATGCGCAGATTGCGGCGTGCAGCACGGTCCGCCAGAAGCGCCAGCTGGTCTGCGGCCAGGGCTGGATCATCGATGGCATGGGGTGAGGTATTGGAGCAGCACAGCACCAGCCCGCATCCCATTTCCTGCATGATGTCGAACTTGCGTTCGGCACGCTCCAACCCACGCGGCAACAACTCGGCCGGCATGGCCTCGAAATCCCGGAATGGCTGGTAGAGATCAATCGTCAGGCCCAGGTCAGCAGCCATGTTGCGCAAATCGCGCGCCGAGCCATTGAAATGAATGAAATCGTTCTCGAACAATTCGATGCCATCGAAACCGGCTGCGGAAATGGCTTCCAGCTTTTCCCGCAAGGTTCCGCTCAGGGAGACGGTTGCAATCGATCTACGCATATTGGGTTTTCTCTACAACGACAGCCGGCAACACTCGCCCGAACGGGAATTACTTGTCCTGCAAACGCACCAGGGCCTGAATGGCCAATGCGTAGCCATCAACGCCCATGCCGACGATGATGCCGCGCGCCGCGGGCGAAATATAGGAATGGTGGCGGAACGATTCCCGTGCATGCACATTGGAGATGTGCAGTTCGATCAGGCGCACGGCAGCGCCCTTGATGGCATCGTGCAGCGCAATGGAAGTATGCGTATAGGCACCAGGGTTCATCACCACCCCAATGCAACGGCCGGCAGCAATCTCGCGGCCCGCTTCCTGAATCCAGTCGACCAGCACGCCTTCATGGTTGCTCTGGCGGCACTCGACCTCCACCCCCAGCTTCGCGCCCTCCTCGCGGCACAGGCGCTCGACGTCAGCGAGCGTTTCATGGCCATAGACGGCAGGTTCACGCGTACCCAACAGGTTCAGGTTGGGGCCATTGATAACAAGGATGCTTGCCATGAGTGAAATCCAGAATCCAGTGAAGGAAAAATGAAAAGCCCAGGCCCGGAGACCGGGCGCAGTCCGGCGCCAGTGCACATGCCATTATCGGAAAGCCGGATCGCCAACGGATGCCGGTCCTGGCCGGCGCCTGGCCGGCGCCTGGCGCGTAAGCATAGCGTCTGGACCAGGCGCGGCAATAAGCGCTGGCAGCGCTGGCGCAGAACCAGATGCAAAATCAGGAAACAGGCCAGTGTAATAGCTACCCAAGCGAATATAATTACCAAATTCATTAATTCAAAAGACACGAATCATGAATAATGAACCAGCCCTTATGGATCTGCGTGTTTTTTCCATCGCGGCCCGCCTGGGTAGCTTCGCCGCAGCCGCCAAGGACATCGGGAAGTCGCCCGCCTATGTCAGCAAGCGTATCGCCATACTGGAACAGCAGCTGGGAATCCGCCTGTTCCATCGTACCACCCGCCGCATCCATATCACGGAAGAAGGCGAGATGGTTTACGACTATGCGCGCCGCATCATAGAAAACATGACGTCCATGACGGAGCTGGTTGCCAGCAGCAAGCTGGAGCCATCCGGCCTGCTGCGCATCGCCACCAGCATGCGCCTGGGACGCCATCATGTCGCACACATTCTGGCCATGCTGGAAGAGCGTTATCCCAAGCTGGAAATCTGGCTGGAACTGCTGGACCGCCACGTCGATATCCTGGAAGAAGGCTATGACATCGATATCCGTGTCGGCGATCCCAAGCAGCCTCACCTGATCGCGCATCGCATCACCCCCAGCCGCCGCATCCTGTGCGCCGCGCCTTCCTACATTGCCAAGCGCGGCATGCCCCAGAGCCTCGCGGATCTTGCCCAGCATGAATGCCTGGTGTTCCGCGACCGCGAACAGGCATTCGGCGTCTGGCGCCTGCACGGCCCCAAGGGGCTGGAAACCGTCAAGGTCAATGGCCGCTATGGTTCCAACCACAGCGACGTCGTGCGCACCTGGGGCATCCGGGGGCTGGGCATTTTCATGCTCTCGGTATGGGATATCGCGCGCTACATCGAAGACGGCAGCGTTATCCAGATACTGCCGGCCTACCAGGAATTCGCGGATGTCTGGGCCACCACCAGCAACCGATCGGCCAACTCCGCCAAGGTAAAAGTCGCCATCGAGTTTCTCAAGGAACAACTTTGCGACGGGCCCTATGCCCTGAATACCCGCGTCGTTCCCTGATACGCCCGAAGCCAATAAACGCTGGCCCCGGGTAATGGCCTCGTATGCCCTGCGCGACTCGGCCTGCTCATGCCTTTAGCATGCAGCGCCGGCTCACTGGAGAAAATGCTGCTGGATGAGCTCGCGCTGGCGCGTTTCCGCCAACGCCAGCATCAACAGGATGCGCGATTGCGGCACATCGTAAATGCCTGCGGCAACAAAACCCAGCGCATCATCATCCACTTCAGCGGCACGCGTCACCCAGCCATCGATGCACCGGCGCGAACGCACCACCACAGCCCCCCGCTCTGCCGCTTCGGCCAGAACAGCCAGGCAGGCACCAGACGCATTGCCGTTGCCTACCCCTGCCAGCACCCATCCGTCCCATCCCAGCTCCGTGCAGGCACGGACCTGCTCCGGCTCCATGCCTGCATGGGCATAGATCACGCCCACCTTGGGCCAGGCCCCGGCGCTGGCAGGCAAACTGTAGCGGCGGCTTGCAGGCGCGGCCACGCCAGGCGTCCAGCGAATATGATCCCCGATAAACGTGCCCAACGGACATGCGCCAGGTGAAGCGAACGCCACCAGGCCACTTGCCGATACTTTCCTGAGCCACTGCGCCGCATGGACATTGCCATTGAACGCAACCAGCACATTGCCTGCGCTGTCTGGCACGGGTTTTGCAGCCAGCAACAAGGCGTGACGCAGATTCACCGGACCATCGGCATCCGGCGCATCAGCCGGACGCATGGCGCCAGTCAGGACCACAGGAAAAGGGACTGCCAACACGCGCGACAGGAAGAAGGCAGTTTCTTCCATCGTATCGGTACCGTGGGTCACCACGACCCCATCAAAACCGCCTGACACGGCAGCAGCCTCGATACGACGGGCCAAGCGCAGCCATATTGCCTGGTTCATATCCTGGCTGCCTACGCTGGCGATATCTTCCACGTCGATATGCAAACCGCTGCCATCCAGCCCGGAATGCGCCAGCAATTCCTGGCCCTCGATCTGCCCTGCCCGGTAGCCTCCGCCGGCAGTCTGGCGACCCGCGATAGTACCGCCAGTGGCCAACACCAGAAGCCTGCGCATGGAATCAGGCATCCAACACGCTGCCCAGGCCTTGCTTCTCCAGCAAGGAAGACAGGTGATCCCAGCCATGGAAATCAATGACGATCTTGCCGCGTTCGCGCGCGCCGAGTTTGAGCGTCACCTTGGTACCAAGTTGGTCCGACAGTGCCTCTTCCAGGCGCAGCACATCCCGGCTGGGAGACTGGCGCGCACGCCGGGCATCCGGAATGGTGCCATCATCTTCCTGCAGCGTGCGGGCAACCAGCTTTTCCGCTTCGCGCACGGTCAGGCCCTTGGCCACGATGAAATTCGCCAACTGGATCTGTCGCGCGGCATCCAGCGACAACAAGGCCCGCGCATGCCCCATGTCGATATCGCCCGCCAGCAACATGGTTTGCACCGGGCCGGCCAGGTTCAGCAAACGCAGCAGATTGCTGGTGGCAGAACGCGAACGGCCGATTGCCTGGGCAGCCAGCTCATGCGTCAGCCCGAACTCGTCGAGCAGACGTCGGACGCCATGAGCCTCTTCCAAAGGGTTCAGGTCCTCGCGCTGGATGTTTTCCACCAGCGCCATGATGGCAGCATGCTCATCCGGCACCTCCCGGACCAAGACCGGTACCTCCGCAAGCCCGGCAATGCCTGCAGCGCGGAAGCGGCGTTCACCGGCAATGATTTCATACTTGCCTGCGTTTTCACCTGTCAGGGGCCGCACCAGTACCGGCTGCATGATGCCCTGCTCGCGAATAGACGCCGCCAACTCATTCAAGGCGCCTTCATCCATACGCGTGCGCGGCTGATACTTGCCAGGCACCAACTGGGCCAGGGCCAGCACAGACGGCGCCGTGCTGGCCTTGGCGGCCGGTTGTGCAGCCGCCTCGGTGATGGCCGCCAGAGCAGGTATATCGCCGCCCAGCAGCGCATCCAGGCCGCGCCCCAGCCCTCGGCTCTTCTTGGCTGCCGCAACAGCCTTGGACGCGGGTTTCGCAGCAGCCTTGGCTGCAGCCGCCGGACGAGCCGCGGCACGCTTGGCGGGCGCTTTCGCCACCGTTTTCACTGCACCGTTCTTCTCAGCTTTGCTGGCCATCCTCAACTCCTGTTTAGCTCTTCGCGTTCACACGCTTGATCATTTCTGCACCGAAGGCCACATAGGCCTTGGCACCACGCGAGTTGCGGTCATAGACCACACCAGGCAGGCCGTAACTGGGCGCTTCAGCCAGACGCACATTGCGCGGAATGACGGTAGTGAATACCTTATCGCCAAAGTGCGATACCAATTGCGCCGAAACTTGCTGCTGCAGCGTGACACGTGGATCGAACATGACCCGCAGCAAACCAATCAGGCGTAACTCGGGGTTGATGTTGTGATGCACCCGCTTGACGGTATTCACCAGATCGGAAAGTCCTTCAAGCGCGAAGTATTCACACTGCATCGGAATCACCACGCCATTGGCGCAGGCCAGCCCGTTGAGCGTCAGCAGGGACAAGGTCGGCGGGCAGTCGATCAGAATGAAGTCGTAATCGCCAGACACCTGCGCAAGGGCCAGCTTGAGGCGCTGCTCGCGGTCGCTCATTTCCATGAGGTCCATCTCGGCGCCAGCCAGTTCACGGTTGGAAGGCAGGACGTCATAGCCGCTGTCGCCAGCCGAGACAATGGTTGCCTTGATATCAGCCGTTCCGATCAGCACCTGGTACAGCGTTTCATTCAGCGTATTCTTATCAACGCCACTACCCATGGTGGCATTTCCCTGCGGGTCCAGGTCAACCAGCAGTACCTTCTTCTTGTGCTGCGCCAGGCCTGCGGCAAGGTTGATGGCAGTGGTAGTCTTGCCTACCCCGCCTTTCTGGTTGGCGATGCAGAATATTTTCGCCGCCCGGACTTTCTTCACTGTTTTCATTCAACGATTTCCTTGCTGGAACGAGTGGCAAACGCAGGCATCGCAGCCTGGGCGCTGGCACCACCATCATGGGGAGCCTGCGGCTCTGATTGGAGACTTCCTTGTGCTGTGCCCTGATCGGCCATGGAGGACATGCCGCGAGCGGCCTGTAGCCACAGCAGGCAACGCTCACCCTCCAGTTCCGGTACCGTCAGCGCTTCCGTTCTTTTGACCAGCCAATCGCCCTTGTCCTCCAGGGCTCTGATTTCTTCGACAGGTATTTTGCCTTTCATTGCCACCATGTAGCCACCATCACGTACATGATGGCCGGACCAGCTGGTGAAATCCACAAGCGAAGCAAAAGCCCGAGAGATAACGATATCGCATGCCTGGGCCGGCAAGCTTTCGATGCGGGCATGTCGGGATGACAAGTTCGCGAGTTTCAGCGTACCAGAGACCTGCCGGATGAACGCTGTTTTTTTCTCTACGGCGTCAACACAGACGACATTCCAGTCCGGCCTCATGATGGCCAGCACCACGCCGGGCAAACCGCCACCGGAACCGACATCCATGATGGACAGGGATTGACTGCCAGCATGACGGATCAACGGTGAAACCACACTCAGGCTGTCGTACAGATGCTGCACCAGCATTTTCTGAGGATCGCGGATAGCCGTCAGGTTGTAGGTCTTGTTCCACCGCGCCATCAGTTCGATATAGCGGCACAGGGTTTCTGCCTGGAGCCCGGTGATATCCAGCCCCAGTGCGCGTCCAACCGCAATCACCTGCCCAGCCGTTCCCGCAGACAGACTCATGGACACCATTACTGTTTCTCCGCTTTGTTCTTCTGGTAATGCATGCGCTTGAGATGCACCATCAACAAGGAAATGGCGGCAGGCGTCACACTGGATATGCGGGCTGCCTGCCCCAGCGTGGCCGGGCGAGCTTCGCGCAGGCGTTGCCGGACCTCAAAGGACAGGCCCGACACAGCGTCATAATCCAGTTCAACAGGGATAGGCTGGCTTTCATAGGTAGACAGACGACGTATCTCATCCTGCTGTCGATTGATATAGCCCTCGTACTTGACCTGGATGGATACTTGCTCGGCTTCGTCTTCGGTCAAGGGTTCGGCCGGCGCAAAGGCAGTGCCATCGGCAGCAGTCACAGCCATCAAACGTTGATAGTCCACATCAGGGCGACGCAACAATTCTGCCAGCGTGTATTCCTTTTCAATGGGCTTGCCCAGCAAAGGCTCGGCAATTTCTGGCGTGAGGATGCGAGGAGTAATGACCGTCTTGCGCAGCCGCATTGTTTCACGTGAAACAGCGTCGCGCTTGTCGGAAAAACGCTGCCAGCGTTCATCATCAACCACGCCCAGGTGTCGCCCGATTTCGGTCAAGCGCATGTCGGCATTATCTTCCCGCATGCTCAGGCGATACTCGGCCCGCGAGGTAAACATGCGATAGGGTTCCGTCACCCCGCGGGTAACGAGATCATCGACCAACACGCCAAGATAGGCTTCATCACGGCGAGGAACCCACGCCTCTTCCCCTTTCACCTTCAGCGACGCATTGATCCCGGCCAGCAGCCCCTGGGCCGCAGCTTCTTCGTAGCCAGTTGTGCCGTTGATCTGCCCGGCAAAAAACAGCCCCTGTATATGTTTGCTTTCCAGACTGGCATGCAAACCACGCGGATCGAAGTAATCGTATTCGATAGCGTAGCCAGGACGCAGGATATGCGCATTTTCCAGACCAGGCAGGCTATGCACCAAATCCAGCTGAACATCGAAAGGCAGGCTGGTAGATACGCCGTTAGGGTAATACTCGTTTGTGTCCAGACCCTCGGGTTCCAGGAATACCTGGTGGGAATCCTTGTCAGCGAAACGATGGATTTTGTCTTCTATCGACGGGCAGTACCGTGGCCCGATTCCTTCGATCACGCCGCTGTACATCGGCGAACGATCCAGACCACCACGGATGATGTCATGCGTCCGGCTATTCGTATGCGTGATCCAGCAAGGCAACTGCTGCGGATGCAAGCCAGCATTTCCGAGATAGGAAAACACCGGTATGGGATTGCTATCACCGTCTTGCCTTTCCAGACGTGAAAAATCAATACTCCGACCATCGATGCGTGGCGGCGTGCCAGTCTTCAAGCGCCCTTGGGGCAACTTCAGTTCCTTCAGCCGTTGCCCCAGGGTAATAGCCGGAGGATCACCTGCACGGCCGGCGGAATAATTGCTCAGGCCAACATGAACCAGGCCGTTCAGGAAAGTGCCAGTAGTCAGCACCACACTTCGTGCACGAAACTTGATGCCAAGCTGGGTAACCGCTCCCACAACCTTGTCACCTTCCACCATCAAATCGTCCACTGCTTGCTGGAACAACCACAGGTTGGCTTGATTTTCCAGGCGATAACGTACGGCACGCCGGTATAGCACCCGATCTATCTGCGCACGTGTGGCGCGGACAGCCGGCCCCTTGGAACTGTTCAATGTGCGGAACTGGATGCCTGCTTCGTCGGCACAGATCCCCATGATGCCACCCAGGGCATCAACTTCCTTGACCAGGTGTCCTTTACCTATACCACCGATAGAGGGATTGCAGGACATCTGTCCAAGAGTCTCAATATTGTGCGTCAGTAACAGCGTGGCACAGCCAGCACGAGCGGCAGCCATTGCCGCTTCAGTGCCAGCATGGCCTCCGCCCACGACAATCACGTCAAATTCGGTGGGGTAGAACATGGCGACAAGCATCCTAAAAAAATAATTATAGACGCGTCGCTCGTAACGGGTGTTTCACGTGAAACATAAAAACAAAAATATCGGGCCCACCCCTAGGTATGCGGCAAATAGCCAACACGCAGCAACAGCGGCCGGCCCTTTCCTGCTGTACTCAGCAAGTACAGATAATTATTGCTTTTCGTGGCTACAGTGTTGCGTACGTGACTCCCCCTAACCCTAAGTGGGTCCCAAAAGCCACTGCAACGGTTCTGTATCGGTAAGTGAAAACTTTTGGCGAGAAATCGAGAAAAGCTGTTACGGCAAGCCGATCTATTGAAAATGACAGCATCCACGCAAGAAAAATTTCTTGGCAATGCAGATGCGCACACATCAAGTTATCGATGATGTTTCACGTGGAACAACCAATGTGAAAGATGGCAAGTAACAGTATTTCTGGGCACTGACTGGTACCTGCTGTTCTTGAGCAGAAGAACCCATGGTATCGATATCGATCGCCAGGTTTAGGTTTCACACACTAACCTGGAAGAAATGAGCCTGAATCAGGAACGTAATTCTCAGGCAAGCCTTGGGCGCCAAAATAAAAAACCCATGTCCAAGAGAACATGGGTTTGCATAGTGAACCAGTCTCCCTGATGGGCAAACGGTTCAAAGTGACACGTCAGAGAGGCTGAATATTTTCTGCCTGAAGACCCTTGGGGCCGTCCTTGACATCAAATTCAACCGCTTGACCTTCATTCAAGCTGCGATAGCCGCGGCCTTGAATGGCGGAAAAATGGGCGAATACATCGCTACCACCAGCATCGGGCGTAATGAAACCAAATCCCTTTTCCGCGTTAAACCACTTCACTTTGCCCGTTTGAGCCATGATAAGTATCCTGATTAAAAAATATATACAACAAACCAATGCTTTTATATAGGAAAGCCCATATAAAGTCAGACCCAATAAGCATCGAATTGGGAACGGGTTTAAAACGGCTGACAACATCAGCAAACGCAGAATACAGAGAATACAAATAAAAATCCACTCCGCGTTTTCCCGAATATAGCATTAATCTTTGCGGTGACGCGTCATAAATTGACGATTTATTATTTCACTATATGAAATACCGTGGTAACAGTCAAGAATTGAAATTAACTTGAAATAGTTATTACGGTATTCAGCTGCTGTTTTTTCATACAGCGGGTGCTGAACCAACCCTATCCTTAACTTGCACAGTTTTGCCAAGACGTCTGTTCTTTCCTGTTTTGTATATATCTTTATATATAACTGATGGTTAATGATGGGTGTCTGTGGATAACTCTATAAAAATGAGATTTATCAATTAAATCATCATCTTAAGGCGTTATTCAGGCTGTTTCTAAGTCACTTGGCAGCCTGTTCATCGATTCTGGATAGAATTTTCATCCTTGCGTTTTTCGTCAGTTGTCCAGAATCGATGAACGGGTTGTCAACAGGCTTTTCCCCAAGATGAGTGATGCATGTTTGATCTATCTCAAATAAATCGAATAGAGAATGACCTGTCTTGCCTTTTTATGTGTGTCATCAATCGAGTAACACTTAGGTAATACAGCGGGCATTGAAATACCTGTTTTGAGGTTGGAGTGATTCATGAAAAGCTGAAGACATGAATAACGGTATTCGTAACGGGTTGAAAAAATATCAGTGGCCTCATTGGAACGAATGCTTGGCCATTGGTGGGTTTCAACATCGTTGGTGTTCCAGATCTGAAACGCATGCATGTACATGTCTTGTGTGGTGTCGATGACTGTTATGAGCTCGTCCTGGCTGTGTAAAGGGGCCCGCAGGGGCCGAAAAGGTAGGGTGTTGTTGTTTATAAATGTTTATATATATAGATGGTAATAATGGATAAGGCCTGGGGATATGTGCATCGATGGGTTTTATTCCAGTAAAAACAATGACTTGGATGCCGTTATCGATGTGCGCAACTTCATGCATAGGTCTGGCATGAAAAGTGGATGGATTTTCGGATAAGGCATCGATGCCGAGTTATCCAGAATCGATGCACAGCTTGTGCACGGACTTGTTCAGCATCCAGCGCCCTGGCAAGCCATTTGGGGCAGCAGGCCGCATTTTTCTGGTGGCAGCCGTCCCCACATAGGTCTGTTGCGCCGGCACTGGCGCGGTCATGCTGACGTCATCGGCCACGGATATAACTTCGGGAGGACAACCGGTGGTTGGTCCCCGCATGGGCCGGCCGCCGGTTGGGTGCTTGATGAAAGGCGGCGAGGCTTATGAAAATCGCGGTAGCCGGGACTGGCTATGTTGGCTTGTCCAATGCAGTGTTGCTGGCGCAGGCCAACGAAGTGATGGCCTACGATATCGATGCAGGCAAGGTCCAGGCCATCAACCAGGGCCGCTCCCCGATCGAAGACCCGGATATCAGGGACTTCCTGGCAAGCAGGAAGCTATCCCTGCGCGCGACGAGCGATGCCAGCGAGGCATTCCGGAGCGCCGACTACGTGATCGTGGCGACACCCACCGATTACGATCCCCATACCAATGGTTTCGATACCCGCAGCGTCAAGCAGGTGGTTCGGACAGTGCTGGGGTGCAACACGGCCGCTGAAATCATCATCAAGTCGACGGTACCCGTGGGCTTTACTGCAGGGCTGCGCCAGGAATTCGGGTATGAGCGCATCACTTTCTCGCCAGAATTCCTGCGCGAAGGACGGGCGCTGTACGACAACCTGCATCCGTCCCGCATTATCGTGGGCGCGCGTACCGATGCTGCCCGCCAGTTCGGACGTTTGTTACGCGAAGGCGCGAGCCGCAAGGATGTGCCGGAGCTCTATACCGATTCCACCGAGGCCGAGGCGATCAAGTTGTTCGCCAATACCTACCTGGCCATGCGTATCGCATTTTTCAATGAGCTCGATACCTATGCCCAGATCAAGGGCCTGGAGACACGGCAGATCATTGAAGGGATAGGCCTGGATCCCCGTATCGGGATGTATTACAACAATCCGTCCTTTGGCTATGGTGGATACTGCCTGCCCAAGGATACCCGCCAGTTGCTGGCTAATTATGCCGATGTACCCAACTGCCTGATGCGGGCCATCGTAGACGCCAATACCATGCGCAAGCAGTTTGTGCTGGAAACGGTCCTGGCGCGCCGGCCGACGTGCGTAGGGGTTCACCGCCTGGTCATGAAGGAAGGAGCGGACAATTTCCGCGAGTCGGCGGTGCAGGATATCATCCGCGGCCTGCAGGCTGCCGGCGTATCAGTCCTGATTCACGAACCCAAACTGGTTCAGGACAGCTACATGGGATGTGAAAACGAACCCATGCTTGCGCGCTTCAAGGCGCGCAGCGATGTGATCGTGGCCAATCGATGGTCGGAGCAACTGGCTGATGTCGCCGGCAAGGTCTATACGCGCGACGTATTCGGATTGGACTAGAGATATATCCAGATTTCCGGTGCGGTATGGCCCGTCTTTTCTTCACTTTGAATGTAACGGAAGCGCCTCAAAGTGTTGTCAATTTGCAGAATCCTGTGATTCTGAACCAAAACTATCGCCGTTTCGTATCGTCATTCATAGCGGTCTTTTACAATTAGTGACTATGCGCAGATTGGCATGATCGCCAGGAAAATCTTCGTTTTTTTGTGCAGACTGGCGTTTACATGTGATTTATTGTTACTTTTATAGTGATTTTGCAATGATTTGCATGGTTTTAACGTCATGAATGATGGAAATAAGGAAATAACGTCGATAATTCCGTGAAGGTTGTCCTGGTAATCAGGTGAACTTTGACGGGCTGGCATCAGACACGATGGGCGATCAAGCGCAAGCATGGAAAGCATGCTGCTTTGATGGCCGCTTCATGGCAGCCTCGCAGGGGCTTCCCTTTCTTCGCAGGATTCGTTGCTGAAGAAAACGTTGCTGCCATAAACGCTCCAACACCGCGTGGCGCAACGTGCCATGTGGCCAGATGCAACGATACAGAAGAAGGTTAGGCGAGATGGAAGCTAAGTTCGTCCAGTATTTCAGGGAATTGCAGTCGGAGGTCTCGGTACGTCCGCTGCTGGAAGCTTTTGGCAATGCGTTGTCTGAACAGCTTGGTGTCGCTGACGCCAGGGTGTTTGCACGGCGGGTGGGCCAGAGCTTCGCCGAGTCTCAACCGTTGGGGGAAGCGACAACGCTGGATGCGTTGCAGAATCAGATGAATCTGTTCTGGTCCCAGCTCAAATGGGGGCAAACTACGCTCGAGGAAACTGCCGGTGCGTTGCGCATCGTGCATCGGTTTTCGCCGCTGGTTGCCGCCCTGGGAGAAAAAAGCGCTTCGTGGAGCCCCGCCTTCCTGGAAGGCGTTTATCAGCAATGGTTCCTTTCCCTGCGGCTGGATCCGCGCCTGATGGTCAAGCAGGCGTCCGACATAGATGTGACCGGCAGCGTTGAATTCCGGCTGGAGCGTGCGGCGCAACAAGCGCCTGCCCGTTCGCCGGGCTTGTTTCGCTGAGGCAGCGGTTGCAGTGCAAAGAGGCAAGTCGACTTATGAAAGATACCAACGACGTAAGCAAACTGTTCGAGGAAATTGGCGGCAGTGCCAAAGCCTACAGGGAAATCAACCGCGCCGAGCGCGCGGGTGAGGCATTGGCTCGTTGGCCGCTGCTGTCTTCCCTGCAAGAGGACATTGCTAAGTCGGGGTCGCCCGAGGACGCCTCTTTGCTGAATATTCCACTGGGCCGCCGGCAGGAGCCGCAGTTGCCCCGCGTCGTGCGCGAGGATGGCGCCGCTGCCCGGCTGGCTGAAGCTCCCTTGGCTGAAATGACGTCTCCGGTTGCCGCGAGGCCTTCACCCTTGGGCGCCTGGGCCGCTCCGGAAACGGAACCGCAGCCCGGGCTGCGCCAGGCTGTCTGGGCTGCCGAACCCGAATTGCGGCAACAGCCTGCTTCGGTGTTGGCCGCAGCCAGCGAGCCGGTTGCCCAGGAGGTGGAACCGGATGCGCGTGCTGCCGGTTTTTCCCTGGCCGCCAAGCTGGCGTTGCGCCAGGAAGAGGCCGTGACTGCACCGGTCAAGGCTGGTGCGCCGGCTAGGCCCCAGGGAAATGGGCTGCAGGATGTTTTTTCACGCATTCTTGGCGATGTTGACAATGGCATGGGTGCGGCTACCCGCAGTGAACCTGCCCTGCCCGCTGCTTTCCTGAATGCTGCAGGCCCCGTATCACAGGGGGATGGCCTGCGTAACGTTTTTCAGCGGGAGCCGCAGGCTTCCCGGAATGACAGCGATGACGCGCAGCCCCAGGGGCAAGCGTCGTTTTCGCTGGCGCAACGGTTGAATCGCTTATGAAGATAGTCTCTGTTGTATCTCCCAAAGGGGGGGTAGGCAAGACAACCGTCACCGTCAACCTCGGCGTTGCCCTGCAACGGGCAGGACACCAGGTGTTGCTTGTCGACATGGACCCGCAAAGCGCCCTGCGTTTTCACCTGGGCGTAGACCTTTCGGTTCCCGATGGACTGGCAACCGCTGCGTTGTCGCATCGGCCCTGGCGCGATGTCTGTCTCAGTACCGAGGCGGGGGTTGCCCTGCTGCCGTTCGGCTACATCGAAGATGGTGCACGTGAACTGCTGGAAGCGGAAATGCAGCATGGCGGCGATTGGCTGCGTACCCGGCTGGCCCAGATGGGTCTGCAAGATGATGCGGTCGTGCTGCTGGATACGCCGCCGGGTGCGTCCGTCTACATGCGCCATGCCCTGCAGGCCTGCCATGCGGCAGTCGTGGTGACGCTGGCCGATGCCGCCAGTTATGCCACCTTGCCGAGCATGGAGCATATGTTGGAGCAGTACTGCGAGCATCGGGCCGATTTTGATACGGCTGGCTACCTGGTGAATCAGTTCGACGCTGCCAATCAGCTGGCTCAGGACGTTACTGGCCTGATGCGCCAGAATTTTGGCCGTGCCGTGATCGGGGTCGTGCACAAGGATGCCGCAGTGAGCGAGGCCATCGCCTGTCGCCGCAGTGTCCTGGACTATGCCCCTCACAGCCAGGCGACCAATGATTTCCTGGAATGCGCGCAATGGCTCAACGGCCGCTTGGCTGCGATCCAGCCTGAATGAATGGAAGTTTGACGCATGAACGCGACTCCGTCTTCTCACGATAAACCCAGCACCCCGAGCCTGGCCGACAGGCTGTCGGCGTGGGGTGAACGGGCGGCGGATCTGCCGTTGTGGAACAGCCGACCGGTCCGCTACGCGATTGTGGCGCTGTCGGTCTTCCTGTTCTATCTCGTCATTACCGTGCCGCTGTCTCTGGGGCAGCAGGCGTTTTTCGCAGTGGCGAGCATCACGTTGTCGCTGCTGTTGCGTCGGGTACCGGGCCGCATCGCGCTGTTTGCGATGATCATGCTGTCGATTGCCGCGTCGCTGCGGTACATGTATTGGCGGCTGACTTCCACGCTGGGGTTCGAGCATATCCTCGATATCATCTTCGGCTTTACGCTGCTGATCGCTGAGCTGTATGCGCTGGTGACCCTGTTGCTGGGTTACTTCCAGTCGGCCTGGCCGCTGCACCGCAAGCCAGTGCCCCTGCCGGACGATGTTTCGCAATGGCCGACGGTGGATATTTTCATCCCGACGTACAACGAACCCCTGGCCATCGTGCGCCAGACCGTGTTCAACGCCATGGCCCTGGACTGGCCGCGCGACAAGATAAAAATCTATGTGCTCGATGATGGGCGCCGGGAAGAATTCCGCGAGTTCTGCGCCGAAGCTGGCGTAACGCACGTAACGCGCAACAATAATTTCCACGCGAAGGCCGGCAACATCAACGCTGCGCTGGAACATACGACGGGCGACTACATCGCAATTTTCGATTGCGATCACATTCCGACGCGCTCTTTCCTGCAGATCACGATGGGCTGGTTCCTCAAGGACCCGAAGCTATCGATGATCCAGACCCCCCACGTGTTCTATTCGCCCGATCCCTTCGAGCGCAATTTGCAGACGTTCCGGGTGACGCCCAACGAAGGCGAACTGTTCTACGGATTGCTGCAGGATGGCAATGACCTCTGGAATGCGACCTTTTTCTGCGGTTCGTGCGCGGTCATCAAACGTGCCCCGTTGCTGGAAGTCGGCGGTATTGCTGTGGAAACGGTGACGGAAGATGCACACACGGCGCTGAAGATGCAGCGCCTGGGCTACAACACCGCCTACCTGGGAATTCCCCAGGCAGCCGGGTTGGCGACGGAAAGCCTGTCCGGCCACATTGGCCAGCGTATTCGCTGGGCGCGCGGCATGGCGCAGATCTTCCGCATGGATTGCCCCTTGTTGGGCAAGGGGCTGAAGCTGGCCCAGCGGCTTTGCTATACCAATGCGGCACTGCATTTCTTCTATGGTTTGCCGCGGCTGATCTTTCTGACGGCGCCCCTGGCGTATCTGCTGTTCGGCATTCACGTTTTCAATGCCTCGGCGCTGATGATTACTGCCTATGCCGTGCCGCACATTTTGCTGGCTACGGTGACCAACTCTCAGGTGCAGGGGAAGTTCCGGCATTCCTTCTGGAATGAAGTCTATGAGTCCGTCCTGGCCTGGTACATCCTGCGGCCAGTGCTGGTGGCCTTCTTTATCGATCCCAAACTGGGCAAGTTCAACGTGACGGCCAAGGGCGGCGTGATCGATAAGGCCTATTTCGACTGGACCATGGCCAAGCCCTACCTGGTGTTGCTGGCGCTCAATCTGCTGGGTGTGGGCTTCGGCGTTTATCACCTGGTCACCGGCGCCAGCTTCGCCGAGCACGGCGTGACGGCGACATTGACCATCAACCTGTTCTGGATCGTCTACAACACGCTGCTGCTGGCCGCCTGCGTGGCGGCCGCCAGCGAGACCAGGCAGGTACGGGAAAGCCACCGTGTGTCGATGCGGATCAAATCCATGCTCAAGCTTGCGTCGGGCGGCACGATTGCCTGCGAAACGGTCGATTTTTCCCAGGGCGGCCTGGGCATCCGCTTGCCGGATGATGTCGATGTGTCCTTGCATGAACGCCTGATGGTGTCTATTTACCGCAACGATGAAGAAGCCACCCTGCCCGCCAAGGTTGTGTTCAGTCGCGGCCGCAATATTGGCTTGCAGTTCGTGGACCTGACGCCGCAGCAAGAGGTGGAATTTGCCCGTATGACGTTCGCGCGCGCCGATATCTGGACCACGTTCTGGGGCAAGCTCAAGCGCGACAAACCCTTATCTTCGCTGGCCTCGTTGTTGCGGGTCAGCATGAGGGGCATTGTCCTGCTGTTCATCCATTCCAAGAATATGTTGGTCGATCTGGTGAAGGGAAACCGGGTCGAAACCAAGCGCACCAAGCTGGAAACCGGTGATTGAGCATCATCGTCGCCCGTCCGAATGTTTACCTGCCGCAGGCCCATCGCCCATGTCTATGAAATTTGATTCACGCAGCAATGTCCGCCGTCTGTTGGCCACCATGGCGCTGGCGACAGCGTCGCTGGCCGCTCAGGCCCAGCAGGGACCCTTTGTGCCGCCGACCGTTGCGGAGGATGCCGCCACGCCGGTTGCCCGTGCGGTTTCCAGCACGCGCACGAAGACCTACAAGCTGACGCTGAAGGACCTGGGCCTGCTGTATCCCATGCAGTTGCGTGGCGTGGACGGTATCAACAGCGTGCCGTTTTCCGTCCGTTCCGATGAAGTCATCGTCGGCGCGAAGGTCGATCTGTCGTATACGTATTCCCCTGCACTGCTGCCGGACCTGTCGCACTTGAAGGTCATCGTCAATGATGACGTCATCGATACCATTCCCGTGCCCAGGAATACGGCGGGCCAGGCGCTGGACCGCCAGATACCGATTCCTGTGCAGAACTTCGCCGACTACAACCGCCTGGCGGTGCAGTTGATCGGACACTACACGCTGGAATGCGAAGACCCGCTGAATTCGACCCTGTGGGCCAATGTCAGTAACAACAGCGTGCTGACACTGGATGTCATCCCGGTGGCGCTCAAGAATGACCTGAGCCTGCTGCCCTTGCCGTTCTTCGACCGGCGCGACATCAATATGCTGGACCTGCCGTTCGTGTTCCCGGAAATGCCTGATAACGGCGTGCTGGAAGCTGCGGGGGCGACGGCGTCCTGGTTTGGCGCGCTGGCATCCTATCGTGGTGCGCGCTTCAACGTTGCACGCAGCGTGCCCGAGCAAGGCAATGCCGTCGTCTTCATGACGGGCCGCGAGCGCCTGGCTGGCGTTTCCGTACCGTCCAATATCAGCGGCCCTACGCTCTCGGTAGTGACCAACCCCAGGGACAGCACGGGCAAGCTGCTGCTGGTGATGGGCCGGGACAGCAATGAAATCAAGCTGGCCGCCCAGGCGCTGACGCTGGGTGGCGTGTCCTTGTCCGGACAGACGGCAACCATTACGTCCATCGACCAGGTCAAGCCGCGCCTGCCCTACGACGCGCCCAACTGGCTGCGCTCCGACCGTGCGGTGAAGTTCGGTGAACTGGTGACCGAACTCGACGAGCTGCAGGTCAGCGGCTATTCGCCGGATCTCATCCGGGTTGATTTCCGCTTGCCGCCGGATCTGTTTGCCTGGCGCGACAAAGGGATTCCGGTAGATCTCAAGTACCGCTATACCCCGCGCATGTCGTCGCACAAGGCCAGCCTGAACGTCAATGTCAGTGATCAGTTCCTGAAGTCCTATCCGCTGGCCGCAGCCGGCCAGGTAGGGGAAAGTTCGCTGGATCGGTTGGTGAATCGCATCCTGCCGGCAGATGGTCAGCCGGTTCAGGAACAGTTCGACATTCCGTTGTTCAAGCTGCCGTCGCGCGCGCAGCTGCAGTTCCACTATTACTACGATCCGTTGAAAGAGGGCAGCTGCCGCGACGTTGTGCTGGATAACGTCAAGGGCAGTGTAGAGCCGGATTCGACCATTGATATTTCCGGCTTCTCGCACTTTATCGCCATGCCGGACCTGGCGGCTTTCAGCAATACCGGTTTCCCGTTCACGCGTCTGGCGGATCTTTCGGAAACCGTGGTGGTCATGCCGGAGAAGCCCGGGGTTTCCGATTTCTCCGCTTACCTGACGCTGATGGGCCGCATGGGGGAATCCACGGGCTATCCAGTGGTGGGTGTGACGGTGGCGCAGGGCAATAACCTTGGCATCCTGCAGGATCGCGATTTGCTGGTGTTGGGCAATAGCGCGAACCAGCCGCTGCTGAGTGAATGGGCGTCCCATATTCCAGCCGCCGAAGACGGCAAGGCCAGCCGGTTCGGCATCGCGGATTTCGTCAACGATGCCCTGGCCTGGTGGAACCGTGACGGGGAAGCGGTGCGGCGCGATGTGAACGCCAATCTGTCCTATCGCAGTGATTCCACCGATGGCGTCATTGCCGGTTTTGAATCCCCGCTCAGTGCAGGCCGCAGCGTCGTGCTGGTTTCCAGCGGCCGCAATGGAACCGTGCAGCAGACGGCGGAAGCCCTGCTGGATACCGACTTGATTCCGAAGATCCAGGGCAGCCTGGTTGTCGTGAAGGACAAGGACGTGGTCAGCCTGCTGGCCGAACCCAGCTACTACACGGGCAGTCTGCCGTTCCTGCTGCACATCCAGTGGTATCTGTCGTCACGGCCATGGTTGATGTTGCTGCTGGCACTGGGCTGCGCCCTGCTGCTGGCCTTCCTGATCTATGCCGTTTTGCGGGCGAAGGCCAAGGCCAGACTGAAGGGAGATTGACCATGAGCGCGGGCCATCGTGTTGGGCGTGCCCTGGCGGGCGCGATCGGGCAGGACGGAAGCCCTGTCACGGCAGAAACAGGCCGGCGCCATTTCCTGGGCCAGGGGCTTGTCCTGGCGGCCTTGCCATGGCTGGCAATGTCGCCGGCAGCCCGCGCCCAGGAAGCGGCAGGCGCAGGCTGGCCGCTGTGGCAGCACTTTGCGGAAACCTTCGTTCAGGCAGATGGGCGAGTGGTGGATTTCAGTGTGCCGCAGATGCATTCGACATCGGAAGGCCAGTCATACGGCATGTTCTTTGCGTTGGTGGCGGGCGACCAGGCGCGTTTCGAGGCCATCTGGAACTGGAGTGTGGCCAATCTTTTCGAAGGCGGCGTGGATGAACGCCTGCCAGCCTGGCAGTGGGGACGCAGGGAAGATGGTACCTGGGGCATCCTGGACCCGAACTCTGCCTCGGATGCCGATCTCTGGTTTGCCTATGCGCTGCTGGAAGCTGCACGCCTGTGGCGGCGCCCGGCGCTGCGCAAGCCTGCCGAGCAGTTGCTGGCGAATGTGCGGAAAAAGGAAGTTGCTACCTTGCCCGGCCTGGGCGAGATGCTGTTGCCCGGCCCGACGGGTTTTGCTTATCCCGAACAAGGGGTATGGCGGCTCAACCCCAGCTATCTGATGTTGCCGCAACTACGGCGGCTGGCGGGGGCGGACCCGACCGGCCCGTGGCGTGGTATTGCCAACAATTCCATGACCCTGTTGCGGCAATGCTGCCGGCAGGGTTTCATTGCCGATTGGGTGGCTTACCAGGCGAGTGCGCCGGATGCCGGCATGTTCATTCTGGACCCCTACAAAGGTGACCTGGGCAGCTACGACGCCATAAGGTGCTACATGTGGGCTGGCATGACCTCGCCCCGGGACCCGTTCTTCCAGGAGGCGCTTGATGCGCTGGGAGGAATGCGGCGGGTTCTGGCATCGCGGGAGTGGCCGCCGGAACAGGAGCGTGCGTTGACCGGCGAAGTCTCAGGCGATGGCCCGGTAGGTTTCTCGGCCGCCTTGCTGCCCTATCTGCGGGCCTTCAAGGATGAGCCGGCCTACCAGCGCCAGTGGCAACGGGTGCAGCAGCAGATTCCGCAGGCCGACGGCACTCCCGCGAACTTCCCGCCCTACTACGATATGGTGCTGGCATTGTTCGCATTGGGCTGGGTGGATCAGCGGTATCATTTTTCGGCCGATGGCACTTTGGTCCTGGCCCGGAAATAAGCCAGCGCCAGCACCGCGTCTATAGTGTCAGATCAATCCCTCTTTCTTTGAGCGTATGACGATGTCTGTCAAGAACAAACCCAGGAAAAACAGGCGTGCCACCGGCTTGGCCAGTCGCCTCTGCGTTGCAGCCGTGCTTGGGTATGCCGTGCCCGGAATGGCGCAGCAGGCCACGGATCCGGTGCAGGTGCTGATAGAGCAGAGCCGCTATTGGCAGGGCCGCCACGATACGGTGCGCGCCAAGGAAAGCTGGGAAAAGCTGTTGCGCATCGACCCGACACAACCGGATGCGCTGGCGGGTATGGCTCAACTCGCGTTGGATGACAATGATGTGCCCCTGGCCGAAGATTATCTGCGCCAGTTGCGCAGCGCCCACCCGCGCAGCGCCCTGGTGCGTCAGTTGGAACAGAGCATTCAGCTGGCTGGCAGCCGTGGCCAGCTGGAAGCGGCGCGCAACCTGGCGCAACAGGGGCGCGTGGAAGAAGCCGCCAACGAATACCGTCAGGTGTTTGGCGGCCAGGCGCCCAGCGGCGAACTGGCCATGGAGTATTACCAGGCACTGGGCGGCAGCGCCGATGGCTGGGAAGAAGCCCGGCGTGGCTTCGAGCGGCTGGCGCAGGCCAACCCCAATGATCCGGTCAAGGCCCTGGCGCTGGCGCGTCATCTGACCTACCGCAACTCTACCCGTGCCGAAGGCATACGCCGCCTGTCAGAACTGACGCGTCAGCCCGCCGTGCGCGATGAGGCCCGCCAGGCCTGGCGTCAGGCGCTTGAATGGTTGGGCGGCAGTCCGGCCGACGTGCGTATGTACAACGCCTACCTGTCCGCCTATCCGGATGACCAGGGCATACGCCAGAAGGTGGCAGAGGCTGGCCGTGAGCGCCAGCAGTCGCAGCAGGCGGCGCAGCGCGTCAACCGCGATCCCTACCGCGACCGCACGACTGCCGGTTTCCGCTTGCTGGACCAGGATGACCTGGTCAATGCGGAAATCGAATTCAAGTCCGTGCTGGGCGCGCGCCCCAATGATGCCGATGCCCAGGGCGGGCTGGGGCTGGTGCGTCTCAAGCAGAAGAATTTCGAGGAAGCCCAGGTCTTGCTTGCCCAGGCATCCAAGCGTGGCAACGCGGGGCGCTGGAAAGAGGCCCTGGATAGCGCAACGTATTGGTCCCTGGTGCGGGGGGCCGACAAGGCACGCGCCGACAATCGCCTGTCCGAGGCGCAGCGCCTGCTGACCCAGGCCGTGCGCATAGACCGCCAGGAACCCACTGGTCAGAATAATCTGGCAGATGTGCTGTACATCCAGGGAGATTATCCCGCTGCCGAAACACTGTACCGCAACGTTCTCAAGCAGACACCGGACCAGCCGGATGCCTTACGTGGCCTGATTACCGTGTTGCCGCAGGTCGGCAAATCCGAGGAAGCCATGCAGTTGGTGGCTCGGCTGACACCGGAACAGCAGGAAGGCATGGGCAACCTGGGGGCGCTGCGCGCCGAGGAAGCCATGCGGCAGGCACGCCTGGCCTTGCAGCAGAACGATGTGCAAAGCGCCAAGGTTGCACTGGAACGCGCCATTGCGAATGACCCGACGAATCCGTGGATACGGCTTGAACTGGCGCGGCTCTATATGGACATCGGCCAGGCCGAGCAGGCCCAGGGCCTGATGCAGGCCTTGCTGAGCAGCGGAACGCCGACCGCGGATGCCTTGCATGCCTGCGCCCTGTTTGCCGCTGCCCAGGAAGATTGGCGCACGGTATTGCAACTGCTGGAGCGCGTGCCGGGCAACGAACGCAATACGGATCTGGCCAACCTGCACAAGCAGGCCTGGGTTCATGAACAAAGCAAGCGTGCCCTGGCGCTGGCCGGGCAAGGCCAGCAACAGCAGGCTGAACAACTGCTTTCGGAGCTGCGCGGCGTGGCCGGGCGTGACACGGATTTATTGGGGGTGATTGCCAGCGCCTATGCCGATGTCGGTCAGCCGGCTGTGGCGACGGAACTGCTGCGCCAGGCCATCGTGGGGTCGGTCGCGCCGCCGCCCGGCTTGTGGCTGCAATACGCAGCGGTGTTGTTGAAGACTGGGCAGGATGCGGAATTGGCGGGCATTTTGCAGCAGTTGTCGTCGCAGCCGTTGTCGCGTGCCGACCAGGCCAGCTTCAAATCCCTGCGTGATGCCTATGTGGTGCGCCAGGCGGATGCCTTGCGACTGTCCGGTGACCTGGCAGGGGCTTACGACGTGCTGCAACCCCTGTTGCAGGAACAGCCCGTCAGCAAGGATGCCCGCAGCGCGTTGGCGCGCATGTACGCTGACAACGGCGACTACAACGATGCATTGGCCATCTATAAGGACGAGTTGGAGATCAATGCGGCAGACGTGCCGACCTTGCTGGCGGTTACCATGGTGGCCGAGCAGGCCAAGGATTACCGTTATGCGGAATCCGCGCTGAAAAACGCGCTCAAGCAGGCGCCTGATGATTATGACGTGCTGTCTACGGCCGCACGCTATTACCGTTCCCGGGGCAAGAATTCCCAGGCAGTCAAATACTACGACCAGGCTGTCGCCGCGCAGCGGCGTGGCAATTCGGGGTCAGCGGCGGGCAATCGCTTCGCGAATGCCCAGGGCGGTACCGGCGGCAATCCGTTCCGCCGCGGCGCTGCGGCAACGGCGATGGCCGTGCCGGCTCCCGGCTATGACCAGGGCGCGCGGACTGGCGGCGCGCCTGCCTTCCAGGGCGTGCCCTATGCTGCCGGCGCAGCCTATATTCCGCCGCCGGTGCAGGCTGGTGCTGCCGTGGCAGGTAACCCGGGCTGGAATTATGGTGCGGGCGGCCAGGCCCAGGCAGCTGCGCCTGCGGCAAGCCGTGCGGCCAGTGCCCCGGGTACCCGCAACCTGCCCGCCAATGCCGCCGTTGCCCTGCCGGCGCAAGCGGCACGGGCGGCACAGGCGCCATCCCAGGTGCCGGCATCGCAGCCACTGGCCATGAATAATGCCCCGGCGATGGCACCGGCCGGCGCCTATGGTGCTTATGGTTCCTATGGCGCATCCGCCGGCCAGGGGCAGGATTCAGGCTGGCAATACGACGAAGCGCCCGGCGCAGCGCCGGTTGCCGCACGACGGCCGCGCTCGTTGAACGAAGAGTTCGAAGAACTCAAGCAGGAGCGCACGCCAACCATTGCCATGGGAGTATCGACACGCCAGCGCGATGGCGAAAAAGGCCTGGGCAAGATGGACGAATACAGCGTTCCCATCGAAGCCAGCATGCCCTTGGGCGACGGCAAGATTTCCGTCAACGCCACGATGGTCAGCATAGACGCCGGCACGCCGGAAACGGCGCGTAGCCTGGCGACCTATGATGCCAGTAGCCGCTTTGGCGGGGGCCCGCAGGCGGCCTATGAGTCCTATCTGATCGCGGAATCCGGCGGCCGTCCGGTTTCGCCTGGTTCACAGAGCCAGGAAGGGGTCGGCCTGGCGCTGAAGTATGAAAATGATTACCTGAAGGCTGATATTGGCACGACGCCGCTGGGCTTCCAGGAGAACAATATTGTCGGAGGCCTGTCGGTCCAGGGGCCGCTGGGGGACGAGTTCGCCTACAAGGCCACGGCATCGCGCCGTCCGGTCACGGATAGTGTGCTGTCCTATGCCGGTACCAAGGACGAGCGCACTGGCGACAAATGGGGGGGCGTCGTGGCAACCGGCGGACGGGTGGATCTGACCTACGAACCCGAGCCCGGCTATGGTTTCTATGGCTATGGTTCGTATCATTACCTGACTGGTCACAACGTGGCGAGCAACACGCGCATCGAGGGCGGCGGCGGCATGTACGTGCACCTGATGGACGAAGAGGATGCGCGCCTGACCACCGGTGTGAACGTCACCGGCATGGGCTATGGCAAGAACCGGCGCTTCTTCACCTATGGCCATGGAGGGTACTTCAGCCCGCAGAACTTCGTATCCGTGTCCGTGCCGATAGACTGGTCGCAGCGTACCGAGCGGCTCAGCTATCGGGTGGCCGGCAGCATCGGCCTGCAGCACTTCAAGGAAGACCCGGCCAACTACTTCCCGACCAGCAGCGCGCGGCAGCTGGCTGCCTACGAGGCGGCGCAGAACATGGCATCGCTGGCAGACCTGAGTGACGACGCGGCCCGGGCGCGCTATGCCGGACAGTCCAAGACTGGCGTGGGATACAACTTCTCCGGGGCGATGGAGTACCAGGTGGCGCCACAGCTTTTCTTCGGCGGCCATCTTGGGCTGGATAACGCCAAGGACTATCGCCAGTTCACCGGCGGCCTGTATCTGCGCTATGCCTTCGAGCCGCAGAATCGTCCGCTGGCGTTGCCGGTGGAACAGATCCGGTCAATCTATAGCGATTGAAGCCGCGTCACCGAAAGCAGTAGGCATTTTCTTGTGAAAACTCAGTCCCGCCGTCGCTCATGCAACCGGACGGTGGGACACAGCAAAATCTGGAGTCAATGTGAGCGGACTGGAAATTTTCCGTATGGCAGCAAGCCGAAGCGCCGCCCTATCCCTTTGCGCCTTCGCGCTGGCTGCTTGTGGTGGCGGCGATGGCGATGACAGCGATATCGGCGAAGGGCCTATTTCAACCACGAGCCAGTATCCTGCCGGCGTCTGGTCGGGCAAAAGCGGTGATGGCCAAACGATGTTCGGTATCGTCGACCCCGGCAGTGCGGGCGTGACGGGCAGCAACGGGAATTTCTTCTTTGCCCGTGGCGGTACCGATGAAACCGGCTATGACGGCCTGTATGGCAACTGGACGCAGTCCGGTGGCCGTTTCTCCGCCACCAATGCCACGTATTACATGCGCCCTGCCGTTTCCACCGGCACAGGTTCGTTCCGCTCCATTGCGTCGGTGACGGCAACGGTCGCTGGACGCACCACTGCCGCCTGGAACACGGATTCCGGTACCATGGACGGTCGCTTTACCTCGCCCTATTCCGCGTCGACGTTCATTACCTTCGGCATGGAATACGACAACCTGCTGTCGAGCCAGGATTCGAACCTGTTGATCACCAACGGCATTCAGGGGGCATATCGCGGCGATACTTCTGATGGTGGCGGCTGGGCCCTGTATGTGGACTGGGCAGGCCGCTTGAGCGGCCGCAGCGGCAACTGCCGTTTTTATGGCATGGTGACGCCTCGTAGCGACGCGGCCAATTCCGGTGCCACCAGCCCGTTCTATTCCGTCAGCATGACGCTGTACAACGACTTCGGTTCTACCACCAGCAATACCTGCGAACAGGCAGGCAATGCGCTGACGGGCACTGCCATCGTGCGCTACGACGACAGTTACCAGAAATCCGGCATCTGGCTGGCAACGCGCCTGGGCAATATCAATACCTATATTCTGGACGGTACTTACCTCAAGCCGGGCAATACTGCAGCGATTCCCCGCACGTTCAATACCTTTGCCAGCAATACCGCGAGCGCCGCGACCAACCCGATAGGCTCATGGAGCGGTACGGACCCCTTCACCGGCCAGGCCGTCAACATGGTGGTGCTGCCCAATCATGAATATTTGATGTACCGGGGCAGTGGTGATGGCGACGTGCTCTACAGCATCACGCGCCTGGGCATGGAAGGCAGCAATGGCCAGTTCTATGCCGACGACGCGCTGTTCTGGCGCCGCTACAACGATACGATCTACAGCGGCATTCATTTTGCGGGCACGCTGCGTAACGAGAACGTCGGCAATACGGTCAAGCTGCGTGGCCTGTACGATGATCCGTCCAATAACTTCTCGTCGACGGCAATTCGCGGCCTGCCGACCGCCACGGAAATGAGCTATGTGCAGCCGCCGCAGGAAACCGGCACTGAATTGTTCCAGGCGGTACGAAACGGTGGCCGCTATGAAGGGGAAGGCGGTTGGCTGTCGTTCGGCAGCCGTCCGGTGCTGACGTCGCTGACAGTAGAGGAAATCATGACGACCAATGACGATGACGAGCCGGTCGGGACTGGCCGCTATCGTATCGTCGGTGATGCGACCAAGGGTTGCAAGGCGGTGGCGTTGTTGAACAACCAGCCTTCCAGCGAAGCCAAGAACATGTTCGGCGTGGATAGCCTGCAGTATTCCGACGTGACCGAAGGCAGCTGCTCTTACAAGGGTCACCTGGCGCAGAACGGCGTATTGATCGTCGATACCGTTACTACCTCCGGCGGCAAGCTGGTGGCAAAGGACATCCGTTTGCTGGTGGCAGCCAACGACGGTTTCACCATCTTCAAGGCAGCGCAGAAGAACTGAGTGCCGGTTGAGCATATGCGGCCGGCTGATGAAGTGAAAACAGCCTGGAGGCCACGCCTCCAGGCTGTTTTTTGTCGCCGGGCCACCCCAAGACAACTCCCTCCTGGGGGCAGCAAGCCGAAGGCGCAGCGTTAGGGACAGTTTGTGGTAGCAGGCCGGGCTGGTGGCGGGCCCGCCCGTCTGGCAGTCATCAATCCTGGTCCAGCCGCTGCACCGCCAGATGCAAGTCCTCCAGTTTGAACTCTTGCCGCTTCGGCAGCACGAACTGCAACAGCCAGACCACGGCGACCGGCACCAATGCGGCCAGCAGGAAGGATTCCAGCAGCGTGTTCATGTTGCCGCTGGGTGACGGGAAATAGGTCAGGCCAGCCGCCAGGCCGGCCAGGGTGCCCAGCGTGGCGGTGCGGCCGTCGTGGCGGCGGCTGTAGAGGCCATAGAACACCGGGAATGCGGCGGCGGCGCACAGCAGGTCTGCCAGCAGGAACAGGTACAGCACGCTATAGCCTTGCGCCGAGACAATCATCACGGGAATGGCCAGCAGCATGATGAGCCAGCGGGCCAGGCGCAGCAGTGTGGTCGTGCTGGTATTGGGGGCCAGGCGTTTGACATCCACGGCAATAATGCTGGAGACCGCGCTGATCACGGTATCGGCGCTGCTCATGACCAGCGCCAGCCCCAGCGGGATGAGCGCAATGGCGAACCAGAGCGGCACATTCGGCATGATAATGGTGAAGAGCGCGATCGAACTATCGCCCTGGGGGTGGTAGGCGACGAAGGCCAGGCCGAACAGGCCCATCACGAAAATGAAGGGCACCACCAGCACGCCGCCCAGCAGGAAACCGCGCCGCATGGACGGGATATCCTTGGCGGAATAAACACGCTGCCAGTTGCCCTGGTGGAAGATGCCGGTCAGCAGGATGGCGACGAAGAACGTGACGCCTGCCTTGAGGCCGGTGGCGTTGGTCAGATCCAGCAGTTGCGGCGCCTGCTGGCGCAGTATCTCGGCCGTGGCGCTGATGCCGCCCGTGGCCTTCCAGCCCAGCCACAGCATGACCAGTAACAGCGGCACGATGATGACGATCTGCACCTTGTCGGTAAAGATGGAGGCGCGCAAGCCGCCATAGGCCGTATAAAGCAGCGTGAAGCCCATGACGATGGCCGCAGTGACCCACAGCGGGATGGGGGCGAGCAGCGTGACCAGCTTGGCGATGGCCGTGATTTCCGCCGTCAGCGAGATGAACATATAGAACAGCATGATCAACAGCGTCAGCACGTACATGGGGCGCCCATAGCGCACGATCAGGAACTCGGTCAGCGTGTGGCCGCGCGGGCTGAGTTCACGCATGCGCTGGCCCAGCGGAATCATGATCAGTCGTGGGGACATCGAGCCCAGGGCATAGCCGATCACTGCGGCCAGGCCCCCCCAGGTGGCAGCTTGCGGGGGCGAGAACAGAATCCAGGCGCCCAGCGAGGAGGCCATCAGCGTCAGGATGGTGGCAAAGGAACCCTGGCTGTTGCGAGCAACGATGAAGTCTTCGAGGTTATCGCGCTGGCGGCGGGCATAAAACACGCCAGCCAGGGCATAAAGCGCCGAAAAACCCAGCAGCCAGGCCAGGGTGGCGTTTTCAGTGAGCATGACAGCGCATCTCCTGCGGCGATCCTTCAGGATGGCCGCAAAATCTGGCTGCGCGCAAAAAGGGGAACAGGCGTGTACCGGAAAGGCACAGCAACCCGGCGCGCAACCATGGGTTGAAGAAGCGGACAGGCGCGCGCGTGGGCAGACTCCCTTCCCTTCGCCGGCATGATCCGGATCAGGTTCTAAGGGTCACCGCGATACAGCGGAATCTCAGCCCATTGAGTGGGCCCCCCCAGGAACGCTGGCAAGCGTAGAGGGCCAGGGGGGATTTGTCAATGAATGATAGGCATTTTTATGTCGGGTTCCTAGGCCGGATGCCAGGCGCGGGAATTAAGCGCCTGATTCGGAGGAATTATCAACAATTCGTGTTTTTTGAATCCATGCAAAGGGGGCTGATGTGGTTTGCCTGCAAATCTACACTTAGCCTGCCCTTGTCCCGTCCGGCTGGTCTGCATAGGAACCGAGGCAGGCAAGGCATGAGAATGGAGACAAAAAAATGATGCAATGGGTGGAGCGGCTTTGCCGTTTGATAGACATGCTCATCGGAATTGCCTTGGCGGTGATGGTGGTTCTGGTGTTCAGCAATGTGGTGTTGCGGTACGCATTTAATTCAGGCATCGCCATTTCGGAAGAAATGTCGCGCTGGCTGTTTATCTGGATCACGTTCATGGGGGCGGCGGTCGCGGTGCAGCAGCGCACGCATATGGGCACGGACTTGTTCGTGCGCCTGTTGCCGCGCCGTCTGCGCTGCTGTTGCCTGGGGCTGGGGCAGTTGCTGATGATGTATGTCTGCAGCCTTTTGCTGCAAGGCAGCTGGGAACAGATGATCATCAATTGGGATACCAATAGCGCGGCCATGGAAATTTCCACGGCCTGGTTCTATGGCGCTGGCGCCCTGTTCGCCCTGTTGGCGGGCTTGACGCTGCTGCTGCAGTTCTTGCGTCTGGTAACGGGCAAGGCAACACAGGAAGAACTGGGGTTTGCGGCCGAGCAGGCGGGTGAACGCCTGGTGAAGGAGGCCCGCTCATGACCATTCTGGTCTTTGTTGGTGCCCTGATTGGCGCCATGGCGCTGGGCATTCCCATCGCGTTTTCGCTGCTGCTGAGTGGCGTGGCCCTGATGTGGCATCTGGACTTGTTCGATGCGCAGATCCTGGCCCAGAACCTGGTCAATGGCGCGGATAGCTTTCCGTTGCTGGCCGTGCCGTTCTTCATGCTGGCCGGGGAAATCATGAATGCCGGCGGTCTGTCGCGGCGGATTGTGACGCTGGCCATGGCGCTGGTCGGGCATATTCGCGGCGGCCTGGGCTATGTGACCATCATGGCGGGCTGCATCATGGGCGCGTTGTCGGGTTCCGCCGTGGCGGACGCGGCTGCCCTGACTGCCTTGATGCTGCCGATGATGGTCGCCGCCGGGCACGATAAAGCGCGTTCGGCTGGCCTGATTGCTTCCGCCGGCATTATTGCCCCTGTCTTGCCGCCTTCCATCGCCCTCGTCATTTTCGGTGTGGCCGGCAATGTGTCCATTGCCCGGCTGTTCATGGCGGGCATTGTGCCCGGGCTGTTGCTGGGCATTGCCTTGTGGCTGGCGTGGTGGTGGCTGGTCCGCCGTGAAACTGTGGAAATTGGGGCGCGCCGCTCGCGTGCAGAGGTCCGCGAAGCACTGCGCGAATCCGCCTGGGCGCTGGGCCTGCCGGTATTGGTTGTGGTGGGCTTGCGCTTTGGCGTCTTTACGCCCACGGAGGCCGCCGTGGCGGCGGCAGTCTATGCCCTGCTGGTTTCCATGCTGGTGTACCGCGAACTGTCCTGGCGCGCGCTTTGCGATGTGTTTGTCGGGGCGGCCCGCACCAGTTCCATCATTATGTTCCTGGTGGCGGCTGCCATGGTGTCCGCCTGGCTGATCACGATTGCCCAGTTGCCGGCGCAAATCGTCACGCTGCTGCAGCCGGTGCTGGATCACCCCAAACTGCTGATGCTGGCGATCATGCTGCTGGTACTGGTGATAGGCACGGCGCTGGATCAGACGCCCTGCATTCTGTTGCTGACGCCTGTGCTGATGCCAGTCGTCAAGGCGGCGGGGATTGATCCGGTGTATTTCGGCGTGATGTTTGTGCTGAATACATCCATCAGCCTGATTACCCCGCCTGTGGGAACGGTGCTGAACACCGTGGCAGGGGTAGGCAAAGTCGGCATAGACAGTGTCATCCGCGGAATCGGGCCGTTCCTGCTCGCCATGATTGCGCTGCTGATGCTGCTGGTGGCTTTCCCAGGAATCATCACAGTACCCGGAGCCTGGCTGTACGGCTGAGTTCGGCAGGCTTTTACGACGCCGGCCACCCAAACCTGGGTGACCGGCAGCAGGCCCGCCCAGCCGGGCCAATAAAAAAAACGAGGAGAACTTCATGTTTGCAAAGCAATTCATCAAAGCCGCCCTGCTGGCCGCAGGACTGGCCGCATCCAGTGCGGCGCTGGCGCAGGATATACAGGCGCGTACGCTCAAGCTGGCGACGGCCAGCCCGGAGGGGCATGCCGGCGTCGTTGGCGCGCACCGGTTTGCGGATCTGGTGGCGGAGAAATCCGGCGGCAAAATGAAAGTGAATCTGTTTCCAGGCGGCGTCCTGGGGGGCGATGCGCAAACCATCTCTGCCACGCAAGGCGGTACTATCGACTTCGTTCTGGTCAATACCGGGATTTTTTCCAACCAGGTGAAGGAAGCCGGAATTTTTGATTTCCCGTTCCTGTTTGCCAGCGCGGAAGAAGCCGACAAGGTGGTGGACGGCCCGGTTGGGCAAGCCATCCACAAGAAGTTCGAAGACAAGGGCATGGTGGGCCTAGCTTACTGGGAACTGGGTTTCCGGAACATTACCAACAACCGGCGCCCGATTCAGACGGTTGAGGATATCGACGGCCTGAAACTGCGCGTGATTCCCAGCACCATCAACCTGGATTGGGTGCGCGCGGTGGGCGGCAACCCGACGCCGCTTGCCTGGCCCGAGGTATATGCAGCGCTGGAACAGCGTGCCATCGACGGCCAGGAAAATCCGGTCACCATCATTTCGGCCAACCGTCTGGATGAAGTGCAGAAACACATGGTGATGACACGGCACGTCTATAACCCGCAATCCCTGGTGATGAGCAAGCGCACCTGGGACAAACTGTCGGAGGCGGAGCAGACGATTGTGAGTGACGCGGCCAAGGAAACGGCCGTGTTTCAGCGCCAGTACCAGCGTGAAAGCGAAGGGGCTGCGCTGGAGAAATTGAAACAGGGCGGGATGCAGGTAACGGAGCTGTCGGATGAGCAGCAACAGCACTTGCGTGAGCTGATGAAGCCGGTGATTGCCAAACACGCCGCCATCGTTGGCCAGGAAACCGTTGATGCAGTACAGGCGGAGCTCGCCGGCCTGCGTGGCGAGTAAAGAAGATGCCCGGCCGGCAAGGCGCCGGCCGGGATATGGTTAGCAACAGGAGCAGTCAGTGATGAGCAAGACCCGCATAGCGGTGGCCGGCGCCGGATATATCGGCCAGGCGCATATGGACAGTATTCGTCGTAATGAAACCTGCGAATTGGCAGCGATTGTGGATCCGTCGCCTGCGGCGCAGGAAGTGGCGCGCCAGGCCGGCGTGCCCTGCTACCCTTCCCTGGCCGCCATGCTGGCGGTTGAGCGTCCTGATGGCGTCATCCTGGCCACCCCCAACCAGTTGCACCTGGCGCATGCCAATGAGTGCCTGGACGCGGGCCTGCCCATTTTGCTGGAAAAGCCGGTGACAGCCACGGTGGAAGAAGGCGAAGCCCTGATGCAGCGCGTGGAAGCCGAAGGCGCCAAGGTGCTGGTTGGCCACCACCGCACGCACAGCCCCATCATGGCGCAGGCGCGTGAAATCGTGCAATCCGGGCGCCTGGGGCGCCTGGTTTCCGTCATGGGCAGCGCGCAATTCTTCAAGCCGGACGAATATTACGCCAGCGCGCCCTGGCGCAAGGAACCGGGCGCGGGCCCGGTGCTGCTGAACATGATTCACGAAGTGCACAACCTGCGCATGCTGTGCGGCGAAATCATTGCCGTGCAGGCCTTCGCATCGAACGCGGTGCGCGGCTTCGCGGTGGAAGACACGGCAGCCATCAACCTGCGTTTTGCCAATGGCGTGCTGGGTGTGTTCATGCTGTCCGACACGGCCGCCAGCGCCAGCAGCTGGGAACAGACCAGCCAGGAAAACCCGGCCTACTCCACCTATGGCGACGAAGACTGCTACACCCTGGCGGGCACCATGGGTTCGTTGGCCGTCCCCACCATGCGCATGAAAACCTACGCGCGCGAGGCTGACCGTTCGTGGTGGAAGCCGTTTGAAGTTGGCGGCGAAGACGTGCGCCGTGGCGACCCCATCGACTTCCAGCTGGCCCACTTTGCTGCCGTGGTGCGCGGCGAAGCCGAACCGCTGGTCACGGTGCGCGACGGCGTGCAGAACCTGCGCGTGACCGAAGCGATAGTCCAGGCAGCGGCGACGGGGAAGGTGGTGAAGCTGGGGTGATGGTGGCCATGTTATGCCTCGCAGCAGGAATAGCATGGCCAAAAAATTTATTTCTTACCTGGAAAATACAATCTGCCATGTCTATATTGGCCTTGATATGAACAGGCAAAGTCACGGGTTGACAGGTTGTGGCTATGTGGACAAATCTCACGAGAGCCTTAAAACGTCTTTTTGAGACCTAGCGTGATGCGGTTTTTCTCGAAATTGTAGGCATGGGGAATGCTGCTTCGGTTATTGCGGTATTCGTAGCTGAACGTTGGCGTTAGACCGTGCCAGGCCAGATAGGGGGCAGTAATGTTCAGGTAAATTCCGTGTTCGCGGTCTTTCTGGCGTCGGCCATTGAAAAAAGCATTGGGTGCGTCGGCCTGTTTGCGGCGAAAACTGTAGGCCAGGTTGAACGTCAATTGTTCTCCAAAGGCCTTATAAATGCCCAGCCGTGCAATTTTTTCCTGGTAAGACAGAATTTCTGATTGCGCTTCGCTGTCGCGCCAGGTCACCATGCCATAGAGCTGTGTATTGGGGTGCAGCCAATAAATGCCGAATAGTGACGCACCACGGTAATTGCCCTGCAAATAGGCAAAGCGTTGAGAGAAATGCCTGTCCTTGTATTCCAGACTGGCTTCCAGTTGTGCGCGTGGTGTCAACTGGTGGCGGAAACTGGTTCGCAGGCCGAGCGCATGGTAGGCCTTGTGGCCGCCTTCATTGTCATATTCGAAGGTTGGTAGCAGTTGCCATTGATTGCGGGCGGAACTGAACTGATACCCCATAGAATTGATGGATACGACATTGTCGTAGATATCTTCGGTGTGGTACTGATTGCCGTAGTTGATGCTGCGGAACAATAAGCCGTGGTTGCCGGATAGAGCCCATAGCTTGTTAACGCTGGCCTCGAAATTCAAGCCAGAGTCACCGATTTTTTGGCCGGGTCGATTGGTCATGCAGGCGCCATTTAATATCAGCGCGCAGCGGTCAACAAAGGTGGAAGCCTGGTTCAGATTGTCGTCATAAATCCAGGAGGCTGCCAGCGACCATTGCCATGCCTGGCGTTGCGCAATGGCGGCTTGGTACTCGTCTATATAGCTTTGTATGTCGGTAGGTAATGGTTGCTCTCGCAATTGGCGGAAGGTTTCCTGGGCATCCTGCAATCGGTTATCGGCATACTGCACACGGCCTAAATCTAGGCTACCCCGGGAAAACAAAGGATTGGTGCGCAACACAGACTGATATCCGTCTATGGCTTTGTCAAAGTGTTGTTCAGCCGCCAGACGGCTGGCAGCCACGAAATCGAACAAAGCCGGGTCATGGCGCGGCACCTGGGCGTACTGGCGCAATAGACGGTCAGCGCCGAACCAGTCGCCCTGGTTGACGGCATTGAGAATACGTAACAGCAAGTCTTGCAGGCGGTCGCGCGGGGTTTGTGTCAAGGCTGACAGTGCCGCGCGGTAGGCTTCGCTTTCCTGCGCGTCGTTGTGGTCAGGAGTGGCTTGTTGCCGAATTTGCTGAGCCCGTTGTTCGGTGTTTTGCCACAGACGGTCGCTGGTATCCTGCTGCGCCCAACTGGCGGCTGTCAGGCTGCACCCAGCCAATAACATGAGCAGACGGCCGGGTAGTTTCCGGTTGAAAGAAAAAAACGGAAAACGCATGGGCTGGTTCCAGTTTGGTTCAACACAATAAGAACGGAACCCGCTCTTGTGAAGCGGGTTCCGCGCAGGCGCGCTAGACGCGCCTGGAGCTCAAGTGTGAGATGACGGTGAGGTCAGTCACGGATGGGCTTATTGCGTGATGCCACCGAAGGCGGCCTGGAAGTCGCTGTTGCCATTCACGGTGCCGGCCAGCGAGCTGTCGGCACCGGAACCGTAGAAGTGGCCGCTGACGCTGCTGGGATAGTTAGTGGCGTTGTAGGTGGCATCACCATTGAACGTACCGGCAATCGCATCGACGTTAATAACGTTGTTTTTGTTGATTTCCAGCGTATGGCCAGTTGCATTCAAGGATCCTGTCAACTTAGTGACGGCACTATTCAGATCCAGCGTACCAGAGAGCGTGATGGGGCTGCTGCCATCCGTGCCGTTTGCGACCAGGATACCGGCTGCATCATACGTCGTTGCGCCGGCAGGCATGATGAAGCCATCGCGGTCACCCACATAGAAGGCCTGGGTGCTGTCGTCCGATTTCTGCGTGACCGTACCGAAGAAGACTTTCAGGGCAGTTGAGGCGCTGGCGTTGGCCGTCGGTACTTGCAGCCAGTTGAAGTTGTAATTCTCCGTTTGCGGATCGGGTTCCACGGGCGTGTGGACGTAATCGAGCAACTGGTAGCGCTCGAAACCGTTGACCTGCCCAACGCTGATACCCGGATACGGCAGCGAGATACTTTGCAGGCTGATGTACCACGTCTCGCCTGCACCCAGCCCGATACCTGGCGCATATTGAGGCCCGTGGAAAGTCGTGGACGTGGTCGGTCCGACACGCAGGAACGTGTCGTTACCAGTGACACCGCCAATGCTGTTGTAGGCATTGGCAGCCCCCATGGCGGCCAGCAGGGCAATAGCAACAGATATTTTCTTCATATCAATCATAACGATCTCCTGAATTAAGTGTGATTTCACACTGGTTGCTAATACGCGGGGTTTGAGGATTCAAACCTTGCGCGAGGTATCACGCTGGGTAGCGTGAATGCTTGGAACTGATTTTCAATATTGGAAATCAAGACGGAAACTGAAATCATTGCGTTCTACAGTATTGAATGAAGCGCTAAGCCCATAGCTGTTCAATAGATGCTTAAAAGCTTGATTGGACTCATAAGCACTGCTGTATTGCGAAGCATCCCATTCGGCTTCTCCGGGAATGAGCGGGCGTTTTATGGTGAAATAGACTTCTTCACCTTTTTTTATGATCTGGCCATCATGCAGACCTATAAAGGCAGCTTCGTAGCCATCTTTGCCAGTCGTTTTAAGATTGGCTACGGTGTAGTCCTGATCAAATGCTGTTAACTTGAATATTCTGGATGGGGAGCTGGTGGCTTCGTCCTTGTATGGACCTGGCAAAGCAGGGCTTCTTAGATAAAACGGAAAGAATCTTTGATTACCATTGGCTGTTTCATGATTTCCTTGATCTTGCAGTAGCAATGATGGATAGTCCGCTTTGTTGATAATGGAAAAATCATATTTTCCAGGTGTGCTATCAATGCCGTCGCTGATGATAAGCTGGAATGAATAATCACCTAGGGATTTGAAAAGATAGTCAGGTGTTTCGGTTAGCAATCTAAAATTTCTGACCTCGGCAGAGGGGTTGCTCAATCCTGAGCCACTTTTCGTTGGTAGTAGGGTAGTACCAGCCGGCCCTTTTGTTTGACTGAAGTAGTAATAAAGCGGCAGGTCGCTATCCGGGTCGCTCATTAATACTGCCAGGTCTAGGCTACTGCTGCCACACTCAAAGCAAATGGCCTGGTCAGGCGCACCAAAGACAGAAGTCGGGTAATTGGACGAGCCGTTGGTTATAAACTTCCCGGCTGGCGGGTTGTTTTTGTTTTTGGCGAAAATGCTGACGTAGTTGTTGTCTCTGACATAGTTATTGAGTTTGCTGTCGTTGACCGTCAGTTGTGCCAGATAAAGCCCCGGCATGTCCGGCGTGAGGCTGGCTGTTACGCTGGTGTCAGACACCAGCGTGGCCTTGCTGTTGTCGGGCCGGTCGATCAAAATCCATTGGTAGGAAAGTTTGTCGCCATTGGCATCAGAGCTACCAGAACCATCCAGGTAGGCAGTGTTGCCAATACCAATTCTTGCAAGCTCTGTGCTTGCTTTTGCTTCGGGAGCAGAATTGGCACCTTTCTTGATAGTCAGTACCTGATAGGCTTCGTTGCTGCTAAGCCCGCCGGAGTCGGTGATAATCAGGCTGATGCCGAATTTACCTTGTGTCGTGGACGGGATTGCCAGGCTGGTTGTTGTCGCGGTGGTTTTGTTTTCAGGGGAGTCAAGATTCCACCATTGCCACTTGTAGTTCAGGCCGGTGGTTTGTTCCGCATCGCCAGATTTGTAGCTGTAAATATTACAAACCTGGTAATAAGGATATGGGCCTTCAAATTCGCACTCAAGATCATAGCCATAATTGATCACGGCGATAGGCGCAGTATTTTCTTTGTTCGGGTTTGCCGCAACATCCAGCCGAATTTTCTGGGTAGTTTCTACGCTGTCATCGTAAACGACTAGGTCAATGTAATAAACACCTGCGGCATCGGGAATGAACTCTGCCTTTGACTCGGAGGATTTTGAAATGCTGGCTTTTGAGATATAGGGTTTGTTACCCTCGCCTTTAGACGGGCTGAAACGCCAACGATAGTGCAGTGTGTCGGTCGGATCGGGGTCGTAACTGCCGCTGCCATCCAGCTCAACTGGCTGGCCAACCGTGCCACTCAGTTTTAAGAACGTGGTTTGGTAATATTCCGGATCACCTGGGGTTTTCACTATCGCGACCGGGCTGCTGTTGGAAACATTGGCATGAATCTTGATTTCTTCTACGCTTGAAATGCGGTCTCCGTGAGTGACAATCAGTTGAACGGTGTATTCGCCAACTTTATTGGCCGCGAAGCTGGCAATAGGTTGGTCGGCATTTTTCAGTTCAATGAATTCATTGCCATCGGGTTGGGATAACAGCGTCCATTGATACTTGAGCAGGCTGGCGTCGGCATCGGTAGGCGGCAGGCTGGCGCTGCCATCAAGCACGACATTGCTGTTCAGTAGCACGGCTTGGGCGGCTGTTTTGATAATGGCGACTGGATCGGGGCTGGTTGCCGTAACCGTGACACTGGTTTTGTCGCTGCTGGCCGTGCCATCCTCGACGACCAGCGTGGCGGTATAGGTGCCAGCCTTGTCCAGTGAGAACTGAGTGCTGGCAGCGTTTGCGCTGCTCAAGGCAGCGACGCTGGATTCGGGTTTGATGGCCAATTCCCAGGCATAGCTCAGGTTGCCGCCATTGGGGCTGCTGCTGTCACTAGCGTCCAGCGTTACGACACTACCGATAGGCGCGCGGGTCTGGTCGGCCTTGATGACGCCTGTGGGTTTTTTGGCCGTGTCGCCGCCGCTATTGTTATCGCTGCTGCCGCCACCGCAGGCGGCCAGCAGTGTGGTGGCGCTGGTGAGGCTGGTCAGCAGCAGCCTACGAAAAAAAATAGGGTTCATGAGTTTTGTTCTCCCGGGTGTGGCTGTTGTGTCTGGGGGAAGCCTGTACTGGTGGTACATGACGATAGGTAGGCCAGAGTTCGAGTCATAGATAAAAAACACCAATGAAAATGAAAGTGAGAAATATTCAAATATATTTAGGGTATGTAGCAGGGCAAGTTTTCGTCTGCCTTGTCGATAGGATGGTCAGAATTGCAGAGTGACTCCTAGCTTGGCGATGCGTCCTGGAGCCGGTACCAGCCCCAGTCCCAGTGCATCCAGATAGAAGCGGTCAGTGATGTTGTCGATGTTGAAATCGAGCTTGACGGTATCGTTGACTTGATAGCTGGCGAAAACGTCGAACACTTTGTATTTGTGCCAGGGCACAATCTGCAGGAACTGTCGTGCCGTATCGTCGTTGTATTCCGGCGCATTGCTGCGTTGGCCCATGAAGGTGCCGCGTGCGCCCAGTGTGAGTTTTCGGTTCAATAGACGGGTACCCAGGAGCAGGCTACCGTGCCATTTTGGGGGCACCATGTTGTTGATATAACTGCCAGCAATGCCGTAGTTATTGCATTCATTGACGCGGTAGCTGCCGGCATAGCAAATTTCGATATTGTTGTACTTGGTTACGCCGAATTCCGTGAAGAACAAGCCGGCGTCGTAGGCACCTGAGAATTCCATGCCTTGAAAACGTGCGCTGTCGATGTTGCGCATGATCAGTGTTTCTACTGGCCTGTTTTCACCACCTAAGCCCCAGTCTCCGGTATTGGGTGTGGTACGGGTCAGGTAATCCTGGGTGTAGTTGCGGAAATAGGCTGCTTTGAGGCGGAGGTGATCTTGGCTGATGAAGAGGCTGGATTCCAGCAAGTTCAGGCCAAATTCCCGGTTACGCGTGTGCTCGGGTTTCAGGGGGACATCAGGCACGCTCTCAAAGGAAAAACCTGATGTACTTTCGAACAGGCTGGGCATACGCATGGCTTCGGCATAGCGGCCATAGAGTTGTAGCCCTGACAGCGGTTCCCAGGTCAAGCTGACGATGGGCGTGCTACCGCTGGAACGGTTGCTGTTTTCTAGCGGGTCGCAGTTGCCGTCGCCATCGGCGTCCACGCAATAGGGATTATCGCTGCTGTAGATGATGATGGGTTTGTCATCCTTGGAATGGAAACGGCTGTAACGCAAGCCGGCATCCAGTGTCAGGCTGTTGATGGGTTTGTACTGCCAGGCGATGAATGCGCTGTATTCCTTGCGATCGCCATTGCGCCCCGCCTTGCCGCGGAAATCCTCAGTCAGGGGAATCGTATAAACATCCTCCCACTGCCCCGCGACGCCGTAGCGGAACTGGCTGGTTCCCAGACGGCCAAGGTTCAGCGTGGTGGTATTGCTGAGATCCAGCCCGGTGCGTTTATAGGTTTCCCGTTCGTTGTTGTAGATGTTGACCTGGGTTTCGCTGGGGCTGTTGTTGGTTGATTTAGTGCGGGTGTGCCAGAGGTTGGCGCGCAAGTCCAGCCAAGGGTTGTCGGCAGGTACCCAGCGGTAGCGGCTGGCGTAGGTATTCGCGACTACCTCGCTATTGTCTGGCTGGGAAATGGGGATGATATTCTCGGTGCGAAAGACCGAACCGGGCATCAGCTCGGCATAGCGGCTGCTGTAGCGCAACCAGCTTAGTTCCAGTTCCTGGTCGGCTGGCAGGTAGACCTTGGCTTTCAGAAGCCCGGATTTGGCTTCGTAGTTCGTGCCGGAGATACGTTCGCCTGCCTGGAACCGGGAAGCACCTCGAATGACGGGGCGGACTTCGGTGTAAAACGGTTTTTTAACGGTGTTGGAAAGATCCATCCAGGCAGATTCGCCATGGGTGCCGGCATAGTAGTTGCCTTGGTGGCGTTGAGAGTATGCCGCGACCAGATCGACGCGATCCAAACGCTTGGCGATAGCCAGACTGCCAGACCAGCTTTTGGGTTTGAATGTGCCGGGGCGATCCATGCCTTCGGCATAGCCCCAGTCTTCCGGCATGGCGTATTGGCCGCTGCAAATATCCTCAGTCACGCAATCCGTGCGATATACCGGCCTGCCACCACTAAAATTCCCCGTAAACAGCCCCGCCGGCGTTCCCGGTTCTACCGCCGAGCCATTGTTATTCCCTATCGCCTGCCCCCTCAGCCGCATGCCGAAGCTTTCGCCGTCCTTGACGATGTCGTCGGCGTCCAGGGTGCGCATGGTGACCAGGCCGCCGGTGGCGCCTGTGCCCTGGGCGCTCATGACAGGGCCTTTTTCGATGGTGATGCCGCCGATCAGGTCAGGGTCAACATAGCTGCGCGAGATGACGCCGGAATAGCCTCGGTTGACCGTGGTTTCCTGGCGCGCGCCGTCGACGAGGATGGGAACCCGTCCCTGCCCCTGCATGCCGCGGATGTTGATGTCCAAGCCGCCGGAGTTGCGGTTTTCGCCGACCAGCACGCCGGGCACGCCCTGGAAGATGTCGCCGACCGAGGTGCCACGAAAGCGTTCGATGTCGTCGCGGGTGAGGACGCTGGCGGACAGGGCGCTCTGGTAAGGCATGTCCTTGGCGTCCTGCGCCTGGCCGATGACTTCCACGCTGCTGAGTTCGGCCACGCCACGGCCATTGTTTTCAGGGCGGGCACGCAGGCGCCAGCCGCCTTCCGGGGTGGCGATGGCTTCCAGGCGGGTGCCGGCCAGCAGCAGTGTGAGCGCTTCGGCAGGACGATAGCTGCCGTGTACGCCCAGGCTGTGCTCGCCAGCGGTCAGTGCCGGGTCTACCGTGACCAGGCTGCCAGAGGTGCGCCCGAACTGGATCAGCGCCTGGCTCAGGGGGCCAGCGGGAATGGCGTAGTCAACGCGGGCTGGGTCGGCCTGCGCCACGGCCTGGGCGGCATGGGCATTATGAATCGGCCACAAGGGCTGGGATAGCAGGCCCAGCAAGGCGCAGCATAGGAGAGTCCGTGTCATGCGAGGCTGGCTGGTGGCCAGGATGCGGCACGGGCGGAAGGGACGGCACAAGGACATGAACAGTTCTCAAGCAAAAGGACGGCGCGGATTCCATGTTCGGATCTGCTGCTTTCACAGGGCTTAACGCTTGAGAATGAAATCGGTTCGCGCTTGTTACATAATTATTTGAAAACCTGCGGCAGCAGTAGCCTGCCCAGGGCGGGATGGTGAGCGCAGCCGGACCTGCGCCGGCCGGCAAAGCAGGCCGAAATCAGGCGCGTGGCACCACGCTGATCCAATAGCGGCTTTTGCGCTGGATGCGCACCGGCAGGAAGCGCGGCAGGCTGGCCAGGATGCGATCGGTGTCCTGCAACGGGAACGTGCCGGTAAGGCGCAGGGCTGCCACGTCGGGATGGCACCGCAGCCAGCCATTGCGATATCGGCCCAGCTCATCAAGAAAGTCATCAAGCCGCATGTCTTCGGCAGCCAGGATGCCATCGACCCACGCAGCGGCCGTGTTGGGCAGGGCCGCCGCGTGGGTCGCTCCCTGGCGGTTGAAGCTGGCGCCCTGCCCGGCTTCCAGGCGCGTGGTGCGGTCAGGCGCGTCTGCCGGGTAGAGTTCTACCGCGCCGGCCAGCACCTGCACGGCCGTACGGTCGGTTTCCGGGTTGCTGCGCACGGTGAAACGGGTGCCGATCGGCATGACCCGCCCTTCGGCGGTGATGACGGCAAAGGGCCGCTGGCGGGCATCCGGGGCCGTGGCAATGTGGATTTCCCCCTGGCGCAGAAGCAGGGTGCGAGCGGTATCGTCATAGCGGATATCGACGGCAGTCCCGGTGTTGAGCAGCATTTGGGTGCCGTCAGGCAGGGTAACCTGGCGCTGGCCGCCGGTGGGCGTGCGCAGGTCGGCCTGCAGGATATGCCACTGGTTCTCCAGGGGCCGGCGCTGCCATGCAGCCAGCAACAGCAGGCAAGATAGCCCTATGCCGCCTTTTTTCAGTACCTGCCTGCGCCTGTCGCGGCGCAGTACCTGTTCAACCGCGCTGCTTGCGGCCTGCCCGTCGATCTGCTGGCGGCGCCGGCTGAAATCGGCGTCCAGCGTACAGATGCGCTGCCATGCAAGTTCGTGGTCCGGGTGCTGGGCGCGCCAGCGCTGACAGGCGGCGCGGACATTGGCGCAATCATCGCAGCGCAGCCGGATCAGCCAGTCGATGGCGGTTGCGACGATGGCTTCGTTAGGCTGCGAGGGAGCGCTGGGCAGGTAGAGTGAGGCGCGCATGGTTCAAATGCCGTAGGCAATGCGATAGCACTGCAGGTAAGCCTTGCTCATGTCCCGTTTGACGGTGCTGAGATGCAGGCCCATGCGTTCGGCGATTTCCGGGTAGTTCAGGCCTTCGAGTTGCGCCAGCAGGAAGATGCGCCGCGTGCGCGGCTCGAAGGCTTCCACCATGGTGCACAGCGCTTCCAGCGTTTCGAGCAGGATGCAGCGGGCTTCGACAGACGGCGCATATTGATCGGGTTGGGCAGCCAGGGCTTCCAGATAGGCGCGTTCCAGCCGTGCGCGCCGGTGGCGGCTGACGACCAGGTTGTCGGCCACGACGGTAAGGTACGACCGCGGCGCCTCCAGCACGGGGGCCAGGTCGATGCGCATCAGGCGCAGGAAGGTGTCCTGTGCCAGATCTGCCGCGGCATCACCGTCGCGTCCCAGTTTGCGTCTCAGCAGCGATACCAGCCAGCTGTGATGCGCATGATAGAGATCTGACAGGGTCTGCTGGCGCAGCGAATCAATGGGTGTCATGGCAGTATTCGCAAAGGGAAGCCAACGCTGCATATTAAGATACATGAAAATAAGACACGATCTCAACATTATTTGATACGGTAGTGCGGGTACTGCAACGGTATTTTCTTTCTTTGCCTTTCCCTCAGCGGGATCACTGGCTTGCCGCCGAGGATCGGCGGCCTGTTGATAAGCCTGTGGAATTGCCTGTGCATTCCCTGTTGGCAAGGCTGTGAAAAGGCTGTGGGCAGGTCGTGTATAAGCTGTGGGCAAGTTTGCGGCAGGCTGCGGCGACGGGACTTTTCTGGGTACAGGCCTAAAAAAGCGGCAGCCCGTGCTTGCAACGGGCTGCCGCTTTCGATTGCGGACAGCTGGCCCAGGCTCGGGAGCAGCGCCGGCTCAGCAGGCCGGCTTGGCCAGCCCCAGGTGATCGCGCAAGGTGCTGCCTTCATATTCCGTGCGGAACAGGCCGCGTTTTTGCAGCACTGGGACCACATGTTCGATGAAGTCCTCGATGCTGGCGGGCAGCGCTGGCGGCATCAGGTTGAAACCATCGGCGCCTTCGTTGCGGAACCAGTGTTCCATTTCGTCAGCGATGCTTTCAGGGGTGCCGATCATGGTGCAGTGACCGCCGCCGGCAGCCAGGCGGCCCAGCAATTGGCGCAGGGTGGGCTGCTCTTTTTCGATGATGCGCAGGATGGTGCCATAGCGCCCCTTGGGCCCGGGGAAGGTCTCCAACGGAGGCAGGGGAGGAACGGGGGCGTCCAGTTCCCAGTTCATGCAGTCCTGGTAGATGAAGGTCTCGAGCTGGCGCAGGGAGGCTTCGCTGGGCAGCAGTTCATCCAGCGCGCGCTGTTTGGCACGGGCCTCCGCTTCGGTCGAGCCGACATAGGTGACCAGGCCCGGCATGATGGGCACGTTTTCGGTGCGCCCGGCCTCGCGTACGCGGCGCTTGATGTCCCGGTAGTACGATTGCGCCGCAGGCAGGTCATAGGCGACGGCGTAGATGGCTTCGGCGCGGCGCGCCGCCAGGTCCCTGCCCTGATCCGAGGCACCGGCCTGGAACAGGACCGGATGGCGCTGTGGCATTGGCGGCACCGTCAGCGGGCCGTCGACCAGGAAATGCTTGCCATGGTGATTGACGGGCCGGACTTTGCCGGTATCGGCGAAATCGCCCTGGCGGTCGAATTTCAGGGCGTCGGTATCCCAGGAATTCCACAAGGCCAGCACGGCATCGACGAATTCCTCGGCGCGTTCATAGCGCCATTCATGCGGCGGCATGGCTTCGTAGCCGTGATTGCGGGCTTCGGTGTCGAACATGGACGTCACCACGTTCCAACCGATGCGGCCGCCGGAGATATGGTCCAGCGAAGCTACCATGCGGGCGGCATGGAACGGCGTGAAAAAGGTGCTGGAAACTGTGCTGATGAGGCCGATGCGCTCCGTGGCGCGGCTCATGGCAGACAGCATGGTCAGCGGTTCGAGGAACCAGTAGGGGCCATCTGCCACGTTGCCGGCGGCCTGGCCATCCGCAAAGAATACGGCATCCAGCTTGCCGCGCTCGGCCAGTTGCGCCAACTCTTCGTAATAGCGGATATCGCCCATGCGTTCGACCGACGAAGCCGGGTGGCGCCACGCTGCGCGGTGGTGGCCGCAGCCAAGAATGAACAGGTTCAGGTGCATCATGATTCGTGCCGGCCTCAGTTCTTCACCAGGCCGCCATCGACCACCAGGTTCTGCCCGGTGATGGCTCGGGCCCAGGGTGATGCGAAGAACAGCACGGCATCCGCCAGTTCGGCAGGTTCAGTGACACTGCGCAGCGGGGTATTGGCGGCAATCAGGTCGAACACGGCCTCAGGAGTGGCGGACGAGGCATCTGTCGTGCGCAGCAAGCCCCCGGAAACCATATTGACGGTGATACCGTCCGGGCCCAGGTCTTGCGACAGCGTGCGGGTGAAGGCCAGCAAGGCCGCCTTGGCGGCGGTGTAGTCGTGGTAAGGCACCACCGGATTCTGCACGAGATTGGTGCCGATATTCACGATGCGGCCGAAACGCGCCGCACGCATGCCGGGCAAGGCGGCCTGGGTGGTGTTCAGCGAGCCCCGCAACGCGCCTTCGGCCTGTTGCTGCAACTGTTCCCAGGTAAGTTGGTCTGCGTGTGGCCGCGCGTCGCCGTTGAAGCTGAAGCTGGGCAAGGCGTTATTGATGACGGTGGTGATGTTGCTGCCAAAATGCGCCTGGGCCTGCTCGAACAGTCGGCGCACCGCTGCGGGATCGCGTACATCTGCCTGCAGCGCCAAGGCTTGCTGCGGAGCGCTGGCGGCCAGGGTTTCGGCTGCCGCACGGCTATTGTGGTAATTGATGACAACCTTGGCGCCTGCGGCCAGGAAGGCCTGGCTGATGGCTGCACCCAGCCCGCGCGCGCCGCCCGTGACAAGGACGATCTGCTGGTCTAGGCTGGGAGCCGTATTGTTGTGGTGGGGCATGGCCCTCTCCTCCGGAAAGGGCGAAGAGGACGACGGCGTGGGGCCCGCTGGGCCGGATGCGCCTGGACATCCCTTCGCCAGTGTGAACTGGATCAGGTTCTACGGGTGTCATCTCAGCCCCTGTCATCGCCAGGGACACCCCGTGTCGCATAGTCCATCAACATAGCATGGAACAGGGACAGCGCGAAATTCGCCGCACATGCAAGCCCGGCATATAACCCGTGCCGCGGCGGTTAAAACGCCGCCGGGTCTTTCCCCGGCGCCGGCAGCCCGCTACGATGGATGCGCGTTGTTGCTGATTTCCCATTCCCTCTTTCGGATCCTTCCAGGAGTTTGCCGATGTCTGCTTCTATTGATACTGATTCCACGTCTGTGCCCTTGTCCGAAGCCGCCCAGGCCCTGGCCGATGCCGTGCGCACCCGGTATGCCACCAAGGCCTACGACGCCACGCGGCGCCTGTCTCCGGAAACCGTAGATGCCTTGTTGACGCTGCTGCGCTACAACGCTTCGTCCGTCAATTCCCAGCCCTGGCATTTCGTGGTGGCGGCCAGTGACGAAGCCCGGGACCGTATTGCGGCCCGGCTGGAAGGGAACTTTGCCTACAACGCCGGCAAAGTGCGCGATGCTTCCCATGTCGTTATTCTGTGCGCCCGGGAGCGCATGGATGAAGAGCATCTTGCCGGCATCCTGAAGCAGGAGCAGGAAGACGGCCGCTTTGCCAGTGACGAAGCGCGTGAAAATCAGCGTAAATCACGCCTGTCCTATGTGAATCTGCACCGCTACGATTTGAAGGACGAGCGCCACTGGATGGAAAAGCAGGTCTACCTGGCCACCGGCGCCCTGCTGCTGGGCGCTGCCACGCTGGGCGTGGATGCAACACCGATCGAAGGATTCGATTTCCGTACCATAGACGAGGAATTCGGCCTGCGCGCCCAGGGCTACAGCAGCGTTGTCATGGTCGCGCTGGGTTACCACAGCGACGCGGATTTCAATGCGCAGTTGCCGAAATCGCGCTTGCCCCGAGAGCAGGTGTTCACGTTGCTCTGACCGCTGTTGGGATGCCTGGTGCGAGATCGGTCAGGCTGGCAGAGCTGTTGGTGGGTCTGCTGCTGGAATGAAAAAACGGGCTGGAGATATTCTCCAGCCCGTTTTGCTACAGGGACGCCTTGGACATGCAAGGCGCCTTTCAATTCGATCAGCTGTTGGCTGCCTTGGAGGCTGCCTGGTTGATCTTGCGGGTGATGACCCATTGCTGGGCAATGGACAGGGCGTTATTGACGCACCAGTACAGCACCAGACCTGCCGGGAAGAAGAACATCATCCCGCCGAACACCAGCGGCATGATCATCATGACCTTGGCCTGGATGGGGTCCGGAGGCGTGGGGTTCAGCTTGATCTGCACGAACATGGTGAGCATCATGACGGCAGGCAGGATGAAGAAGGGGTCCGGCGCGGCCAGGTTGTGCACCCACAGAATCCACGGCGCATCACGCATTTCCACGCTGGCCAGCAGTACCCAGTAGAGGGCGATGAACACGGGGATCTGCACCACCATGGGCAGGCAACCGCCCAGCGGGTTGATCTTCTCGGTGCGGTACAGCTCCATCATGGCGGCGTTCAGCTTGGCACGGTCGTCGCCGTACTTCTGCTTGAGCGCCTGCAGGCGCGGTGCCACATTCTTCATGCGGGCCATGGAGCGGTAGCTTGCCGAAGCCAGCGGGAAGAACAGCAGCTTGATCAGCACCGTCAGCGCGACGATGGACCAGCCCCAGTTGTGCAGCAGACTGTGCAGCCAGGTCAGCAGCACGAACAGCGGCTTGGCGATGATGGTCAGCCAGCCGTAGTCCACCACGAGGTCCAGGCCAGGCGCGACTTCCGACAGCGCTTTCTGGTCCTGCGGGCCCACCCACAGCTGGGCATCCATGCTGGCGGAGGCGCCCGGTGCCACGGCGCCCAGCGATTCGATGGTACGGGCGGCGTACAGGTTGGGCTGGATTTGCACCAGTTCGTTCTTGCGCAGCGTGCCTTGCGGCGGCACCCAGGCCGTGACGAAGTAGTGCTGCACCATGCCGATCCAGCCGTTATTGGTCTCGCGCTCGTACTTGGCCTTGCTCTTCTCGATGTCGGAGAAGGTCACCTTCTGGAACTTCTCGGCGTCGGAGTAGACCGCCGGGCCGGTAAAGGTGCTGTAGAAGCTCGAGGTATTGGGCGGATTGTTGCCGTCGCGGGTGATCTGCAGATACAGCGAGGGCGTGATCGCCTGCTCGGATCGGTTGATCACTTCATGGCGCACGTGGATGTCGTAGCGGCCTTGCTGCAGCGTATAGGTCTTGCGCAGCACTGCACCGCCGGACTCGGCTTCGAAGACCACGATTTGCGAACCGTCGGCAGCCTGGGTATGGCTGACCAGCGAGAACGGCGTCAGGTGGTTGGGGAACGGCGTGCCATTGGCGCTGCCGACTGCACCGGTCTGGACCACGTAATAGTTGCCCTGGACGTTGTCCAGCAGCATTTCAGGACGGGTCTCGTCTTCGGAGTCCTGGAACTTCAGCAGGGCGCCGCGCACGATCTGCGCGCCATTCAGGTCGAAGTCCAGGCGCAGCACGCCGTTGTCGATCGTGAAAGGCTTGCTGTCGGTGGCTGCTGCAACCGGAGCAGCGCCCGGCAGGCTGGCAGTGGCCGGCGCGGCAGGCGGTGCGCTGACAGGGACGCTGGCGTCGGCAGGCGTGGCAGGCGCCGAAGCGTCAGGAGCCGCTGCCGCCGTTTCGCTCTGAGAAGGCGAAAACAGCGAAGGCTTGCCGTTGTGAACCTGCCAGTTATTCCATAACAGCAGCAGCGAGAACAGGAAAATCATCCACAGGATGGTACGTCGGATATCCATTGGCGCATGCAGAAAGGGTGGGTGCGAATCGCAGCAAAGCGTGCCAGTTTAACGTAGCTTGATGCCTGGACAGGCCTTTATGGCGGACTTTGTGCGGAAGATGCCGGCTCATTGCGTGCCGGGGCGGCATCCGGCACTGCGCCGGATGAATGGGAGACGGCATCCTGGGACGGATCGGGCGCATGACAGGAGCAGTGCCCATGTCCGTGGCGCGGGGGAACCGGGTCCAGGCCGCCGTGCGACCATGGGTTGCAGCGGCCGATGCGGCGTATGGCCATCCACAGGCCCTTGAGGGCGCCATGGGTTTCGATGGCTTCGATGGCATAGGCCGAACAGCTGGGGGTGAAGCGGCACTGCCGGCCGATCCAGGGGCTCAGGAAGAAACGGTAGAACCTGATCGGTGCAATCAGGAGTTTCTTGAGCATGGGACGGCTCGCTGGAAATGCGCGTCAGCCTCTGCGCGTACCTGCCGCTTGAGCTCGCTCAGCGAAACGGCGGGCGCCTTGCTATGCAGGCGCACCACGAAATCCCGCGGCGGCAGTTGCTGGCGCAGATGTCGGAACGCCTCGCGCACGACCCGCTTGATGGCATTGCGCGTGACTGCCCGGGCTGCATGGCGCTTAGGCACCACCAGGCCCAGCCTGCCCTGGCCGGCCGATGAATCCACCGATGTCAGGACGAGCAAAGCCCCCCGCGCCACCCGTCTGCCCTTGAGCGCCGGAGCGAACTCTTCAGGGCTGTGCAGTCTGGCTGAGGGGGGAAAGCTGGCGGAAAGCTCCGCTGCGAATCGGGCTGGCGCGGCCTGGGCCGCTGCGCAGTCAGCGCCGCGAGGCGCGCCGGCCATGCCGGCTTGCGTCACCTTAGACGGCGAGGCGCTTGCGGCCGCGCGCACGGCGTGCATTGATGACAGCGCGGCCAGCACGCGTCTTCATGCGGACACGGAAGCCGTGGGTGCGCTTGCGGCGGGTAACGGAAGGCTGGAAGGTGCGTTTCATGGTCGGAACCTAAAAAGAGCAGCGGCCGGATTGAAGGAAAACACCCATGGAAACCGGCAGTCTGGAAAATGGAATTCGGAAAAGCCCACTATTTCAGCAAAGAATGCGTTGGGAGTCAATGGGTTGGTGGCTTTTAGGCTGGGGGCTGTTGTTCGAGTGATGCGTTGCCCTGCCGCAGATACCTGTTGCGTCAGGGGATTTGCCTTGAGTCCCGGGCGGCGGACGGGTTGCGGCGGGCCAGGCGGACAGGCCGTCAGGACGCAGTTGCTCATTTATTGAGCCTTGGCGCATTTTTTCGCTGCGGTGGCGTTGGCTGGCCATGGCGCCGGGCTGAATTTTTCGCATCGGCGCGGCCGCGGATTGGGAAAATCAATGACAGGTCGATGATTTACGAGAGGGGCCGGAATCTTGCGCCCAAGGCTGGCATGGGGCGGGATTGCACGGTAAAAACACTGGCGGCAAACCTTATCCAAAGGAAAGTCACTGCCCTATGCACATCATCCTGTGGATAACTTCGTCGTGACGCGCTAGAATCGAGGTTTGGATCGCAAATGAAATGAACGAATTCTGGCAGACCTGTGTCCAGCGCTTGGAGCAGGACCTCCCCCCTCAGCAGATCAGTGCATGGATACGCCCTCTTGCGCCTATCGCGTTCGAGGAAGAGACATCCTTGCTGCGTATTGCCGCGCCCAACCGCTTCAAGCTGGACTGGGTCCGCAAGAACTTTTCCACACAGATTGAAAGCCTGGCCAGTGACTGGTTTCAGCGCCCTGTGCAGGTGCAGTTCGAGCTGGCGACCAATACGGCACGCGCGCCCCTGGCCGCACGGCCATCGTCGGGTGCACCTGCGCCTGCGGGAGCCGTCCATGCCGCCCCGGCGGCAGCACCGGCTCCGGCGCCTGCTGCGCCACGCGTGGAGACGGTGGATCCGGCCTATGAGCGCTCGCGCCTCAATACCGAACTGACCTTCGACAACTTCGTGACCGGTAAGGCCAACCAGCTGGCGCGTGCCGCTGCGTTGCAGGTTGCAGAGAACCCGGGGGTGTCCTACAACCCGCTGTTCCTGTATGGCGGCGTTGGCCTGGGCAAGACCCACTTGATACACGCCATCGGCAATGCCATGGTGCAGGCCGGCACGGGCGTGCGGGTGCGCTACGTGCATGCCGACCAATACGTGTCGGACGTCGTGAAGGCCTACCAGCGCAAGGCGTTTGACGAGTTCAAGCGCTATTACCACTCGCTGGACCTGCTGCTGATCGACGATATCCAATTCTTCTCCGGCAAGAACCGCACGCAGGAAGAGTTCTTCTACGCCTTCGAGGCAATGGTGGCCAAGCGCAAGCAGATCATCATTACCAGCGATACGTATCCGAAGGAACTCTCCGGCATCGAAGACCGCCTGATTTCGCGTTTCGATTCCGGCCTGACCGTCGCCATCGAACCGCCAGAACTGGAAATGCGCGTCGCGATCCTGCTGCGCAAGGCCGATACCGAAGGCATGCGCATGCCCGAGGAAGTGGCGTTCTTCATTGCCAAGCATCTGCGCAGCAACGTGCGCGAACTTGAAGGCGCGCTGCGCAAGGTGCTTGCCTATGCGCGTTTCCACGGTCGTGAAGTGCTGACGGTGGAAATCTGCAAGGATGCCCTGAAGGATCTGCTGTCCGTGTCCAACGGACAAATCACGGTGGAGAATATCCAGAAAACCGTAGCAGATTATTACAAGATCAAAGTGGCAGACATGTATTCCAAGCGTCGTCCTGCCAATATCGCCATGCCGCGCCAGGTTGCGATGTACCTGGCCAAGGAGCTGACCCAGAAGAGCCTGCCGGAGATCGGTGATCTGTTCGGTGGCCGGGATCACACCACTGTCTTGCATGCAGTGCGTAAAATCTCGGAAGCCCGCACAAAACAGGCCGAACTCAATCACACCCTGCACGTATTGGAACAAACTCTGAAAGGATGATCATGCAACTGGTCCAGACATCGCGCGACACCCTGCTCAAGCCGCTGTCCGTGGTGGCCGGCATCATCGAGCGCCGCCACACTTTGCCCATTCTTGCGAACATCCTGCTGCGCAAGGAAGGCGAGCGCGTCTCCTTCATCGCCACCGATCTCGAAGTGCAGATTACGACCCATGCCGATTTCGGCGTCGGTCCGGAAACGGCTGCGACGACGGTAGCCGCACGCAAGCTGGTCGACATCCTGCGCGCCCTGCCGGGCAGCGATGAAGTCCGCTTCACCCAGAAAGACAACAAACTGACGGTTCAGGCCGCCAAGAGCCGCTTTGCCTTGCAAACGCTGGCCGCAACCGAATACCCCACGCTGGCGCAGCCGGAAAAGTGGGATGTGTCCCTGAGCCTGCCGCAGAAGACTCTGCGCCACCTGTTCAACATGGTGCATTTCGCCATGGCCCAGCAAGACATCCGCTATTACCTGAACGGCATGCTGCTGGTGTTCGAACCGGGCCAGGTGCGCGCCGTGGCCACCGATGGTCACCGCCTGGCGCACTGTGCCACGGGCGCCGATGGCATCGAGGCACGCCAGGAAGTCATCGTGCCGCGCAAGACGGTGCTGGAAATGCAGCGCCTGCTCGATGACAGCGATACGCCGGTCCAGGTGGATGTCGCCGCCGGACAGATCCGTTTCCGCTTTGGCGATATCGAACTGGTATCGAAGCTGGTGGAAGGCAAGTTCCCCGATTTCACCCGGGTGATCCCCACCTCCTACACGCGCCACTTCACGGTCAACCGCGAATTGCTGCTGGGCAGCCTGCAACGTGCCGCTATCCTGACGACCGACAAGTTCAAGGGTGTGCGCCTGCAGTTGAGCGACAACCTGCTGAAGATTTCGGCTACCAACGCCGAGCAGGAAGAGGCCCAGGAAGAACTGGACGTCGATTACACGCATGAAGCGCTGGACGTCGGCTTCAACGTGACCTACCTGCTGGACGTGCTGTCCAACGTGAAGACCGAGACCGTACGCTGGTCCGTCATGCCGGATTCCAATGCTTCGGCCCTGATCACGCTGCCTGACGACGAGCAGTTCAAGTACGTCGTCATGCCCATGCGCATCTAGGCGCGACAGGAACAGCGCGCCCATGAGGCGCTGCGCGTTCCCCTGCCCTGCGCCCTGGCCGGCGAGCACTCGCCGGTTGCAATTTCCTTGTATTCGAGACTATGTCAGATCAACAGCAGAATTCCGCCAACAACGCCGGCTACGGTTCCGACTCGATCAAGATGCTCAAAGGCCTGGAGGCCGTGCGCAAGCGCCCGGGCATGTATATCGGCGATACCTCCGACGGCACAGGCTTGCACCATATGGTGTTCGAGGTGGTGGACAACGCCATCGACGAAGCACTGGCGGGCTATTGCGATGACATCGTCGTCACCATTCATTCGGACAACTCGATTTCCGTGTCCGATAACGGTCGCGGCATCCCGACGGATATCCACAAGGACGACGAATACGGCCGCAGCGCTGCTGAAATCGTCATGACCGAGCTGCACGCCGGCGGCAAGTTCGACCAGAACTCCTATAAGGTGTCTGGCGGCCTGCACGGTGTCGGCGTGTCCTGCGTGAATGCCTTGTCCGAGTGGCTGCGCCTGACGATCTGCCGCGACGGCAAGCGCCACGAAATCGAATTCCGCCGTGGCGAACGCGTGGCCCCGCTGGCCGTGGTCGGTGATACCGACCAGCGCGGCACGACGGTACGCTACCTGGCCGACAAGGAAATCTTCAATAACATCGAGTACACCTACGAGATCCTGTCGCGCCGCCTGCGCGAGCTGTCGTTCCTGAATAACGGCGTGAAGATCCGCCTGGTGGATGAGCGCCAGGGCAAGGAAGAAAACTTTGCCTTCTCGGGTGGGGTGCAGGGTTTCGTGCAGTACATCAACCGCAGCAAGACGGTGCTGCACCCGACGGTGTTCGCCGTGTCCACGGAGTCGGCAGCCGGTGGCACGCTGGTCGGCGTGGATGTCGCCATGCAATGGAACGACAGCTACACCGAGACCGTGCTGTGCTTCACCAATAACATTCCGCAGCGTGATGGCGGTTCGCACCTGACCGGCCTGCGCGCCGCGATGACGCGCGTCATCAACAAATACATCGCCGATAACGAGCTGGCCAAGAAGGCCAAGGTCGATACGTCCGGCGACGACATGCGTGAAGGCCTGGCCTGCGTGCTGTCGGTGAAGGTGCCCGAACCCAAGTTCAGCAGCCAGACCAAGGACAAGCTGGTCTCCAGCGAAGTGCGTCCTGCCGTGGAAGATGCCGTGGCACGGGAGCTGGAAACCTGGCTGCTGGAGCATCCGGCCGATGCCAAGGCGCTGTGCGGCAAGATCATCGAAGCCGCCCGCGCCCGCGAAGCGGCTCGCAAGGCGCGCGAAATGACGCGCCGCAAGAGCGTGCTGGAAGGTGCCGGCCTGCCCGGCAAACTGGCCGATTGCCAGGAAAAAGACCCCTCGCTGTGCGAACTCTACCTGGTGGAGGGTGACTCCGCAGGCGGCTCGGCCAAACAGGGCCGCGACCGCAAGTTCCAGGCCGTGCTGCCGCTGCGCGGCAAGGTGCTGAACGTGGAAAAGGCGCGCTTCGATCGCCTGATCGCCAGCGAACAGATCGCTACGCTGATCACTGCGCTGGGTACCAGCATCGGCCCCGATTTCAATATCGACAAGCTGCGCTACCACCGCATCATCATCATGACGGACGCGGACGTCGATGGCGCGCACATCCGCACGCTGCTGCTGACGCTGTTCTACCGCCAGATGCCCGAGCTGGTGGCGCGCGGCCACGTCTACATCGCCCAGCCGCCGCTCTACAAGGTGAAGGTTGGCCGTGACGAGCGCTACCTGAAGGACGATATCGAGGAAGCCCAGTTCATGCTGCAACTGGCGCTGCGCGATGCCGAGCTGATTCCTGCTGCAGGCGCCGCCCCCATTACCGGTGCGGCACTGGAAAACCTGGCCAACCAATACGTGCTGGCCGATACCGTCATCGCCCGCCTGTCGCGCCGCTTCGACGAAGCCACGTTGTCGGCCATCGCCGAAGGCGTGAGCATCAACCTGGCGGATGAAGCCCAGGCCCAGGCTTCGGCACAGCGCTTGCAGGAAGCCTTGCTGGATCCGCGTGATCCGGAAGCGGTGTCGGTCGTGGCCGACAAGGATGCAGACAGCGGCCGCTCGCGCCTGCAGGTGCTGCGCCGCCACCATGGCAACGTGCGCGTCAGCGTGCTGGATGGCGATTTCCTGGCAGGAAGCGATTATGCAGCGCTGGCCCGTGCCGGCCAGACCTTCCTGGGCCTGGTGGGCGACGGTGGTGTGATTGCGCGCGGCACGGGCGAAAAACGCAAGGAAGCGCCTGTCGACGATTTCCGCGACGTCATGCAGTGGCTGCGTTCAGAAGCCGAGCGCGGCCTGAGCAAGCAGCGCTACAAGGGCCTGGGGGAAATGAATCCCGAGCAACTGTGGGAAACGACCATGGACCCGACGGTACGCCGCCTGCTGCGCGTGGAAATCGAAGACGCCATCGCTGCGGACGAAATCTTCACCACCCTGATGGGCGACAACGTCGAACCGCGTCGCGACTTCATCGAGAAGCACGCGCTGATGGCCGGGAACATCGACATCTGATTCCCGGGCGGGGCCGGTGTTCTGCCGGGCCCGTCTTCGGGTCGCTCGCGGATACGTCCCGACGCAGCCGCTGCAAATTTCACACCCCCTTGAGATGCCTGGTCTCAAGGGGGTTTCATTTGGCTGTGATGGATGCGCCTGCCGGACATAAGGCAGGCATATGGACTGGCATGGTGGCCGCCCCCCTCAAGGCACCTGGGCTGCGTTTATGATCATGGAGGAATTCCTCCATGCCATCAGAAAGGACACCAGACATGACAGCAGTGCTTAACGAACAGGGCCAGCCGCTGGGCCGAGAACTTCCTGGTTGGCAGCCCCGCCCCCTGCCGGCAGGGAAAGTGCTGGAAGGACAATATTGCCGGCTGGAGCCTGTCGATGCCGGACGCCACGCCGAAAGCCTGTCGCAAGCCTATGCCGCTGCCGGGCCGGGCGCCTGGACTTACCTGCCGGCGGATCCGCCCAGCGCCCCCGCGGATGTCCACGCCTGGTTGCAACGCCTGGCCGATGCGGTCACCGAACGCTACTATGCCATTGTCGATCTTGCCAGCGGCCAGGCGCTGGGTAGTGTTGCGCTGATGCGCATGGACCCGGCCAATGGGGTGATCGAGGTTGGTTCGGTGACCTATTCCCCAGCATTGCGCCGCACCCGCGCCGCCACCGAAGCGCAGTATCTGCTGATGCGCCATGTGTTCGACGACCTGGGCTACCGGCGTTACGAATGGAAGTGCAATACGCTGAATCAGCCGTCCCGCGCTGCCGCGTTGCGCCTGGGCTTTACCTTCGAAGGCATTTTCCGGCAGGCTGTGGTGCAGCGCGGGCGTAGCCGGGACACCGCCTGGTTTTCCGTCCTGGATGGAGAATGGCCACTGCTGTCCCGGGCGTTCCAGGCCTGGCTGGCCCCCGCCAATTTCGATGCCGACGGCCGCCAGCGGCGTTCGCTGGAAGCCTTGCGCTTGGCTGGGGAAGGCACCGCTGCAGAAATGTAACTTATAGGTAAAAAGTCCCGGTTGCCATAGTGTGAACGGGTACTTTTACATCTTCCTCGATCCGTCACGGGCAGCGCCCCCGTGTTGGGACGAGTCTTCTTCTATTCCGACGCCGAGAGCGCCGTGGCGATGTGCGTGAGCGCACGGCGCCCATCTCGCCTGGGCGCACTCTCTACCGCCTGGCGGCTGTACGCTATGACGACCCGAATTCCCGCCCCTTCCGCTCTTCCCTTTGCGCCCGGCCGGCGATTGTCTGCCATTCTCAGGCCCGCCGCATGGCTGGCCGCCTGCCTGTGGCTAGGAATAGGCGGGAGCAGTGCCGCACATGCCGATGGCCGTTGGTATGCAGGCTGCACCCGCGCAGGGGAAGCCAACTATTGCTACCGCCCCTACGCCGAAGGGCTGGCCGCTGTGCAACTGGGGAATCTGGATGAACATCGGCCTGCCTGGGGGTACCTGAATGCCGCGGGCGAGCTGGCCATTGCACCGGCCTTCGAAGATGCCGCGTCGTTCCAGAACGGCCTGGCAGCGGCGGCGCAGGATGACAAGTGGGGTTATATCGACAACACCGGGGCCTGGGTCATCGCGTCAGAATACGAAAGCGCGACCGGCTTCAACGCCGAGGGCACGGCCATCGTCGAGACCAATGGCCGCGTCTTGCTGATAGACCGGGCAGGCAAGACCATCAAGACCTTTCCGCTGGGAACACGCAGCCGGGGCTTTCGCCCGGGGCAGACACTGGCCATGGCGGAACAGGAGTCTGCACCGCTGGCCTGGAATATTGCGTCGGGAAAACTGTTGACCGCGCCGGATTCCGTCGGCGCCCTTGAAACCAGCTATTCCCGTGACACCTGGACCAGCACGCAATGGCTGGCAGCACAGGCCCGGCAGGCGGACTACCAGGGCAAGTGGGGCCTGCTGAAGCTGGACGGCAGCTGGCTGGCGACGCCGGATGTACTGAAATCCTTGCTGGCGCCGGTATCCGATGGCCAGTACGTCGCGGTCAGCCGGGCCGCCGGCTACCAGTGGCAACTGGCTGACCTGCAGGGTAATGTCCTCAAGGACACCCTCTATGCCAAGCTGGATATCCTCGCGCCCGGCTACTGGTTGGCCGTCCATGAACAGGGCAGCGAGCTGCTGGGCCACGACCTGGAAACGCTGGGCCGCTGGGACGGCCGCGATTTACATGTGCAGCGCGAGCCCGATTGGGATTTCGCAGTGGTCAGCGATGGCAAGGAGATTCATATCCTCAACGATGGCCAGCCGGCAGTCACGCTGCCGCTGGCCCATCGTTCCGTTCGTGTCTTCGACGACCGTATCTGGGTCTTCAGCGACAGCCCTGATGGCGACGCCAGTTACGGCCTGGGCGAATCCGGCGTGCTGGCGCAACTCTATGACCGGCAAGGCCGGGCGTTGCTCGCGCTGGCGCAATCCGGAACCACCGGGGAGGCTGCGCCGGTGGCCACGGCCAATGCAACCGATGCCAGCCCCGGCCAGCCGGAAAGCGCCGGGCCGGCAGCCATCATCCGCCAGCCCGTCACCCGGGCGCAACTGGATGCCTACTCGGTCCGTATCCTGGCCGATACCCGCCAGCGTTCGCTCGGTGCAGACCGCTCCCACTGGCCCCTGGCCATTCTCAAGCCCAGGAAGTACGACAGCCCGCTGACGCCAGCCATCCTCACGGCTGGCGGTGAGATCGTGAGCGCTGCGGACTGGCGTGATGTGCAGGCATACGACGAAGGCGGCCCCTTGCTCGTGAGTTTGCAAAACCAGCACACAGGTGCCGTGGATGCGCAGGGGAATTGGCTGGTACCGCCGGAGTACCGTGATATCGAAGCGTTCCAGGGCGGGTATGCCCGTGCGTTGCCTGACGACAGCAGGCAGGGCTGGCGCCGTGCCGTGGTGATCGACCTGACGGGCCGCCGTATCGAGTTGCCCGCCAAGGTGGCCGAAGGCCTGGCCCGCGTCGACCACGGGCTGGTGACCTACCGCGCCGAAAGCAGCGGCGGCCAGGAACGCATGTTCCTCTGGGACATTGCTGCAGGGCGCGACGTCAGCCCCGAAGGTTTCCAGGAATTGCAGCCGTTCACCGACGGCTATGCCAGCGCACAGCAGAAAGGCAAATGGGGCTTGCTGAACCTGCGCGGCCAGTGGGTCGTGCCCCCTTCCCGGCAGTATTCCCCTTCCGTGCAGCAGCAGCCCGGCGGGCTGCTGCTGGTCAGCGAGGAAGGCGATTCTTCACTGCAGCGCCTCTACCGTCCGGATGGCCGCCAGGTCGGGCCACTGCTGAGCCGGGAAGTTCGTGCCCTGGGCCCAGGGCAGTTCCAGGTGACGCTGGCCGACGACAATGCCGTCGGTATTCTCGATACGGCCACCGGGAAAGTCACCGTATTGCCCGATCGCTCCACCCATAATCTGACGGGCGGGAGCGACAAGACCTGGCTGCTGGCGCGTGGCGACTACCGCCAGGGAGCCATCGACGCTCGCGGCAATTGGCGCATCAAGCCTGCCCTGTCCGAATTCAACCCGTTCTTCGTCCGGCCCTCGGGCCTTGCCCGCGCTGTCGGCACTGGCAAGGGTGTGTTGTTCGACGAGCAGGGACGGCACGTCCTGCCCGCCCTGGGCGATGCGCGGCCGCTGAATGGCATGGACCGCTTCGTGCAATACGACCGCGAAGGACAGAGCCTGCTGCTTGACCGCAACGGCAAGGAAATCACTCGCGTCGAAGGCCCCTACAGCCTCGAAGCCGACCAGGCATCCGAAGGCCTGCTGCCCTACAGCGAGCGTGGAAACAGCAAGTACGGCTTCCTGGATGCCAATGGCAAGCGTGTCATCGGCGCTTATTTCGATACGCTTGGTGCCATGAAAGACGGCCGTGCCGTGGCCTTGCGCAGGGACAGGGCCGGCAAGGCCTTCGGCTATATCGACCATAGCGGCCGCTATGCCATCCTGCCGGAATTTACCTGGGCCACTGACTTCAGCGAAGGCCGGGCATTAGTGCTGCGTGACCGCCTGGTGCAGTACATAGACACCAGCGGTGCTGTCATTGCCTATATCGGCATCCTCTGCCGCCATGTTGCAGTGATTGCGCCAGATGACCGCGTGCTTTGGCCGGCTGCCGATAAATTGCAGTGCCTCGAAAAGGAAGGGGCAGCAGAGCCTGCAAGCGGGGATGTGCCACCGCAGGAACCCATACCCATTCCGGCTGCGGTCCCTGTTCCTGCAGCCCCTGCCGTCGCATCCTGACCGCAGGCCCGCCACCGGCTGAAAATTGCGGTGTGCCGCCGCCAGGCGGCAACACGCCAGACTGAGATCACAGACCATGTCATACCGGATTCCCCTCGCTACTTTCCTGCTGCTCGCGTTGGGCGCCACGCCGGCCCAGGCGCAACAGGACACCTCGGCATCGTGCGTGCGCCCTGGGCCGCAGAATGTCTACATCCAGCGCGCAGACCTGGACCAGATTGCCGGTGAAAATCGTTGCATCCAGGACCTGAGCGAAGGCCTGGCGGCGGTCATTCTGTATGTTCCCGCTCAGCGGGATGGCTACAACGATGCGGGTGCGGCCGATGGCCTGGTGGGCCACCGCTGGGGCTATATCGATGCGCAAGGCAAGCTGGCCATCGAACCCCGGTACGAGGAAGCCCGGCCATTTCGCCATGGCCTGGCCGCCGTCAAGGAAAATGGCCTGTGGGGCTATATCGATAAAAGCGGCCAATGGGCGCTATTGCCCCAGTGGGAACAGGCTGGCAACTTCAGCCTGGCTGGCGTGGCCATGGTGCAGGCAAACGGCCGTACTGGCCTGATAGACGCCAGCGGCGCGAGCGTGACGCCCTCCGGACTGGGCCGCAATGTGTCTACCATCGAACTCGATGGCGGCAGCCCGACGCGCGCCATTATCGGCTACCGGCGCGAGTATCTCTCCGCGACAGGCGTGCGCCGCTACGTCGACGGAAACCAGCGCGTACTGGCGCAGCTGGGCAATGGGCCTTTCTATGTCGCAACCAGCGATGGCGAGCACCAGGGCTTGCTGGATGCCGACTGGCGCTGGGTGCTGCGTCCGGAATACGACGAGATCATCGCGGCGCTGCCGGATGGCGTGGGTGCTGTCCGCAAGGGCGAGGCTTGGTATTTTCTCGATAGCCAGACCGGCAAGGCTGGCAGCGAGCGCTATCGCCACTTGGAAACCCTGCGTGACAACTTCTGGCTGGCCTTGCCGGAAACAACAGAGGACACCTTTGGCAGCAACCCCAGCTACCAGTTGCTCAATGCCCAGGGCAAGGTACTGCTGCCAAGCATTGCGCAGCTTGCCCTGAGCAATCTGACTTTCGCAGGCAAGGTGCTGCTATATCGGACAGCCGACACGCTTACCGCTTATCCCACGGGTGGGCAGGAACCACTGGTATTGCCTGTTAGCTGGCAGCCCAGGGAAACCTATGGTGATTACCTGCTTTTCTACGATGAAAACGAGACGCTGGCCGGCATCGTGACGCCTGCCGGCCAATTGCAGAAAATCGCCAGCTCAGACCCCCTGTCCCAGGTCCGTGAGGTCGATGTACAGGCGGATAGGCTATGGCTTTTCGGTGAACAGCAGCGGGTACTCAACATCATCGATAAGCAAGGCAGGCGGTTGTTGAACGACACGGCGCGCGAAACGCTGGCGAACAGCAGCTACCGCCTGCTGCCGCTGACCATGGAAAACGCGCCACTGGCGATCCTCACGACCGGCTATTGTCATTGTGAGGAAGGCGGTGCCGGACTGGTGCTGAACGATGGCAGGGCCGTGCGTCACCCTGACTGGACGGAAGTTATCCTGCTGCATGAAGAAGCAGACCTGGAGACGCTGGAGAACATCGAGGATCTCCGCTTTGCCGCCGTCAGCGAAAACGGCATGGTCATGCTGGATGCGCAGGGCAATCCAGTGCAAATGGAACCCTTGCAACATATTGCCCCCTTCCGCCACGGCTATGCGCTGGGCTACGCCAAGGGTGTGGCATATCTGGTGCAAGCCGATGGCAAGCGCCTGGAACTGCCGGATTATTTCGACGTACGTATCGTCGGCCCCAATCGCATGGCGATCGTCATGGAAGCTGCGGAAGGCTCGCTGTGGGGGCTGGACGAAATTCCCTACTATCGCCAGTTGGTTGCGCCGCAGTTCCTGGAAATCGGCAATTTCCAGGATGGGCTGGCGCCCGCCCGCAGCGCCGAAGGTGTATGGGGCCTGATCAACGAGCAAGGCAATTGGGCCGTCCAACCCGAATATGACGAAGTCGCCCGCGAACGTTCCGGTTATTGGCTGCTGCGGCGCAGAACCGACGACAAAAACTACAGCTATGACTGGCCTGCGGTTGTCGTCAGCCGGGCCGGCAAAATATTGACGCCGCCGCTGCGCTCCTTGCAGGTTCAGGAATACGGCAATGGCTATGCCATGGTGGGCAATAGCCTGGACTCGTGGATCGTTGGCCCGGATGGATCGGCTTTTCGTGCGGGAGCCGCCGATATCAGCCAGATCGGTGACTGGCTGGAAGTCCGCCGCGACGCCGAAGCCGGCGTGCTGGATGGCAAGGGCAACTGGGTCGTGCCGCCCGCACCGGTCTTCCTGAGCCAGGTGCGTGACCAGCGCGTCATGCGCCGCACGAATGAAGGCAGTGAATTGCTGGATGCCTCCGGCAAACAAGTGGCCAGCCTGGGAGACAGCAACTGGCAATGGCTGCCCGGCTCGCGTTATCTCGCCGGCCTGGGATATGACGAAGAGCGCGAACCTGTCACGCGCTTTGCCGACGCCAATGGCAAGATCGTCGCGACCGTCAAGGGCCATGCACTGGGCTTCGACGGCGAGCGCATCATCACTGCCAACAAGGACGGCGCTTACCGCTGGCTGGACAAAACCGGTCAGCCTGTCGGGGAAGCACATCATATGCTCGGCATGCTGCACGACGGGCTGGCCGGCGCCATGGGGCCGGATGGCAAGCATGCCGGTTATGTGGACAACCAGAGTACCTACCGCATTCCTCCTGCTTATCTGGCCGTCAGCCGGTTCCAGGATGGCCGGGCGGTGGCGTCCACGGCGCAGGCGTCGTACCTGCTCGATACCTCGGGACGCCCGCTGGCCTGGGTGGCCGACGAATGCGGCATGCGGATATTGCGCAATGCCGCAGGCAAGGCGATCTGGCCGGCCGAGCAGAGTTTGTCTTATTGTTATTGAACGATGGTCCTGGCCGGGAAGTTTTCCACAACCGCCTGTGGAAAACTTCCCGCATGGCCTGTCGGGCCGCTATGCGTCCTGGAGACAGCTGAAACAAGTACTCGTTGTGTTTAACAACCTGAAAGCGGAGAATCTGACATACTGGAAACGATGATTGTTGTAGACCGTTCAAGGAGAACGACATGATCCGTAAAGGTATGTTTCGCTTGGGCGCCGTCGTCTTGCTGATGGGATCGCTGGCGGCATGTTCAACCTGGGATGGCATGAGCAGCCGGCAGAAAAGTGCCGTAGGCGGCGCGGCCATCGGTGGCGCTGCGGGCGCTGTTATCAGTGATGGCGGACTGCTGGGAACAGTGGGCGGCGCAGCCATCGGCGGCGTGGTCGGCGACCAGGTCGGCAAGCACAACGACAAGAAATAGGCGGCAAAGGCCGCCATAGCCAAAGCCCGGCGTCATGCCGGTGCTGTCACACCCGCACGGGCCTTGTCCGTGCGGGTGTTTTCATTTCCGGTGCAGCACGCTTGACCTTTCCATGATGGGAAGGTTCATCATTTCAAGCATCACGGATACCCGTGCCTCACCATGCGGCGGCGCGCCGCATTCATCCAAGGAGTATTGCCATGCAAGAGTTCCAGGTTCCGCGCATGAAATGCGGCGGCTGCGCGACCGCCATCACCGCAGCGATCAAGGCCGTGGACCCCAGGGCCGTGGTCGAGGCAGACCCAGCCAGCAAGCGCGTCAGCGTGGAAAGTACCGCCAGCGAGGCCGAATTGCGCACGGCGCTCGAAAACGCCGGCTATCCGGCGCAATAATCCCAGGCATCCAACCCCCTTCGGGATTCACTGATCGACGCCTGGCGGGGCATTTAGGGCCCAGGGCGGGGATGGCAGCGGCTAACTGCTGCATTCTTCTCCCCTGGGATCTTTTCCTCAGGCCCCGCGCAAGGCGGACTGGAAGGCATCCCGCAGGGTCAGGACCTGCTTGCGGATGTCCGCCAGCTTGCCATCCAGCCCGGCAATGCCATCCTCCTGTTCCGACAGCATGGCGGCATAACGCTGCCCCAGGGTGCTATCTGCCGGCACGGCAGCGAGGTTCTCCCGGATGCGGCCCTGGTTGGCGACGGCTTCTTCCCGCGCCGCCAGGATTTCCTGTTCTTCGGCCTGCGCCGCATGCCACTGCTGGCGCATCTCGGCCAGCTTCTTCAGGCGCGCCGCCGTCGCGGCATCAGGAACGCGGCCCGACCAGGCCAGCAAGGTGTCCGTGTCGGCATTCAGCAACGCCAGCTGTTCGGCCCATGCGCGCTCAGCCGTTACTTCCACCGTTTTGCTTGCACCGGCCGCCAGATCGGCCTTCAAGCGATAGTTGGCCGCGGTCTGGCCGGCCAGCGCAGGCGAAGACACGGTCCAGCCGGCCAGGCGCGGATGTTCGATCAAGACAGTGCGGGAACCGTCGCTGGCGCCCTGTATTTCATAGCGGGTGAGCTGGCGATCAATATGGCGCGCCGTCAGGACGCCATTGTCCAGCGTGACGGACGCGATTTTCTCTTCCGGCTGGCTATCGGTGCGCACAGTGACCTTGCGGTCCTCGGCAAACAGCAGCAAGCGGCTTTCCCCTGCGGGAATGCCTGCAAGTTCTGCGTCGCCAGCATGGGCGCCCTGCGGGTCATAGACCGTCACCAGGCCGGGCGGCAATGTTGATTTCGTCTCGTTTTTCAGTTCCAGGCCGCTGATGGGGTGCAGGTTACCCGGCCGGTAGATGGCCAGCATTTCGGCCGGAATGGGTGCATCCAGCAAAGGCAACACCAGCGAAGCGCCTTTGGATGCATCGACCTTGCCGGGCAAAGTGAAACTGACATGGCTCAGGCTTTCCTGTGCCTGAGCCTCATCGGCCTGCGACCCCATGGCCTCCATGGCGATCGGGGCAGGCATGGGTGGCGCGGCGCGGCGCTTTGCGCTGGCTGATGCCGGCGAGCCCATTGTCGCCATGGCTTCAAACGGGCGGACTGCCAGGTTATCCACAACCGGCCTGTCGCTGGCGCCAACCATGACCGGCACGTCAGGCCGTTGATTCCAGTACTGCTCGTGCAGGCGCTGGCTCAGCACCACCGGCGCTCCGGAAGTCAGCGTCACCTGGACTTGCTTCCAGTCTTCTCCGGTGGCATTTTCAAGAATGGCCCATCCTTGCAGGCGTGCCTGTTTGCCACCGTCCGATTGCAGGCGGTACGAGGTTTTCCAAACAGGCGCGGCCACCACATAGGACAGATCGATAACGCGTGCCTGACCAGGTTTCAGCGCCAGGGAAAGCGTTCGGTTATCGTCCAGTTTCTGCCGCGCCATGACCTGGCTGACCTGCTGCAGTTGCGCTCGCACCTTGTCATCCTGAACCGCCAGGACGCTGTCTGCACCGAGTTTCAGGCTTTGCACCTGCCCGCGGCTGTCCAGGACCGACAGCAGGTATTCCTGTTGCCGCCGGGAATCATCCCCCGAATCAGCAGGTTCGGTGGCCACGCCCAGCACTGTGCCTTCCACACTGCGTCCACCAGACGTCGCCTGCACCGGAATGCCTTGCAAGGCCGCAGCCAGGCGTGGAATGGAACTCAGATCGTCCGCGCTGAAGGGCAAGGAACGGAATGTTTCCTCGCTGGCGCTCAGGCCGTCGAGCGCAATACTGGACAAACCGCCCTGGCTATCCTTGACCAGCAGGCTTTTCAGGATGTCATTGACCTGCGACAGGGGGACTTCCATGCTGGCACGGCCTTGCTCATCGACCGGAATCCGGCGCTGTATTTCGGCAACGCCGCCAGAAGACAGGGTAATGGCGTGGATGCCATCGGTCACGCTGCCTTGTTCCTGCGCATGGACGCCTGCCGTGCAGAAGGTTGCCAGCAGCACCAGCCAGACGCTTCTTGTCCAGGCGGACGGCTGGGCGGTCATGGGTGCGGTGCCAGCACCGGAGGCAACAGGGTGCGCGGGTTTGATCATGGCTTAGGGCTCCATTTGAGCGATATCCGTCAGGCAAGACGGCAGGCAACGCTGAAAACCGCTAGACATTACCACCGATGGATATCAACGATGAGTAAGGGCTTGCAACGTCTGTGTCCGGGAATCAGAAGGTCGGTAACAAAAGCAGGGAGACCGGGTACATCAATGCCTGGGTGAAAACCGCCGGACGGGCCCAACGGTTTTTTTCAGTGTGTTTATATCTTTTATATATATAAAGACTGGTAATGGATAAGCCCTGTGGGTAAGTCCCTGTTTCCGGGAAAACCCTTATCCGTCAATCGATTGCCGTGTATTTTTGCTGTGCACAGTTTTTGTACGGAGCAAGGATGAAAAGTGGACAGAAATGCAATGCCGCCGGGATCGATGGCTTGTGCACCATCGATTCACAGCTTATGCACCGGCATTTCACCGGTAACGAAGGCGTTTCGGCCCGGTACCGGCATCATGGCTCCCTGGCGTCGGCGCCGTTGCGCTGGCGCGCCGAGTTCGATGGCGTCAATTCCATGTTCAGCAGCAGATGGCGGGCCCAGGCCAGCATGGGTTTGTGGGCGTGGCGGCGGCTCCAGTGCAGGGCGACATTGAAATGCCGCAAGGGCAGTTTCGGATCGATGATGGCGCAGTGATCGTATTCCGACAGGGCACGGGCAATCTCGTGCGGCATGATGACGGCCAGATCGGTATTGCGCATGATGCCGGGCAGCGCCAGGAAGTTCGAGGCCATCAGCCTTACCCGGTGGGTAAGCTTTAGGACCTGGAGGATGCGCAGGGTTTCCGTATGTGACCGGACGGCGACGAATTCCAGGTTGGGCAGGCGTTCCTGCCAGTCCGCCGGGCTGTGGCACACGTTGCACAGCGGGTGATTGCGGCGCAGCAACAGGCGATAGCGGTCTACCAGGAAGTCCTGGGTCTCGGTGCCAGATACCTCGGGCAGGAAGCCGAGTGCGAAATGCAGGCGTCCGTCATCCAGCGCTTCGGTGATGCTGGCCTGTGGATACGTCCGGGCTTCGACGCGCATTCCTGGCGCATGCCGGTGCAGGCTGGCCATGATGGAAGGCAGGAAACGGGCCTCGCCGATATCGGTCAGGTGCAGGTTCAGGCATTCGGTGGAGGATGCCGGATCAAAGCTTTCGCCGTCGCGGACGGCGGCTTCCAGCAGTGCCAGGCCGCTTTGTACCGATTGTGCCAGCCGGTTGGCGCGTTCCGTCGGTCGGACGCCGCCGCTGATGCGTTCGAACAGCGGGTCGCGCAGCAGCAAGCGCAGACGAGTGAGCGCCTGGCTGGTGGAGGGTTGCGACAGGCCTAGCTGCAGGGCCGCGCGGCTGACGCTGCGTGTGCGGTAAATGGCGTCGAAGACGCGCAGCAGGTTCAGGTCTATGTCGTTGATATTGGGCATACCAATATTAGATATTAGTCTCATGTTATTGAGCAATAAGTATCTGCTGCCTAGACTGGCTTCAATCAACCTATGGAGCGACTGATTGCCATGCACAGCCATTCATCCCCCGATTCCCCGCGTCCCACGGTCCGTGATGCGGTGTTTCGCCTGTTCCGCGAATTCGGCATAGACACTGTATTCGGTAATCCCGGTTCCACCGAGCTGGCGATGTTCCGGGATTTCCCCGAGGATTTCCGTTATGTCCTGGGCTTGCAGGAATCCGTGGTGGTCGGCATGGCGGATGGCTATGCCCAGGCCAGCGGCAATGCGGCGCTGGTCAACCTGCATTCGGCTGTCGGTGTCGGCCATGCCATGGGCAATATCTTCACTGCATTCCGCAACCAGACGCCCATGGTAATCACCGTGGGGCAGCAGGCCCGTTCCATGTTGCCCTTTGATCCCTTCCTGGGTTCCACTCAACCGACGCTATTGCCGCAGCCGTATGTGAAATGGGCGTGTGAACCGGCCCGGGGCGAGGATGTGCCCTGGGCCATGGCGCGCGCCTATCGTATCGCCATGCAGGCGCCACGTGGCCCGGTGCTGGTGTCGGTGCCGGCCGATGATTGGGACCTGCCCTCCGAATGGGTGCCGCCGCGGCATGTATCGCCTTCGCGCGCGCCGGTCGAGGGAGACATCGACCGCCTGGTACAGGCCCTGGACGCCGCACGCTGTGTGAAGATCGTCGTGGGCGCAGGCGTGGACAGGGACCGTGCGGTGGAAAAGCTGGTGTCACTGGCCGAGCGCCATCAGGCGCAAGTCTATGTGGCGCCGATGTCCGCGCGTTGCAGCTTCCCTGAGCGCCACCCGTTGTTTGCCGGGTTTCTGCCGGCCATCCGCGAACAGATCGTCGAACGCCTCGATGGGGCCGATCTGGTGCTGGTACTGGGCGCCCCGGCGTTCAGCTACCACGTGGAAGGCAACGGCCCGCACGTGCCGGAAGGCGCCGCGTTGTGGCAGGTAGTGGACAATCCCGACGTATCGGCCTGGACGCCGCTGGGCAATGCGATTGTCTCCAGCCTGGATCTGGCCCTGGACGCCCTGCTGGCCCGCTCGGCGCCTCCCGCCCGCAGCGTGCCGGCCCCCTTCCCGTCCGCACCGGCAGTCGAGCCCAGCTTGCCGCTGTCCACCGCCTATGCCCTGCAGGCCCTGGACCGCGTGCGGCCGCAAGGCATTGCGGTGGTTGAGGAAGCGCCCGGCGCCCGCAGCCTGATCCAGCGTTATTTGCCCATGTCGGGCGCCAATAGCTTTTACACCATGGCCAGCGGCGGCCTGGGCTACAGCATGCCAGCCAGCGTCGGCGTGGCGCTGGCGCAGCGCAAGGCGGGCCGCAATGACCGTGTGATTGCCCTGATTGGGGACGGCTCCAGCATGTACTCGATCCAGGCGCTTTGGACCGCTGCACAGTTGCAGCTGCCGATCAGCTTCATCATTCTCAATAACCGCCGCTATGCCGCGTTGCAGGACTTCGCGCCGGTATTTGCCTATCCGCCGGGCGTGAAGCCCGAGGGTACCGATTTGCCCGACCTGGATTTCGTGCGCCTGGCGCAAGGCCAGGGCCTGACGCAGGCCAGCCGTGTCGAAACCGCAGAAGCGCTGGAGCAGGCCCTGCCCGGCCTGCTCTCGGCTGAAGGACCGAACTTGCTGGAAATCGTGGTGAAGTAGGCCTGGCGGGCGGTAGTCATACCGCCCTGCTGCCGGGAGCGAGGAGAGGAAGACAAAAATGGGAAGACAAAAATGAAAATAACCATATTGGGCGCCGGTGCCATGGGCGCGCTGTTCGGCGGGCAACTGGCCGAGGCCGGCCATGAGGTCGTGTTGCTGGACGTCGATGAATCCCGTATCCAGGCCATCCAGACCGACGGTCTGGTGCTGGAAACTGGCAGCGGCAGACGCACCGTCCGTCTGCCCATTATGCGTCCCGAGCAGGCCAGCGGCGCCCCTGATTGGCTCCTGGTGTTTACCAAATCCCTGCATACCGAGGCCGCGCTGGCCGGTGTCCGTCACTTGATCGGACCGCAGACGCACCTGCTCAGTTTGCAGAATGGCCTGGGCAACGCCGAAAAGCTGGCGCAGGCCGTTGATGCCGGCCGCGTCGCGCATGGCATGACGACCGTGCCCGCCGATGTGGCCGCGCCGGGCGTGGTGCGCTCGCACGGGCGCGGCTATGTGCGCTGCATGATGGCGGACGGCCATGCCAGTGCGGAGCTGGAAGCCCTGGCGGAAGCCATGCGCGGCGCTGGCCTGGATTGCAGCGTGACGCCGGACGTGCTGGTGGATATTTGGGAAAAAGTGGCCTTCAATGCCGCCATGAACAGCATGTGTGCGCTGACGGGCTGCCCGGTGGATGGCCTGGCCGCACTGCCCGAAGGCGTGGCGCTGGTACACGATACGGCCGCCGAGGTACTGGCCGTGGCGCGGGCGCAGGGAGTGGCCGTCAACGAACCGCGCGTGGCGGCCCTGATGGACCATGCCATGGCCCACCACACGGGGCACCAGCCATCCATGCTGCAGGACCGCCTGGCGGGCCGCCCCACGGAAATCGACGCGATCAACGGCGCGGTCTGCCGAGTGGCGCGCAAGCTCGATATCCCCGTGCCTCGCAATGAAACCCTGTGGACACTGGTGCGGCTGGCTGACCAGCACGGCATCCTGCAGGCGGAGAAGGCACAGGCCTGATCTTCGCCGGTGCTGAAAAATAAAAACAGAGGAGACAGGCATGGCTGAAACCATGGTGGACGACGACAGCGGCGTTGCTGTCGAAATGGGCAGGGCTGGCAAGGCGCTGCTTTGGGTGTGCAAGCTGGCGGCGGCGATCGGCGGGTTGCTGTTCGTGGTGCTGGTGGTTGTATCGGTGATCTCCATCGTCGGGCGCAAACTGTTTTCCGCACCGGTGCCGGGCGACATGGAAATCCTGCAACTGGTAGCGGCGGCTGCGGCCGCGAATTTCTTTGCCTATTGCCATCTGATCCATGGCGACCTGAAGGTGGACCTCTTCACCGCTGCGCTGCCGCGCCGCTGGATACACCTGCTTGAAACCCTGGGCTCGCTGGCGGTGGCGGCGTTTGGCGCGATCCTGGCCTGGCGCATAGGCGCGGGCGCGGCGTCCACGCTGGAATCTGGCGAAACCTCGGCCATCCTGGCCTGGCCGGTGGGCTGGTTCCAGGCCGCCATGGTGCCGGGTTTTGCGTTGCTGGCGTTGTCCGGGTTGTATCTGGCGGGCCGTAACCTGTCCGCCTGCCTGTCGTCGCAAGGGGAAGGAAAATGAGCGGTATCAGCATAGGCATGTGGATTTTCGCGGGCGTGTTCCTGTTGATGGGCCTGCGTATCCCTATCGGCGTTGCCATGTTCATTGGCGGTTCGGTCGGCTATGTGTACCTGCTCGACTGGAATACGCTGCCCTGGCTCAACATGCTGAAGTCGATTCCGTTCGCCAGGCTGTCCAACTACGATCTGGTCGTGATTCCGCTGTTCCTGCTGATGGGGCAGTTCGCCATTCATGGCGGCCTGAGCCGGAATCTGTTCAGCTGTGTGGCTGCCTTCATCGGGCACCGGCGTGGCGGCATGGCCATGGCGGCACTGGGCGCGAGCACCGGTTTCGGCGCAATCTGCGGGTCTTCGGTGGCGACGGCTGCCACCATGAGCCAGGTGGCCCTGCCTGAACTGCGCCGCTACGGCTACGACGGCGGTTTCGCCACCGGTACGCTTGCCGCCGGCGGCACGCTGGGCATCCTGATCCCGCCTTCGGTGCCGCTGATCATCTACGCCATCCTGACCCAGGAATCCATAGGCAAGCTATTCGTTGCCAGTGTCATGCCAGCCGTGGTGGCATTGGCTGGCTATTTCCTGGTCATTCTGCTGCAAGTCTATCGCCGCCCTGAAATCGGCCCGGCCGGTCCGCGCGTACCCTGGACCAGCCGCCTGCGCGCGCTGCTGGACGTGTTGCCGGTGGCCCTGGTTTTCCTGGTGGTGATCGTCGGCATCTATGGCGGTTGGGCGACGCCTACCGAAGCGGCGGCCATCGGCGCCGGCGCCTGCGGCATCCTGGCCGTGTTGCTGGGTGGCTTGCGCTGGCGCGGGCTGTTGCACTGCGTGCTGGGCACCGCATCCGGTTCAGCCATGATCCTGCTGGTATTGCTGGGGGCCGATGTGCTCAATACGGCGCTGGCGCTGTCGCAGATGCCGGCCGAGCTGGCCGATTGGGTATTGAGCAGCGGCGCCCAGCCCTGGGTGGTACTGGCCATGATCCTGTTGATCTACGTGGTGCTGGGTTGCGTCATGGATTCGCTGGCGATGATCCTGCTGACCGTGCCTATTTTCTATCCCATCATCATGGGTCTGGATTTCGGCATGCCTGACGCGGACAAGTCCATCTGGTTCGGGATACTGGCCCTGATGGTGGTCGAGATCGGGCTGGTGACGCCACCCGTAGGCATGAACGTATTCATTGTAAACCGTATGGCCAAGGGCGTATCGCTGATGGAAACCTATCGGGGCGTCATGCCGTTCCTGATGACTGACTTGTTGCGCATCATCCTGCTGGCTGCGGTGCCTGGCATTACCCTGGCCCTGGTGCATGGCATGAGCGGCTAGCCGGTGCCGGGCACGATGAGACGGAAAAAAATTATTCACAGAGGAGACCTACCATGAAGACCTTGCATTGCCTGCTTGCCGCCGCCGCGCTGGCGACCGCACTGCCGGCCGCTGCTGCCAAGCCCGTTGTGTTGCGCGTGCATCACTTCCTGGCTGCGAATTCCAATGCCCAGGTAAACATCATCGAGCCCTGGTGCAAGCGTATCGAGGAGCAGTCACAGCAGCGCATGCGCTGCCAGATCTACCCGGCCGCGCAGTTGGGCGGCACGCCCGCGCAGTTCTTCGACCAGGCTCGCGACGGCGTGGTGGATATCGTGTGGGCGATCCCGACTTACGCCTCGGGCCGTTTCACCAAGACCGAAGTCTTCGAGCTGCCCTGGATCACTGATAACGCCGAAGCCGGCAGCAAGGCATTCTGGCGCTATGTCGATGAGTATGCCCAGGACGAATACAAGGGTGTCAAACCCCTGTTCGTTCACCTGCATGACGGCACCCTGCTGCACTTTGCCGGCAAGGAACCCAAGACCCTGGAGGAACTCAAGGGCCTGAAGGTGCGTGTTCCTACCCGCATCAATTCCACCATGATCGGCCTGTTGGGCGCGGTGCCGGTGCAAATGCCGTTGCCGCAGGTGCCGGAATCGGTGGCCAAGGGGGTGATCGATGGCGCCACCGTGCCATGGGAAGGTATGCCCGCCATCAAGCTGAGCGAAATTGCCAAGTGGCACCTGGATGTTCCGGAAGGCATGCCGCGCATGTCGAATACCACCTTTCTGTTTGGCATGAACCAGGCGAAGTACGACAGCCTGCCGGATGACCTGAAGGCGGTCATCGATGCCAACAGCGGCCTGGAGGCATCAGGCTGGGCCGGCCGCGCCGGTTTCGACGAGCAGCTCCAGCGCTTCCAGGACGAAGCGATCGGCTATGGCGGCACGATCTATCACATCACGCCGGAAGAGTACCAGCGCTGGGTTGAGGCTACCGCGCCCATCGTCGATGAATGGAAGAAGGAAGTCGCGGCCAAGGGCGCTGACGGACAGCAGCTGTACGAAGCCGCGCGCGCCCTGGTGGCGGAGTATGCGAAGGCCCCGGCGGCAGGCCAGCAGTAGGCAGCTTGACGGCGGCTGGCAATCAACGGCGCTGGCAGTGATGCCTGCCGGCGCCGTGCAGGAAAACCAAATAAAAAATACATGCCTGGAGACAGGCCGAGGAGACAAGAATGCGTATTTCAACCCTGGCGTTGCTGTTCCCCGCCCTGCTGGCCGCAGGCGTTGTTCAGGCAGCAGACAAGCCCATCACGCTGCGCGTGCAGCACCCGCTGCCATCGACGTCCAGCGCGCAGAAGAATCTGATTGAACCGTGGTGCGCAAAGATCCGCGAAGAATCCGCCAACCGTCTGCAATGCCAGATTTACCCGGCGATGCAGCTGGGCGGCACGCCCGCGCAATTGATCGATCAGGTGCGCGACGGCGTGGTGGATGTCATCTGGACGACCGCAACCTATGCTTCAGGCCGCTATACCAAATCCGAAGTGTTCGAACTGCCCTGGGTGACGCGTTCGGCAGAGGCCAGCAGCAAGGCGCTGTGGACTTACGTGCAGGACAACGCCACTGACGAGTTCAAGGGTGTACGACCGGTTTTCCTGCACTTGCATGAAGGCGCACTGCTGCACTTTGCCGATGGCCGCAAGCCGCAGAAGCTCGAAGACCTGCAATCGCTCAAGCTGCGTGCGCCGACCCGGCTGAATTCGCGCAGCATTGAAGCGCTGGGGGCGACGCCGGTGCAGATGCCGATGGCGGCGGTGCCGGAATCCATGGCCAAGAAGGTCATCGATGGCATTCTTGTGCCCTGGGAAAGTGCGCCGGCGATCCGCCTGCAGGAACTGGCGAAGTACCATGTAGACGTGCCCGAAGGCCAGCCCCGCCTGTCCAACACCATTTTCCTGTTCGGGATGAACCCGGCCAAATACGACAGCCTGCCGGACGACCTGAAGGCGGTCATCGATGCCAATAGCGGCCTGGAAGCGTCCGGCTGGGCCGGCCGGACGGCCTTCGACGATCTCAGCGGGGTCTATCGCGACCAGATTGTCGCCGCAGGCGGTGAAATCTATCATTTGCCCCAGGCCGAGTATGAACGCTGGGTGGCGGCCACCGAACCGGTGCAGGAAACCTGGTTCAAGGAAGTTGCCGCCAAGGGAGGCGATGGCCCGGCGCTGCTGCGCCAGGCCCGCGAACTGGTTGAACGCTATGAGGCAGAACGGCAATGAATATCGCCGCATTGAGGGAAAAGGCCAGGCGACGCCTGCCCCGCGCCATCTTTGATTATGTGGATGGCGGTGCCGAGGACGAGCAGACCCTGGCGGATAATCTGGCGTCGTTTTCCGGCTGGCGCTTCGTGCCCAGCCGGTTGACCGACTTGCGTGCCATGCGCCTGGATACCCGCTTGCTTGGGGGGCCGGCGGAGTTTCCGGCGGCCGTCGCGCCGACCGGACTCAACGGCCTGCTGTGGCCGGGCGGCGATATCGCCCTGGCGCGCGCGGCGCAGCGCGCCGGCATTCCCTTTATGCTCTCCACCGCCTCCAACGCTTCCCTGGAAGACGTGGCGCGGCAGGCGCAGGGACGGCTCTGGTTCCAGCTTTATGTGGTTGAACAGACACTGGCGCTGTCCCTGGTGCAGCGCGCCCGCGAGGCGGATTACGAGTGCCTGGCGGTGACGGTGGACGTGGTGGCCAACGGCAAGCGCGAGCGCGACGTGCGCAATGGCTTTCGCATGCCGCCTCGCTATACCCCGGCCATGGTGCTCGATGGCCTGATGCATCCGGGCTGGACGTGGAACTATCTGCGCCATGGCATGCCGGCACTGGGCAATTTCCAGACGCCGGAAGCGCAATCGCCTCAAGCCCGCGCCGCCCTGCTGCGGCGTTCCATGGATGCCGGGTTTTCCTGGGAGGCGCTGGATGCCGTGCGCCAGGCCTGGCCCCGGAAGTTGATCGTCAAGGGGGTGCTGGACCCTCAGGATGTGCTGCGCTGCCGCGCCGTGGGGGTGGATGCCGTCGTGCTTTCCAACCATGGCGGGCGCCAGCTCGACAGTGCGTGGACGGGCATGGAAGCTTTGGCAGCCTTGCAGGGCATGGACCTGCAAGGCTGCGAAGTCATGGTAGATGGCGGCGTGCGGCGCGGCTCGCACCTGGCGAAGGCCGTGGCGCTGGGCGCCAGCGGCGTCCTGCTGGGCCGAGCCGTGCTCTATGGCCTGGCCAGCGGCGGCGAGGCAGGCGCATTCGAAGCCTTGCAGATACTGCGCGACGAGTACCTGGGCACCCTGACTCATCTTGGATGCGAGAGTACGGCGGCGCTGGATAAAGGTTTCGTGGCAGCACGTGGCTGATGCGGCCTGGGTGCCTGGTTGGGTTGCCAGACCCAGGGGCAGCCTGATGACGCGGGCTGGCAATGTGCCCAGCCCGGCAGGGTGCGCCTCAGTGGCTGGTAACTGCCTGGGTTGAGGGGACGAAGGTTGCCAGCGCAGGCGCGGCGCCCGTATCTGCCGTCACCGGTGCGTCAGCCAGCGGGCGCAGGTGCGGCGATGCCGCCAATCGCCCGGGCAGCAGGTACTGGCCCTGCATCAGCGGGATGGCCAACGGCGTGAATTCGACTTCCAGGTCCAGCCCGGCATCCTGCCAGGCCTGCCACACCAGGGTGGTGCAATAGGTGCCGGCCGGGTCGGCGATCCGGAACGGTTTGCCCAGCCCGGCACGGGCGGCTGCTACAGCCTGGGCGCGTTGCCTGGCATCCGTGCCATCCACGTGATACACGACATGGCGGCGGGACAGCTTGGGGTCGGTAAAGAATTCCAGCGGGTCGATGACGACACCGTCTGGGCGTCCCGGGACTTCTGAGGGCGTGGCATGCAGCACTTGCCAGTTGCCGGGTTCACCCAGCAGCATGCCAACGTGGCTGAAGCCGCCGCCGTCCACCGTCATGACAGCGTCGCTGACGGGTTCGGTGCCTTCACGGAAAATCAGGTCGCCAGCGCGGGCGTCAGGCGGCAAGGCGCTGCTGCCGCCCGCCAGTGCGGCAGCAGACAACAATGCGCCCGCCCATGCAAGGCACAGGCGGGCGATCCGGGTGGTCGACGTGCGGGCCGTCACCGACTTACTTCAGGCTGATCTTCCAATCGCCGCCTTCCTTGACCAGGTTGTTGTTGGACGTGGAGTCCTTGCCATTGCCGAATACCAGCTTGGTACGCACGACGGCGGTGTTGTTGGCTTCGTCGATCTGGACTTCGACGATTTCTACCTTATCCAGGCCGTCATTGGCAGCAACGCGCTGTTGCATTTCACCGACGATCATCTGGATCTTGCCCTTGGCCATGGTCATTTCGGAGGCGGGCACTTCGGCCAGGGCGATTTGCTTGGTGGCCAGTTCCACGTCACCCTTGGCCGCAGCCTTGTAGAAGGTTTCAACGACGGATTCAGGCTTGCCGCCGGAGCAGGCGGCCAACATGAGGGCGAAGAACAGGGCAAAGAATGCAGACAGACGTGAACGAAGCATGACGGAAATCCTGTGAAATCATGAATGAGATTTATTTTTGGTGCGGCCCATTGTAGCGTCGCGTGGCGCAACGGGCGCCCGGCCTGCGTTTCAGGGCAGGCCGGGGCAAGGTATTGTAGGTTTATGAGTACCTTCGTACGTATGCGGCAAGGTATCAAGTCGCTACAGGGGGCGGCGGGGAGCGTACTTCGCCAGCACAGGCATGAACGGCCTGCCGGACCTTGCTACTGTGTGGCGGAACGTGAGGGTGATTTTTCCCAGAGGAGAATTTTCCAAACGTGGTTCTGTTCATGGAGCCGCATGTCCTCGAGGCTGGTCTTGCCGTTCTTGAAGACGAGTTCCGCCTGGACGTTGGCTTGTGTGCCCTGGTGTGTCAGCCTGCTTTGCAGGATACGCACGTTTTCCAGACCCTGGTTGGCTTGTATGCCGGTGTGCATTTCCTCAATGGCGGCACGTTGCTTATTGCGTTCCGTGGAGTCCCCGGGGTGGATGACCTGCTCCAGCGCCAAGGCGGTATTGCCATCGGCGATGGCTTGATAAAACAACTGGACCGTGCCGTTGGGCGTGTTGTTGGAGTATGTCATGCAAGCCGACAGCAAGGTGGCGAGCATGACCATCAGGCAGGCAGTCAGGCGGATGGGATGCATGGTTTCTCCTGAAGCGTCATATTGCGTGTCTGGATGGGGGCCGAATTGCGTTTGGTGGGCCGCGCAGAAGATAAAACCCGGACGGCACGGCTCTGAGTATGCCGGGCCGCGTGGCGGCCGCCAATACCTGAGATCATGGAGTGACAGCCGTTGCGGATTGCAGTAGGCGGTTGCAATGGTCCTTGCACCAGCGTTGCCAGGCATGTTGGGCGATGGCGCCGGGGAGCCAGGGACAGGCAATGGGTGACGGTTCAGACGTCTTGCAGGCGTTCCAGCGCTTGCGCCAGGGTGGGCGTCTTTTTGGCGAAGCAGAAGCGCACGATACCGTGATTGGATGCCGGTGCCTGCGGGTTCTGGTAGAAAGCGGCCACCGGAATCACAGTGACGCCATGCTCGCGCGTCAGCCAGATGGAAAAGTCGGATTCGTTCAGGTCGGACACCTGGTCATACTGCGCCAGCAGGAAAAAGGTGCCGGCGCTGGGCAGGGGCCGGAAGCGGGTCTGTGCCAGGCCTTGTGCGAGGAAATCGCGTTTTTCCTGGTAGAAGGCGCTCAGGCCCGAGTAGGTTTCGGGCCGGCCCACGAAGTCGGCATACGCATGCTGCATGGGCGTGGGCGAGGTGAACACCATGAATTGGTGCACCTTGCGAAATTCCTGCATCAGTGCGGCGGGCGCCAGGCAATAGCCCAGTTTCCAGCCGGTCGTGTGATAGGTCTTGCCAAAGGAAGACACGATGAACGAGCGTGCGGCCAGGGCGGGCCGCGTTGCCATGCTCAGGTGGGGGCGTTCATCGAACAGAATGTGTTCGTACACCTCGTCGGACAGGATCAGCAGGCCGTGCTGGCTGACCAGGGCTTCCAGTGCATCCAGGTCGCCGGCTTCCAGTACGGTGGCGGTTGGGTTGTGTGGCGAGTTGATGATGAGGAGCCGGGTGCGTGGCGTGATGGCCTCGCGCACGGCATCCCAATCGAACCGGAAATACGGGTCGCTGTCTGTGGGTGCGCGCATGGCGACGGCGACGGGCGTGGCCCCGGCCAGGCGGATGGCCGGCCGGTAGGAGTCATAGCCCGGTTCGATCACGATGACCTCATCTCCGGCCCCGGCGGAACAGAAGATGGCGGCCATCAGGGCTTGCGTGGCGCCACTGGTGACGGTGATCTCGGTGCCGGCGTCGTAGGTGTGGCCGTAGAGGGCCGCGACCTTGGCGGAAATGGCGGCCCGCAGGGCGGGCAGGCCTGGCATGGGCGGATACTGGTTCAGGCCGAGGGCCATGGCCTCGGTGACCTTCTGGCACAGCGCCGGATCGGGGTCGAAGTCAGGAAAGCCCTGGCCCAGGTTGATCGACCCGGTCTCGACGGCGAGCTGGCTCATGGTGGTGAAGATGGTGGTGCCGACGTCCGGCAGCTTGGACTGGATCATGTTGGTGTCATTCAAGGGTTCCCGCCGCACAAGTGCGGTGTCCGCATCATGCAGGCACGCCGGCAGGCCGCCCGGCCGGAACGGCGGGCCAGGCTGCAATCATAAACAGTCTGCTTATTACTGGCGGCAATGGCAGCATGACTGCTGGCAGTAAGGGGGGCAGGATGGTGCGGCAGGGGCTGGCTGGCACCTCAGGCGGTGCCAGCCGGCGTACAGGGGGGAGTGACCAGCGCGAAGAGCTGGCTGCGGAAATTGATGTTCAAGCGCAGGAAGGCCCGGTTGCGATAGGTTTTGACGGTGGTTTCCTTGATGCCCAGGGCGGCGCCGATGCCGGCATGCGTCAGGCCGCGCAACAGCAGCAGGCAGACTTCCAGTTCTTTTTCCGTCAGTTGCGGAGCGGCGCGCAGCAGGGTCGCCCGCCAGCTTTCTGCGGGGACTTCCTGCCGTTGCAGGGCCAGGTGCCCGCGCACCAGTTGCAGCAGCGCCGGCGTGAGCTGTTCGAACGCCTGGATTTCATGGTCGCGGAAATAGCCGGCATCGCGGTGACGGTAGAGGTTCAGCATCAACGGCGCGCCCTGGTCATCCCAGGACAGGCTGCACAGGCGTTCGCTCATGTCATGGCGCTGGTAGATCTCCTGGCGGTACGGCGAAAAGCTGATGTCCTCGGCCAGCAGGTGGCCGATCAGGGGGCGCTCCATGGGCGGGTGGCTTTGCATGCGGCTGGCCAGTTCGTCATGGTTGTGAAAGCGTTGCGAGTAGTCGTCCCAGCAGCGCCAGACCAGCCGCCGGTCGCGATGGCGCGAACCGGCCAGCAGCAGGCTGGGGTGCCCGGCGGCAATGCGCAGGACGTTGAAATGCTGGGAATTGACCCAGTGCGCCAGGCTGTCCAGCAAGGAGGCCGGGAATTGCTCGCTGCCCATGGCGCGGGTCAGGCTGACGATGCGTTGCAGGTCGGGCTGTGGCGAGGCGTTGGACGTATTCCAGATACTGATCATGGCTGACGCTCTCGATTCGATAAGAGCCCTATTCTCCGCGCTCTTGCGCCCGCTGCCAATCAAGGTTTGTCCGATCCCGGGGCGCACGGTCCGGCGCTGTCCTCTTCAGGGATGACAGCACTTCCGCAGCGGATCGGTAATCTGTCTGCCAGAGACAAAAGCCGCCGGCTGCCATGGCGCAATGGCAGCGGTGCTTACGCAGGTAGAACAATCAGCAGCAGGTAGAACAATCATGACCCACGCGCCCCACTCCATGCTCTTGCGGGTCAGCCGCGTCACGGCCGAAGCCAAGGACGTGCTGGCCGTCGAACTGGTCGATCCGTCTGGTGCGGCGCTGCCGGCGTTTGCACCGGGCGCGCATCTGGAAATGCACTTGGATAACGGCATGATCCGCCATTATTCCTTGCTCAATGACAGCAGTGAACGCCAGCGCTATGTCGTGGGCGTGGGGCTGGCGCCCGACAGCCGTGGCGGTTCGCGCTTTATCCACGGTTCGCTGCGCGAAGGCGATAGCATCAAGGTGCTTGGTCCGCACAACCACTTTGCGCTGGATGAACAGGCGGGAGGTTATTGCCTGGTAGCCGGCGGAATCGGCGTGACGCCGATTCTGGCCATGGCGCGCTGGGCGGAACGTCAGGGCCGCCCCTGGCGTGTGATCTACACAGCCAGGGGGCGGCACCGCGCTGCTTTCTACGAAGACCTGCTGGCGCTGGACCAGGGGCGCGGCCGGGTGCAACTGCATTTCAACGACGAGCAAGCCGGCCGGTTGCTGGCAGTGGAAGCACTGGCGGCATCGCTGGGGCCGGATGAACATCTTTACTGCTGTGGCCCGGACCCCTTGATGCAGGCAGTCAGGCAGGCCACGGCGGACCAGGCTGCACGGGTGCATTTCGAGTGGTTTGCCGCACCTACCAGCGCGCCGGGCGCCACGGCGGGCAATCCAGAGGGTAAGCATGCGGGCCCCGGCACCGGGGATGGCGGCGGTTTCCAGGTCATTCTGCGCCAGAGCGGGCAAACGCTATGGGTGAGCGAGGAACAGAGCATTCTGGAGGCCATGGAAGACGCTGGCCTGTCGCCCGCCTTTTCGTGCCGTGCCGGCATCTGCCGCTCATGCGAGACCCGAGTGCATGCCGGCACGCCGGATCACCGTGACATGGTGCTCTCGGATGAAGAAAAACAGGCCAACACCACCATGCTGATCTGCTGTTCGCGGGCATTGACACCCGCGCTGGAACTGGAGCTGTAGCCCTGCCAGGTTTCCGTGGCTATGCCAGGGAAAATGCCGTCATCAGGGATTTGGCACACAGGCTTATACATAGGTTATCAACAGGTTTTCGGGCGCTTGTTGCCGGGTGCGTCCAGGCACAGGCCGTCCGCCGGAAAGAGGAGACACAAATGACCCTGCCGACTTCGAACATCATCGTCAATTCCCGCAAGGCTTCGGCGCAGATGGCAACGCGCCATACGCCGTTTATCTTCAATGAGTGGTATGTCGCGGCGTTCTCCGGAGATGTTGGGCGCGAGTTGATGGCGCGTACCATTCTGGGCAAGCGCCTGGTGCTCTACCGCACGCAGGCGGGCCAGGCCGTGGCCATGGAAGACCGCTGTGCGCACCGCTCGTTTCCGTTGTCGCGCAGCTGGCTCGATGGCGACACTATCGTTTGCGGTTATCACGGTTTCCGCTATGACGGGCAGGGCAACCTGATCGAAACCCCTTCGCAGAAGACCTGTCCGCGCGGCATCGGCATACGGTCCTATCCCATCGTGGAAAAAGGGCCGCTGCTGTGGATCTGGATGGGCGATCCGGCACTGGCCGACGAAAGCCGGCTGCCTCATCAGCCCTGGATAGAAAACCCGGATTGGGAATGCAGCTCGGGCTATTTCCATCATCCGGGCAATTACATCAGCATGCATGAAAACCTGCTGGACCTGACTCACCTGCAATTCCTGCATGCCAATACCATCGGCACCCCGGATTACGCCAGCGCGCCCTTTGAGCTCGACCTGAAGCAAGAGGGCTATTACAGGCTGCTGCGGCGCATCGTGCCTACCACGCTGTCGCCCGTATGGGGCAATACCACCGGCATTACCGGCCCGACAGCGGCGCGCATTGTGACATCCGAGTTCCTGTCGCCTGGCCTGCACCGTGTCAGCGTGACGTTCTACGACACGGCCCTGCCCGAGGAAACCCGGCCGGTCTTTCATATCCATACCGCGCACATCATCACGCCGGAAACCGACCACAGCATGCACTATCACATCGTGCACGGCCGCGATTTCGCCCAGGCCGACAAGGCCCTGGGTGAATTCATGCACGAGCAACTGTTCGCCGCCTTCAACGAAGACGTGGAAGGCCTGGGGGCGCTGGAAGCCGTGATCGACGACGTGGACGAGAGCCACTATGAAATCTCGGTGGCCAGCGACGCCCCGGCCGTCGCCATGCGCATCTACATCAAGAAGCGCGCCGACCGCGAAGCAGAAGAACGCCTGGCGCGGCTCACGGGCGTGACAGCCTGACGGCGCCAGGCAAGTGGCCGTGGCGGCGCCGGCCAGCCCGGTCATTGCCGCCAGCGCCAGTCGGCGCGCGCCTTGATGGATTGATTGGCACTAATTATCCATAGCGCTACCAACAGCTTATCCACAAGGATATGCATTTCATATCAACAAGGGTGTCCACAGAGATACCCACAACCTGCCGCTAGGCATGGAAAAAAGACCGGAGACCAATCATGCGTCGTCTATCCCAGGTATTGACCCCTATCGCCCTGTCGCTCGCCTGTATGGTGCCCATGGCAAGCCAGGCACAGGATAAATTCGTCCTGCGCGTTTCGCATTTCCTGCCGGCGACTTCCAATGCCCAGGTCAATGTCATCCAGCCCTGGTGCGACACCCTGGCACGGGAATCGCAGCAGCGCCTGACCTGTCAGATCTATCCGTCCATGCAGCTGGGCGGCACGCCTGCGCAGTTGGCGGACCAGGTGCGGCGCGGCGCGGCCGATGTGGTGTGGACGGCGCCGGGCTATTCAACCGGACGCTTTCCGCGCAGCGAAGCCGTGGAACTGCCTTTCATGCTGCCGGCACAAGGAGAGCTGGGCTCGAAAATCATCTGGGAATTCTATGAACGTGCCCTGAGGGACGATTTCAAGGACTACCACGTCCTGGCGTTGCACAGCGATGGCGGCATGCAGCTGCACAATGCCAGCAAACCGGTGACGACACTGGAGGCCTTCAAGGGCGTCAAGCTGCGGGCCTCCACTCGCATGACGGCACGCCTGCTGGACAGCCTGGGCGCGACGCCGGTCAGCATGCCGCCGGCGCAACTGACGGAAGCCCTGTCCAAGGGGGTGGTCGATGGTGCGTTGGTGGGCTGGGAAGTGCTGCCTGCGCTCAAGCTCGATGAAGTCACGCGCTACCACTCCGAACCTGCTGCGGACCAGCCCATTTTCTCCACCACGCTGCTCAGCTTGCTGATGAACAAAAAGCGTTATGAATCCCTGCCGGATGACCTGCGCGAAATCGTCGACCGTAACAGCGGCCTGGCCTTGTCGATGAGCATGGGCGCGAACTGGGAACGTTCCGCCAATGCGGCGCGGGAACAGGTGCGTACGCAAGGCGCGCAGGTGGCGGAGATCGGCACGGTGGAATACCGGAAAATGCGCGATGCCGGCCAGGTATTGACCGACACCTGGATTGCCGAGGCTGCTGACAAGAAACTGGATGGCGCCGCGCTGGCGGCGGCATTGAAGGACATTGCCCAGGCGAATGGCTTGAAGTATTGAGGATGTCCCGCCTGCATGAAAACGATACGTGCCTTTCGCTTAACGGCAGGCACGTGTTCGCTATTGTTCCAGGCAGGTTTCCAGCGACGGCATACGCACAGCCAGCGCCTGCACGGTCGCCGGGTCCAGCTTCTCGTAGTGCGGGAATTCCGCCAGCACCCTGACTTTGCCGAAGGTTTCGATGGCCTGACGGTTGCCGGGGGACGGCGGCCCGTTCATGATGACGCCCAGGACCGGCACGCGGCGTGCCGCCAGTGCTTGCAGGCTAAGCAGCGTGTGGTTGATGGTGCCCAGGCCGCTGCGGGCGACCAGCACGACGGGCAGGCCGAAGCGGACGATCAGGTCCAGCATCGTGTGCCGGTTATCCACAGGCACCAGCAGTCCGCCCGCGCCTTCGACGACGAGCGGCGCGGTGGCGGCAGGCAACTGCAGGGTTTCGATGTCCACGCAGGTGTTTTCCTGCAGGGCGGCAGCCCAGGGGGATAGCGGCGCTTGCAGGGTGTAACCCGGTGCGTGCACCCGATCCGGTGCAAGCGCGGCCAGGCGGGTGACGGTGTCGGTGTCGCCGCTTTCCTCTGCCAGTCCGGTTTGCAGGGGCTTCCAGTAGCCGGCCTGCCATGCCTGCGCCAGGACGGCACAGGCCAGTGTCTTGCCCACGCCGGTATCCGTGCCCGTGACGAATACGCCGGCAGGCGGCCGGCGCCAGGCGCCGTAGGCAATTTCGTAGCTCACGTGTGTGTATTCCTTGTCGAAACGGGTGATGACCGCGCGCAGCTGGCGTGGTGATAGGGGAACATGGCCGGCGGCAGGAATATCGGCGCCGATGGCTTTCAGCCCGCGCACAAAAGCCAGGCCGCCGGCCTGCGGGGCGTGCAGGGTTTCGGTCTCTGCCCGGCCGCTGAAAGGCAGGTAACGGCCCAGTTGCTCCGGCAGTGGATAACTTCGTGTGCCAGCCTGCCATCCCAGCTGTTCATGGGCATCTCGCCATTCACGGAAAGTGCCATCGGCCAGGGTGCTGAACGCCAGCCATCCGCCGGGCGCAAGCAGGCTGGCCAGGCGTGCCAGGCCGGCATCAAGGTCATTGAACCATTGCACGGCCAGGCTGGAACAGATCAGGTCGTAGGGGCCGTCCAGGTGTTCAGGGTGTTCACCGTCCAGTACGCGGAAATCGGCATAACCTGCTGGAAAGTGGCTCTGCGCCTGGCTCAGCATGGCCGGGGAAATGTCTGTCACGGTCCAGTTCGCAGGGCCAAGCAGGCGTGTCAGTTCCCGCGTCAGCAGGCCGGTGCCACAGCCGATTTCCAGAATCCGGGGGCGTGGCGGCAGTGGCAGCGCGGCAATGCGTCGGGCCAGTTCCAGGGCGGCGTGTTCTTGAACCCAGGCGTGCCGGTCATAGCGGGCGGCGCTGGAACCGAAGCGTCCGGCGATTTCCTGCTTGTGGATAAGATTGTGAGTAACGGTGCTTCGATGGGGCGGATTCCATTGATTTTCCGGGCCCTGGGCTGGCATGGCTGGATGGATGGACAGTATGAACTCCACAATCCGTTCGGCACACCAGGCGCTGTCTGTCAGGGGCAGCAAATGTCCGCCTGGATGCCAATGCGTGTCGGGAATGGCCAGGGCCTGCGACATCGGCGCGGGAACCAGCGGGTCGCTTTGTCCGGCCAGCAGGCGAACCGGCAGGGTCAGGCCGGCCAGCGCCGCGCGTTCATCATGGTCACGCAGTGCACGCAACCCTGTGGCAAGTGCGGCGGGCTCGGGCGACCGGGTACAGGCGGGCGCGCCGCAGCGGGCACGGAAGTCATTGACAACTTCCCCGGGCGTTTCAGCCAGTTTGTCGAGCATGCGCGTCAGCAGGCGCGGCGGTGTGCCACTCGGGTGGTCCGGGTTGCGGCAGAAGCGGGCAAAGCCGTTGATCATGACCAGCCCGGCGCAGCGTGGCGGCAGCCTGCCCAGCAGTTGCATGGCGCCCAGGGAGTGCCCGATGGCAATCACCGGGCCCGCATGTGCGGGCCAGTGGCCGGATGGCGGTGCAGGGAGTACACCGGGCTGGGCCGGTGCACCGAAATAGCCGGCATCCAGCACTTGCTGCGGGTAACTGGGCAAGTGGAGGGCCAGGTGGGCGCGTACTTCATCCCAGAACGATGCGTCGAAGGCCCAGCCATGGACGAACAGCAGGGTAAGGCCGTGTGCGGCCGGCGCGCCTGCCGGGGCTGTTGGCCGGGTGGCGGAGGTGTCGTGCATGTTCAACCCCGGCCCGGTGCTTGCGCCATGGTACGCCGCAAGGCGTCAGCCAGCAGGTGGATATCCTGCTCGCCGTGGGCGGCGGACAATACCAGGCGCAGCCTGCTGGTACCTGCAGGCACCGTCGGTGGCCGGATGGCGATGGCCAGGCATCCCTGCTGCAGCAGGCTGTCGCTCAAGGCCAGGGCGCGGCCGGCATCGCCGACGATGGCTGGAATGATCTGCGTGCTGGAATTGCCGCAATCCAGGCCCAGTTCGTGCAGCACGCTGCGGATTTCCGCGGCGTGCGCGTGCAGTTGTTGCCGTTCGGCGTCCATGGTGGGCACCAGTTCGAGCGCGGCATCCATTGCGCCCAGCACGGCGGGCGGCAAAGCCGTGGTGTATATCAGCCCGGAACAGGTATTCACGAGGTAGTCGCATAGGGTGCGCGAGCCTGCGATATAGGCGCCAAAGCCGCCCAGCGCTTTACTGAAGGTGCCCATGGCGAGATCCACGCCGGGCACGCCACAGGAAAGGCCCATGCCGTGCCGGCCGAGCACGCCCGTGGCATGCGCTTCGTCCAGGTAGAGGAAGGCGTCATAGCGGTGCGCCAGCGCGGCGAGCGCGGGCACATCGGACTGGTCGCCATCCATGCTGAATACGCTTTCCGTCACGATGAAGCGTGTGCCGGGTTCGCCAACGCGCATCTGCAGCAGGCTTTCCAGGTGGGCCAGATCGTTGTGGCGGTAGCGTATCTGGCGCACGCCGGCGGCCTGGCATCCCATGTGCAGGCTGGCGTGATTGAGGCGGTCGCAGAAAACAAGCGGCGGATGCCTGCCATCTGCCGCGGCAAACAGCGCGGGCAGGATGGCGGCGTTGGCCTGCCAGCCCGAGGCCAGCAGCAAGGCGGCTTCCGTGCCCTTGAGCGCGGCCAGGCGCGTTTCCACTTGTTGGTGTATCTCCAGCGTGCCGCAGACCAGACGCGATGCCTGGGCGCCTGTGCCCCATGTCGCAGTCCAGGCCCGGGCACGGTCGGCCAAGAGCGGGTGGCGCGCCAGGCCCAGGTAGTCATTGCCGGAGAAGTTCACCAACATGCGGCCGTCGCGCTGGATATGGCCGGCAGGCGCGGGACCGCACGGCCGCAACTGCCGCAAGGTATGGCCGGCGCGTGCACGGTCCAGGTGTGGTTGCAGCAGGTGGTCTATTTTTGACATTAATTAGGAGAAGAAGAATGCATTTTGGCTACATATTGATGCGGCCGAAGATGTGGGTACACTCGCCGGGCCGCATTTTTCCGCATTTTAGTCAGGAAAATCGGAATGGCAATCGTCGTTCAAAATGCGTTAATTGACTTTTATCACGTTGCCAAAATCACTCATTTATCTTTAATTGTTATAAGGTGCGAATCGCATGGACGCATATTCCAGTGACTGGGCGGCACAGGGGCAGCGGCATATCTGGCTGCCCTACACGCAGATGCAGACCGCAACGCCACCGTTGCCGGTGGTGCGTACCGCCGGCAGCCGGATCGAACTGGCGGATGGGCGCACGCTGATAGATGGCGTGGCTTCCTGGTGGACGGCCTGCCATGGATACAACCATCCCCATATCGCGGATGCCGTGCGGTGCCAGCTAGATACCATGCCGCATGTGATGTTCGGGGGCCTGGTGCATGAACCGGCACTGCGGCTGGCAAGCCGATTGGCCACCATGCTGGGGGGCGACCTGGAGCGGGTGTTCTATACCGACTCGGGTTCCGTGGCGGTGGAAGTGGCGATGAAAATGGCGGTGCAGTACTGGCTCAATCAGGGCGAGCATGGCCGTACGCGTTTTCTGGCGTTCCGTGGCGGCTACCACGGCGATACCCTGGGCACGATGGCCGTGTGCGATCCGGAAGAAGGTATGCATGCTCGTTTTGCGGGCATGCTGATCGGGCACGATATCGTCGCCCTGCCCGGCGATGACGAGGCCGAAGCCGCACTGGACGATTATCTGGCGCGCCATGTCCACGAGCTGGCGGGCATCCTGGTGGAGCCGCTGGTGCAGGGGGCCGGCGGCATGCTGATGCATGACTCGTCCGTATTGCAGCGCTTGAGGCGGCTGGCCGATCGACATGGCCTGCTGCTGATCTTCGATGAAATTTTTACCGGCTTTGGGCGTACCGGCACCATGTTCGCGTTCCAGCAGGCGGGTGTCCGGCCGGACATCGTCACCCTGTCCAAGGCACTGACCGGCGGTACCCTGCCGCTGGCGGCAACCGTGGCCAGCCGGCGTATCTTCGAGGGCTTTCTGTCGGACGACCCAGGCCATGCGCTCATGCACGGCCCGACATTCATGGGCAATGCGCTTGCCTGCGCGGCGGCCAACGCCTCGTTGGACCTGTTCGAGCAGGAGCCGCGCCTGGCGCAGGTGGCGGCGATTGAAGGGGTGCTACGCGCCCGGTTGATGCCCTTGGCGGCGCTGCCCTGGGTCGCGGACGTGCGTGTGCTGGGCGCCATCGGCGTGGTGGAACTGCGGCAGGTCGATGACCGCGAAGCGCTCAAGCGCCGCTTTGCCGACGCCGGCGTCTGGATACGTCCGTTCGGGCGCATTGCCTATGTGACGCCGGCATTTACGATTGCGCCGGATGAACTGGCATTCCTGCTTGATGCCATGGGCACGGTGCTGGCAGCGGGCCAGCCCTGAACCTTGCAGTGCTCAACGGGCGGCTGCCAGGCCGCCCGTCGTTCAGGGCCGTTCCAGAATGCGTGGCCCTGCCCCTTCCTGGCCCAGGATATCGCCAGGATTGCGCAGCGGACAGTCTTCCATGGACAGGCAGCCACAGCCGATACAGCCGTCCAGCTCGTCGCGCAGCCGCTGCAGGCGGGTAATGCGCTCATCGAGGCTGATGCGCCAGAGCGACGACATCTCATGCCACTGTTTTGCGCTCAATTTGCTGTCGGCCGGATAGCGGCATAGCGCATCCTTGATTTCTTCCAGAGGAATGCCGGCGCGCTGCGCCACTTTGATGATGGCGATGCGGCGCAGCACGACCGACGGGAAACGGCGTTGGTTGCCGCTGCTGCGACTGCTCGCGATCAAGCCCTTGGACTCGTAGAAATGGATGGTCGACACCGGCACGCCGCTGCGGTGCGCGACTTCGCCCACGGTCAGCGGGCGAGAAAAATCAATGGGTTGCTGCGTCGCCATGATGCTTGACCTCAAGTTAAGTTGAGGTTTTATAGTCCAGCTCAACCTCCAATGCAAGTCTGCATTGTTCTTGTTCTCCCATCTGTCATGAGCCGGGCAGCGCTTGCCGGCTCGATCTTCTGGAGTCACGCGCATGCGCAATTTTGTCGATAACGCTTTGGATAGCAAATGGCTCTGGTTGCTTGCCCGCATCCTGCTGATTGTTGTGTTTCTGTCGTCGGGGCTGGCCAAGCTCATCGACTTCCAGGGGGGGCTGGCGGAAATGCGCGCCGCCGGCCTGGAACCGGTCCTGTTCTTCAACATCGCCACGGCGGCAGTGCTGCTGGGCGGTTCCTTGCTGATCGTGCTGGATCGCGCGCTCTGGTTGGGTGCGGGGGCGCTGGCGGTTTTCATGGTGCTGGCAGTGGTGATCGTGCACCGCTTCTGGGCCTTGCCGGAAGCCCAGGCTCAGGTGGCGCTGTTCTGGGCGCTGGAACATACCTCGGTGGTGGGCGGGCTGATCGCCGCCGCCATTGCCAGCCGGCTGCGTCAGCGGCTGGCCGTCAGCCCCTCGCGGCTGCGCTAGAACCCTGATGCGGGAGTCATGGAATCATGAAAAAGAATAATGGTTTTTGGGGCATGGCCGCGGTATCGGTTGCCGTGGCTGCGTTGGCACTGGTGGTGCTGCTGTTGACCGACCGTTCCAGCGCCCAGGCGGGCGGCGCCTGGCCGGCCACCAAGGTGGCGCTGGCGCAGGCGGAACGTATCGCGGCGCCCCGGGCGCTGCATGGCGTGGGGGCGCTGGAAGCGGCGCGCCAGGTGAGCCTGGCGGCGGAAGTGTCGGGCCGTGTGACGCGCATCGCGTTTGAGTCGGGGCAGTCGGTCAAGGCTGGCCAATTGTTGGTACAGATCAATGATGCGCCTGAACAGGCCGAGCGTCTGCGTTTGCAGGCCCAGTTGCGCAATGCCGAAACGGTGCTGGCGCGCACCCGCGTATTGCGTGCCGACAAGGTAGCGACGCAGGAGCAGCTCGACAATGCCACGGCAGCCAGGGATATGGCGCGGGGCGAACTGCGCCGTGTTGAGGCCGTGATCGCGCAGAAGGCCGTGCGCGCGCCCTTCTATGGCGTGGTCGGCATACGCCGCATCCACGAGGGCCAGTACCTGAATGCCGGCGATGCCATTGCCAGCCTGGTGGATGCTCGCACCATGCATGTGAATTTTTCGCTGGATGAGCAGGCTGTGCGTCATCTGCATGTCGGCCAGCCGGTTGCCCTGCAGCTGGACGCCTGGCCCGACCAGGCGTTCGAGGCTCGCATCACAGCCATCGACCCGATGATAGGCGAGTCGCGCACGGTGCAGGTGCAGGCCAGCCTGCCTAATGAAACCGGTGTCCTGCGCGCCGGCATGTTCGCTGGCATACAGGTGCAGCGGCCTCAGCCGGAAGTGGTGCTGGCCGTACCCGAGACCGCAGTGACCTACAGCGCCTACGGCCAGACCGTGTTCGTGGCCAGGTCCGAAGAAGATAAAGGGCTGATCGTGCGCCGTGTGTCGGTGAAGACGGGCGAACGCTGGGATGGCCGCGTAGAAGTGGAGTCCGGGCTGGCCGAAGGCGACCAGGTGGTGGTGTCCGGCCAGATCAAGCTGAGCGATGGTATGCAGGTGGAAGCCGTGGCCAACGATGCGTTGCGTGATGCTGGGCAGCCCGGCAGCGCCGCCGCCGGAACGGCGGGGGGAGCCGGGGCATGAAATTCACCGATGTGTTTGTGCGCCGCCCCGTGCTGGCGCTGGTGGTCAGCTGCCTGATCGTATTGCTGGGGTTGTTTGCGCTGGGCAAGTTGCCCATCCGCCAGTACCCCTTGCTGGAAAGCTCGACCGTGACGGTCAGCACCGAATACCCTGGCGCGTCGGCAGAGCTGATGCAGGGTTTCGTCACCCAGCCCATCGCCCAGGCGGTTTCCTCGGTGGAGGGCATAGATTACCTGTCTTCCTCATCCATGCAGGGGCGCAGCGTGGTGACGCTGCGCATGGAGCTCAACCGTGACTCCACCCGGGCATTGACGGAAACCATGGCCAAGATCAACCAGGTGCGCTACCGCCTGCCGGACCAGGCCTATGATCCGGTGGTCGAGCTGTCGGCCGGGGATTCGACTGCCGTGGCCTATGTCGGCTTTTCCAGCGACAGCCTGTCCACCCCGGAGCTTACGGATTATCTTTCACGCGTGGTCGAGCCGCTGTTCTCCGGTATTGACGGCGTTGCCAAGGTGCAGACCTTCGGCGGCCAGAAGTTGGCCATGCGCCTGTGGCTGGATAGTGAAAAACTGGCGGGTCGCGGCCTGACGGCCAGCGATGTCGCCGATGCCGTGCGGCGCAACAATTACCAGGCGGCGCCTGGGCAGGTGCGCGGCCAGTACGTGGTATCCAATGTGAGGGTCAATACCGACCTGGGCAGCGTCGAGGAATTCCGCGACCTGGTGATTCGCAACGACGGTAACGGGCTGGTGCGCCTGCGTGACGTCGGCACGGTGGAACTGGGTGCGGCCGCCACCGAAACCAGCGCGCGCATGGACAGCGTGAACGCCGTGCACCTGGGCCTGTTTTCTACGCCGGCAGGCAACCCGCTGGTGATTGTCGACGGCATCCGCCAACTGTTGCCGGAAATCGAGAAAACCTTGCCGCCAGGCGTGCATGTCGAACTGGCTTTCGAAACCGCGCGCTTCATCGAGGCGTCCATCAGCGAAGTGATGCATACGTTGTTGGAAGCGGTGCTGATCGTGGTGGTGGTGATCTGGCTGTGTCTGGGTTCCTTGCGCAGCGTCGTCATCCCGGTGGTGGCCATTCCGCTCTCCATGCTGGGGGCGGCAGGCTTGATGCTGGCTTTCGGCTTCAGCATCAACCTGCTGACGTTGCTGGCGATGGTGCTGGCGATCGGCCTGGTGGTGGATGATGCAATCGTTGTCGTGGAAAACGTGCATCGCCATATCGAGGAAGGCAAAAGTCCGGTGGCGGCTGCGTTGGTGGGCGCGCGGGAAATCGCCGGGCCGGTGGTTGCCATGACGCTGACGCTGGCTGCCGTCTATGCGCCCATCGGCCTGATGGGCGGCCTGACCGGGGCGCTGTTTCGCGAGTTTGCGCTGACGCTGGCCGGAGCGGTCATTGTTTCCGGCGTGGTGGCGTTGACTCTTTCACCGGTGATGAGTTCGCTGTTGCTGCCTGCAGGGCAGCAGGACGGCCGCCTGGCGCGCATGGCAGAGCATGTGTTCAGCGGCCTGGCGCGGCGCTACGGCTTTGTCCTGGCGTTCTCCCTGCGGCAGCGCTGGCTGAGCGGTGGCTTTGCGCTGTTGGTTTGCCTGGCACTGCCGTTCCTGTACCAGATGCCGCAGCGCGAACTGGCGCCGGCTGAAGACCAGGCGGCCGTGCTGACTGCCATCAAGGCGCCCCAGCACGCCAGCCTGGAGTATGCCGAACGTTTCGCCGAAAAACTCGAAGGCGTCATGCTGGGCATCCCGGAAACCACGGGCACCTGGATCATCAATGGTACCGACGGCCCGTCGTCCAGCTTTGGCGGCATCAACCTGTCTCTTTGGGGCGACCGCGAGCGTTCGGCGGCGCAGGTGCAGGCCGATCTGCAGCAGGCTGTCAGCAATGTCGAAGGCAGCAGCATTTTTGTCTTCCAGCTGGCGCCCCTGCCGGGTTCCAGTGGTGGCCTGCCGGTGCAGATGGTGTTGCGTAGCGCGCAGGATTATCCGGTGCTGTACCAGACGATGGAAGAACTCAAGCAGCGTGCGCGGGCCAGCGGATTGTTCGTCGTGGTCGACAGTGACCTGGAATACAACAACCCGGTCACCCAGGTGCGCATCGACCGCGCCAAGGCGGCCAGCCTGGGCATACGCATGCAGGATATCGGCGATTCGCTGGGCGTGCTGCTGGGGGAAAACTACCTTAACCGCTTCGGGCTGCAAGGCCGTTCCTACGATGTCATTCCGCAGAGCGTACGCGAACAGCGCCTGACCCCGCAGGCCCTGGCGCGCCAGTATGTACGCACGGAACAGGGAACGCTGGTGCCGCTGTCCACGGTCGTGACGCTGGAAATGGCGGTAGAGCCCAATCGCCTGCCGCAATTCGATCAGCAGAACGCGGCCACCCTGCAGGCCATTCCCGCGCCGGGCGTGTCCCTGGGGCAGGCGGTGGCCTTTCTGGAGCAGGCGGCGGCGGAACTGCCGCCGGGTTTCAGCCACGACTGGCAATCGGAATCGCGCCAATACGTCCATGAAGGCAATGCCCTGCTGTTCGCGTTCCTGGCGGCGCTGGTGGTGATCTACCTGGTGCTGGCGGCGCAGTACGAAAGCCTGGTCGATCCTCTCATCATCCTGATCACCGTGCCGCTGTCGATCTGCGGCGCCCTGCTGCCGTTGGCGCTGGGCTGGGCCACGCTGAACATCTACACCCAGATCGGCCTGGTGACGCTGATCGGGCTGATCAGCAAGCACGGCATCCTGATGGTCGAGTTCGCCAACGAACTGCAGGTGCGCGAGCAACTGGATCGTTCCACCGCCATTGTGCGCGCGGCGAAGATCCGCCTGCGGCCGGTGCTGATGACCACTGCGGCCATGGCCTTTGGCGTGGTGCCGCTGCTGTTTGCCAGCGGTGCAGGTGCCAACAGCCGTTTCGGGCTGGGCGTGGTGATTGTGTGCGGCATGTTGATCGGTACGGTGTTCACGCTGTTTGTGCTGCCGACGATCTACACCCTGCTGGCGCGCGACCACCGGGTGCAAGCGGTGCGCAGCCGGCAACTGATTGAGGCCGAAAAGGCGCTGGAGGCATGACCATGGAACAACGCTTTGCGCGCGGGCTGGTGCTGGGGGCGCTGGCCCTGCTGGGTGGCTGCATGGTCGGCCCGCGCTATGAAACCCCGGAACAGCCGCCGATCGCGCTGGCCAGTGCGCAGGCGGCCGGTTTTACTGCGCCTGATGCCGTTTTGCCGGCTCGCTGGTGGACCCTGTTTGACGATCCTGTCCTGGAGCAGTGGATAGATGCCGCACTGGCACGCAACCACGACATCCGGCAGGCCCAGGCTTCGTGGTATGCCGCCCGGGCGGTGTTTGATGAACGCCGCCTGGATCGGACGCCGGGTATCACTGCCAGCGCTGGCTATGAGCGCGGCATTCAGCAGCAAATGGGTGCTGATGGCGAGCCGGCACGCATGTTGTCGGAATCCTGGCGAGCAGGTTTCGACATGCAATGGGAAATCGACCTGTTCGGCCGGCTGGAGCGCCTGCAGCAGGCTGCGTTGGCGCGCGCCGATGCCGCCCAGGCGGAACTGACGCTGATGCGCCTGAGCATTGCGGCGGAGGTGGCTCGTACTTATTTCGAAGCGCAAGGGTTGCAGCGCCAGATAGCCGTGACTGAGCAGGAAATTGCCAACTGGGACGAAACCGTGCGCCTGACCGACGCCATGGTGCGCGCTGGCAGCGGCCTGCCCGAAGACCTGGAAAACGCCAAGAGCCAGAAGTTGCGCAGCGTGGCAGCGCTGGCGCCATTGGACACGGCCTTGCAGCAGGCTCATTTCCGGTTGGATGTCCTGGCGGGAGAACGGCCGGGACAAGGCCTGGGCGTACCGGGTGAACGGACGGCGGGCATCTGGGTCAGGCAGTTGCCGCTGGGCGACGTGGATACGTTGATCCGGCGTCGTCCGGATGTGGTGCGGGCGGAACGCCAGCTGGCAGCCAGTGTCGAGGATGTCGGAGCGGCCACGGCCGAGCTTTACCCGCGCCTGGACCTGGGCGGCTTCATCGGTTTCTTTGCCTTGCGGGATGGTGACCTGGGCAGCGCGTCGCGGGCGTTTCAGTTGGCGCCGGGCTTGAGCTGGCCGGCCTTGCGCCTGGGCAATGCGCGGGCGCGGCTGCGGGGTGCAGAAGCCCTTTCCGAAGGCGCGCAGGCACGCTACGAACAGGCCGTGTTGCAAGCCCAGGAAGAAGTCGAAAATGCCGTGACACGCTTGTCTGACAACCAGCGCAGGATGGCGGCCTTGCTGCAATCGGCGCGGCATGCCGAAGTGGCGTTCGATATCGCGGACAAGCGCTATCGCGCGGGTGCTGGCGCCTACCTGGCAGTGCTGGAGAACCAGCGTGCGCTGTTCCAGGTCAGGCAGGCAATCGCCGAGGCTGAAACCGCTTCCTTTGTGGATGTGGTGGCGGTCTACAAGGCGCTGGGCTGGGGGGCAGGAGACGTGCTGTAGGCGATTGCCGGTCGGGCGCCGGTTGGCAGCATCCGGCTGCATCCGCAGGGCGGTTCGGCCTCATGCCCATGGCTGTCGCCTGGTGCCGCGCCGCGCTTGCTCCGGGCGGCTGGGTGCAAACGCCAGGCGTCTGGCGTCAGTCCTCTTTCTTCGCTCTTGCGGACCCCGGGCTGGCATGCCGCCGCCTGGCGGCCGTAGCTGGCTTGGCGGGTGCGGCGTCTGCCGGTTTTTTGCCTGGTTTATTGCCCCGTTCTGGGCTCGGCTCAGAGTTTGGTTCGTGGGCTTGCCCCTGCCCTTTGTCTTGCCCCGTCGCCAGGCCGGCCGGCTGCGCCAGCAGGCCCCACAGATAATCCAGCAGTTCTGTGTCGCTGGGCATGGCGGCACCGGTTACGGCCAGCGCATCGGACGCTTCCACATCGCTGTGCAGGAAATACTGCACCAAGCCCCCCATGGTCACCAGCAGCAGTCCGGGCGGCACGTCGTCGCGCAGGACGCCGGCTGCTTGCGCCGCCTGCACCACCGGCACGAACAGCTGGTTCAATTGTTGCGAGCGCGATTTGCGCTCTTGCCGGGGAGCGCCCAGCACACGCCAGAGCTGGAAACGCAGGGATTGCGGATGGGCGCGCCAATAACGCATGTAGGCCGCCAGCATCTGTCGCATGCTTGCGCCGGTGTCTTGTTGCGGGTGTGCCAGCGCGGCCTGCAGGGCCTCGATGAATTCATCGGATATGCGTTGGCCCACCAGGTTCCACAGGCTTTCCTTGTCCTTGAAATGGTGGTGGATCAGCGCTGCGGAAACCCCGGCCTCGGCGGCGATCTCGCGGGTGGTGGCGCCATCGAAACCGTGCTTGGCGAAAACGGTTAACGCGGCGGCCACAATGCGGTCACGGGCATCGACAGTGGTATAGACCTTGCGGAGTTCGGGCATAGGGATCATTCCTGCGGAAAGCATGGCCGGTGCCGTGGCCGCCAGGGCAAGCTGCCCGGCCGGATGGCCGCAGCAGGCCGGCTGCGCTGCGCCAGAGGGCGGCCGGCATGGGTTCGGGGCTGTGTTGTCCAAGCGGCTAATCATAGTGGAGGAAACGTCATTGTCACAGCGTGGCATTGACGTTCTGATTAGTCAGTTGATAGACTGATCAAATGATCAGCATCGCTTGCGGTGCTGCATCGCCTCGGCGCTCGCCGGGTTCTCCTCGTATCCCTTCATTTCCTCCACAGGCAACATGACATCCCAACAACACCCGGCGCGGGCGGATACGCCATCGCAGCGGCAGGTTTCGCGCGCCCTACTCAGTATTTACCTGGCGCTTTTCGCTGCCGCCACCGGCATGTCCTGCGTATTCGCCATCCTGCCTGCGGCCGGGCGCGGGCTGGGCCTGAGCGAAACGCAACTGGGCTGGGTGGTGGCGCCGGCTGCGCTGGCGTTCGTACTGTTCGGGCCGGTCTGGGGCAAGCTGGGGCAATACCTCTCAGCCAAGGCCATCTGCACCGGTTCGCTGCTGACCATGGTGGTCTTCAACCTGTTGTTCGGCTACACCATGTCCTGGCGCGGCGAAGGCATCATCTCGTTGTCCGCCTGCTTTGCCATGCTCGTCTTCAGCCGCTTGATGCTGTCGCCGTTCTCGGCTGCGTTGCTGCCCACTGCCCAGGCCTATATCGCCCGCGTCACCGAAGGGGCGGCGCGTTCGCGGGCGCTGGCGGGCATGGGAGCCAGCTTCGCACTGGGCCTGGTGGCTTCGCCTGGCCTGGCGGCGGTGGCCACCAGTGCCGGCCTGCTGATGCCTTTCTATGTCGTGGCTGTGTTGCTGCTGGTTGCGGCAGGCGCCTGCTGGCTATTCCTGCCGTCGGCCGCAGAAATGGCCAGGCATGGCGCGGACCATCCGCATGCGGCCAGCCATGCCGCGCAGCACGCGCGCACTGCCTGGGCCGATATCTGGCAGCCGCTGGCGGTATTGGTCCTGCTTTACGTCATCTACGGCATCCTGATGCAGGTCACCGGCTTCAGGATGCAGGATCAATTCCACCTGCAGGCCACGCAGGCGACGCAATATGCCGGCGCAGCCCTGATGGCGACGGCCGCCACACTGGTCGGCGCGCAAATGGCACTCTCGAAAATCTCCATCCCCGACCCCCGCGTCCAGCGCCGCCTGGTGCTCGTCGGTGGCCTGCTGGGCGCATGCGGGCTAGGCCTGTTGATCACTGATGCCGGCTTTGCGCTGCAACTGGTCGGCATGGGCCTCTTCGGGCTCAGCCTGGGCACCTTCCTGCCCTTCCTGCTCAGCCTGCTGACGCACCGGGCCCAGCACGCCGGAGACCAGGCCCGCGTCGGCGGCCTGAGCGGTGCTGCGCAGGGCCTGGGCATGATGATAGGCCCGCTGCTGGGCGCATCCAGCTACCGCATGAGCATGCACACGCCCTACTGGATCGCGACGGCAGCCATCGTCCTGGCCAGCGTGATCTATGCGCAGACTAGCCGGGTGCGGGGGTGATGGGGATTGTGGCGGTGTTTGGCTGAGGGGACAGCCGTAGCGGGTACAGCCGGCCTGTGCGGGCCGGGTAGGCCGAGGGCCTGCGGGAACGACGAGCGTGCCGCCGCGCTGTTCCTGTCACTGTGAGTGTGGCTCACTTCCCGATGCAGAAGGGTTTATTGAGTCGTATCTTTCTGATTTTAAATAATATTTAAAGATGACGTTGAGCTACTTGGACCTATTCTTGGACCCAAAGCCGATACGTGTCTCTTGATGGACGTGCATGGCGCTTCTTGGACGATCCGTGCTCTGCCTATGCTGATGAAGTGCGCTGGCCGACGCCTCTTGTCTTGCCATACAACGCCCACTGACTGCTGTTGGGCTATTTTCCTACCTTCTGTCGCAGAACGCCAAGAATGTTTCGACCTGCCCCAGCCCAAACAATACGGGTAGCGCGCAGTTCGGATTGTTTGCGGCGGCAGCGGTAATGCTGGGGTGAGATGGCGGCTCCTTTGGCCATGTGGCCGATACCGACAGGAGCCTTGCCATGTCACATCAACCTTCAGACATCATCACCCCGAAAGCCTTGTTGCTGGATGAGCGGCTGACGCCGCTGGAGCGCAATGCCTGGCTGACTTTCCGTGCGTTGGCCAGCAGCGACGGCACCGTGGTCATCAGCTACGACGCGCTACGCAAATACCTGCCCAGCGCACCGGGCAGCAAGCAGGCGGCCCTTGAAACCGTGTCCAGGGCTGTGCTGTGCCTGAGGCTGTCCACATGGATTGCCCTGGTCGAATACCGCCGCAACCCCATGACTGGCTTCTCCATGGCCAGCCGTTATGCCGTGCGCAATCAACCGCTGACCTTCGTCGAAGCATGCCTGGAAGACGACGATTACCTGCCGTTGCTCGAGCGGGCACTCAGCCATAACAGTGCGACGATTCGCCAGTTGGCTCAGTCCATCCTCAACGAGGCCCTGCGTCAGCCTGATGCGCTGGAGAGCTTGCCTGCTGCAGCGAGGGAACGTATCGGACAGCTGCGGGGCAATGACGATGACCATGATCCAGGTGGCCCAAGTGGGTCAACGCCACCCGATGGTCGCGGTCCCATCACGAACAGGTCTGTCGAAGCCAGGGATGGCATTCCGAAGTCCGCACCAGCATCCACTGCAACAGTACGTACTGTAGAAAAAGAAGTATTAAAAGAAGTACATACGTACCGGCCACAGTCTGAAGTGCAAGTATCCGGGTCAGCTTTGCCAATCCGCTTCCAGAAACTGCCGCAGGATCAGCAGCAAATCCTCATGGCGCGTCTCAGGGGCTTGGCGCTGGAACAACGCCAGGCTGTATTGGCGGAATGGGATGCGCGCTGCGCCTCGGGTGGTGTGCGTAACGCCATTGCCTACCTGTACGGGCTGATCAAGAAGGCGGTGAACGGGATGTTCAAGTTGTGGGCAGCGCGCAAGCCTGCTCCGCAGCAAGCGCCTGCAAAAGCAGCCAGTGGATCGCAGGTCTCGCTGCCTGTTGCCTCTGCATCTTCTGATGTTGTTCCAGCCGTCAAACCGGCTTCTCGCGAGGTAGTGGAGCAGTCCTTGGCGCAGATTCGGCAAATCCTGCAGACGCCCGCAAAATCGGTTGGACAGATCATTGAGAGCATGGCAGGCAGTGGTGTGTTGCCTACTCGGCTGAAGAGGGCGCACGTTGCAGGAATGCCTGGATCGCTTGGCGCAACGTAAGGTATAACCTTACACTGTAGGCTTGGTTAAATCGTGTTGTCGCTGGTCTCTATCACGGGGAGGTACCACGCCATGCCCATGCACAATCCACCGCATCCCGGCGAGTCCCTGCGCGAGGATGTATTGCCCGCTATTGGCCTGAGCATCACCGCCCTGGCCGAGCACCTGGGTTACTCCCGTGGCCAGCTCTCCACTGTGCTGAATGGCCGGGCGGCTATCAGCGCTGATCTGGCCTATCGGCTGGAACTGGCGGGCTTGGGCAGTGCGAGCCAGTATCTGAAGGAGCAGATCGCCTACAACCTGTGGCAGGCTCGGCAGCGGCCACATCCGCCGATCAAGCGTCTGCGGGTACAGTGAAAGCGGTGGATGAGATTGCGCCAGCCCTTGGTAATAGAGGCTTGCTGCAGCGCCTGGCTCCGGCTATGGGGCCGTCACTGCCCGCCGCAGTGACGGCCCGGCGAACTGCAGCAACAATACGGGGTGGCGCGGTATCGCATTGATTGCTGCGCACATGATGATGCCCCGGCACACTGGCCTTGCAATGACCTGCCGGTGGGTATGAACACCGGAACCTTGGCGCGGGGCAGTAAGCGTCACATGGAGCATCGTCATGTTTTCCATGCCGTTCATACGGTTGCCTCGATAGCGCAGGTTCCTACAAGCGCTGATCCGGTCCGCCGGATGGAACCATCCCAGGCACACCCCCGGCTCGTTCGGTGTGCTGCCCTACCCACGGGCAGAGCCTTCCTCATCTTCGGCGTGGTTCATCCCGCCAATCCTTGTCGTCCAGTGCCAGTTGGCGCTTTGCCATATACGGCGTGCATTGCCGGTCGCTCCGACCTGGCACGACATGCCTGCACCCTTTTCCCATCACTCCACAGGAGGTATCCATCCCAGCACATCGCGTCGTCGTCCCTTGCAACTCTTCCGCCTGGTCTTCCTGCAGGAAGCGCGGCGGATGCCTCATTCGAGGCCACAGGTGAACTGAGCACCTGGCCCTTGCCCCTACGGGATCTCGCCTTGGCGAGTTGGCACAAACACTGACCCTTGTATCTCAGCCCCAACAACCGACAACCGATGGAGGGACGCTCCGATGGACGACCTGACCTATACCCTGCGACAACTCTGCCTGCGCAACCGCGACGGCAGCCATGCCACCCAGGCCGACCGGCAGCGCTCGCTGAGCCTGGTCACTCATCAATTGCGCGAAGCAGGCTTCCGCCAGATGCGGGCTACGTCGTTAAAGGGCAAGCATGTCGAAGTCCTGCTGCAACGCTGGCAAGCCGAAGGCCTGTCCGCCGGTACATTGAAGAACCGTATGGCGCATCTGCGCTGGTGGGCCGAGAAGGTTGGCAAGGCTGGCATCTTGCCGGCAGACAACACCGAGCTGGGCATTCCCGAACGGCGTTATGTGACTAATGAAAGCAAGGCCAAGGAATTGGGCGACAGGTTGGACAGGATCACCGATCCCCATGTCCGCATGAGCCTGCGTTTGCAGGCTGCCTTTGGCTTACGGCGGGAAGAGTCCATCAAGTTCCAGCCCCGCTACGCCGACCGTGGCGACCATATCGCCATCAAGGGATCATGGGCAAAAGGCGGGCGCGATCGGACGGTGCCGATCACGACGCCGGAACAGCGTGCGGTGCTGAATGAGGTTCATCGCCTGGCAGGCCTGGGATCATTGATTCCGTCGCACAAGACTTACATCCAGCAGCGGCATGTCTACGATGGGCAGTGCAAGGCGGCAGGGCTGAGCAATATGCATGGACTGCGGCATCGTTATGCGCAGATGCGGTATGAGGTATTGACAGGATGGAAGGCGCCGGCGCCGGGTGGTCCTGGTAAAGCTCAGCTCAGTAGCAGTCAAAGAATGAGTGACCAACACGCTCGACAGCAGATCAGCCATGAACTTGGGCATGAAAGGTTGAAAGTGACGTCGATCTATTTGGGGATTTGAAACTTAAGCAGGTACGCCGTCAAGATGGAAAAGGGCGGGAGGAGAGCGCCATGTGACCGCTGATTTCTTACTGCTGCCAAACATGATTCCCCTATTCTATCGGCTTAGCGATCCGCTGCGGTTACCTGTTTTAAGGAAGTACCTTTGATCGTAGCAGCAGCCTCTGTAAGGCGCTTGATTTCCTTCTCTGTAAAACATGCGTCACGCAGATAACGTAGCAAGTTCAAAACTTCGCGTTGATCTCGAAGGTACCCTACGACATCTGGATCTGTAGAAGATGACAACCGATAGAGGACATCGGGGTCCGCAGCCAAAACCCTAGCAAGCTCCTTGATCACCTCGGGCCGAGGCGGGCTCTCTTTCCCTCGTTCAATACGACTCAGGTAGGCAGGCGAGATGCCAACCTTCGTGGCTGTCTCTCGCAAGCCTAAATCCTGGGCCATACGTAGTGAACGGACGGTGTCGCCGAAGTTTTTCATTCTTGTATGTTATCCGAATGTTTAGCGTTGCGCAACACTTAACGAACCTGGTAAAGTCTGGTGTTTAACGGCAACTTCTAGTTTCCCACCCCGGATGAGGGCAGGGCAGGAGCAGCGTCATGAGCAACGACGAAGTGATGCGGATCAGGGAAGTCGCGGCCCTATTGAAGGTTGGCGAAAAAACAGCCTATTCCATGGCCCAAAACGGCGAGCTTCCCGCATTCAAGGTTCGGGGCCAGTGGCGCTTCTCCCGCAAGGACATCGACAAGTGGATCGAGCACCAAAAACACACAACCCAGGATTTCGGCGAGAACGGTCAGAAATGACACTCAACTCGGCAATCGGAGCAGTTATATGAGTAGAAAGAAGAACGTACAGGCCGAGAACACCATCCCAGCGGGATACGTGCTCGACTATGTCTCCGGCAAACAGCTCAAGGAAACGAAGAAGGAGTTGGTCCGGCAGCGGGTCGTTCGTGCCTTGATCCACGAGTACGGATTCTCGCCGGAAGACATGGAGCTGGATTTTTCCATTGGCGGTCGCAAGAAGGTGGACGTCGCCATCTTCCACTATGGCAAGGAACACACCCTCGATAACTTAGGCCGCGCCGTGATTTGCCGCCAGGAGCCGAACGTCGGCAAGAATGCCGTTCGCATTCGTGATTTTGAGCAGGCCGCCAAGGACCTCGACGAGATCGAGACCATCATGCGCGAGGTCGCCGCGGTTCAGTACGGCTTGTGGACCAACGGCCTGGAGTTCTTCTTTGTCGAGAAGGAACAGAAGCGCTTCGAAACCAAGTGCAACCCCATCGGCGACTGGCCGATGGCCGAAGAATCGGTCGGAACCAAGGATGTCATCTCCGATGCTCATACCCGCATCGCCGACAACGAGATGCTCAAGATCACCTTCCGTCGTTGCCACAACTACATCCATGGCAACGAGGGAATGCCCAAGGATGCCGCCTTCTGGCAGTTCCTCTACCTGATTTTCTGCAAGATGCACGATGAAAATCTGCGCGGCAAACAGCGCCAGGCCTGGAAACGCCGGTTCTGGGCTGGCCCGAAGGAGCAGTTCGAGCCTCAGGGCCGGAAGGCTATTCGTGCTCGTATCGAGGAACTCTTCACAGAGGTCAAAAAACAGTACAAAAGTATTTTTCGGGGCAATGAGGAGATTGCCCTCTCAGACCGGGCGTTGGCCTTTATCGTTTCGGAGTTGGCCAAATACGATTTCACTCGTACTGATGTCGATGCCAAGGGTGTGGCCTACCAAGAGTTAGTGGGCGTCAATCTTCGTGGCGATCGTGGTCAGTATTTCACACCCAGAGGGGTCGTGAAGTTGGTGATTGAAATGCTTGACCCGAAGGAAGACGAGACATTGCTGGACCCGGCATGCGGAACTGGGGGGTTCCTAGTTGCCACTTTGGGCTACATGTTGAAGAAGTTCCGTGAAGCACAGGACACACAAGCGGGCAATGAAAGTACGACAGACTTCTTGAACGTTCACGAGCGGCTGAAAGAATATGCGGCAGCCAATGTGTTCGGAGCAGACTTCGACCCGTTCTTGATTCGCGCGGCCCAGATGAACATGGTGCTCGCGGGTGACGGCAGGGGGCACATTTACAACATCAACTCTCTTGAGTATCCGCTGGGGCATCTTGCCGATCTAGTCTCCGCAAAAAAGGAAATCCCGCTAGGTTCGGTGGACATCATCGCCACTAATCCCCCGTTCGGCTCCGACATCCCGATCACGGACAAACACATCCTGGAGCAATACGAACTGGCACACACGTGGGAGTCGGACGGTGAAGGCGGCTTCCGCAACACCGGCACCCTAAAGGGCAGCGTTGCACCGGAGATTCTCTTTATCGAGCGCTGCATCAAGTGGCTCAAACCGGGCAGCGGTCGCATGGGGATTGTCTTGCCCGATGGCGTTCTCGGCAACCCAGCAGCGGAATACATCCGCTGGTGGATCATGCGCGAAACCCAAGTGCTCGCCTCCGTCGACCTGCCGGTGGAGGCATTCATCGCCGAGGCCAACGTCAACATCCTCACCAGCCTGTTGTTCCTGCGGCGCAAAAGTGAAGAGGAAAAACGCGTCGAGGCGCTAGGCGGCATTGATGAATATCCGGTCTTTATGGCCGTGGCCGACAAGGTTGGCTTCGACCGTCGTGGCAACAAGCTCTACAAGCGTACCCCGGACGGCGAAGAGATCGTCGAGCCCAAGCAGCATACTGAGCGCATCCGAATTGGCGGGCGCATCGTGGAACGGACTTTGACCCGTAGCGAAAAAATCGAGGACAACGATCTGCCGGTCATCGCTGAGAAGTACCGCGAATTTCTCAAGGAGCAGAACGGATGAGCGATCAAGACGACATCATTGAAGCCCCGCAGGATGCTGCCGAAGAGAGCGGCCCGGATAACTTCTTTATTGACATCCTGACCGGCAACAAAGAAAGCGCCTCGGCCAAGAAGCTGCTGGTACAGAAAGTCCTGCGTCAACTCATCGAAAGTTACGGGTTCGACCGAGGTGACCTGGAAGTGAACTACAACCCGCAAATTCCTGGTCATGGGCGCAAGCGCATCGACATCGCGATTTTCCGTCCTGATGCCGAGCACAACAACGACAACCTGCAGCGCATCATCGTCTGCAAGACGCAGAAGAAGCGCGACAAGCTCCGCTCCATTACCGAAGCCGACGCCGATCTGCGCGAGCTCAAGGAGTTGCTGGAGCTGATCCCTGGCGCGACCCTGGGTATGTGGACCAACGGCCAGGAAGAGTTCCTGTTTCAGGTCGAGCGCACCCGTTTTGAAGTCCGGCCCAAACCACTGGGAGTCTGGCCGGTTCCGGGCGAACGTACTTCTGACCTTGACCGTACCGGAGGTGTCATTCAGGTCAGCGCCAATGCGGAAGACTTGGAAGATGCGTTGATACGTTGCCATAGGTACTTGAACCGCAACCTAGGGCTCGACCATAAGGATTCTTTCAAGCAATTGGCCGTGCTGATGCTAGCCAAGATCTACGATGAAACCCTGCCCACCGGCGACCGTAAATTCTGGATCAGAGGCGATGAACCATTCACCGAGGTAGGCCAACAGGCTATTGCGCAGCGCATCAACGAGTCGATTGCTGCTGCCAAGATCTGGCAGCCGAACTTACTAGCGCGTGGATGGGGGCTGGAGTTAGAGAACGATCAAGTAGCTCAAGTGGTGAAGGAGCTGGCCCGCTATAACTTAAGCGAAACTCAGCCCCGTTACCGTACTGGTGCCTTTCGTGCGGTTGCCCGCAGCGTGATGGACGGCCGTGAGGGCCGCTACCCCACGCCGCTCAACGTGGCCGAAATGGCGGTGGAGATGCTCGACCCGCAACCCGGCGAACGCATCATGGACTGCTCCAGCGGCACCGGCACCTTCCTGGCCATGACCGCCGCGCACATCTTCAAGAAAAAACTGGCTGCCATGGGCACCACGCCCGAAGAGGCCACCAATGAACAAATCCGCCAGGCGCAAAACGAAACCGCCGCCTGGGCGGCCAGCAATGCCCTGGGCTGTGACATCGATCCCTTCCTGGCCGTCTCCAGCCGCATGAACCTGCTGTTCACCACCGGCAATCCCGGTCGCGTGTTCCGCATCGATGCTCGCACTTTCCCGGACGGCGATCTGGATGGCATTGAAGCCGCTCGCCCAGCCATGCCGTTGGGCAGTATGGATGTGGTTCTGGTCAACCCCTGGTTCTCGACAAAGGATGTCGTTACCGACGAATCAATTCTTTCCCGTTACGACCTTGGAAAGGTCTGGAACAAAGAACAAGGGGGTGACAGTTACGTCAACTCAGGTGCCATCAACACAGGTGGCGTACCGCCAGAAGTTTTGTTTATTGAACGTGCGCTGGATTGGGTCAAACCTGGAACTGGCCGCATTGGAATCCTTCTGCCTGATGGCGTTCTCGGAAATCCTGGTGATGAATACATTCGCTGGTGGATTCTGCGCCACTGCGAGGTACTGGCCTCGGTTGACCTACCGGTGGAGCCATTCAAGGTCACCGTGAAGGAATATGGCCTGACGCCCGCCTTGCCCAGTCTCCTGGTACTACGCCGCCGCGGCCAGGAGGAGCTAATCAATACCGAACACCCGGAATACAAGGTCTTCATGGCCGTGGTGGACCGGGCTGGTGTCGATGCCCGGGGCAATCTCCTGTTCCAGCGAGCCCCTGATGGTGAAGAGCTGGTTTTCGATGAGGAAGTGATCGAACGGGTTCGTGAAGGTGGAGAAGTGGAGATTCGTCGAACCACGCGCCGTAGCCGCCGCCTCCATGATGAGCTGCCGGTAGTGGCAGAGAAATACAAGGAATTTCGCTCAACCGGCGAGGTGAATCAATGAAAATAAAAGCGATACCCAGCAAGTGGCTTGAATCAAATGGTCGCAGACTGGATTGCGGTCCATACATGACCGGAGCCGTTGAAGCGCGAATGCTCATAAAGAAAGCGGAGCATGCCCCCCTGAAGTCATTGACGACAGGATATTCCGGCGGGATTTTTAAGGCGCCTCGGCTTTCTCCTGTTTATGTAGATGATGCCCAATCTGGACATCCCTATTTGTCGAGCACTGATATTCAGTGCAACGATTTATCAAGAACCCCTCTCATTTCTAAGAGGCAAGCTGCAGGACTGGAAGATTACTATGTAAGACGCAGTATGACATTGGTTACAAGCTCAGGGGAAACAGGCCGCCCTGTCTATGCCAGGCAGGACATGGATGGGATGATGGGATCTCCACATTTTATGCGGATTAACCCCGACAGTTCTAAGGTTGACCCCGGGTACTTATTTGCGTTTCTGAGCTGCGAATATGGTAACAATCTGATAACGGCAGGAACGTATGGCAGCATTATCGTAGCAATTGAACCTGAGCACATTGAAGACATACCCGTTCCTCGTTTTTCTGACCAATTTGAAGCCAATGTTTCTCACTTGATTCACGAGGCAGAGAAATTACGTGTGGAAGCAAATGTGGCGATACTTGGAGCCCGCCAAGAGTTCAATCATCTGGGCGCGGAAATCCTTGAAGCAGCAGATTTCTCAAAAACGCCCAAAGTAAACGCGGTGTCATCGAGATCAATTCTCTCTCGCTTTGATGCAGCTTTTCATGACCCTACTGCCGAAAAAATCGCTAATAAAATAATGCTATCGGATCACTGCTCGATCAGTGATTTCTGTGCTGAGCTTTCACTTCCTGGAATATTTAAGCGAATCTACTCTGAAGATGAATCTATTGGAGCGCCTTACATCCTCGGGTCTGCTGTTTACTGGATGGAGCCAAAATCCAAAGGCACTCTTTCTCCAAAAACATCTTTATATGACCAGGTAATAATCAAGAAGGGAACAATACTGGTTCAGGCATTTGGACAGAAAGGAGGGCTAATTGGAAGACCTACTTGGGTCGGCGAATCTCTAGATGGCTGTGCTACGACACACATGTTAGTGCGTGTTGTTCCAAAAGATTACGAGTTAGCAGGATACCTTTTTGCGTTTTTAGACTCGGATATTGGCTATGCCCAGATAATCAGATTGCCATTTGGCGGTTCCATTCCTCATTTCACGGAATCTAACCTTGGCACGGTGCTTATGCCATTAATGAACAAGCGAGATATGTTGGCTATTAGTCGCACTGTGTTAGATGCATTTTCAAAGAGAGATGAGGCTTTGCGTTTGGAAATGCAAGCCAGATCAATGCTTGAAGATGCAATTAAGCAGAGGGGGCGCTAATGGCGAAGGTCATACCCATCGGGCAACCCGCGAACGAATCTGAGCGCCAGGCCATCGGTTTCCTTCGGGATCATCTCCCCGAGGGCTGGCTGATCTTCCACAACTTCGAGATGCGCCAAGGCCACGAGGTGTTCGAGATCGACATCGCCATCCTCGCGCCTCACGCGGTGTATCTGGTGGATGTCAAAGGGACGCGGGGCAACATCGATGTGTATGGCTCCAAGTGGTATCCGCAGGGGCGGCAACCATTTCACTCGCCCCTCGCGAAGCTTCGTCACCACGCGAAGGTGATGGCCAGCTTTATTCGCGACAGCAATCCCGGACAGATCGAGTTGCGCAAGGCTCATGTCCATGCCGCTGTGTTGCTCACCGCCGATGACGCCGCCGTGTTCGATCAGGCGGGCATCGACAGCCCGGACGTGACCGACTTCAAACACTGCCTGAAATACTTCCGCGACGCCAGCCGCATTCCCGACAACCGGCTGAATAACATTACCCGCTTCCACTCCCAGATCGCCAAGGCGATCACCGGCAACGCCAAGCCCAAGAGCGCGGCGCTGGTGTTCCGTGACTGGCAGGTGGAAGAGAAGCTGGGCGGCACCGACCGCTACACCGAGTACCGCGCCAAACACAACCTGTTGGGCAAGAGCGGCGGCAGGGCCCGCCTACGGGTCTACCAGGCCGACCCGTACCAGGACGAGGCCGGCCGCAAGGAAGAGTTCAAGAAGATCAGCAACGCCTATCGCGCCGTGGCGCACATGCCAACTCACGCCAATGTGCTGGCGGTGAAGGATCTGTTCGTCTCCGACGATGAAGACAAGGTGGTGCTGGTCACTGAGGATCTGCCTGGCCAGCCCCTGCGCCTGCACATCAACAAGGTCTCGATGGCGCTGACCTTTGATCAGAAGCTCCAAGTGATGCGCGACGTGCTGTCGGCCCTAGACCATGCGCACCGGCATGAGGTGATCCACCGCAACCTGACCCCGGACGCCATTCTACTGACCAAGGGCGGCCAGGCTCGGGTGACCGATTTCGATTTCGCCAGGGTGGGCAAGAACCGTACCTCTACCATCGCTGATCAGGTGGTGGATGATCTGGATGCTGCCTACCAGGCTCCAGAGTGCTTCAAGGACCCGACCCAGGCCAGCATTGCCTCTGACCTCTATGCCGCCGGGCTGATCTTTTACGAACTGCTGACCGGCGAGCTGCCCTTTGAAAGCGTCGACCAGATGATGGAGGCCGATGGCAAGTTCCCCATCAAGCCCTCGGAGCACAAGCCGGACCTGCCCAAGGGGATCGACGAGTGGTTGCAGAAGTTCTGCGAGTTTGACCCCGAGGAACGGCACACGAGCGCAGCCATCGCTCGCAAGGCCCTGGATGACCTGATTCTGCCCGAGGCCAAGAACGACTCCGGCCCGGATGTGAGCGGCCCGGCCGTGGTTGTGCCACAGCTCCCGGATGACCTGATGAACTTACCGCAGGATTTCATCCTGGCGGATCGCTTCCGCATTCAGAAGAAGCTGGGTAGCGGCGGCTTCGGCGTTGCTTACAAGGTGTTCGATTCCCTGGGCGATGTGGTGCGCGTCATCAAGCTGGTGACCAAGGACCGTCGCAGCGTGTACGAACGGCTGCGCCGCGAGTACAAGACCCTGACCAATCTCCCCGAACATCCGCATGTGGTGAAGGTGATCTGGGCGGATCGCATGGCCGATGCGAAGCAGACGCCTTACATCGTCTTTGAGTATGTGGAAGGTTTGGATGTTTCCGATCTGATCGATGCCGAGGCGTTGTCGCTGGATGATGCCGTGCGCATCGTGCGGGAGGCCGCCGAGGGGCTGGCCCATCTCCACAAGCACGGCGTTTACCATCAGGACGTCAAGCCATCCAATCTGCTTTGGACGGACAAAGGCGTCCGCATCATCGATTTCAACGTCGCGATCTCCGAGAACGATGAGGTTCAAGGTGGTGGCGGCACGCGCCGTTACCTGCCGCCGGATTACGACTACTCCTCCGAGCCGGATGCTTCGGATCGAATGGACCGTGACCTCTATGCCTTGGGCATCTCCTTCTATGAGTGCCTGACAGGCAAGTATCCATTCGACGATTCCACGCCGCCGATCAAGACTCAGCCCAGGGACCCCAAGCAGTTCAAGGGCTGCGCCGACCTCAGCTCGTCGCTGGTCAATGTGCTGGCGAAAATGATCGCGCCGGAGCGTAAGGATCGTTTTGCGTCGGCGGCGGAGTTCTTGATTGCTTTGGCCGAGGTCAAGCGCCTGCGCTCGGTGCTGACGACCGGCGAGATTGGTGCCGGACCCAAGGTGGTGTCCAAGCTGGGTTTCGAGCCGACCAAGCCCAACACCAACCCCTTTGTCACCCACCTGCTGACGCTCTATAGCCAGAGCCAGGTGTCCAACGCAGGCACCCGTGGTCTCGACGAAGTTGGCAAGGCCACCTACGTGTCGACTTATCTGGACGAAAAGCTCAAGCCCGCGCTGCTCAAGGGCGAGTTCCGTTTGGTCATCATCAGCGGTAACGCCGGGGACGGCAAGACGGCCTTCATCCATCAGTTCGAGGCCTTTGCCGAGAGCAAGGGCGCACAGATTCAGCGCGGCGCGAACGGGGCTGTGTTCCAGCTCAAGGGGCATACCTACCAAAGCAACTACGACGGCAGCCAGGATGAAGGCGACGAGCGCAACGACGCCGTGCTTCAGAAATTCTTCGCTCCCTTCGCGGGCAAGGATGCCTCCGGCTGGCCCGAGAATCAGACCCGCCTGATCGCCATCAACGAGGGACGGCTGGTCGATTTCTTCCTTGAGCATGAAGAAGAGTTCCCGTTGCTTGCCAAGCAGATCCAGCAGGGCTTGACCGGAGCTGCTCCGGAAGGCGGTATCGCGGTTATCAACCTCAACCTACGCTCGGTGGTCGCCGAACCCGAGGAAGGTCAGTCTTCGATTCTGGAGCGACTGATCGCCCGCATGACGCAGCAGGAATACTGGCAGGCATGCGACAAGTGCGATCTCAAGGGCAAATGCTACGCCTACCACAACGCCCGGACCTTTCAGGACCAGGTTGCCGGTCCCAAGGTGATCGAGCGTCTGAAGATGCTCTACACCATTACGCACCTGCGCGGCCGACTGCACATCACCATGCGCGACCTTCGTTCGGCGCTGGCCTTCATGCTGGTAGGCACCCAGGATTGCGACGGCATTCACCACCTCTATCAGAACGGCGGAGAAGAAACCCAGAATCGCATCCTTGACGGTTTCTATTTCAATTCGTGGCTTGGCGGTGCGGAAGGATCCAATGACCGGCTGATTGCCTTGCTGCGCGAAATTGACGTTGCCGAAGTCAGCAATCCCGACCTGGACCGCGAGCTTGGCTTCCTCAATCCCAAGACCAAGGCCATGAGCCGCTTCTCGTTCGCGGAGCGGGCTGGGTATGACGATGAACTTGTGGCAACACTGTTCCGCAATCTGCCTCGCGATTACTCGTCGAAGAACCGTGCTCGACTGATCGCCAAACACCGCAATTATCTATCGCATATGCGCCGTCGCCATTTCTTTGAGCGACGCGACATCGGCTGGAAGGAGATGCTGCCATATGGAAGCATCGATCTCTTCCTGGATGCCATTGAGCAGCCGGGAGCGAAAAGCGTCGATGAGGTTACCGCCATTCTTCGAGCCATCAACCGGGGCGAAGGTCTGAGCGATCCGGCGCGTTTGGGCAACCAGTTGGCGCTGCGTGTTCGCCAGGTGGATAGGGGCACCATCCACAGTTACCGTCTCTTTGACGGCGACCATTTCACGCTCCGCACCGAGCAGGAAAATGCGGCTCATCCGTTCCTTGAATGCCTGTCTCAGGCGCTGGTGCTGCTTTACGACTCCGGCGACGGGCACAAGGCCAGCCTGCGCATCAATCTTGACATCTATGAAATGCTGATGCGGCTCAACAAAGGCTACCGTCCCAGCATCGAGGAACAGGAGGGTTTCTACCTGAGTCTGGCAGTTTTCAAAAACCTCCTGGCTTCCGTCCCCTACAAAGAGGTTTTGCTGACCAAAGCCGGAAATAAGTTCTACGAAATACGCCGTGAGGATGATGGGCTGCTGAGAATGACGGTGTCTGAGAAGGGGGCTGAATACCATGTCAATTAAGGGGCGAGATAAAGAGTTCCGTATTGAGAAGGTCAGCTATCTTCACTGGCAGCATGTCGAAATGGATCGAGTTCTCACAATGTTGTTTCCTCGTCTTAAGTACGACGGATACGCCAGCCGTCGTCCGCCGCGCGGCGGGGACCTCTCAGTCGATGAATTCTTGGCAGACTTTCTTGAGCATCCAGAATGGTTCGCCGGTTTTGATAAGCACCCGGATATTGCCCGCTCATGGATTGAAACCGATCTAATGGATCTTGTTAATCGCGGGAAAAGCAATCAGGCACTTGCGGCACCAAGACCTTTGCACGGCAACACCTACAAGTTTCGCAACGCAAAACATGCTCGTGACTATGGCGCTGCTGAGCATATCTACTGGATGCTTTTCTATGCCCGTAAAGGTAAGGGTCAAGCAGCACGAGATGCCTTGAAACGCTTTTTCTTCCCGGGAATTGACCTGGTGACGGATCGCTATGACCCCAACGCCTCCGTGGATGTGGAAACACAGGCGATCCTACGTTTGGATCATCAGGTTACCCAGGATATGAAGGACTCCAAAGAGCCTTCACGCCACTCTCCACTTCTGCTTAGCCATGCAGATGTTATGGCTGACGATATTCTGCGCCTTCTGGCGTATGAGCCCTATATTCCTCGCTCGGTGCTGGTGGATTACCTCAAAACCCTGATGGCATTCCATCTGGCGCTCTACCACCTCAAGCTGTTGCAGATACTGCCCAAGCTGGTGAAGCAGCGCTCGGACAATGCGTTGGAGAGTTCACCTGATCCCGTGGCGCTGGTCGTGGATATGGGGGACGTCAATAATCCGCATATGGTCGAGCTGGCTCGCAAGTCCACTGACCGGCTCTATCGCCAGATTCCTGCCTTTGTGCAGGCCAATTTCGTCGTTAAGAAGCTCGATGAGATGGCGGAATACCTGAGCAAGAAGACGGGCAAGCTGACCACTCCAGGGAGCGGCGTGTTTACCGTCGGCGATCTGGTTTCTCTACTGAAGCCCGAGCACGACGCCGAGCGGCAGGCCTACTTCAAGTTCCGCCTGGCCAGCCTGATCGAGGAATCGACCTCTGGAAGCGACGACATCGATCCAGAGATCCGGGAAGTCACCGCCATGGGCCTTGGTGAGTTCGAATCCTACATCGAAATCCTGATGGCATATCGCGGCAAGTATCACCGCCAGTACATTACTGAGTGCCTGGACTCACTGCTGCTGAAGAACAAGGAGAACGGCCTGCTGGCCCAGTCTCGAACCAAGGGAGGTCCTCGGCGGTTCGTGCTGGGAAGCAAGCTTCTTGAAGTGCTCCTTCAGGTGGCTGTGCTCACTCAGGATGACGGGCGTTTCGTAACCCGCGAGGTTCGCATCGAGGAGTTGCTGGCCTTTTTGAGAAGCCGCTACGGCCTTCATATCGACCGGCTGCCGGAAGGATCACAGGCCAACAGCAGCATCCTCGACAGACGCGCCCTGCGCCTCAACCTCGAAGCCTTCAAGCGTCGCCTGCGTGAAATCGGGTTCTACGAGGACCTGTCGGATGCCTACGTGACCCAGAAGGTATCGCCCCGCTATGCGATTGAGAGAAATGACGGAACAGATAAAAACGGGAGGCACGCATGAGTAATGCGTTCACCAAGCTTTCCCAGGATAAGTTGAACGCGGCGGTCGCTTGTCTGCTGTGCCCCCGTATCGAAGCGATCCTGGGTGACCGTGGCCCAGGCCACTGCATGCGGGTCACCGATCTCGATGACGAGGTAATGGAGTCGGTCTGCAAGGAACTACGTCGGACCCGGCCCGACCGAAACATCTTTATCCTCGGCAGCCATGATCAGGAGGGCCAGCCCTTCCGAGTCACTTCCACCAAGCTTGTGGAACTGCGCAATCCAGACGCGAACGGCGAGCTGCGTCAGCCTTTGCTGGTCTTCATACCGACTTCGCTCCGCACCAGCGCAGAGGACTCTTTCGGTGTGGCGACCTTCGAGGAGCTGACCTTCGCCGGTATCTACGAGGACCTTATCGACTCGCTGCTTGATCGGCTACCGACAACGCTGGTTGGCCATGCTCGCGATCTTTTTAGCATCCTCACCGAGGAGGAGTGGCTATTTGCCGACCATGTTTCCCGCGTGCGGTATCTGCTCACCGCCCTCGAAAACGGGATCGACGGAGAAACCCTCGGGGCCAGCCTGTATGAATTGACGTTGATTCCAGACTTCAAGCTCTTTGCCGATCCCAGTATGGTCAATGGCAAGATTCGCCGTAACCTCGGGAGCGTCCGCAGTCTGATGGCCTCGCACAAGTCGGTTCGTGGTCGTATCGCCGATCTGGGACTCAGCGACAAGGCATTGGAGTCACGACTATTCACTTACTTTGAAAAATATGATGTCCAAGAGCCCGAATCCTGGACGCCGCCTATCGCGACCGACAAGAGCTGGTGGAGCATTTCTTTCGACAAGTGGAGATTCCAGGAAGAGCTTTCGCTGGACAAGGTTCGGCTGACAGTGCTGGAGACCGACTTGCCGGTCGTTCAGGAGGATGAGACCGACGACCAACTCTCTGGCCTCATCGGGCAACAGGTTCTGGTACCGAACGACCGCCGCAAAATGAACGTGGTGTTCGAGGTTAGCCCTCACCCCGGCAAGGTCAGTGGGCTTGATCATTTTACGGTCCAGATCATTTCTCAGAATGACGGCCCGGTAGGAAAATCTAAGAAAGTCAAGGCCTGGACGCCGAACCGCCTGCAATGCACTACCAACTTGGCCAAGCTCAATAAGATCGAATTCGAGGAAGGATGGCATTTCATCCGTGTAATGCCCTGGACGGCTGATGGCGATCCGATTCCGCTGGAAGCGGATTCCGCTTCCGAGGGCGCCAGACGTTCCTACGAGAGCGAACCTTTCTACGTCCTGCCCGGTGGCAACATCGAGGAAGAACCACCGCAACGCGCCATACCTATTGAGCAGAGCCTGGAGCATGCGCGCTTCCGGCTGCAACTGACTGCACTGGGCGATGAACGCGATCCCGATGATATCGCCATCAGTGGTGTCGCTTGGGTCGAGGGCGGTCGTTTCAAGAAGACCTCTCGCCAGGAAACCCTACACGCAAAATTCGGTCGTGAGGGCGCGGTTCAGATCCCGCTTTCGCGTATGCTCAAAACCATCGAGCAGCGCGTCTTGGCGGAGCCCAAGCACCCGTCAGGCTGGCGAATGCAGATCAATCTGGATACCGCCGAGCCGCCTTCCGAGGTTGGACTCACGCTGCCATCTTCCGCCGCGATGGCTTCCTTCCTGGCTGCCCGCGAAGAGTTTTTTGCAGCAGTGCGCAAAGGCACTGCCGAGCTGATCATGCAGGGGCTTTCGTTCCGCGACTCGGAAAGAGAATGCCTCGCGTATGCTGAAAGCTACCTTGACTTGGTCAGGAACCTCATCCGCCAGGCCGAGACGACTTCTGGTGCCGAGCGTCAGCAACACTTGCAAGCGCTCAGAAATGTGCTGGCCGTCGATTCCATTCATGTCATCTTGACCGACTTCGGTGGAAGGCACCGGGAGGCTGTTTTGGTCTCCCCAACCCATCCGCTCCGTGCCTTGTGGCTGAGCAGTTGGGTCGCCCTGGGTAAGGATTGGATTGAGAAGATCAAATCAGGTGGAAAGGACCACATTCCTCACGTCCGTTCTGCGCTGTTGGATGGCCTTGTGCCCTCTGCCTATCCGGTCGGTATTCCCGTCGAGGATGGCCGCATCTTCACTCCGGTGGACAACCTGAATGCTTTCTGGGCGCTCTACGCCCCGACGACCGAGGAAAATTCCCGTGGCCTGATGGCGGAAATCTGTGCAGCGCTCGGCTTGGCCGAGCCCTCCGCGGCGGGATCAGCTATTTCCGGACAAGTCATTGCGGACAAGATCGAGCGCTATCTCTCTCAGCATCCCTATGTTCGAGAGTTATCACTGAACATCTTCAATCCTGGGGCCGGAACGGTGATTGCGGAGGCTCTGCTATCGCTCCAGCAGAAGCGTGAGCATGCCGATTTGCGCTATGACGTGCGGCTTTTTACCAACGATCCCGACTCACCTGTTTTGGGCGAGGCACTTGAGTCGATGGTACGTCCCGGAGCCACGGTAAACGAGGCTGCTGACGCATTTGCGACCTCAACGGGCAGCCATCTATTCTCCAAGCTGAACTTGGCCAAGCACCCACTGAATAAATTCCATGAAACTTCAAAGAAGTTTCCGGCGCACATTAGTGTTCTTCTGGATGTGTTTCCCGCCGAAGAGCTTTCTATTGCAGAGAAGCCGATGGGGGTGACCCCGCTGCATGGGCTGATACAGGACTTCGACACGGAATTCGTTGATGATGATTCGGGAACCTTCTGGAATAAGCGGCCGATTGTCGGGCGCTCTCTCGGCGCGGACAACCATGCGGCGTGCTTCGATTTGCTGTCGTCCCTGAGTCGACACCTCTGTTTTGCTACCTCAGCTGTTGCGGCTTCTGGTGCCAGCTTCAAAGCTGTGCCTGTGGTGACCCTTGGCCTTGATGTGGCCCAACGAGAACTGATCTACGAGGTTCACCAGATCAGCGACTGGGTGTTCACCATCGACCGAAATATGGGGATTGAGTTTTTCGATCATGGCGGCCGGAAGAACAGACCGGACTATCTGATTGACTATGTGCCCGGAGCCAGCGCTCAGGCGACACACAACCTGATCATCTCGTCGCTCTCAAACGATGAACTGGAGGCGATGCTGAAGCCGGTACTGCTTGAGCATGGCTTGTCCGCCGATGGCGAGCAGTCGGTTCAGATCCTGGCAAATCTGCGGTCGCTGTCCGGTCAACTTGCTCTCAAGCTGATTTCTGCTCGCACGCAACAAGCGGAAGCGCTTGGTCTGGCCTTGGCTCGGCTCTACCTCGAATATCAGGGTGCATTGAACAATCAGGTCATCGTACCGTTGGATGCGCACACGGACCTTTACCGCTCAAGCGGTGAGTCAGACGATGTCAATGATGCAATCAGTCTGCAACGCACCGACTTGGGATTGTTTGACTTGGATTTGAACACCAGAACGATCACTTGCAACCTGGTCGAGGTGAAATGCTATTCCCAAGTGGGCGACTTTGCGGCCTTCAACCAACTGAAGGAACGGATTTCCGCCCAGATCAATCAGAGCGAGCGCATCCTCCAGCGCCACTTTGACCCGGCCTTGAAGAAGCCCGACCGCCCGGATAGGTTGCTCAAGAGCCGGGAGTTGGCTCAGATCCTTCGTTTCTATCTAGAGCGCTCACTGCGTTACGGGATCTTTGATGCGACTGCTGCGCAGGAAGCACGAGGGCTACTTGAATCCATCGAGCAGGGTTACTCGCTTCAGTTTAGACGCTGCGCCCTGATCTTCGACTTCGACAAGACCGGAACCGAGGCCCCAGACAACGAGGTTGGCATTGAGTTCCACCGCATAGGTAAGGATCTCATTCGCGCCTTACTGGAGAACTGCCGCAAGCCCGTTTCCGTCGAGGTTGGGGAAGAACCGACCACGCACCTTCTTAGCGAGCAGTTCATACCGAACGTGCCAAAACTTGAGACAGCGGCCTTCATCGCACCCAAGAGAGCACGGTCAACGTCCTGGACGGTGGATGAGATCTGGGACAATGATCCGGATGTACCAATCACCGCGCCAGCACCCCCGGCCGCAGAGGGAGCACCTGCGCCTGCTCATCAAGAGGCAGAAGAACAGGTGAACCCTGTCGAGCCAGCCCCTCCGCCTTCTATCGCTTTGGAAGTCGAAAAGGAGGACGAACAGCCTGCCGTGGCTGCCGTACTGGAAGCGCATGCTGAACCAGAGCATGAAGGGCACCCGGCATCCAAACCCGCGCCTCAAAACGAAGTCGGCTACGACATCATGCTGGGTGTTAATGGTGACTCGCCGCAGTACGGTTTACTCGGAGAGGTTTCCGGCAGGAAAATCGCGCTGGACCTCAACCACACCCACACAATCAGTCTCTTTGGGGTTCAAGGTGGTGGCAAGAGCTACACTCTTGGAACAGTCATTGAGATGGCCTCTATGCCGCTTCAGCACATCAACGTGCTGCCAAGCCCGCTCGCCACGGTCATTTTCCATTACAGCCCGACGCAGGATTATGCGCCGGAGTTTACTTCGATGATCAATGCCAACTCGGTGGATGAAGAGATCCGCATCCTTCGTGAGCGTTACAAGGCCAACCCAGAAGCGCTGAAGGATATGCTGATTCTCACCCCAACGAACAAGGTAGATGATCGTCAGGCCGAATACCCGGATATCGAGGTTAAACCGATTGCTTTCTCAGCCACCGAGCTTAAAGCTGCCCACTGGAAATTCCTGATGGGTGCGATTGGCAGCCAGAGCATGTATATGCGGCAAATCAATCTCATCATGAGGGGACTGCGCGATAACCTGACCTTGGATGCCCTGCGAGCAGGCATCGATAACTCTGGTCTGTCCGATCACCTGAAAGAGCTGGCCCAGACGCGTCTGCTGTTCGCCAGCGAATATATCGATGATAACCAGCGGCTCCAGGATCTGATTCGCCCTGGCCGGTTGATCATCGTGGATCTGCGAGATGAATACATCGAAAAGGACGAGGCCCTCGGTCTCTTCGTCGTAATGCTGCAGATTTTCTCGGAAGCAACCTACCAGGGAAGCGCCTTCAACAAGCTGGTGGTTTTCGATGAAGCCCATAAGTATATCGAGAACGATGATCTGGTTTCAGGCCTGGTCGAGGTTGTCCGTGAGATGCGGCACAAGGGGACCAGCATCATGGTCGCCTCTCAGGACCCGCCATCAGTCCCGGTCTCGCTGATCGAGCTGTCTTCACAGATCATCATGCATAAATTCAACTCGCCCGCCTGGCTGAAACACATTCAGAAGGCAAATGCCGCCCTTGGCGAGTTGACCTCTGACAAGATGAGCCATCTCGGAACCGGCGAAGCCTATGTGTGGTCGAGCAAGGCCTCGGACGACTCCTTCACCCGGGGCGCAGTGAAGATCAAGTGCCGTCCTCGCATCACGCAGCATGGTGGCAGCACCAAAACGGCCGTGGGTCGGTAGGAGACGCGATGGATCTGCTAAAGGCCATAGAGTATGTTCTCAAGTCTGCTCACCAACCACTGCACGTGGGGGTGATTGCCGAGAAGGTGATCAGTGGCGGCCTCTGGAAGTCTTCAGGCAAAACTCCCGAGGCGACCATCAGCGCTCGGTTATATTCGGACATCAAGAAGAAAGGCGAGGCATCGGCCTTCGTTAAGGTCTCTCCTCAGACCTTTGCTCTTCGGGATTCCTCCATGGAGGCAACCAACAGTGGGTCAACACCAACGCCCGCCAAAGAAGCACCAAAGCCGCCATCTGTAAATACGGGCTTTTCCTTCATCGACTGTGCTCAGAAAGTTCTTGAGGAGTTTGGCGGCAAAAAGCCGATGCACTACAAGGAAATCACCGGGAAGGCATTGGAGAAAGGATGGTTGGTGACGAGCGGAAAAACGCCGGAAGCTTCCATGTACGCCCAGGTGATCACCGAGATCAAACGCCAGCAGAAACGCGGTGAGCGGCCCCGCTTCGTTCAGCACGGCCGTGGCTATATCGGCCTGAGCCAATGGATGGGACGCGGTCTGGCATTCCAAATCGAGCAACATAACCATCAGGTTCGGAAAGCACTGCGTGAGCGTCTGCTCGCCATGAAACCCGGCGCGTTTGAGGAACTCATTTCGCAGTTGCTGGCGGAGATGGGCTTCGAGATGGTCGAGGTAACCAAACTCAGCTGCGACGGTGGCATCGATGTCCGGGGCACGCTGGTGGTCGGTGACGTGGTCCGCATCAAGATGGCCGTCCAGGTCAAAAAGTGGAAGCTCAAGAGCAATATCCTGGCCCCGGTGGTTCAGCAGGTGCGCGGCAGCCTCGGAGCGCACGAACAGGGGCTGATTATAACCACCAGCGACTTCAGTGCTGGAGCCATCAAGGAAGCAGCTCAGCCCGACAAGACTCCCATCGCCCTGATGAACGGTGAACAACTCGTGATGCTTTTGATGGAACACGGCATCGGCGTCCATCGCTCCACTCCTGATCTGTTCGAGATCGATGAGGACGCTCTGTTAATCGGGGAAGGAAAATAATTATGGAGACCTGGATATGAATTCAAAACCTGAAGGAGCCGGAGCCGGAGCCCGAGCCTGTTGGTTTGTCGGAGCCTCATACGGTGGAACTGATGATCAGACCCCCCGCTTTCTGCAGGAAGGCATCTGGGAAAATGGGTATCAGGACAAATATCTCGACGCAGTGAAGTCCATCCAGGTTGGGGATAGCATTGCGATCAAGTCGTCCTATACGCGGAAGCACGATCTCCCCTTTGATAACCGGGGCCAAGCCGTGTCCGTCATGGCGATCAAAGCCATTGGCACGGTAAAAGAAAACCTCGGCGACGGCCGCACCTTGAAGGTTGACTGGAAACCTTTCGACCCTCCGCGTGAGTGGTACTTCTACACCAATCGAAGCACGGTCTGGCGGGTCTTGCCTGGGGACTGGACCACAGATGCGTTGATCCGATTCACCTTCGAGGAAAAGACGCAAGACATTAACCGGTTCCGCAATGCTCCTTACTGGCGTGAACGCTTCGGTGATAGTGCTGTCGACAAGCGCCGTTTCAAATGGACTCGCTTTTACGAGGCGGTAGCAGACAAACTTCTTACCTTTCGGCATAGGCAAGATGAGCTTATTGCCGGAATCCACGTCATTGCCTCTAAGGTAGATGGCCTCTCCAACCTGCAGGATCAATTCGCGGATGGTTCCTCTGGCCCCCTGAAGGACATCTGCCCATTTACGGCCATGGGCATATTCAACCGGGGGGTCACCGATGCAAATCGCAAAGCTATTGCAAGTGAGCTTGCCAGTCTGCTTGGAGTGTCTGAGCCTGTTCCGGACTCATTTGAAGGAATTCCCATTCTAAACAATCAGAAGTCATGGTTTTTCGGGTTCGATAACAAACGCCAGCCAGATGACATTGACATCCTTTGGGAAGCCTTCGCCCAGGCAATTGCTTTTGCTGAATCGGATGACGCAGAGGCGCGATCGGCATTTATTTCAGCCTACGACAACGCGACGCAGCGTTATGGTGTGGGGTGGAACCTTACCATAGGGCTGTACTGGATTCGTCCCTGGAATTTCCCGACTCTTGATGTGCAGTCCCAGCGTTACATCAGCAAGAAGCTCAACATTCAGATAGGCATGAACGGCCCCAAGGGCCGCTGCAACGCCACTGATTATCTGGGGGTGCTGGATACCCTTGAGGCTCGTTTTCAGGAGGATGCGTATCCCGTCCACTCATTTCCGGAGCTGTCACTTGCCGCCTGGCTTTTCAAGGATAGTGGGACGTCTGCCCACCCGAATGCCACAGACCCTGATGCGCAGGATAACGAAGCGGATGCCACTCCCGAGGCAGAGGTCACGGCTGTACCTATCGAACCGTATTCCGTCGATGACATTCTGAGGGATGGATGTTTCATCGCCCGGGAAAAACTCGAAAAGATTCTCGAGCGCCTTCGGACCAAGAAAAACCTGATTCTTCAGGGGCCGCCAGGCACGGGAAAAACTTGGCTAGCCAAGCGATTGGCTTTCGCTTTGATGGGGCAGCGCGACGACAGCAAAATCCGAGCGGTGCAGTTTCATCCGAACCTTTCCTATGAGGACTTTATCCGTGGCTGGCGGCCGGTGGGGGACGGCAAGCTCACGCTGGTGGACGGGACTTTTGTGGAGATGATGAAGGCCGCCTCGAAAGACCCAACGTCAAGGCATGTCGTTGTTATTGAAGAGATTAATCGCGGGAATCCTGCACAGATTTTCGGCGAGATGCTGACGCTCCTCGAGGTCGACAAAAGAACGCCCAATGAGGCCCTGGAGCTTTCCTATAAACGGTCAGATGGCGAGCGTGTTTTCATCCCGGACAACCTCTATGTCATCGGCACAATGAATATTGCCGACCGCTCCCTTGCTTTGGTCGATCTGGCGTTGCGTCGCCGTTTTGCCTTCATCGATTTGGAGCCCACGCTCGGAAAGCCCTGGCAAGATTGGGTTCAATCCCAGTGCGGCATTGATGCAGAAATCCTTGTCGAAATTGAGAAGCGTCTAATTGCCCTGAACAGCGATATTTCAGCCGATACCGGTCTCGGGCCTCAGTTCCGAGTGGGGCACAGTTATGTCACACCGCCGTTTGGTATTCCCATCAGTGATGCCCGGGAATGGTTTCGCCAGGTGGTCGATACCGAGATCGGTCCGCTGCTCGACGAATACTGGTTTGATGCGCTCGAGAAGTCCCGGAAGGCAAGAGAACGCCTGCTGGAAGGATTCTGATCGTGACACTTACCGCAGCCAACTTGATATCAGACGCCCATGAAGGGATTGGCCATATCGGACGCATTCCGGTGCGCAACCTTTGGCTGCTCATGCTGTATGCATCGGATTTGTTCAGGGATCTCGAAAGGGCGAAGGTCGCCGTAGAGGACAATCCTGACGACATTCCAGATTTGGTCGCAGAAATGCTTTGCCGCCGCGTCGAGCGTCGTATTCAGCGGAACTTGAGTTATGGCTACCAATCGCGAGAGGCTATTCTTGGCCGCGTGCGTGGACGCATCGACCTATTGAACACTGAAAGGCATCGATTACTGGATCGCGGAAAGGTGGCTTGCCGATTCCATGAGTTGACCATCAATACTGCCCGAAATCGCTATGTTCGGACGGCTCTGGAGGAAATATCGAAAATTGTTCTTCATGGGGAGCTGGCACATCGATGCCGGTCGTTGGCGGCAAGCCTGAGACGCATGGGCGTAACCGGTGAACGTCCGAATCGTGGTGAGATCTCTATCGACCGTTTCGGGAGGCACGATGCAGATGATCAGCCGATGGTTGCTGCGGCCCACTTGGCCTTCAATCTTGCCCTACCTACAGAGGCCGCAGGCGCAAAGCAATTGTCGTTGCCGGATAGAGAAATCACTTGGATTCGGAAGCTTTACGAGAAAGGGATCGCTGGTTTCTATGACGTCGTGCTTTCCAAAAGAGGATGGCGCATCGATGCGGGCAAAACCATTGGCTGGCAGATCGAAAGCAAGAGTCTGGGTATAGACAAGATCCTCCCCTCGATGCGAACCGACATCATCCTTGACCACTCCGACGCGGGACGCCGTATCGTCATTGACACGAAGTTCAACTCCGTTGTGACTCGAGGCTGGTATCGAGAAGAAACACTGCGCAGCGGATACGTTTATCAGATTTACGCCTATTTGAGGTCCCAGGAAGGTAATGGTGATCTTCTCGTTGAAAACGCCTCGGGTTTGCTTCTTCATCCTTCGGTGGGCGATATGGTTAACGAGTCCGTCGTGATCCAGAACCATGAGATTCGATTTGCCACCGTTGATCTGGGAGCTACGGCAAAGGAAATCCGGGAACAGCTTTTACAGGTTGTGAGGATATCAATTTAATAACGTGTTGTACTCAGAGTGCCGAAACCGCCTATGCTTGGAATTGCTGGTGTATTTGAACCAGAGGGCAAGACAACTACTTGAAAAGGCTACGACAAAGAGAACGATTTCTTGCCAGACGCCGTTATGGTTTGAGACTAAAAGGGAATGGCCTACAAGGGGAAAACGGACCCTATCCAGAAAAGGAAAAAGGTGCGTGAGCTCTTCAGACAGGTTTACACCACCAAATTGGCCGATGGTGCCAGCCCGTCGATATAGTCAGACCACGCCTGCAGCATCTCCCGCCGCTGTTCAGCGTACTCAGCACGGTTGTACACGCCACGCACGCCGCCGATCGTGTGATTCAGCGCTTTCTCCACCACATCCGAAGGCCAGCCCTGCTCGTGCAGCAGAGTCGAAGCAGTTCGCCGCAGGTCATGGATGGTGAAGGCGGGGATCTCCTGCCCCTGCAATGACACCTTCAGCGCCTGGTTTAGCGCATTGTTGGCGAAGGGCTTGGTCAAGGTGCCACGGCCCGGCAACACCCAGTCGCTGCTGCTGGCGAGCGGCTTGAGTTCCTTGAACAGTGTCTGTGCCTGGATAGACAGGTAGACGATGTGCGGCTTGCCAGTCTTGGAGTTCTCGACCGGAATATGCCATTCGCCTTCGTCCAGATGCACGTCCTTCCACTGCGCCAGCATCAGCTCGGACTTGCGCACCAGGGTCATCAGGATCAACTGGAAGGCGATCTTGAATTGGCGGCGGATGTTGGAGGTCTGCATGGCGCGCAGGAACTGTCGGATTTCATCCGGCGTCAGTGCTCGGTCGCGGGCGGCGGCGCGGTAGACGTGGCGCATCGGCAAGGCCATGACCGGGTTGGCCTGGATCAGGCCGCAGGTCAGCGCATAATCGAACATGCGCTTGAGCAGGCCGCGCACCTGGCCAGCAGCGGCGTCGAAGCCTTGTTCCTTCTTGCGCCAGATGACGCCGCGCACGTCCTCGGCGGTAATGTCCCGGACCGGCTTGCTGCCGATGTGCGGCAGGATGTCCTTTTCCAGGTAGCGGCGAGGCATGGTCACATCCTTGCGGTCGCGCGATTGGATTTCTTTGAAGAAGCGTTCGGCGAAGTCGGCCACGGTGGCGTCTTCTGCGCCGGCCACTTTCTCCCGCTGCTTTTTCTGCGCCGGAGACTGGCCCAGCGCCACCAGATGCGCCGCCTCATCCCGCTTCAGGCGGGCGTTCTTCAGCGTCAGCGCGGGGTACTTGCCGAGCGTCAGCTTCTCGTATTTGCCATTCAGCCGGTAGCGGTAGCGCCAGACGACGCCTCCGGTCGGGAAGACCTCCACATACAGTCCCCGGTCGTCGGTGACCGTGTAGGTCTTGTCGCTGGGTTTGAGTGCCTTGAGCGCAGTGTCTGTCAGTGCCATCTCATCCTCTGTATGTCCAAGTAGAAGGATGAAAGACAATATACTATCTACTTGGAGTCAAACTTGGACATAAAAACGAATGGCTTCGACTGTATCACCAAATCACTCAGTAGACAAAAATCCCTTTATTTATGCGCCTTACAAGCACATCAGCAGACTTCAATGGACATCCCTGGACCCAACCTCACTTCCCGATGCAGAAGCTAGAAAAAATCATCCCCAGTAGATCATCGCTGCTGACCTTGCCCGTGATTTCACCCAGCGCTTCATGTGCCAGCCGGAGTTCCTCGGCGAACAGGTCCAGGACAGTGTCGTTCTGGGCGGCGTGCAGGGCTGCCATTTCCAGGTGGGCGCTGGCGAGGTTCAGGGCTTCGACGTGGCGGGCGCGGGCAAGCCAGGGGGAGGCTTCGCCCGGGGTCCAGCCGGCGAGTTGCAGCAGTTGCTGCCGCAGCGCGTCCAGGCCGTCGCCACGCTTGGCGGAGATGCCGATGGAGGTCAGGGCATGGCGCGTGTGTTCCAAACCGGCCACGGGCTGATCCTGGGCGCTTGCCGCAGTGGCTGGCTGCCAGGCCGTGCCGGTGTCTTTTTCCACCAGGTCGATTTTGTTGAAGACTTGCAGCACCGGAACGCCCGGGCGGCAGTGTGCCAGGATGCGGGCGCTGATGGCCTGTACCGGCAGGCGGGCGTCCTGCAGGTGCAGGACGATGTCGGCGTTGGCGATTTCGTTCCAGCTGCGCTCGATGCCCAGGCTTTCGACGATGTCGTCGGTGTCGCGCAGGCCAGCGGTGTCGATGATGTGCAGCGGGACGCCGTCCAGGTGGATTTCCTGGGTGACTTTGTCGCGCGTGGTGCCGGCGATGGGCGTGACGATGGCGATGTCTTCGCCTGCCAGGGCATTGAGCAGGCTGGATTTGCCGACGTTGGGCTCCCCTGCCAGCACGACTTTCAGGCCGTCGCGCAGGGCCACGCCCTGCCGGGTTTTGGCAAGGATGTCCGCCAGTTCTTCACGCAGGCCGGTCAAGGTGGCGGCCGCCTGGTATTTTTCCAGGAAGTCGATTTCTTCTTCGGGGAAGTCCAGCGTGGCTTCGACCAGAATACGCAGGTGGATGATGCGTTCCGCCAGGTCATTGACCTTGGCCGAGAACACGCCAGACAAGGACGCCACAGCGCTGCGGGCAGCGGCTTCCGAGCTGGCGTCGATCAGGTCGGCGACGGCTTCGGCTTGTGCCAGGTCCAGCCGGCCATTGAGGAAGGCGCGCTGGGTGAATTCACCGGGTGCGGCAAGCCTCAGGCCGTGCGTCCGCCCTGCTTCCAGGCAGCGTTGCAGCAGTCGGCGCAGGACGGCCGGGCCGCCGTGGCCCTGCAATTCCAGCACGTCTTCGCCGGTGTAGGAGTGCGGCGCCGGAAAGTGGATGGCGATGCCTTCGTCGATGGCCCTGCCGTCGCTATCCCGGAACGGCAGGAAATGCGCATGACGCGGCTTGAGTTCCTGGCCCAGCAATGCCTGGACGAGCGGGCCTAGCGCTTCCCCCGATAGACGGATGATGCCAATGCCGGCGCGGCCGGGTGCAGTGGCGATGGCGACTATGGGCTTGGCATCGAGGATGGACATGGCAATCAGCTGTGGATAACTCTGTTGATAAAACACTGGGCCCGAGACCGGGTCAGGACAGGCAGGCCCGGCGCCGCGGGATGACAGTTGCGGTGGCGGCAGCGGTACCTGTCACAGGGAAGACGGCCAGCCGCCTGCCTGCGGCGAAAGGCCGGCGCCTGCGCCCTCTTGCGCCCGCCTGGGCCAGCATTGGCGGGGCTGGGCATCGTTGCCGTGCAGGGCGGTCAGCACGCATCGTACCCGGCAAACGCTGCTTGTGCATCTCCAGGCTATGGCAGGCCGCTGAACGAGCAGGACGGCCGCATCAGGCTGCTTGTGGATACTTTTGTGGACGACACGGGCGCGATACCTGACGGTTAAGGGCAGTCAGGGGCAGTCAGGCGCAGCAAGAGCTGGTTGCGGCCGCAAAGACAGTGGCAAATCAGCCAGCCTGACCTGGCCGATCGACGCCTGGCTGAACGGTTGCCGGGCGGGGCAGACTGGAGGGGCTGTAAGTGTGCGACCGGGATGAAGCCGGTGCGCCTGGCGCTATGCCGCCGCCTTGGCCTTCTTGTCCGCCGGGCTGGCGGTTTTCTTGCTGCGTTTGCCCGAGGGCGGGGCCAGCATGGTGCCCCGGCATTCCGGCGCGCCGCACAGGCAGCGATACTGTTCCTTGAGCTTGCGCGTCTGCCGGCCGTCTATCACCAGACCGTAATCGTAGTTCAGTTCTTCGCCCGCGCGGATGTCACGCAGGGCGACAATGTAGATCCGTTTGCCGTGGCGGCCTTCCTGAGTTTCGCAATTGGGGGCGCAGGAATGGTTGATCCAGCGCGAATCATTGCCATCGACACCACCGTCGATCACGATGCCGCTGCTCAGGGCGAAAAAAAAGGTATGGAAAGGGTCGTCGGGATTGACGGGGTGGCGGCGGTCCGCTTCGTCCTGGTCAATGCGCTCGCCCTGGTATTCAAGAATCCGGGTACCAGCGGGGATGTCTCTGGCGGCGAATACGCCCTTGCCATGTACCGGAGAGTCCGCCAGGCGGTGCCAGGCGGGTTCTCCGGTGCCCGTCCGGCCAGCGGTGCGTACAGCGGCAGGGGTCTCCAGGCGCTTGTCCTTGGCTGGGGAACGGGGTTTGCTACTCACGCAATCTGACCGCTTTTGCCGTTCAGGCTGCCCGGCTGCTGGGCATGCTGCGGCCCGTCTTGCGGCGCTTCATTACGAGGATTACAGGGAACAAACTCACGGCGGCTAGGACGCCAGCCCAGGGATGTACGCGACGGCGCGCGGTGCTGAATCATGATGATGAGGAACGTGAAAGACAGGCATTGCCCGACCGGGCGAATTATAGGCCTGCGTTTTTGCACTTGCAGCATTCACTGCCCACAGGGAGTCAGACCGTTCCGAAAAGGCAACAGATCCCCTGCCGGGTGAGGCTGGGGCGCGTGCCATGACCGATGAGGCCGCGAGTTGTGCTATCGCGCTGCTGGATCAGCGTCAGGCAGCACATAAAGAAGGGCGTGGAAAATTGTTCCACGCCCTTCTTGCGCAACGAGCGGCGACTCAGCCGGGTTTACTTGTCCGCAGCGCCCTTCTTGCTCGCAGTCTTGCGGGCAGTCTTGGTCGCGGCTTTGGCCGGGGTCTTCTTTGCCGCTGTCTTGGTCGCAGACTTCGCCGGCGTTTTGGTGGCAGTTTTGGCTGCCGTTTTGGTGGTCTTCCCGGCAGTTTTGGCCGCGGTCTTGCCCGCTGCCTTGCCACCCTTTTCGGGGCGCGGTTCGAACTCGAAGCCAACCTTGCCGTCAGGTTGCAGCACCAGGTAAGCCTTGAACTTGCGGTTGGTCCGGCTGGAAACGAAGCCGTCCAGCAGGTCCGTCCGGCCGTCACGCAGCAGCTTGGCCACCTGCTCGCGGGAAATCTCCTGCTGCAGTATCACCTTGCCGCAGCGGAAATCCGCCGTGTTCTTATTCGGCCCCACCGCATGCTCGCTCACATAATGCATGCCATGTTCATAGACCTTGCCGCCGCTGATCGGGCTGACGCCAACCGGCTCCTGCTGCGAAAAATCGGTTTCTTCTTCGTCATCGTCGTCGTTCTGGCCGAAATCGAAATTCAGCTTGAACTCGTCGTCGATGCGCAGGATGGCCGCGAACGGGCGGCCCATCTTGCTGATGAAGCCCTGCAGCGGCCCGATTTCGCGCTTTTCCAGCAGGGTTTCCACTTCCGGCAGCTCGAACGTTCGTCCGCCAGGATGCTTGCTGATGGAAAAATCGCACTGCGTGCAGGCAAAGCGCCGGTAGTTTTCCTTCACGACGCTGCCGCATTTCGGGCACGGTGTTTTCAGCGTGGCGTAATCGCCAGGCACGGTGTCGCGTTCGTATTCCTTGGCGCGCTTCACGATCACCTGCGTCATCTGCGCGATCTCGCGCATGAAGGCATCGCGGTCCAGCTTGCGCTGCTCGATCTGCTTGAGCTTATGCTCCCACTCGCCCGTCAGTTCCGGCGACGTCAGCTCGCGCACATCCAGGCCTGCCAGCAAGGTCATCAGCTGACGCGCCTTGGCGGTAGGAATCAGATCGCGGCCATCGCGGCGCAGGTAACTCTCGTTGAGCAGGCCTTCGATAATCGCAGCGCGCGTGGCAGGCGTGCCCAGGCCGCGCTCGGACATGGCCTCGCGCAACTCTTCATCATCGACCAGCTTGCCCGCGCCTTCCATGGCCGACAGCAGCGTCGCTTCGTTGTAGCGCGCTGGCGGTTTGGTGGCCAGGCCCACGGCCTCGACCTTCTCGGTGCGCACCTTCTCGCCATCGGCCACGGCTACCAGATTGGCTTCATCGCCTTGCGCGTGGCGGCCATACAGCACCAGCCAGCCGGGCTGCACCAGCACCTTGCCCTCGGTCTTGAAACGATGGCCATTGACTTCCGTCAGCCGGGTCGTCACCCGGTACTCGGCTGCGGGGAAGAACACCGCCAGGAAGCGGCGCACCACCAGGTCATAAATCTTGGCTTCGGCTTCGCTCAGCTCGCGCGGCACTTGCAGCGTCGGAATGATGGCGAAGTGATCCGACACTTTCTTGTTATCGAAAATGCGGCGGTTCGGGCGGATCCAGCCTTCCTGCAAAATCCGCTGCGCATGCGTATTCACGCCGGCGGCGGCGGATTCCCCTTGCGACAAGGCGCCCACTACCTCGCGGCTCGTGGCGATATAGTCTTCCGGCAGATAGCGCGAATCGGTACGCGGGTACGTCAAGGCCTTGTGGCGTTCGTACAGTGATTGCGCCAGTGACAGCGTGGCCTTGGCGGAAAAGCCGAAGCGCGAGTTGGCTTCGCGTTGCAGCGAGGTCAGGTCAAACAGCGCGGGCGACAGCTGCGTGCTGGGACGCGACTCTTCCGTGACCGTGCCGGGCTGTTCGCGGCAAGCCGCCACCACGCTTTGCGCGGCGGCCAGCGACCACAGGCGCGATTCGCGTTTTTCCGGGTCGCGTTCGTCTTTCTTGAAATCAGGGTCTATCCAGCGGCCTTCGTACAGGCCGGCGGCGGCAACGAATTGCGCGCGCACTTCCCAATAATCGCGGGAAACGAAGCGGCGGATGCGTTCCTCGCGCTCTGCAACGATGGCCAGGGTCGGCGTCTGCACGCGGCCCACGGGTGTCTTGAAGAAACCGCCATCCTTGCTGTTGAAGGCCGTCATGGCACGCGTGCCGTTGATACCCACCAGCCAGTCGGCCTCGGCGCGCGAACGCGCAGCGGCTTCCAGCGGTTGCAGGTCTTCGTCGTCGCGCAGGTTCTCGAAGGCTTCGCGGATGGCGGCTTGCGTCATCGACTGCAGCCAGAGCCGCTTGATCGGTTTCTTGGTGCCGGCGTACTGGGTGATGTAGCGGAAGATCAGCTCACCCTCGCGTCCCGCGTCACAGGCGTTGATGATGTCGACCACATCCTTGCGCTTGATCAGCCGCACCAGCATCTTCAAGCGCTCCGTCGACTTCTTGTCGGCCGGGGCGAGTTCGAACTGTGGTGGAATGACAGGCAGATGGGTAAAACTCCATTTGCCCCGTACCGGATCATTGGGCGCGACCAGGCCCAGCAGATGCCCGATGCTGGAACTCAGCACGTAACGATCGCTTTCGAAATAATCGCCCTCACGCTTGAAACCGCCGAGGGCGCGTGAGATATCAAGGGCTACCGAGGGTTTCTCGGCAATAATCAGCGTTTTTTCCATGTGTTTCCAAGGAGCGCCTGGCGCCAGGTTGCGGGGAATCATACGGTTGGAGAATCAAGACATGCAAGCGATCAGCCAGGATGAAGTTGGCACGGCAGGCTCGAATTGGCGGAATTTGCTGTCCTCGCAGGCGCTTTGGCTGGGGGCGATACTCCTTGCCAGCGGGTTGATTTGTCTGCTGGCCGCCAATTGGACTTCCCTCGGAAAGTGGACACGTCTGGTGGGTCTGCAAGTGTTGCTGATTGCAACCGTCGGCCTGGCATTCTGGGATGTCAGGCGGCGCGGGACGAAGGGTAACCTGTTCCTGGCAATAATGATTCTGGCAGCCGTGGGGATTGGCGCCTTGTTGGGCCTGGTCGGCCAGACCTACCAGACTGGCGCGCAGGGCTGGCAGTTGTTTGCCTGGTGGACCCTGCTGCTGTTGCCCTGGGCGTTGGCGGCGCGGCGGCCTGGCCTGTGGCTGTTCTGGCTGGCTCTCATGAATATCGCCCTGGCGCTCTGGCTGGCGGTAGGCCACAGCTTCCTGGGGGTCAATTACCTGCGTGGCAGCCTGGGCACGTGGCAACAGGCGCTACCCAATCTGCTGTGCCTGGTGCTCTGGCATGGGTATGGCGAGCGCGTTGGTGCATATGGCAAGGCGGGCATGCGCTTGCTGACTGCGTTGGCGCTCTGGCCCCTGGCGATGGAAGTCGGGTATTGCATCATGGATTTCAGCGGGTACAGCGAACCCATGGGGCCGCTGCTGATCCTGGGGGTCATCTGGCTCGTGGCGTCAGTGGTACTGTGGCGGCGTTCCAGCCGTTCCGGGCACGAGGATTTGTGGGTGCTGGCCATTGTAGGCATCGGCGCCATCGGCGTGAGCCTGGCCTTCTTCCAGTCGGTGCTGAACGATTCTGGCTCCCTGGAAGCCCTGCTGAGCGTGTTGAGCTTCGTCGTGCTGATTGAGGCGGCATGGGTGGCGTGGCGGATTTTGCGATTGCACGAGAAAATCACCGGCAAGGCCACTGGCAGCGCGGAAGACATCCCCTTGTCCGTGCAGATCGTGCAGGGTTTCGGTGCCTGGCTGGTGACCCTGTTCGGCATTGGCCTGCTGCTGTTGCTGGGCGTGGTGGAAAGCGAAGAAGGTGCGCTGGTCTTCGGCATCGTGCTGATGCTGGTGTCTGTCCTGATCCTGCGGCTCAGACAGGCGGCGGAAAAGGCCAGCGTCAGCACGGAAAATGTGGCCCTGAAACAGGCCGCGCCAGGCAGCCAGCTTGCCAATATGGTCGAGCAGATTGGTGTTGCGGCAGGCGTGGCGGGCATGGGATTTGTCGGTTTCGGCCTGGTGATGCTGCTGGAGGAACCCCATAGCTATCTGCTGTTGGGGCTGGCGGCCGTCGCGCTTTACGGCGCGGGAACGGGGCGCATCATCCGCTTCGTTGCGGCCCTGGTGCAGGCAGGCTGCCTGATGGTGGTCGTGCGCTGGCTGTTCTGGGTGAAGCTCCAGGGCGGGGATGCGCTGGGTGACATGATCTGGTGGCAGATGGAACAGGGCTGGCATGACCTGCTGCCCATGGTGCCGGATGTCTGGCTGCTGACGGTTGGGGCATTGCTGGCATTCGTGCTGGCTTATGGGCAGCAACGAAAAACCTGGCTGTTGCCGGGCGCGCTGGCCTGGATGCTGGTGGCCCAGGGTGCCATTTTCGGCATGGGCAGCGTCGCGGTGCAGAATTTGCCCGCGCTGCTGCGCCAGGATGTGATGTTTGGCAGCTTTGCCCTGCTGTATGCGATTTTGCCTGCTGCCGTGGCCCTGATGGTGTTGCGCAGTCTGCCGCAGCGGCCGTCGCTGGTTTGGCGCGCAGGCCTGACGGCAATGACTTTGCTGGTGTCGTTGGTCTGCCTGTCGGCGCCGGCCGTCCTGATTGCCATGGTCTGGGTCTGGCTGGGCATCGGGTTGCAGCGTCGCTGGTTGCGGGTTTTCGGTACGCTGGCATTGTTGTGGGGCCTGTTCGATTACTACTACAGCCTGCATATTCCGCTGCTGGAGAAAGCGCAATGGCTGCTGGTGGGCGGATGCCTGGCGCTGGCTGTGTCGGCTGTGCTGGAGCGCAGCCATAAGCGGCACATGGGTGGTTCGCAGGCGGCAGGTGCCGGCCAGCGAGCGATCGGTACACGAGGTGCCCAGGCCGGGTTGGCGGGTGGTTTGTTGGCGGTGCTGGTCGTGGCCAATGCGGGAGTGTTGCGCTATGAAAACATCCTGGCCCACGGCAAGCCGTTGCTGCTTGAACTGGCGCCGGTGGACCCGCGCGCCCTGCTGCAGGGCGATTACATGGATCTGGCTTATGCCGCGGATCGCACCTTGCGCTGGGGGGAAGAGGCCAGTGCTGGTGGCTATGCGGTATTTGCGGCGGGCCTGGAGCAGCCGGCCGAGGTGTTGCGGGTGCAAGCGCACGCGCAACCTCAGGCCAGCGACGAAGTGGTCGTCCCCTTGCGCACAGGTTCATGGGATAACGTCAGCCTGGCGCTGACAGGGGCGTATTTCTTTGCCGAAGGGCTGGAGCCTTATTTCTCGCCCGCGCGCTATGGCGAGTTCCGGGTTGATGAATCCGGCCGCTCGGTGCTGCTGCAATTGCGGGATGCCGACATGCAGCCCATGGCGGCCAGTGGGGACACATCCCCGGTCGGCAGCCGCGAGGCCCCGCCGACTCCCCGGCCGGCTCCCGTCAATGACCTGTCCGGCGCAGCGGATGCCGCACCCGAACTGGCGCCGCCTTCTGCCCGGGAGTTGTCCCCGAAGGAAGAGGCTGAAGTGCGGGCCATAGCGGCCCAGGCGGCTGCCTCGGCCGCTGCCGCCAGTGAGGCGGCAGAAGCCGCCACGAACGAGTAAAGAGCAGGCGGCTGGCCGTTGTTGTTCAGGGTGCCAGGCCGCCGTGGGCCAGCGTGACCTTGATGGCCTGGAGATTGTCGGGGGCGACCTGGATCATGCCCCTGCCGGGTACGTCGATTTCTGCGATCAGGAATAAGGCCAGTGCGGTGATGACGGGAAAGGTGAGGATCAGCAGATTGCTGCCCTGCTTGCCGCGTATGTTGTAGCCGATCATGAAGTTCGAGCACAGGCCGAACAGCAGCAGGATCGCCCAGGCGGCATTGGGCACCTGGCGCCGCCAGCTGGACATGGTTTTCTGCTGGGCGGTATAGAGGTTGTTGCTGGCGTCCAGCGCTGTCTTGATGATGGTGTTCGGGTTCGCCAGCGCAATTTTGCTGATCAGCGTCCACATGCGGGTTTGCAGCTGGATAGCTTGCAGGCGCAGATCGGCGCGCAGCGCATTGTCGTTGGTTTCGAAAAACTGGATGCGCAGCTCCAGGTAATGCCTCAGCATCTGCTCGGCCTGCTCCTGTTTCGATTCTTCCAGCAACGTCGTGTGCTGCAGCGCATTGCCGATGGCAATGGCCTCGTTTTCCTCTGCGGACACGCGCAGGTTGTAGCCGTTGATGGCGAAGGTCAGGATGAAGCCGATCAGCAGGGCAAACAGCGACAGGGCGGCGCCGAGCACGACTTTCAGTTCGTCATCAGAGGTGTTGCTGTGCTTGAAACGGCGGCCCCAGGTGTATTTTCCCAGGAAAGCCGCCAGCGTCAGGCTGGCCAGCAGGGCGACCAGGGTCGTCCAGGAATAGATGTCGATGTCGAGCAGGTCGGCGTGCATGTGGCGGCAGGAAAAGGTGGCTGGACGTAGGTCTGGTGGCATGGCGGGTTGGGGCCGGGCAGCATCCCTACAGGTAGTCGGGGTATTTTAGGTCGACCGGCGCCAAATAAACGTAACGCCAGGTGTGGCGCCGCCGCGACGCCCTGCCTGCTGTCTGCGATCTGTCAAGCAACCACTGGTGTGTCGCTCATCCGCCGCCAAACCGACACCTAAGCTCCGCCTGCGAGCCGTAGCATGGCGCGTGCCGCCGTTTCATCCACGATCAGCACATGGGCCTGGGTGGCCGCGATGCCGGCGATCATGGCCTGGGCCTTGCGGGCGCCACAGGACGAAATGACGATGCGGGGAACGGGGGCGAGGCTGGCCGGATGGATGGCCATGACGCGCTGATTGGCCGGATGGTCTATGACCTGGCCGGAGGCATCCACGAAATGGCACAGCACGTCGCCAACCGCCCCGGCAGCCTTCAGGTTGTCCGCCGTGTCCCAGCCGAGCAGACCGCGCCGGAAGATGGAAGCTTGGCGGCTCAGGTCGCCGACGCTCAGCAGCACGAGGTCGAGTTGCCGCGCCCGGGTCTGCAGCTTGGCCATTTCATCTATTTGCCAGAGCGCCTGCGCCAGCGCAGGGTCGGGCACGAATACCGGCGCGGTGATCTGGTACAGCTCGGTGCGGTAGAAATGCGCCAGCTGCCAGGCCACGGCCGACGGGCTGTCCACGCCAGCGTGAGTTACCTCGCCCAACAGGGAGACGACGGTGGCGTCGCGCACATGGCGCCAGGCCAGCGAGCGTATCGCGTGGTGCAGCGTGGCACCCCAGCCCACGCCTATGGAAACGCCGTCGGTCATCTGGTCAGACAGATAGCGGCCGGTGGCATGTGCCACGGCCTTGATGGACAGGCTTTCCGACAGCCCGGATACCGGCACGACAATGGCCTGCTGCAGGCGGAAACGGGCCATCAGGGCCTGTTCCAGTTGCAGCATGTCGCTGCCCCGGCCATTGATGGAAACCTGCACCAGCCCTTCTTCGCGCGCCGCAGCCAGCAGGCGCAGGACTTTGCTGCGGTTCAGCCCCAGCTGGCGGGCGACTTCTTCCTGGGTGAGCTGCTCGACATGGTAGAGCCAGGCCGCGCGCAGCTTCACGTCGTGGGTATCGGGTGAAAGGAAGTCGCTGGCGGAAAGGGGGCTGGCTTCTGACATCGGGGAGATGGATAGGAAAAGGAACGGAAGCGCGCAGGATAACCCGCCGAATATGTCATTTTCCATCACGTCCCGGGTGTGATGAGAAATGAATAAATGTCATTTTAAGGAAACTTTTGTTCAATAGACTTGCTCGCAAGGCCGGGCTGTTCCCCGGGAAATCCACAGAAAAAAAGCGGATATATGCGAGTTCTCATTTCCAACGACGATGGTATCGACGCGCCTGGCCTGGCGCTGCTGGAACGTGCTGCCCTGCTGCTGACCGATGACGTCTGGGTGGTCGCGCCGGACGGCAACCGCAGCGGTTATGGCCATGGCATTACCCTGCGTCGCAGTTTCGAAGTTACGCAGCGCTCGCCGCGCCGCTATGCATGCAGCGGCACGCCTGCCGATTGCGTGATTGCCGGTGTGTCCTGGCTATTCCGTGGCGACCGCCAGCCGGACCTGGTACTGTCCGGGATCAATGAAGGCCGTAACGTGGCCGAGGATGTTGCGTATTCCGGCACCATGGCGGTTGCACGGGAGGCCGCACTGTGCGGGATTCCCGCCGTGGCTTTTTCCCGTCCGCGGGACAGTGGCGGCGATGAAGATGGCGAGCGCTGGCTGGCTGGGCGTTTGCAGGGTTTCTGGCAGGCCCGCGAACAGTGGGCGCGCGACGGCCACTGGCTCAACGTCAATCTACCGCGCCGTCTGCCGGCATCGTTGCGCGCGGCGCGGCGCGGCAGCGACAAGGTCGCCACGCAGGTCATCATCCATTCAGAGCGCGAGCGCGAGCATGCGCTGATCGAGCCGCTGGCCCTGCGCAACTACCTGGCGGGCGACGGCGACGAGAACGCGCTGATCGACGCTGGCTACGCCACGGTGACCTGCCTGAACTGGCATGGCCATTCGCAGGTGCCGGCCGATATCCTGCATGAAGACGGTGCGCTGGAGCAAATCCGATGAGCGCCCTGTCGATCCAGTCGTTGATGCGCGGTTGGGGCGGCGATCTGGCGGTGAACGATGTTTCCTTCGAGGTGCCCGCAGGCAGCATGACCGTGCTGCTCGGGCCGTCGGGCTGCGGCAAGTCCACCACCTTGCGCCTGCTGGCCGGGCTGGAGAAGCCGGACAGCGGCCGCATATTGCTCGGTGGGCGCGATGTGACGAACCTGCCGCCGGCGGCGCGCGGTTTGTCCATGGTGTTCCAGAACTACGCCCTGCTGCCCCATCTGAGCGTGGCGGAAAACATCGTTTTTGGTCTGAAGATCCGGCGCGTGCCGGCCGCCGAACGTGCTCGGCGCCTGCGCCATGCGGCCGATGTGCTGGGCTTGCAGGACTTGTTGCTGCGCAAGCCCGGGCAGTTGTCCGGCGGACAGCAGCAGCGCGTGGCGCTGGGGCGGGCCATCGTGGCGCGTTCCTCGGTTTGCCTGATGGACGAGCCGCTGTCCAACCTGGATGCACAACTGCGCCATGAAATGCGGCGTGAAATCCGAGATTTGCAGCAGCGCCTGGGCATGACCATGGTGTACGTCACCCATGACCAGACCGAAGCGATGAGCATGGCTGACCAGGTCATCCTGATGCGGGCCGGGCGTATCGAGCAGCAGGCTGCGCCCAGCGAGCTCTACCACCGACCGGCCACGCATTTCGCTGCCAGGTTCATCGGGGTGCCGCCCATGAACCTGGTGCCGCTGGAAACACGGGTGGCGGGTGCCGTGCTGCCGGGAACGGATATCTGCCTGTGGCCCGGACGCGTGGCGCAGCCAGTGACCCTGGGGCTGCGGCCGGAAGCCATCAGCCTGGGTGTCATGGGTGGTGTACCGGCAGTGCTGGAGCACGTGGAGTATCACGGCGCCGACCATATCTTGAGTTGCCGCATCGGCTCGGCCACGCTGGCAGTCAGGCATGACAGCCAGTTCTGCGGCAAGCCCGGCGACCAAGTCATGTTGTCCTGGCCCGAGCAGGCCTGCCATTTTTTCGACGGTGCCACCGGCCAGCGGCTGGCGGTGCCGGGTGTTCTTGACATGCGGCAGTCGCTGGCGGCCTGAGTGGCTGGCTACGGCACCCTTGCCGGTTTTTCCCTCAACGTTCCCCTGGATACGTAATGATTCTGCATACCTTGAAAAAGCGCGCTGGCGCAGCCGGGCTGGCATTGGCCGCCCTGACGGCGGGGACCTCGGCATTGGCCGAACCCGTGGATGTTTCGTTCTACTTTCCCGTGGCCATTGGCGGCCCGGTGACGAAGATCATTGATGACATGGTGGCGGATTTCCAGGCCGAGCATCCCGATATTCGCGTGCAGGCCGTGTATTCCGGTACCTATAACGAAACGGCGGCCAAATCGCTGACGGCGGCGCGCAGCGGTAAGCCACCGGCAGCTGCCATCATGCTGTCGACGGAGATGTACACGCTGCGCGACCAGGATGTGCTGGTGCCTATCGAGTCCCTGGTGAAGACGGATGAAGACCGGGCCTGGCTGCAGGGTTTTTTCCCGGGTTTCATGCGCAATAGCCAGAGCGACGGGCAGACCTGGGGCATTCCGTTCCAGCGCTCTACCTCGGTGTTCTTCTGGAACAAGGATGCCTTCCGCGAAGCGGGGCTGGACCCCGAGCGTGGCCCGCAGACCTGGGATGAAGTGATCGAATACGCCGGCAAGCTGACCAGGAAGGATGAAAAGGGCAATGTGGTGCGCTGGGGCATGCAGGTGCCCTCGTCGCTGACGGCCTATTGGCTGTTGCAGGGCTACGTGGCGCAGAACGGTGGAAAGATCGCCAGCGAAGACGGCACGCAGACCTACTTCAATTCCCCTGAAGTGGTCGAGGCCATGCAGTTCTGGGTGGATCTGGGCAGCAAGCACAAGGTGATGCGGCCCGGCGCCATCGAATGGGCGACCACACCCAAGGATTTCTTTGAAGGCCGCACGGCCATGATGACCACCACCACGGGCAACCTGACCAACGTACGCACCAATGCGCCCTTCCCCTTCGGCGTGGCCATGCTGCCGGCAGGCAAGCAGCGCGGCACCCCGACCGGCGGCGGCAATATCTACCTGTTCAAGGATGCTACGCCCGAGCAGCAGCAGGCGGCCTTCACCCTGGCGAAGTGGCTGACATCGGCTGAACGCGCTGCCGAATGGGGGATTCGCACTGGTTATGTGGCAGTACGCCCGGATGCCTGGGAAACCCCGGCCATGAAGGCTTACGTGGCGGAGTTTCCGGCAGCCGCAGTGGCCCGCGATCAGTTGCAATATGCCGTGGCGGAGCTGTCCACGCATGACAACCAGCGCGTGGCGCGCCTGATCGACGACAACATCGAAGCAGCGCTGATCGGCCGCAAGACGGCGCAGCAGGCCATGGATGACGCGCAGGCCGAATCCGAACGCATCCTGCGCCGTTATCGCTGAACCGGGTTCAGCGGCTGCCTGGCGGCCGGCACGGTGGGCATCGGGCTGCCTTCCCCAGGGAGATGGCGGCCCGGCCTGCGAGCCGGCCGCATTGCCCCGGCTAAGCCCATCTGGAAACTCTCAACATGAATCTGCGCTTTGCTCCTGTCCAGGGATGGCTGCTGCTCTTGCCGGCTGTCGTGCTGCTGGTGGCGTTTACGCATTACCCGGCGGTTGCCACGTTTTTCCACAGCTTCTTCAGTACGCCGGTGGGCGCGCGGCCAGCCGTTTTCGTTGGCCTGGAAAACTATGCTGTCATGCTGGACGACCCGGTATTCTTGACCTCGCTCTGGAACAGCGCCATCTATGCGCTCGTCACGGTGCCGGCCGCCATCGTGCTGGCACTGGGCCTGGCGCTGATCGTCAACAGCGGCATGCGCGGCAAGGCCTGGATGCGGCTGTCGTTTTTCCTGCCGACGATGCTGCCTTTGATTGCCGTTGCCAACATCTGGCTGTTCTTCTACACACCGGACTACGGCTTGCTCGACCAATTGCGTTCGCTGGCCGGCCTGACCGGCAAAAACTGGTTGGGCGACCCGTCCACGGCGCTGGCGTGCCTCATGGTGCTGGCAGTCTGGAAGGAGGCCGGTTTCTTCATGATCTTCTACCTGGCTGCCCTGCAGCAGATGGACCCGGCATTGCGCGAGGCCGCCACGCTGGAAGGTGCCGGCCGCTGGACGTTCTTCCGCCGCGTGACCTGGCCGCTGCTGATGCCGACCACCCTGTTCGTGATGATCAATGCCCTCATCAACTCATTCCGGTTGATCGACCATGTGATCGTCATGACGCGCGGCGGTCCCGACAATGCCAGCAATCTGCTGCTGCATTACATCTACAACGTCGGTTTCAAGTACTGGGATACCGCCTATGCCTCGGCGCTGACGGTGGTGCTGTTGGCGCTGATGGCAATCCTGGCATTCGTGCAGTTCGCCTGGATGGATAAAAAGGTGCATTACCAATGAAAATGAGCTCGCAATCCGGCGCTGGCATTGCCTTGGACAATGGCGATGTTTACGCGGCGCGGCCAGGCTGGCTGGCGCGCCTGCCAGGCCTGCTGACGGCTTCCTGGCTGGAGACGGCCGGCGCCTGGCTGCTGGCGCTGCTGTGGCTGCTGCCGTTCGCCTATGCGGTCTGGACTGCCATCCACCCGGCGGCCTACGAAGTCCGTTTCAGCCTGGGCGCGCCGCTGACCCTGGAAAACTTCCGCGCCGCCTGGGAGGCTGCGCCGTTCGCCCGGTACATGGCGAATACCGCTGTACTGGTGACCGTCATCATGGCGGTGCAGTTCGTGCTGTGCACGCTTGCCGCCTATGCGTTCGCGCGCTTCGAGTTTCCAGGCCGCAACCTGTTGTTCTACCTGGTGCTGCTGCAGCTCATGATCATGCCGGAAATGCTGATGGTGGAGAACTACCGCACGATCAGCAACATGGGCTTGCTGGATTCCCTGCTGGCCATCGGCATGCCCTATTTCGCTTCGGCATTCGGCATCTTCCTGTTGCGCCAGACTTTCCTTGCCACGCCACGTGCGCTGGAGGATGCCGCACGTATCGAAGGCGCCAGCACGCTGGGCATCCTCTGGCGCGTGTACGTGCCGCTGGCACGGCCGGTGTATGTGGCCTACGGCCTGGTTTCCATCAGCTACCACTGGAACAACCTGCTGTGGCCGCTGATCGTCACGAATTCGGTGTCTACCCGTCCGGTCACGGTGGGCCTGCAGGTGTTTGCCTCGCCGGACCAGGGCACCAGCTGGGCCATCATCTCCGCCGCGACCCTGCTGACATCGGCGCCACTGCTGGTGGCGTTCCTGCTGTTCCAGAAGCAGTTCATTCAGAGCTTCATGCGTGCCGGCATCAAATGAGCCGATCGCGTTTCGCCATACCGTCCAACAGGGATTCTTTCCGCATGTCATCCACCCCATCTTCCGCGCCCATCACGTTCATCCATCTGACCGACCTGCATATCGGCGACCAGGGCGCCGATCCCGGCCTGAAATCCGATACCGCCAGCCGCCTGGCTGCCGTGGTCGACACCTTGCAGGCCATGCAGCCGGCACCCGCATTCGTGCTGGTGAGCGGAGACCTCAGCAACCGGGGCGATGAGGCCAGCTACCGCAAACTGGCTGCGTTGATGGCACCCCTGCGCATGCCGGTGCTGTATGCGGCAGGCAACCATGACGACCGTGCCGCGCTGCGGTCCGTGCTGCACTTGCCCCATGCCGAGCCGGGGGCTGCTGCCCCCTGTCATTACGACGCGGTGGTGGCTGGCGTGCACGTGATCGTGCTCGATACCAGCGTGCCCGGGAAGATAGGCGGCGCGCTGGATGACCAGCAGTTCGGCTGGCTGCGCGAGCGCCTCTACGCGCATCCCGCGCTGCCTTGCCTGCTGGTTGCGCATCATGCGCCCGCGCTGGACGAGCAGGACGAAAGCGGCGAATGGGAGACCCTCAGCCTGGCCGATACGCGCCGCCTGCGCGACTTGCTGCGCGAGCGTCAGGCGACTGGCGCATCGGTGGCGGGGATGTTTTGCGGCCATATCCACTATGACCGCGTTTCCAGCTGGTACGGCACAGTGCTGGCGGTTGCAACCGGCCTGCATCATGCCAAGGACATCCTGTGCCAGGACCACTTGAGCCTGGTGCAGGGGGCTGGTTTTGCAGTGTGTACCTTGCGTGCATCCGGCCTGACGGTGGAATATGCGCCGTTGCCGGCGGTGCGCGACGAATTGCAGGCGATCAGTTGGGAGCGCCTGCGCGCCAGCAAATAGACCGGATGGCGAGGCTGCCGGGTGACCGGGTGGCTGGGTTTGTGGGGTTCAGGTGGCGAGGTGCATGGGCGGCTGTGAATTCAGCCCCCCCTGGGCCGCTGCCGGTTCAGGCTGGAATCTGCCAGCGCGTCGCCCATTGTGCTGTGGCAATGGACCAGAAATCCGCCAGGCTGTTGGCGGCGAACCCGGCGAAGCCCAGGGCGCGCCATGCCTGCATCAGCGTTTCCAGTGGCTGGCTGAGGTCCAGCGCCGGCGCGTGGTTCTGCTTGGAAAGCTTGAGGCCGGTGGCCGGGTCCAGCACCAGCGGTACGTGCATGTAGCGTGGTGCCGGGTAGCCCAGCAAATGCGCCAGCATGATCTGGCGCGCCGTGCTGGTCAGCAGGTCGGCGCCGCGTACGATGTCTGTCACCCCCTGGTCGCCGTCATCGACGACGACGGCCAGTTGGTAGGCCCACAGGCCGTCGGCGCGCCGCAGCACGAAATCCCCAACCTCGGTTTCGACATTCTGCTGTTGCGGTCCCAGCCAGCGGTCATCGAAGGCGATCATGCCGGGGTCGACGCGCACGCGCCAGGCGCGGGCGCTGCGGCCAGGGGCCAGGCCGTGGCGGCACATGCCCAGGTAGGGGCGTTCACCATTGTCTTCCAGGCGGCCGGCGGCACTGGCTGCTGCGGCGATTTCGCGTCGGGTGCAGCCGCAGGGGTAGAGTCTGCCGTCCGCACGCAGGCACGTCAGGGCATCCAGGTAGGCGGCTTCGCGCCGGGATTGCCACATGACTTCACCCTCCCAGTGCATGCCCAGGGACTGCAATTGCTGCATGATGCAGGTGGCTGCGCCCTCAACCATGCGGGGCGTGTCCACGTCTTCGATGCGCAGCAGCCAGCGCCCGCGATGTGCACGGGCATCCAGCCAGCTGGCCATGGCAGCCACCAGGGAGCCGGCGTGCAGCGGGCCGCTGGGGCTGGGGGCGAAGCGGCCGACATAGGCGGCCGGGGCAGCGTGGCGCGAGGTCATGGGAGAAAAGCCAGGCTTGTGGGCGGCAGGCAGGCGTGGGGCGGGTTCAACGCAGGCTGGCCGGGCGCGCCGGCCGCTGGCGGGCGGGTCAGTGCAGCAGGCGGGCGTCGCCCTGCTCCAGCAGTTCTTCGAGGATGAAACGGTCGATTTCTGCTTCCTGGCTCCACAGCACCATCAGCGCGATGATCTTGATGGTTTCCAGCGAAACGGGGGTTTCCGAGCACACCATGGCCCGGTCGATGACGATTTCGCGCAAGGCTGCCGGCAGCACGCCGGCGCTTTCCAGGAACGCGATGAAGCCGATGGCCTGGGTGCCCAGTGCCTGGTATTCCGATTCACTGTAGATGCGGGCGCCCGTGATGGGGCCATCCGTCAGGCCGACACAGCGGGCGGTGCTTTCCGCCAGGCCGCCCAGCCAGCCCAAGGCTTCGTCGATATCCTCATCTTCGAAACCGGCTGCCGCCAGGCGGCGCGCCAGTACATCTGCGGCAGGACAGGCCTGGGGGGTGTAGTAGTTTTCGAACAGATAAACCAGTATGTCGTACATGAGCAGCGTAGTTCGCCTGTAGGGGTCCGGATTCGAGCCGTTATGGCCATGGTGGCGGCAGCCGCCGTTTTCCGTAATCGTATAGGCCAGGCCTTGGAGCCAGTTTACTCCAAGAGACGCCGCAGCATACCAGTAGCGGTATTTCCAGAGTCGCAGGCGGGGGCAGGTTTTGCCTGGCACGCGATGCCGGCGGGCGGGGGCAGAGCCGCGCCGGCGCTCGGGCCGGCCCTTGTTTGACAGAATGTCGGATATCGGTGGCGCTTGTCGCAAAAAAGCCCGGTAAATGCGGCATACTGTCGGCTCCCTTTTACAACTTTTTGCGGCAGGTGGCCGAAATGGAATTTTCTCAGTTCAGAGTGCAGGCAGTCATGGAAATCACGCAGCGTCCCGAACTCGTCTTCGTGCGAGGCGAAGGGTCGTGGCTGGAGGACCATGCCGGCAAGCGATATCTGGACTTCGTTCAGGGCTGGGCGGTCAATGCGCTGGGCCACAATCCCGAACCCATCCGTGCAGCGCTGCACCAGCAGGTTGACCGCCTGATCAATCCGTCGCCGGCGTTCTACAACGAACCGTCGATCGCGCTGGCCGACCGCCTGACCGATGCCTCGTGTTTTGACAAGGTCTTCTTCGCCAACAGCGGCGCAGAGGCCAACGAAGGGGCGATCAAGTTGGCCCGCCGCTATGGCCAGATCCATCGCAATGGCGCCTACAAGATCATCACCTTCACCAATGCCTTCCATGGCCGCACGTTGGCGACCATGTCGGCATCGGGCAAGCCAGGCTGGGATACGCTGTTCGCGCCCCAGGTTGATGGTTTCCCCAAGGCAACCTACAACGATATCGCTTCTGTCGAGGCGCTGATCGACGACCAGACCATCGCCGTGATGCTTGAACCCGTTCAGGGAGAGGCGGGCGTGGTGCCGGCGACCGACGAGTTCCTGCAGCAGCTGCGCGAACTGACCCGCAAGCACGGCCTGCTGCTCATCGTCGATGAAGTGCAGACCGGCATGGGGCGTACCGGCAAGATGTTCGCCTACCAGCACGCCGGCATCGAGCCGGACATCATGACGCTGGGCAAGGGCATTGGCGGCGGCGTGCCGCTGTCGGCACTGCTGGCGCGCGAGGAAGTCAGCTGCTTCCGTCCGGGCGACCAGGGCGGCACCTATAACGGCAACCCGTTGATGACGGCGGTGGGCGTTGCGGTCTTTGATACCCTGGCGGCGCCGGGCTTTCTGGAAAACGTCGTCAAGTTGGGCGAGCTGCTGGCCCAGCGTTCGCTGGCGTTTTCGGCCAAGTGGGGCATGCAGGGCGAACGCGGCCGTGGCCTGCTGCGTGCGCTGGTCCTGGATCGCGAAGACGGCGGCCAGATCGTCGAAGCTGCCAGGGACCTGGCGCCGGTTGGCCTGCTGGTCAATTCCCCGCGCCCCAACCTGCTGCGCTTCATGCCTGCGCTGAACGTGACGCCGGAAGAAATCGACATTCAGTTCGAATTGCTCGACCAGGCTTTCCGCCAGGTACGCGGCGCCTGATGCGCCCTGGCCCCCTCTGCTGGTGACAGCAAGAGGGGGCGTTTTTTTGGGCGCCCGCAGCTAGCGGGGTGCAAACGGCAGTCTGGCCTGGCAGACACATGGCATGGTTTTCGGCCAGATTGGTGTCAACGACGACGCTGGGGAAAGCAGGACCGGGCGTAGGCGCCTGGCTGTTCAACGCTGTTGCGCCAGGCCGTCGCCGGTGGGCGAGGTATGGCTGGGAAAGCGTATGCCGGGGTCGTAGGGGAAGATGTCGGCAATGCCGCCGCGTGCAATGCGCGCCTGGCAGTCGCGCCACCATTCGGGCCGTAGTAACTCGGCATGTTTGGCGGCAAAGGGTTCGCGCAGGGCCGGATCGCTGAACAGAAAGTGTTCGAACTCTTCCGGGAAGACGTCATTGGGGCCGGTGGCGTACCAGGTTTCCGCACTCATTTCCGCATCGTCGTCGGGCGCTTCGGGAATATGGCGGAAATTCATTTCCGCCATGGACTGGATTTCGTCGTAATCATAGAAAACCACCCGGCCCAGGCGGGTCACGCCAAAATTCTTGAACAGCATATCGCCGGGGAAAAGATTGGTGGCGGCCAGTTCGCGAATGGCATCGCCATATTCCGCCAGGGCTGCGGCGCGTGCCTGGGGGCCGGCCTGCCAGAGGTAGATATTGAGCGGTGTCATGCGCCGCTCGATGTAGACATGCCGGAAGACCAGCGTATCCCCCTGCTCTTCCAGCTGCGACGGGATGTGCGTGCGCAGGGCCTGTAACAGGGCGTCGGAAAATCGGTGGCGCGGCAAGGCGACCTGTGAATATTCCCAGGTATCTGCCATGCGTCCGGCGCGGTCATGCAGTTTGACCTGCTGGTACTTGCGGCGCACGATGGCGGCGCTCATGCGGTCCTTCTCTATGCGGTCGCGGATGATCTTGAAGACATAGGGGTAGGACGGCAGCGTGAACACGAACATGACCATGCCGGGAATGCCCGCAGCGGTTTCAAACTGGTCGCCGGAGTGCGCCAGGTGTTGCAGGAAATCCCGGTAGAACAGCGTCTTGCCCTGCTTCTGCAGCCCGATCATGGTGTAGAGCTCGGCCAGCGGCTTGCGCGGCAGCAGCGTGGCAAGAAAGCGCACGGTGGCGGATGGCGCTTCCATGTCTACCAGGAAATAGGTGCGTGCAAAGCTGAAAACCCGGCTGAGCGCATCCTGGCCATGCAACAGGGCATCGACATGGATCTGGCCGGACGGCAGGCGCAGCAGCGGAATGCAGAACGGGTGGATGGCGCCCTGATTGACCAGGCGGCCCACCAGGTAGGCGCCCTTGTTGCGGAAAAACAGGGTGGCGTGCACATGGACCTGGCAGTCTTGCCCCAGGCGCGGGCCATGGCCCTTGGGAAGGGCCTGGCGCAGCAGTCCGACCGCGGCGCGTGCGAGCAGGCGCACGTCGCGTGGCAGGTCTTCAAAGGGCGCTGCCAGCCCGAAATCCCCCAACATGCGCCTGAGCGTGGCGCGCAGCCCGGTGCGCGTGGGGTAATAGGCGCGGAAGGCGGGTCGCTGCCCTTCGAGGTATTCGGTAGCGACTGCCGGGCGCACGAACAGGCAGGCGTTGTTGAAATATTCGCGCCGCAGTACGCGGCAGGAGACGGAATTGAAGAAAGTCTCGGCGCATTCGGGCTGCGAGTGCTCGTCGAGCAGTGCGACGAATTCCTGCTTGATGGCCTGCCAATGTGGGCTTGGGTCGGCATCACCGCCCTGCCGGGCCAGTCGGCTGGCCAGCGCGCTGGCGCATTCACGCACACGCTGGTCGTAGTAGTCGATGCGTTCGCGCGACAGCTGCTGCATGCCACGCCAGTCCCCTGCCTCGAACAGCGCCTTGGCACGTTGCGCGCTGTAGCGGAACAGGGCGTAGTGCCGGTCAAAACCCTGCAGGATGCTGGCCGCCGCCTGGCGTGCAGGCAAGGGCCGGGCCAGGGGCTCGACGCGCAGCGCGGTGTCGCTGGCGGGAAAGGCGGTGTTGCGGGTGCTGGACATCGTGGCCGGGCTCCTGGCTGCCGTAATACTGCCTGTTTTGCGGCCAGGAGCAGGTTTGCGCAGCAGTTCCAGAGGCACCGTGGCTGATGTGACGCGGGGCTTGCCTGTCGCCTGTCCCGGTGTTTTTCGGGGTGATTTCAGCGGGTGTCCTGGGGTTTCCTGGCCCTGGTTTTCAGCATTATTCTGCCGTAAAACGGCAAGCGCCGAACTTCCGTTAACGTAAACGAATGAAATTGACGGTCAATCTTCAGGATTAAGTTTATTTAGGCAGTCCTGAATTTGTTCTTCAACTCTGGCCAGCATAAGGTCGATTTCCTGGCGTTGCGAAAGCAGGAATTGGCGATGGATTTCCAGCTTGTTGGCGCAGGCGCGGATCTGCGCCTGGGTGCTGTCGGGGCCGGTGTAGATATCCAGCAGGCCGCGAATGTCGTCCAGCGCCAGGCCTACCGCGCGGGCGCGCAGCGTCAGCACCAGCCTGGCGCGGTCGCGTGCGCCATAGATGCGGTGGCGGCCATGGCGCGCAGGCGCAAGAATGCCCTTGTCTTCATAGAACCTGAGCGTGCGCGGCGTGATGCCGAACTCGCTGGAAAGTTCGGAAATACTCCAATTGGGTGCGGGCATGGCAAGAAAACTTTAATTTCCGTTTACGTCAACGTAAGGTATAGTAACCCGGATTTCCTGTCTGATTTGATGTCTGTGCTGTCTGCCGTATCCGCCGTTGCCGGAGCGCCAGCCACGCTCCGGGCCTGTTTTTGCCGTCTTCATGGCTGCGCAGCGCCGGGCGCCGGGTGGCACACTGGCGGCGGGCCTGCGGGAGGCAGTCTGGATGCTTCCCGGAGTCCCGATGAATAAGAATGAAATGGCGCTGTCCTATCCCTGGAACGACGCATTGCCGGAACCAGGCCGGGCCATGACGCTGTTGGATGGCGTGAAATGGGTGCGCCTGCCCCTGCCCTTTGCACTGGATCACGTCAATGTCTGGCTATTGCGCGACACGGTCGATGGCCGCGAGGGCTGGATGGTGGTGGATTGCGGCATTGCCCGCAAGGAAGTGCAGGCCCAGTGGGAATCCATCTTCGAGCATGAACTGGAGGGCTTGCCTGTCCTGCGCGTGCTGGTGACACATATGCATCCGGACCACGTGGGGCTGGCTGATTGGCTGTGCACCCGCTGGAATGCGCGCCTGCTGATGAGCATGAGCGAATACACCCAGGCAGTGATTGCCTCAGGACGGCGCGACGCCAGTGCTGGCGCGGGCGGCGAAGCTGCGGCTGCGCATTTCCGGCGTAACGGGCTGTGCGACGAGGGCGCGCTGGCGCAGGTGCGCGAGCGCTCGGGCTATTACGTCAACATGGTGCCTTCGGTACCGGGCACCATGTATCGCTTGCTGGGCGGCGATACGCTGCGCATCGGCGGACGTGACTGGCTGCAGATTGTCGGCTACGGCCATGCGCCCGAACACATAGGCCTGTATTGTGCAGAACTGGACTTGCTGATTTCCGGCGACATGGTGCTGCCGCGCATTTCCACCAATGTCAGCGTATTCGATTTCGAGCCCGAGGCTGATTCGTTGCGCCTGTATCTGCAGTCGCTGGACGCCTATCGTGACATGCCGGAAGAGACGCTGGTGCTGCCATCGCACGGCAAGCCGTTCCGTGGCTTGCACGAGCGCATACGCCAGCAGCGCGAGCATCACCGCGACCGGCTGCAGGAAGTGATGGATGCCTGTACGGCAGCGCCCTGCAGCGCAGCGGATATCGTGCCCATCATGTTCCACCGCAAGCTGGACCTGCACCAGCTCACGTTTGCGCTGGGCGAAGCGCTGGCGCACTTGCACATGCTATGGCACGGCGGCCAGCTGGTACGCCGCCTGGATGACAACGGCGTGTTCCGCTTCGCGCCGGCCTGAACAGGCGTTACATCACCCGCGAGCCGTCACATGAGGGCCAAGCCGCAGGCGCAGATCTGCGGCTTAGCCTTTGTGCTGGGTGCGCGCCAGGGTCTTGATCAGTTCCAGGGCCACGCGCTGGTTGTCTGGGGTCAGGTTGCGGAACCAGCGCCGCAGTTCCATGTAGTCGTCGCCGCCAGTGCCTTCATGACTCTGGCCGTAGTGGCGCAGAGCGTGGTCGTTGTCTGCCACGGACTGCACGGCAGGCTCATGTTGCGAAACGCCGGAAAACAGTTCGCCTATGCCAACCTGCAGGCTGCTGGCGAGACGGCCGAGCATGTCCAGCGAGGGCGTGCGCTCGTCGTTTTCTATACGGGAAACGGTACTTGCGGCGGTGTCCAGTTCCAGGGCGAGTTCTTCTTGTGTCAGCCCGCGTTCACGCCGGAGTTTCCGTATTTTTTCACCTATTTTCATGTAGCCATTTTCCGGGCCGTTTTGCCTATGGGGCAAAGCCTTTAAGGCACAAATATCGGGCTTTCATTTGCCTGAATGGCATGCTGCATCAAGATGAAAAGTCATATGGCGGCTTGCCAGTGTGGCATGGGCGCTTCCTGCCGCCTGCCGGGGTGCACGCAGGCAGCAGGCACGCGATAATGGCAGGGATACCACGGTTTGTGCCGTCGCTTTTCCTGGAGCTTCATGTATGTCCAAATCCGCCAGTGCCGCATCGGAAGACACCGCTGCGGCGACCCTCGCCCCTGAGTGCAGTGTACGCACCCGCCTGATGCATATAGGCAGCGCGCCCTTTGATGCGGATGGCGTGGCACCTGTCAGCCTGCCGGCCATGCGCACCAGCACCGTGCGCTTTGCTGATCTCGCGGCGCTGGAAAATGCCCAGCGCCGCAAGGCCGCCGGCGAGCGCGCCATCACTTATGGCCGTTCCGGCATGGAAACGCACCGCGCGCTGGAAGATGCATTCGTGGCTCTGGAAGGCGGCAGCCATTGCGTGCTGGCGCCCTCCGGGCTGGCGGCGCTGACGCTGGTGTTCTTCAGCTTGCTGGGCGCAGGCGATCATGCGTTGGTCGTGGATAGCGTGTACGGGCCTGTGCGCCATTTCGATAATATGCTGTTGAAGAAAATGGGGGTGGAGATCACATATTTCACCCCCGGCGTGGATGATCTCGAGAGCCTGATCCGTCCCAATACCCGCCTGCTCTACCTGGAGTCGCCGGGGTCTTTGCTGCTGCAAATGCAGGATTTGCCGGCACTGGCGGCCATCGGCCATCGTCATGGCCTGCTGGTCGCTGCAGACAACACCTGGGGCTCCGGGCACGCTTATCATCCGTTGGCCCTGGGCGCAGATATTTCCATGATCGCTGGTACCAAGTACGTGAGCGGCCATTCTGACCTGATGCTGGGTGCGGTGGTGACGCGCGATGCCGCGCTGGGCGACCGTATCAGCCGGATGCAGTATGCCCTGGGTTATGCCCTGAGTGCCGATGACGCCTGGCTGGCCCTGCGCGGGTTGCGTACCCTGCCCCTGCGCATGGATGAACAGGCCCGCAGCGCCCTGCGTGTGTGTGAATTCCTGGCCAGCCGTCCGGAAACACGGGCTATCTACCATCCCGCCTGGCCAGGCGATGCGGGCCATGCACTGTGGCAGCGTGATGCCCAGGGCTCCAATGGTTTGCTGAGCGTGGCGCTGGATCTGTCCCATGATGCGGGCCGTCGCTTCGTCGATGCACTGACGCTGTTTGGCATCGGCTTTTCCTGGGGCGGCTTCGAGAGCCTGGTGCAATGGGTGGAACCCGCGCTGGCCGGCCTGCAGCGTTATGGCGCGGAACTGCCGGGGGAAACCTTGATCCGCCTGCAGATTGGCCTGGAAGACGCCGACGAGCTGATAGCGGACCTGCGCCAGGCCCTGGATGCTGCCGTTCAGGCCTGAAAAAAGCAGAACAGCCAGCGGGGCGGGTCCCGCTGGCTGTTCTGGATACGAGCCGGCGTGCAGGGGCTGGCGCACGCCGTGCCGGTTTACTTGGACAGCTTCGCGCGTTCCTGTTGCACCAGGCGGCCGGTTTCCTCGACACTTTCGCGGTAGCCGCCGGCGTGTGCCGGCGAGGTCACGTAGCGGCCATTGACGATGATGGTAGGCGTGCTGTTGACGTTGTAGTTCTTCGCCAGTTCGTCTGCACGGGCAACCTGGCTGCTGACACCCATTGAATCGAAGGCGGCATTGAAGGCTGCGCGGTCGACACCCTGTTCCACGGCCCAGTCGGCCATGTCCTTGCGGGTGAAGAGGCGTTTGCGTTCGTCATGCAGCGCGGTGAAGTACTTTTCGTGCAGGTCCATGCGGTTCAGCGCATTCAGCGTGTAGTACATCTGCTGCAGCGGACGGCTGCGGCTGTCGCCGCCCAGCGGCACGTGCATGAAATTCACGTCCTGGGGCTGTTCCTTGGCCCAGGCGTTGATCATCGGGTCCAGCAGCTTGCAGTGGATGCAGGTGTAGGCAAAGAACTCCAGCACTTCAACCTGTCCCGGGCTGTCGGTACGCTGGGGCGACTGTAGCTCCACCGAGCGGGAGGTCTGGGCCTGGCTCAACGGAGCGATGGCAGCGCCGAGCATGAGCGTAGCGGCGGCAAGCAGGCGGGAGAACGAAAAAGTCATGTTGGACAGTTCCTGGCTGGGCTGAGTGAATGGGAAATGATACGACAGGAATATGGCAGTGCAAGCATGGCAAGGCGCTGTTGATGGCCAGTGCCCTGTTGGCTGGGCCAGCCAGCGGTCATCTGCCGGACTTGGCGCCGGATGGCCGTTGGGGCGGTGTCCGTGAGGCTTGGCCTGGCTGAGCCAGCGGATTCATGCGCAAGGCAAACCCTGGCGGAGACGTTTTGACCATCTGTGCCGCCGGGGGTTCCCGGCGGAGATTCGTGGCGAACTGACGCCGCCGCCCGCCAGGGCAGCCAGGACTACTGCCGGACGACCGTCGAGCTGATATTTTCGGCAGTCAGCTGGGCGCGCACGCGATTCATTTCGTCCAGCCGCGTGTAGGGGCCGACGCGGACACGATTGACTTGCAGGCCGTTGACCTCGGCGCGTTGAATCTGCACCGGCAGGCCCAGCAGGATCATGCGGGCACGCAAGGCTTCCGCATCTTCCAGCACCTGGAAGGAGCCGGTCTGCAGGAAATAGGCGCTGGCTGCCGCACCATTGGCAGGCTTGGGCAGCGGGGCCGGTGGCTGGTTCGGCAGCGATGCAATCAGCGCGCCGAGGTCGTCGCCGGACGGTGCAGCCGGCGTTGCCGGTACTGGTGCAGGTGTCTGTGTGGCCGGTTGCGCGCCGCTACCAGCAACCCCGCCGATGCTGTCAGGCGAAGGCAGGCTGGGCGGCTGGATGCGTGTATCCGGTACGGTCAGGTTGCCGTTCTGCAGGCCGCGGTTGGGGTCGGGCAGGCTGGCGCCAGGGGTTGCTGCTTGAATCTGCGAAACCGCAGGCGCCGGGGCACGTCCCGCACGATCGACGAAGGGCACGGGCGCCTTGGTGACGTAGAACGCCACGACGGCAGCCACGACCAGGCCCAGCAGGAGCCCGGCCAGCAGTCCGTAGATCGTGCTGCCGCCTTGGCCGGAGGAACGGGAAGAGCGTTTTGCCATAGGGACTCGTTACATGCGTTGGGGTGCAGCGACACCCAGCAAGGCCAGGCCGTTGGCCAGGACCTGGCGCGTGGCGTTCGCCAGGCGCAGGCGCGCATCGCGCAGTGCTGCATCATCGACACGGACGCGTTCGGCGTTGTACCAGGCATGGAAGTCAGCGGCACAGTCGCGCAGCCAGAACGCTACCAGGTGGGGTGAGAGTTCCTGGGCAGCCAACGCCACCAGCGCGGGGAACTCGGAGAGACGTTGCAGCAGGGCGATTTCCGTTGGTGCCACCAGCGGCGTGGCATCGGCCTGTTGCAGGGCGGCCGCATCGGCCTGGGCCTGCTCCAGCACTGAACAGATGCGCGCATGCGCGTACTGGATGTAGTACACCGGGTTTTCTTCGCTTTGCGAGCGGGCCAGGTCGATATCGAACGTGAATTCGGTATCGGCGCGGCGCTGGATCAGGAAGAAGCGCACCGCGTCGCGGCCCACCCAGTCGATCAGGTCGCGCAGCGTCACGTAGCTGCCGGCACGCTTGGATATCTTCACTTCCTGGCCGCCGCGCACCACCTTCACCATCTTGTGCAGGATATACGCGGGGAAGTCCTTGGGAATGCCGATGTCCAGCCCTTGCAGGCCGGCGCGCACGCGAGCCACGGTACCGTGGTGGTCGCTGCCCTGGATATTGATGGCCTTGTGGAAGCCGCGCTCCCATTTGGCTTCATGGTAGGCGACATCGGGCACAAAATAGGTGTAGCCGCCTTCGGCCTTGCGCATCACGCGGTCTTTGTCGTCGCCGGTGCCCAGTTCGGTCGTGCGCAGCCACAGCGCGCCGTCCATTTCATAGGTGTGGCCCTTGTCGACCAGGCGCTGCACCGTGTTTTCCACCCGGCCGCTGGTATACAGCGAGCTTTCCAGGTAGTAGTTGTCGAACTTCAGGCCGAAGGCCTGGAGGTCGAGATCCTGTTCATTGCGCAGGTAGGTGACGGCGAAGCGGCGGATGGCGTCCAGGTCATTGAGGTCGCCCTTGCCGGTGACGGGGACGCCGTCTGAGGCCTGGACTGTCTTGCCAGCCAGGTAATCATTGGCGATGTCGACGATGTAGTCGCCACGGTAGCCGTCGGCCGGGTAGCTGGCATCATCCGGGGAGATGCCGCGGCCGCGGGCCTGTACGCTGATGGCGAGATTGTCGATCTGGTTGCCGGCGTCGTTGTAGTAGAACTCGCGGGTAACGTCGTAGCCATGGGCGTCGAACAGGCGGCACAGGGCGTCGCCCAGCGCAGCCTGGCGTGCATGGCCCACGTGCAGGGGGCCGGTGGGGTTGGCGGAGACGAATTCCACCAGGACTTTCTCGTCGCGGCGCGGCGCGCGGCCGTATTGCTCACGCTGCCCGGCAATGGCACCCAGCACAGCCTGATGCGCGGCGGGCGACAGGCGGAAATTGATGAAACCGGGGCCGGCGACTTCGGCGCCTGCCAGCAGGTTCGCGGCTTGCGGGTCAGCCAGCAGGTGGTCGACGATGGCTTGCGCCAGTTCGCGCGGATTGCGGCGCGCCGGCTTGGCAAGCTGCATGGCAACGTTGCAGGCGGCATCGCCGTGTGCGGCGACTTTCGGACGCTCCAGCTGGATGCTGGGCTGAGCTTCAGGCAGCAGCGCGTTGACGGCTGCCTGGATGCGGGAGATCAGTAGATTCTGTTGCTCGGGGAGCATGGGAGCGGATTCGAAAAAAGAGGAGTGCAATCCGGGAATGATAGCCTGATTCACGCAGCGGGCGTGCAACAGGGAACGACAGAGTGCCAAGGAGCGTAAGGAGCCTGGCCCGGGTGCCGCTATCCATGCGGGCCATGTGAATTATCAAATACAAAAAGCATCGTTTGAAATGCAGTGTTGTGTTTCTACCATGGAAGGTCACCCGCCCTTGGCATCGCGCCGGGCACGAAGTTTCGTGCCCGGCGTCCGACATTTCCGGATATTCCATGTCTTCTTCCCTGGCTTTTAAACCCCTAGGCAACCCCAACGGCAGCACTACCGTGGCCGCGGATCTGGCCACGTTGCGTCAGCGTGCGGACGCCTTGCTGCCGGTGCTGCGCACGGGCGCGGAGAGCCGGGAGCGCGAGCGGCTCCTGCCGCATGATCAGATCCGCAGCATTGCGGCCGCAGGCCTGTATACCTTCCGCATTCCCCAGGCCGCTGGTGGCAGCGGTGCGGCCGTACAGGACGTGATCCGGTTCGTGATGGATGTTGCGGCCGTGGATTCGAATATTGCCCAGGCGCTGCGGCCGGGCTTTCTGTTCATCGAAAACCTGCTGTCCGGGGATGACGAGGCGGGCCGCCAGCGCTGGTTTCCGCGCTATCTGCGGGGCGATGTTGTTGCCAACGCGGGCTGGGAGCGTGGCGGTGCCAGTGGTGCCATCAGCTCGGTGCTGGTGCGGGAGGGCGATCATTACCGCGTGAGCGGCACCAAGTACTACAGCACGGGTTCGCTGTATGCGGACTGGATTCAGGTGACGGCCCTGACAGAGGCCGGGCAGGAGGTCCGCTTCATTTTGCCCAGCGACCGCGAGGGCGTGGAGTTGCTGGACGATTTCGATGCCATGGGGCAGCGCCTCACGGCCAGCGGCACGACACACCTGAGGAATGTCAGGGTGGAAGAGGATGACCTTATCCGTTCCTCCCATTTCCGTGACGGGCGCGCGCAACGTACGATCGTGACGCCGTTCGCGCAATTGTTCCTGGGGGCTGTCGAGGCCGGTATTGCCCGCAATGTGCTGGCGGATGCCGTCGATTTCGCCCGTCATCATGCGCGGCCGATCAAGCATAGCAGCGCCAGCCGGTCGGTGGACGACCCGTACGTGGCACACGCGGTAGGAGAGATCTCGGCTCAGGCGTTTGCCGCCGAGGCGGCGGTGCTGAGGGCGGCGGCGTCCATAGACGCCGCCTGGCAGGCAGGCCTGGCGCACGAGGCGGTATTGCAGGCATCCATCGACGTGGCCCAGGCCCAGTACATCGCTGCCAATGCCGCGCTCAAGGCAGCCGAACTGGTGTTCGATGTCGGCGGCGCTTCCGCCACGGCCCGCAGCCACAACCTGGACCGGCACTGGCGCAATGCGCGCACGGTGGCCAACCATAATCCGCGCGACTGGAAGGCCGCAGTGGTCGGCTCCTACCAGCTGACGGGGGCGGAGCCGCCCTTGTCAGGGCTGTTCTGAGCGCGTGCCGGTATTGCCGCGGTTTTAACGCTGCATTTGCCGGGCCAGCCATTGCTCATAGGCGGCCATGTCGACGCTGCCCACGACTGAGCCGGGCGTGTGCATCCAGTCCGGCAGGCGTTCGATGAATGCCTCCACTTCGTTCCTGCCTGTTGCGCCCAGTCCGGGATGTTCGGCCTGGCTATGCAACCAAGGGCTGCCATCGGCATGGCGCACCGGCCTGTCCTGGCCGGTCTTGCGATAGAACACGTTGCGTTCATCGTGCAGCAGCGGCTGGCTGACAGTGGCTTGTGCCTCGGGCAAGGGCGCAAGCGGCACGCCGGCCGCGCGGGCCTGCCAGTGCATCCAGGCCAGGGCGACGTCGGACAAGTCGCCGCGCGTTGCATCGGGGGTGTCGCGGGATAGGTAGCCTCCGCCGATATCGGCATGGGCGCCGATGAATGGCATTTCCACCAGATTCCCCTGGCCCTGGGCCAGGCTGTTGAGCGGGAACAGGTAACGGTGCTCGTTGAGCGCCACGGCATGGGCAATCCATTGCCAGGCGGGGCTGGCGCCCAGCAGGTAGTCGGCATTGTCGCGTCCGTTCACGCCGAACTGAGCCACGGTGTCGAACAGGCCCATGAAACGCAGGTCGACGCAGGCCGAGACCGTGCCCATGAGCGGGTCATAGGCCCAGAAACGTTGATTGCTGACGTGCGCGGCGATCTGGTTGGCGAAGTGCTGGGCCAGGGCCGCGCCGCGTGAATAGCCCAGCAGGTCGATGGCTGCGGGTTCTTGCTGCCATTGCCGCCCTGCGGCGGCAAGGTCGGCCAGCAGGCGTTCCCATTGCGCGCCGATGATATGCGTGGCGCGGCTGGCGGTGGCGGCATCCCAGGCGTTCTGGCCGGGGCCGGGCTGATAGCTGCCGCCGCCAGGGTAAAGCTGGTGCAGCAACCAGACATTGGTCAGTGACGCCGGTGTATTGCGTGTGCCGTCGAAGGCATACAGCAGCATGCCGGCGGGGTCGGCGTATTGGCGCGGGCGCTGGGCCGCGTAGCCGTAGGCATCGTGGCCGGGCTGCGGCCCGAGCGGGTCGGGTTCCAGGTAACTGCCGGTGCCGGGGTCATAGGTGCGCATGCCGTTGTCGTGCCAGGGCAGGGCCGGGTCCGCGTGCTGGCCTGGGTAGCGCGGAGAGGGCCGGGGGCCGCCGTGTTCACGCAGCAACCTGCCGAAGGCATCGAATTCGGCGCGCCAGGCCAGATGGCCACGGCTGTCGCTGAGCGCACGCGGCAGGCCTTGGGCATCGCTATGCAGAAAATAGAGGTTGGCGTCCCCGTGCGAGTCGTACCGCAGCCAGGCCACGGGGACTTGTCCCGCGTACAGGTAGCGCTCCGTGATCCGTGCAGCCTGGCCGGGCTGGGCCGGGAGGGCCAGTGCGACCCGCAGGCCTTGGCTGTCATGGAGGTAATGGGTGATGTCCTGTCCGCTGGCGCGGCGGATGCGCTGGCCATGGGCGTTGTTGCGGTAGTCGATACGCAGGCCGGTGGCCGGCTGGCTGGCACGTTGCAGGCGGCGTTGCGCATCGTAGGTCAGGCGCCAGCCCTCGTGCGCCACCGGCAGGCCGCTGGCATCCACGACTGTCGGCTCCGGTTCCGGGCCGAGCCTGGCAACGTGGTGAGCCTGCGGCCTGGTGGAGGGGGCTGGCGGGTGGGGGGGCGCAGTGTCATTGCGCGCCAGCAGGCGGCCGTCTGCATGCCAGGCCAGATAGCTGATCCTGGGGCTGGCATCGACATCAACATGCCCCTTGGCATTGGTATCTGAGTGAGTATGGGCAACCGTATTCTCTGCCAGCGCCAGGCGACCGCTTGCCGCGTAGCCATAGCGCAGGTGCTGGCGCCAATCGCCGGTCTGGAATCGTTCTTCGATGATCCGGCCCTGGGCGTCCAGCCGGATGGCCTGGGCCAGGATGGGCGTTGCAGTGCCTGGCTGGCTGCTCAGCAGGTAGCGTAGCCCATGCTCGTCGCGCAGCCCCACGGTACGCACGCCATTGCCGTAGACATAACCGCCGGACCCAGGCAAGTGATGCAGGATGGCATGGCGCGTGCCGTGGCGGTCATGCCAGTCGAGCCGGCTCAGGCGGCCTTGCTGCCATTCGTAGCTCAATACGCCGCCTTCGGGCAGATAATGACGTGCCAGCCGACCATCGGGGTGATAGGCATAGCGGTCCGTCACTGCAATTTCGGGTGTGCTGTCCGCGCCGGGTCGGTGGAGGCTGCGTGACAGCAGCCGGCCATTGCTGTCGTGGCTACGCCGCTCGGTTTCATGGGGGTGTTCCAGCGTGGCCAGCTTGCCGTCGCGCCATGTGATGCGGGTATCCACGACATGCGCGCCGGCCGGTACAGGCACGGATCTAACGGCTGTTGCATGCGCCGATTCGCCTGCTTCCGCACGGAATGTGTCGGCGGCATCGGCGAGGCCGGTGCTGGTGGCGGATATGCGCCAGGGGCGGCCGGCGTGGTCCAGCCAGGCGCGCCAGCGGTCGCCGTTGGCGTAGCGGATGCTTATCTGGCGGGTGGCCGTTGCCGGCGGCTCAGGCGGCGTGCGGCCCTCCGTGTGCCGGGCGGCAAGGAAACGGCGCAGCAGGCGGGTGGTTCCTGTGCGTTCGCTATGCCACGACACCATCCGGCCCTGGCTGTCATAGTCAAGCTTCAGGCCGGTCCAGCCGCTGCCGGGCAGCACCAGCTGGCGGGGCGAGCCATCCGGGCGCCGCAGCAGGAGCAGGTCATTGAGCCTGGTCAGGCGTCCTGCGGTGTCATAGCTGGCAGACAGGCCCGGTGCCGGGCAGCCGGGGCAGGCAATGCCGGCAACCCGGGCGAGCCGATGGCGTCCGCCTGCCAGTACGTAGTGGATGTCGGTGGTGCCGCGTGCGCCATGCACCCGTGTCAGGCCGGCATGGATGCCATGTGCCGGTTCGAGGTATTCCAGCCGCCAGGCGGCACCGGGCTGGCCATCCGCGGTCAGGTGCTCCACGCGGGAGACGCGGCCGTCGCTGTCGTAATGCCAGCGTCGCTGCCATTGCACCGGCTGGCCGGCGGCAGACAGCCCGCTTGCCGTAATGGCTTGCGGGTGGCCGTGCTGCAGCGCCGGGTCATGGCCGTAATGGCGTTGCATGCCATCGGGGCGTTCGACCCCGGAGAGAAACCAGCCATCCGCCAGTGCGGCATGATGGTAGCGGAAGCGCCCAGCGGGGGTATCCACGCCAGTCAGGCGCGGCGGCAGCTTGTCCTGCTGCAGGTAATGAAAGGCCAGTTGCCGCCCGGGCGTTGCGCTGTGCACGGCCAACAGGCGTCCATCTTGCGCACGTTCTAGGCGTGCCAGGAGCAGGCCGTCGCTGCGCCGGATCGCGGCCAGCCAGCCATCTTCGCGGAAATCCAGCCGTGCACCGTCCGGCCAGCGCCATTGCCAGCCTTGTCCGTCGGCTTGTACCAGCCCTTGCCGGTCGTGCGTGCAGCTGGTGTGGCCGGGCAGGCAATTGAATCGTAGGCGGCTGCCATCTGCCTGGATGAGCTGCAGGGTGTTTGCCTGCCGGTATAGCCGCAGGTCGTAGGAAAACTGCCAGCCACGGCCGGGATTGCCCGGCAGGCGAGGGTCCGCGCTGTTGTAATGACGTACCAGTTCCAGGCCGGGCGCCAGCGGATGGGCGGGAAGATCTGTGTCGCGCAGGTATTTGCGCCCGCTGGCAAGGTGCACCGGGTTGTCCAGCCCCAGGTTGAGTTCGGGTTCCGCCGCGCCGGCGCTGGCCAGGCCGGCGCCGCTGCAGGGCTGGCCCAGCTGCGTTGCAGGGCAGGACAGCGGCGCGGCGGTCTGGGCGGCGACAGGTGCCGGCACGATATGCATCAAGGCGCAGAGCAGGGCAGGCAGGATATGATGACTGCATGGCGCGCGCTGGCCGGGCGGTACGGGATGCCGGTTGGCGCGTGGCGAGCCTGGCTGTCGCGAGTGACAGCAGGCGGGCAGGGCGGGCGTGTTGGCGTGCATGATGCAGGAGTGATGGAAGTGTTGCGGGACCGCCAGTGATGGCACAACCGCTGCATGTGCCTGATGGCGGTGGCTGCGCGGTTGTCGTTTCAGTGCATTGGCATGACTGCATCTGTGTGACGCAGCTCGTCTCGTCATCATGCTGCCGTAGCGTTTGCCATGGCTTACGAATGAACGGATTCATCCACGGAGGAAAATACCCATGCTGGTCACATTTCAATCAAAGGCGGCATCCGATGTCCTGATGCTGGATAAGCATGCCGTGCTGGTGCTGCAGGCTGCCGGCCGTCCGGTGACCGATGCTGATCTCAAGCGCGGCATCTTCACGGTGGAACAGCTGCCGGCCGCCATTGCCGCGCTGGAAGCGGCGATTGATGCAGAGAGCCCCGAAACGGAATCCGACGATCCGGACAAAGACCCCGTGCACCCGCTGGCCCAGACCGTCAGCCTGAAGCAGCGTGCGTTTCCCTTGCTGGACATGATGCGCAAATCCCTGGCGACGGATGTTCCCGTGATGTGGGAGGCCGGTTCGGCCTGGTAAGGCAGGCCAGCTGGCCTGATGCCGTATCCCCCACCACAGCCCGGCCCGACGCCGGGCTGTTGCTTTTGGGGCATGCCTCCTGGCAACTGACCCGAATATCATTATTTTTATTGGTGAATCTAATATCGCTTATAAGCTTCATGCTATTGAGCAATGAGTGTCCGCTGCATAGACTGAACCGTCCTGTATCGAATCGTTCCTCTGGTTTGGCAGGACAGGCCGGTTGTTGTGGCCTTGCATAAAGAACATGAGCTTCCCGGTGGCGATTGGCCACCGAGAGAGGCCAGGGAGACAAGCATGCATGACACCGATCCACACTTGCATCAGCGCCGATATCTCCTATCGGGCCTGTTGTCCTCTTCCGAACCGGCTTCGCGCCGATGGCCGGGCCGTCCGCCGTTGGGTGCGGCTGCCTGAAGCCAGGACCGAATTTCAGCTATTGGCCCCGGGCCGAATCTCATGCGCGCCTGCAAGCTGCCGCCTGACCCGTGCCCGCCGCCGTATTACCGCTTTGCCTTTGTCGTGACCACGAGCCTAAGCGCAAGCCCCGAACTTTATTCCGGGGTCTAGCGAGGCAGTATTTATAAGGTGCCGCAGGCACCCCCATAGGGTGGGGGAGAAGCTTCGGCCTTCCGGCCGAAGTTCTTCACAGAGGCACAGGGCCGCCAGCGCCGGTTACGCAGGGTGCGGCGTATCGAGATCAATCGTTTGAGGAGAAAGACAGCATGAAAACGGCAGTGGAAGGAAGCACAGCGAGCAGCAGGGACAGCATTGCACGGGTGCAGGCTACCCCGGTCTACGTGGATTGCAGCCTGGATATCGGCCCCATTTCCAAGCCGGCCCGGCTATCGGGCCTGGTTCTGGAAATCGAAACGGCCGATGGCTTGCTGGGGCATGGGTTTACAGCGATCACCGATGAAGAAATCGTGGCGGCTGCACTCAACGAGGTCGTGGCGCCCCATCTGCTGGGCAAGGACGCGATGGCCCGCGAGCATATTTCCGAGGCCCTGTACTGGCTGCTGTCGCCACGCGGCCAGACTGGCTATGCCAGTCATGCGATTTCCGCCGTGGATATTGCGCTCTGGGATATCGCCGGCAAGCGCCTGGGGCAGCCGGTATGGCGTCTGCTGGGCGGTGCTCGTCCGGTGGTGACGACCTACACGACCTTCGGCTTCGGTGCGCTGGATCGTGATGAACTGGCGGCAGCGGCGCGCCATCTGGCCAGCAAGGGGCATCGGCGTCTGAAAATGGTGGTCGGGCAGCATGCGCTGGCGCGTCGCGACGAGCCGCGTCCCCTGGATGCCGTGATTGCCGAGGACGAGCGCCGTATCCGCGCCGTGCGCGAGGCCATCGGGGCGGAGGTGGAGCTGTATATCGACGCCAATTGCAGCCTGGATGCGTTCCATGCCTTGCGGCTGGCGCAGCGCGTGGCGGATTGCGATATTGGCTTTTTCGAGGAACCGTTGCGCGGCAATGATACGCAGCGGCTGGCCGATTTCCGGCGCCAGGCGCCCATGCCGGTCGCTGCGGGCCAGAACGAAGGGCAGTTGTTCCGCTACCGCGACCTGCTGGCTGCCGGTGCCCTGGATATCCTGCAGCCCAATGTCTGCATCGGCGGCGGCTACAGCGCAGGCGTGAAGGCGGCGGCACTGGCCCAGGCGCATGGCATCACCATCGACAACGGCGGTGCATTTCCCTTCCATAACATGCATTTGCATGCCGGCCTGGCCAATGGCGGGTTGGTGGAGTGGCATCTGGTATCGGTGTCCATGTGCCAGCAACTGTTCAAGCAGCTGCCGCAACGCGAAGTCGATGCCTTGCCGCTGCCGACGCAGCCCGGCCTGGGCTATGAACTGGACCTGGACGCAGTGCGCGAAATCGGCAGGCGCCCGGCGTCGCGGGGCAAGGGCAAAGGCTGATCCCAGCCGGCAACAGGGCACGACAGATGCCCCGTGTCCGGGCCAGGTGGCCCGGCGCAATACAAATTCAGTACAACGAGGAGACAGACAATGAAGACCAGAAACATGGGATGGCTGGCGGTGGCGGCTTTGCTGGCAACGCAGGGCGCAGCCTACGCGGCCGATACGGCCTGGCAGCCCTCCAAACCGATCGAGTTCGTCGTATCGGCTGGGCCGGGCGGCGGCACGGACCAGTTCGCACGCGTGGTGCAGTCCATCGCCGAGAAGCACAAGCTGCTGAATGTGCCGGTGATCGTCAGCAACAAGGGCGGCGGCGCAGGCGCCGAGACCTTCATGGCCGGACGTGCATCCCGGGGCGATGCGCACAAGCTGCTGTTCGGCAATAACAATGCCTGGCTGCTGCCGATGAAGGCCAAGGTGGCCTATTCGATGAACGACCTGACGCCGCTGGCGGTCATGGCTGGCGACGATTTCATCCTGTGGGTGCCTGCTGCCTCGCCGTACCAGACGGTTGAGTCGCTGCTGGCCGCCACGCGGGAAAAACCGCGCCAGCTCAAGCTGGGCGGCACGCAATCCAAGGATGGCGACCACATCCTGACCGAACTGATCAACGAGGCCAGTGGTGGTCAGTTCACCTATGTGCCGTTCAAGAGCGGCAGCGAGGCGGGCGTGCAGCTGGCGGGCAGCCACCTGGACGCGAATACCAACAATCCCAGCGAAAACCTGGGCCAATGGAAGGCTGGCGGCGTGCGCCCGCTGTGCGTGTTCTCGGCCAGTCCGCTGGACGACCAGCGCAAGATTGCGGGCGAGATGTCGCTGTCGGACATCCCGACTTGCGCATCCCAGGGCCTGCCGATCGAGGATTACGTGCTGCCCCGCACGATCTTCGCGCCGGGCGACGTCAAGCCGGAAGTCGTGGCCTTCTATACCGATCTGCTGGCCAAGGTGAAGGACACCGATGAATGGCGCCAGTATCTGGCCAACACCGCGCAGTCGGATCTGTTTGCAACAGGCGCCGACCTTGATGCATTGATTGAGGCCGACGCCGCCATGGCGCACCGCGTCTTCGAAAAAGAGGGCTGGCTCGTCAAGTAAGCAGCTCGTCTGCTGACGCCGTACCTATTCTGGACAGAAATTATGCAAACAGAACACACACCGGCGGCCGGTGACGGGGAGGCGGGAGACCGCCCCTGGGTCACCCGCCGCCAGGCGGAATGCGTGACCGGGCTGGCTGCGGCAATCTTCGGGTTGCTTGTCATGTTCGGCGCGCTGGAAAACGAAATCGGCTGGTCGGATTTCGGCCCGGCTGCCGGTGCCTTTCCTTTTTACGTGGGCGTCGTCATTTTGCTGGCGGCGCTCTGGATGACCTGGCAAGGGTGGCGCCGGCCGGGCGGTGCGGATGAAGTCTGGCTGATGCGCTCGCAATGCCGCCGGATGCTGTCCTTTTTCCTGCCCATCGTCGCTTACATCGTACTGTCCCTGTGGCTGGGGCTGTATGTGGGGTCGGCGCTCTATCTCGGCACGGTCATGTGGCGTCAGGGCGGATATGGGCCGTTGCGTTCCTATGCCGTGGGCGTGGGCGTGGCCCTGGCGTTTTTCGTTGTTTTCGAGATCGGTTTCCAGATGGCGCTGCTCAAGGGGCCGCTGGAGAACTGGCTGGGCGTCTATTGAGGAATCCCGATGAGTAATTTTGACTACCTGCTGCATGGGTTCGGCATTGCCTTGAGCGGCTACCATGTCCTGTTGATGCTGGCGGGCGTGCTCCTGGGCATTCTGGTCGGTGTGCTGCCCGGACTGGGGGCGCCCAATGGCGTGACGCTGCTGTTGCCGCTGACGTTCACGATGGAACCCATTTCGGCCATCATCCTGCTGACCAGCATGTATTGGGGGGCCTTGTTCGGCGGTTCCACGACATCCATCCTGTTCAACATCCCGGGTGAGCCGTCGTCGGTAGCGACGACATTCGACGGCTATCCCATGGCCAAGCAGGGCAAGGCCGCGCAGGCGCTGACTTTCGCCTTCTGCTCGGCAGGCATAGGTGCGCTGGCCGGCGTCATCCTGATCACGCTGGTATCCGGCTGGGTGGCCAGCTTTGCCATGCAGTTCTCGCCCGTCGAGTATTTCGCGGTGTACCTGCTGGCGTTCGCCAGTTTCGTCGGTCTCAGCGGGGCGGCGCCAGCCAAGACCTTGCTGTCCATCGGCATCGGCCTGGCGTGCGCCACTGTCGGCATGGATACGATTTCCGGCGCGATGCGGTTGACCTACGGCACCGATGAACTGGTGCGCGGCATCAGTTTCCTGGTGGCGGTGATTGGTATTTTTGGTATCGGCGAGTTGCTGCTGACGATGGAAGAGGGCTTGCGCTTCAACGGCGTGGCATCGCGTCTCAGCGTGCGCGCGATCCTGTCCACCGTGCTGCAGTTGCCGCGCTATGCGCTGGTCTACGTGCGTTCAATCGTGATCGGCTGCTGGATGGGCGTGACGCCCGGCGGCCCGACCGCGGCGTCATTCATGAGCTATGGCATCGCCAAGCGCATGTCGCGTCGCGGGAGCAACTTCGGCAAGGGCGAACCGGAAGGCGTGATCGCGCCTGAAACCGCCGACCATGCGGCCGGCAGCAGCGCCATGTTGCCCATGCTGGCGCTGGGCATTCCGGGTTCCGCGACGGCAGCCGTGATGATGGGCGGCCTGCTGATCTGGGGCCTGACGCCAGGGCCGACGCTGTTTGCCGAACAGCCGGATTTCGTCTGGGGGCTGATTGCGTCCATGTACCTGGGCAATGTCGTCGCCGTGTTCACCGCCTTGCTGACCGTGCCTATCTTCGCTGCCATTCTGCGCATTCCGTTTGCGGTGATCGGCCCGGTGATCGTGATCGTCTGCGTGACGGGCGCCTATACCGTGGCTTCCGCGCCTTTTGACCTCTGGCTGCTGCTGATCTTCAGCGTGGTGGGCTATGTGTTCAAGAAGCTGGATTTCCCCTTGGCGCCGCTGGTGCTGGCAATGATCCTGGGCGACAAATCCGAGGATGCCTTCCGCCAGTCCATGCTGTTGTCAGATGGCTCGCTGGGCGTGTTCTGGTCCAACCCCCTGGCGGGCGGCATCATGACGCTTGCCGTCATCATGCTGTTGCTGCCCGTGATCGGGCCGCTTTGGCGGCGCTTGCGCAGCCGCTGAGCCCGGAGCGCCATCCAGGTGTTTCATCCAGGTGCGGGCGATCCGTCCGCACCTGTCAGGGCCACGCCATTGGCATATGATTTCCGGGAAATAAAACACGGCAGGCCGTTCCTGGCCGCCGGATAATCCACGGAGACAAAAAATGAATCAGCGTACCCAGGGCGTGCTCGCCATTTGGAGCGATCTCGATGCACGGACGGAAACCGATTACCGCCATTGGCTGATGCGCGAGCACTTGGCCGAGCGCGTCGGCGTCGACGGCTTCATTGCGGGGCGCCTGTTCCGCAGCCTGGAGCCTGGCTTGCGGCGCTACTGTGTGTTGTATGAATTGCAGACACCGGCCGTGCTGGCCGGGCCGTCCTATATGGCGCGCCAGAATGCGCCAACTACCTGGTCGCAGCGCGTGATGCCTACCCTGCGCAATTTCCGGCGCGGCGGCGGCCATGTCCTGGTGCGTGGCGGGCAGGGGCGTGGCGGGGTGATCAGTCCGATGCGTTTCTCGCTGGCGGCGCTTGAGGCGGACATCCATGTGTTGGTCAACGAATTGGTGCTGATGGACAGCATAGGCGCGGCCTGGGTCATGCAGGTGGATCACGATGTGACGAATGTCCCCACCCAGGAAAAAGCGATGCGTGGTGGCAACGACGGTGCTTTCGAGGCCTTGCTGGTTATCGAGGCGGCAGCACCGGATGCGCTGGCGGTGGCGACCCGTCATGCCGTGGCGCGGCTGGGCGCGGCCTGGCAGGGCGGCGAGCCAGAGCAATTCATGCTGTGCCACGCGTTGGACAGGCGTACTGCCGGTTTGCTGCAGGATTGAGGTTCGGGGGAGTTTGACTGGCGGTGCCGCCTTGCGGGGCAGCATGCTGGCCCGGGCGGGCGAGGGAGAGGGAGGGGGCGAAGCGTGGGCGGCTGGCAGATTGAGGCAGGTGTCTCCGTGCCGGGAACTGGCTTGTGGCCGGTGCCGGTCGGCTTGCCAGGATGGCCAGCAAGCCGTCGCGCGTCAGGCTGCCGCCTGGTATGCGCACAGGGAGCGGATCTGGCGCGTCTGGCGCCAGTGCTCCGGCGGGCGGCGGTAGCCGCCCTTCAGTCTTCCATGGAAATCAGGGCCTGGCTCAGGCCACGTTGGCGATGGCAGCCAGTTCGGGGTTTTCGGCCAGGTGGCGGTTGACCGCGCCGAGCACGGCCAGGAACGAAGCCGTCACGATGTCGCGGTGGATGCCGACACCGAAGCGGGTTTGTGATTCTCCCAGGCGCACTTCCACATAGCAGGCGGCGCGGGTATCCGTGCCGGTGCCGATGGCGTGCTCGTGGTAGTCCATGATGCGCACCGGCATGCCCAGTGCGGCAACGAATGCGGTGATCGCGCCTTCGCCTTCGCCGGACACGGTACGTGTTTCGCCGTCATGTTCGAGCACGGCTTCCACGCGGAAGTGGCGCTTTTCTTCCTGGGTCGGATCGCCGTCGATACGGTGGCGCACCAGCTTCCAGGGCTTGGTGCGGTCCAGGTATTCCTGGCTGAATACTTCATACACATCCTCGGCCGTCACTTCCTTGCCGGTGGTGTCGGTCACCTGCTGGATGGCGCGGCTGAACTCAATCTGCAGGCGGCGCGGGAGGACCAGGCCGTGGTCGTTTTCCAGCAGGTAGGACACACCGCCCTTGCCCGACTGGCTGTTGACGCGAATGATCGCATCGTAGCTGCGGCCGACATCGGCCGGGTCGATTGGCAGGTAGGGCACCTCCCACAGCGCGTCGGGCTGCTGCACGGCAAAGCCCTTCTTGATGGCGTCCTGGTGAGAACCGGAGAAGGCAGTAAAGACGAGGTCGCCGGCATACGGGTGGCGCGGGTGTACCGGCAATTGGTTGCAGTATTCGGCACAGCGGCGCACTTCGTCGATGTCGGAGAAATCCAGGCCCGGATGCACACCTTGGGAATAGAGGTTCAGCGCCAGCGTCACGAGGTCGACGTTGCCGGTGCGTTCGCCGCTGCCGAACAGGCAGCCTTCGATACGGTCGGCGCCGGCCATGACGGCGAATTCGGCGGCGGCCACGGCCGTGCCGCGGTCGTTGTGCGGGTGCACGCTAATGATGATGCTGTCGCGGCGTTCCAGGTTGCGGTGCATCCATTCGATCTGGTCAGCGTACAGATTGGGCGTGGTGGCCTCGACGGTGGCCGGCAGGTTGAGGATCAACTTCTTCTCGGGCGTGGCATCCCAGGTGCGGGCCACGGCGTCAGCCACCATCAGCGCCACTTCGGGTTCGGTGGTGCTGAAGACTTCGGGCGAGTATTCGTAGCCCCATTGCGTCTGCGGGTATTTGGCCTGGGCTTGCATGACCCACTGGGTACCGCGCACGGCCAGGTCGCGCACTTCCTCGGGCGACATCTTGAAGACGATCTTGCGGAAGGCGGGGGCGCAGGCGTTGTAGAGGTGAATGATGGCTTGCTTGGCGCCAGCGGCGGCTTCGGCGGTGCGTTCGATCAGGTCCTGGCGCGATTGGGTCAGCACGATGATGCGGACATCATCGGGAATGCGTTTTTCGTCGATCAGCTTGCGCACGAAGTCGAAGTCGGTTTGCGACGCCGACGGGAAGCCCACTTCGATTTCCTTGAAACCAATCTTGATCAGCTGGTCGAAGAAGCGCAGTTTGCGTTCGACGCTCATGGGCTCGATCAGGGCCTGGTTGCCGTCACGCAGGTCGGTGCTCATCCAGATCGGGGCTTTCTCGATGCGGCGGCTGGGCCAGGTGCGCTCGGAGAAGTCACGAGTGAACGGGACGAATGGGCGGTACTTGGTAGAAGGATTGGCAAGCATGATGCACCTTTGGATCAAGGAGACAGCCGCAGGGGGTATTTGGATCACGGCCTGGCTCCCGCCCATGGTCAGGACCATGGGTGCCGGTTTTGCCGGCGAAATTGAACGGGGAACGGGTATAGGCGTGGCGACAGGCTGCCGAACTGCCACTGAGCGCTAGGCTCGGCAACCGATCGGTAGTAGTAGCGATTGAATGTGCAGCGAGGCAATAGAGGCGCCAATGGACAGGCGCAGGCCGGCGCGCAGAGCAGAAATGCTTGCGTTGGAGTCGAGAGAGGAGATCGACGTATAGGCCATAGTGTGCATAGTCCAACATGTTTGGCCGGGAAAGTCAAGAAAGACCCTGGTTAACCGTGATACCGTGGGCCGCCCTGATGTCCGGTGTCGGGCTGGCGCAACTGCAATGCGCTAAGGGCGTTGCAGTTGGCGGCACGAACGGCGTCTATTGCAGGCCATTTGTGCGATGGCCTGCACCCGTGCGGCAGGGTAAATGGTGTCCAAGTGTTTTTGTCCGGTCACATGATTGCCCTGTGGAGCAAGGAAAGTTGTATTCCCGGACTGGGATACTGCCGGATTGCCTGTTATTTCAGATATTAGAAAATAAAAGGCTGTGTATTAAAAAAAACTGTAATGAGATCCATGGTCCCGGACAGGAAACTGCAGGCATCTGCCCGGTGATTAGACAGCACCGATGCTGGAATGTCCGGCGCTATTGGGCGCGATAAGCTGCCAATTGTGATAGTCCTTGGCGATGCATGCCATTGGTGAATACCTGAGTCTTGGGATTGACATTGGTGCTATGACGAAAATACTGATTTTTCAGCTTCAAATAATTTCTGCTTTTTTGGGGTAAATCCGTATATTGTCGGACGAGTGGGTTAATTGTGAGGAATTGTGCGCAATTGTCCGGCAGTTGTCAGTGTATGTTCGTGATTTTGCGGAAATAGGTCAGGAAATCAGTCCGGGTCTTCGCCTTTCGTAGGGGTTGGAATTTCTTTTGCAATGCGGCATGATGCATGCCTAATGCATTAGAGTAAAAACCGGGCGAATATTTATTTTGATAGCATTGGCCCTGCGGATGGATAGGACGTCGTGCTGGTAAGGCTGCACGATTGCCGGTCGTGTTCGCATAGGAAATTTTTGCCTGGCCGGAGAGATGACCGTTGTCATTTTCTGCGTTGGTCGTAGGGGATCTGATATGGATATGCGCGCACACATTATTGAGGTCGCGGGCACTTTGTTTTATGCCGAAGGCATCAGGGCAGTGGGCGTAGATCGCATCATCGCCGAAGCGGGGATTGCCAAGGCGACGCTGTACCGGCATTTCGCCACCAAGGAAGCACTGGTGGTTGCGTATTTGAGGGACAGATACGAAAGGATTACGCAACATCTGCGCGAACAGGTGCTGGAAAACGACCAGCCGGATCCGGCAGAGAAGGCATTGTTACCTTATCGTATTCTGCAGGAGATGGGTGCACGCAGCGAATATCGCGGTTGTGCCTTTCTGCTGGCGGTGGCGGAAAACGAAGGATGTGCGCCGGTGTTGGCAGTGGCGCGCGAGTATCGGCGCTGGATCCTGCAAATGTTTACCGAATTGGCCGGTAATCTGACGGATGAGGCCGATGAATTGTCTGAGGAATTGACGCTTTGCTTTGAAGGTGCGATGGCGGCAATGGCCATTCATCGTGAACCGTTCGCAGCAGAGGTCGCCCGTCGCTGCGCATTCGCGCTCATTCGTGCACGCCAGCCGTTGTCCGTGGCGAGCGTAGCGTGAACGCGGCATTCTCCGGCTAATCTGCCGGGGAATGCCTGCGTTTCATTTCAATCAGTCTCCAGGCGCGGTTCCTGGCGTTGTTGCTTGAATAATGCCGCGGGCTGGCCTGTTGTGGCCGTTTGAGCATTCGCCGGTTTCATCGCAGCCGCCAATGCGGCGCGTTGTTCGCTGGCAATATGGAATTTCTCCACGCGCCCGCTGGCCAATTCGGTGGCAGTGCGTTTCAGGTCTCCCAGCGCCAGGGGCGTCTCCCTGTCCTGCCATACCCAATCCAGTACGGCGCGGCCATCATCGGAAAGGTCGCGGCATAGCGGCGCCAGTTCGCCCGGCGGCACGATTTTTTCCCAATGATGGTTGATTCTTTCCCGCGCCCACGCGCGCAGCAGGGACAGTACCCCCAGGCTCAACAGCACGGCCAGCGCCCACCAGACATAGGGGCCGCTGCGCAAGGCCATGTCCTGTGCGTTGGTACTGAACTTGGCCAGGAATTCATAGCGTTGGGCCAGGCCATATGACAGGCCTTGCCAGCATAGCCAGAGCCATGCCAGGGCGGCGAGCAGGATCAGGCCTCCATCGCGCAGCAGCGCAGGCTGCGCCTGGGCGCGCAGATAATTATTCAACACTTGCAGATCATATCGGCTGGGTGAAGTCATGTCGGGTCTTATGGTGCAAAATATGGTTCCCATGATACGACCCGCGCTGGAAATTCGCCAAAGTCAGCAGTTGGTGCTGACGCCACAGTTGCAACAGGCCTTGCGTCTCTTGCAACTGTCGTCGCTGGACCTGCAACAGGAAATCTCGCAGGCGCTGACGGAAAACCCGGTTCTGGAGCTGGAATCCCCCGAACCCGCCGCTGAGTCGGTGGCGGCCGAGGATCTGTTTTCCGGAGGCGGCGGCCCGCGCCAGGACGGCGACGACGATTTTTTCCCCGAGGCTGCCGCCACGCCGTCGCTGCGCGAGCACCTGCTGGGGCAGATTTCCTGTACCCGTGCCAGCCGTCGTGACCTCGCGCTGATGACCGTGCTGATCGACGAATTGGACGATAACGGCTATCTTGCGGCCAGTTTCGAGGAAATCCTGGCCTATTTGCCGGAATCGCTCGAGGTTGAACAGGGCGAACTGGAAGCGGCACTGGCCTTGCTGCAGAATATGGAGCCGGCCGGTATTGCCGCCCGCACGATGTCCGAATGCCTGCTGCTGCAATTGCGGCAGCCGGATGCCAAGGTCTGGCCCGAGGCCCGCGACGCTGCCATTGTGGCGCTGGCGCGGCGCCTGTGCGAGAGGCATCTGGACGCCCTGGCGGCGGGCCGGCTTGCTTTCCTGTGCGAGGAATTGAAGTGTTCGCCGGCCGAGGTGCGTACCGCGCACGCCCTGATCCGGCGGTTGGACCCTTACCCGGGCCGGGCCTGGACGGTGCCGGTGGCGGATTTTGCGGTTCCGGACGTGATCGCTTACCGTAGCGGCAATGGCTGGCGTGTTCGCCTGAATGGCGACCTAGTGCCGCGCCTGAGCGTGAATGATGCCTATGTGCAGGCTCTGGGGCAGGAGCCGCGCGGCAGTTACGAGGGCCTGCAGTCCCATGTGCAGCAGGCGCGCTGGCTGATCCGACAGGTAGCGCAGCGCTTCGATACGCTGCTGCGCGTCTCTACCGAGATCGTGATGCGGCAGCAGGCTTTCTTCGAATCCGGCATGGTGGCGTTGCGGCCGATGGTGCTGCGCGAGATCGCCGAGGCCTTGGGCATGCACGAGTCCACGATATCGCGGGCGACCTCCAGCAAGTACATGGCGACGCCGCACGGCACGCTGGAGCTCAAGCGGTTTTTCAGTACCGGCGTGCCGGCAGCCGATGGCGAGTCGGCTTCTGCGGCGTCGATTCAGGCGATGATGCGTGAAATGCTGGATCAGGAAGATCCGCGCAAGCCGCTGTCCGATAGCCAGCTGATGGCCAAGCTGGCCGAGCGCGGTGTCGAGCTGGCGCGCCGCACGGTTGCCAAGTACCGGGAAGGCATGAGAGTGCCTACGGCTTCGCAGCGCAAGGCCATGGCCTTGATGCGTATGGATGATTGTTGAAGCCCGCGGGCGATTTCAGGACTATGGACGATTCTTCTTTCAGCTTGCGCAAGATTGCGTTGGCAGCCTACGGACCTTCCGTGCTGTTCGGCGTCGGTATCGGCGCCATGACGCCAGTCATTGCCCTGAGCGTGCGCGGCCTGGGAGCGTCATATGCCGTGGCCGGGCTGGTGGCCGCGCTGGTGGGCCTGGGTTCGCTGGTCAGCAATATCCCGGCGGCGCTGCTGGTCAATCGCTATGGCGAACGGCGCGCGATGATAGGCGCATCGCTGCTGAGCGCGGTGGCCATGCTGATCGCGATGGCAGCCCATATGGTGTGGATGATGGCGGTGGCGACCCTGTTGGTCGGCGCGGCCGCATCAGTGTTCCAGCTGGCGCGGCAAAGTTACCTGGTGCAGGCCGTGCCGCTGGCCATGCGGGCGCGGGCGCTGTCCGTCCTGGGCGGCACGGCGCGCATAGGCGCGTTCGTCGGGCCGTTCGCGGGAGCCGGTTTGATTGCGTTGATGGATTTGCCGGGTGCCTATCTGTTGGCGATGATCGCGATGCTTGGGGCCGGGGTGCTGGCCTACAAGGTACCTGATCTGGAGGTACCGGCCGCCCTGGCGACGGTGGGCGGGGGCAAGGCGTCGCTGCTGTCGATTGCGCGCTCCCATGCCGGTGTATTCCTGAGCCTGGGCATAGGCGTCCTGTTGATCAGCGTGCTGCGCGCCACCCGGCAGGTGGTGCTGCCGCTCTGGGCGGAACAGCTGGGGCTGGATTCGGTTGCGATTTCGGTGATCTATGGCCTGGTGGCGGCGTTGGACATGGCCGTGTTCTACCATGCCGGCAAAATTATGGACCGCCATGGGCGGGTCTGGGTGGCGGTGCCGTCGGTGTTGCTGATGGGCGCCAGCCTGATGCTGATGCCGTTTGCCTCGGGCGTTATATCGTTCATGGCGACGGCCTTGATGCTGGGCTTCGGCAACGGCATCAGTTCCGGCATCGTGATGACGCTGGCGGCCGATGCCGCTCCGGCACAGGGCCGGCACCACTTCCTCGGCCTATGGCGGCTGGTGTCGGACGTGGGGTCCAGTGCTGGTCCCCTGCTGTTGTCGGCCCTCACGGGAGCCATTTCGCTGGCGGTGGGAACCTTTGTTGTTGGAACGTTCGGGCTGGCGGCAGCGGCGGTATTCTGGCGTTGCCTGCCGCATGGCCCGGGACCCTACCGGCGCAAGGCCTGAGGAGCGGAGCCTGGCCGGGAAAACCCCGGGGCCGGGGAGGCAGGAAGACGCTTGCATATGACATGGACTTTCAAGATAATTAGTCTCATGTACATTTGTATTTGTAACGCTGTCACTGAGCGCCAGGTTCGCGCATGCGTCGATTCCGGCGCCGCGACGCTCGATGATCTCCAGTATGAGCTCGGCGTGGCCAGTTGCTGTGGCCGCTGTGCCGAGAGCGCCTGTTCCTACTTGCCTGGCGGCGCTTGCCACACCGTGGCGACTGTCGCCTTGCCGGCCGGCGCGGCGTCGGAGATCCTCCCGGCCAGCGCCGCTCAGCAAGCCGCCTGATTCGCTCAGTATCCGGGTTGGCGTGCCGCCAGGCACGCCATGGCCTGTGGTGTTTCTGTATGATTTAAACAACAGCAGACACCGGCCATTCTCATTTGGTCCAACACCTCTGTTGCGGCAATTTACTCCTGATCTTCGGTTTTTTTCATGAAAATCAAACGGTTTTCATGAATTTTGCGTCTGCCAGCCCGCATCAGGCCTGATCCGGCCATGCGGCATTTTGCAGTTGCAGACGCATTCTCATTCGCCAGAGCTTTCCTGTCATGGGTTGCACGGCGGTTTACCACATGCATAGTCGGCATGGGCTTTTGCCCGCGTGGATGCTAGCCTGACTGGGTTTCAGCGGCGGCCAGGGCCTTGCCTGGGTGTGTTGTTTCCCCATGCCGCTGCCTTATCAAACCCATACAGCCGGAGCCGACGATGAAGGGTGACAGACAGGTTATCAAGTTTTTGAATGCGCAACTGACCAATGAGCTGACGGCCATTAACCAGTATTTCCTGCATGCGCGCATGCTGCGCCACTGGGGGCTGAACCGCCTGGGCAAGTATGAGTACGATGAATCCATCAGCGAAATGAAGCACGCCGACAAACTGATGGAACGGATCTTCATGCTGGACGGCCTGCCCAACCTGCAGGACCTCCACAAGCTGCGCATCGGCGAAGATGTGCCGGAGATCCTGTCCTGTGACCTGAATCTGGAACGCGATGCCCACGCGACCCTGGTTGAAGCGATTGCCTACTGTGAATCGGTGCAGGATTATGTGACGCGTGATCTGTTCCGCAGGATCCTGGACGACACCGAAGAGCATATCGACTGGCTGGAAACCCAGATCGGGCTGGTCGAGCAGGTGGGCCTGCAGAATTATCTGCAACACCAGATGCACGAAGACGACTGAGTGTCGGGCGGGCCGGCGATGGCCTGCCGCGCACGTGAAAACGCCGCTGCTGTTCCAGAGAACAGCAGCGGCGTTTTGTTTGTCGAGACAAAGGCCGATGCCTGCTGGGGCGGTCAGCGTCGCTCCGGGCATTCGCGGATCGTGCCCCAGGCGTTGTTGGGTTCGCAGTACTTGCGGCGGGCTGCCCAGGCGCAGCTGGGGCGCTCGAAGAAGCCCATCGTGTCGGCGCAGACCTGCAGTTCACGGCGCAGTGCCGCCTGCCAGTTGCCGGCGCCGGACGTGGGATGCGCCGGGTTGGGCGAGGCCACGGGCGGATAGCCGGGGTCGCCTGCAAGCGCGGCCTGGATGTCGCGGATATCCGCAGGCGGCGGCGTGTCAGTCTCCTGGCGCGTGTCCGAGGGCAGCGGAGATGCGCCGTGGGTCAGCAGACGCAGGCTTTCCGGTGTTGCTTTCTCGCGAGAGATCATGACATTGGGATCGTTGACGGTATCGAACAGCGACACCATGGGCACATCCCATTCTGCTGCCAACGTATCGGGAACCCCTAGCGTGCCGTCCAGCCGGGGCTGTGGCGGTTGTGCGACATAGGGGCGTCCGTCTGCGTCCAGGACATTTTCGGCATCGGCGCCTGTGGCATGTGGCGGCGGCGCCGTCGTGGGGGCGCGCGACACCAGCCAGTCACCCAGCTGCATGCCGGAAAAGCCAGCGGCGGCAAGCGCTAGGACGATAATGATCAGGATGGATCGCCAGGACATGAACGTTGCTCGTTTTTGTTGATTTCCATACGTGCGCCGTCAGGGCGTTTTACTGAAGACGTGGCCGCCATGTTCACGCATGGCGTGGAACTGGACGTCGGGATAAAGATCCTGGACGACCCGCAGGGCCGCGCCGGAAGTGGCCAGGAATGCCGGGGCATCGACCACATCATAGGCGATATGGGCAGCGTTGGCATCCATGAATTTCTGCAGCGCACGCGGGTTTTCAGAGGTAATCCAGCGTGCCATGGTGTAGCGCGAGGGCATCATGCGCGCCTCTGCGCCGTACTCTGTCTTGAGGCGGTGCATGACCACTTCGAACTGCAACTGGCCGACGGCACCCAACAGCATGGCGCCGCCCGCTGCAATCGGGCGAAACACCTGAATGGCGCCTTCTTCGCCCAGCTGTACCAGTCCGGTGCGCAACTGCTTCACGCGCAGCGGGTCCTTGACTTCTACTTGCTGGAACAGTTCCGGCGCGAAGAAGGGCAGGCCGGTGAAGTGCAGGGTTTCGCCTTCGGTCAGGACGTCGCCCAGTTGCAGCACGCCGTGGTTGGGGATGCCGATCACGTCGCCGGCGTAGGCCTCTTCGACCAGGTCGCGGCGTTGCGACAGGAAGGACACCACGTTATTGGGCCGGATTTCCTTGTTGGTACGGCTCACCTTCAGGCGCATGCCGCGCGTGAATTTGCCCGAACTGACGCGGATGAAGGCGATGCGGTCGCGGTGGGCCGGATCCATATTGGCCTGGACTTTGAAGACCATGCCGCTGAACTTGGGTTCGTCCGGGCGCACTTCACGTTCGACGGCGTGGCGTGGTCCCGGCGACGGCGCCAGGTCCACCAGTGTGTCCAGCACTTCCTGCACGCCGAAGTTGTTGATCGCAGAGCCAAACAGCACCGGGGTCTGGCGGCCCGAGAGGAAGGCTTCGCGGTCGAAGGCGGGCGCGGCTTCGCGGATGAGTTCAATCTCGCCGTGCGCCTTGTCGTAGTTGTCGCCGAAACGGCTGGCGATGGCGGGGTTGTCCAGGCCTTCGATGATTTCGTCATCGCTGGGCAGGCGTTCCTGGCCCGGCTGGAACACGCGCATGCGGTCATTGCGGATGTCGAAGACGCCCTTGAATTGCTTGCCCATGCCGACAGGCCAGGAAAAGGGCACGGCATCCATACCCAGGTGCTCTTCGATTTCGGAGAGCAGGTCCAGTGGTTCCTGGACTTCGCGGTCCAGCTTGTTGATGAAGGTGATGATGGGCGTATTGCGCGCGCGACAGACCTGCAGCAGACGGATGGTCTGCGGTTCGATACCGTTGGCGGCGTCGATCACCATCAGGGCGGCGTCGACGGCGGTCAGTACCCGGTAGGTATCTTCGGAGAAGTCCTGGTGACCCGGGGTGTCGAGCAGGTTGATGACATAGTCGCGGTATTCGGTCTGCATGACCGAGGAGGCGACGGAAATGCCGCGCTGCTTTTCGATTTCCATCCAGTCCGAGGACGCATGGCGCGATGCCTTGCGCGCCTTCACGCTGCCGGCGATCTGGATCGCACCCGTAAACAGCAGCAGCTTTTCCGTAATGGTGGTCTTGCCGGCGTCAGGGTGGGAAATGATGGCGAAAGTGCGGCGCCGGGAAACTTCGGAGGAAATCGACATGGCGGATGACTGGTTCTGCGCTGGTGGCCTCACAGCCCGAAAGGGCGGGGATGCCAGCGCGGTGGTAACAGGTTAATGGCGGCGGAAGCCGGCGAGCACGACGCCGGCGAGGATGAAAAGCCCGCCGAAGGTGCGATTCAGCCAGCGGATGTGCCCCGGGCTGCGCAGCAGGCTCAGGACACGGGTGGCCAGCAGGCTGTAGCAGGACATGGCGACGAGATCGGTCAGTGCCATCGTGCCGGCGATGGCGGCGTACTGCGAAAGCAGGGGCCGTCCGGCATCGAGGAACTGCGGCACGACCGCGAGCAGGAATACCGTGCCTTTAGGATTGCTGGCGTTGATGAAGAAGCCCCGCATCACCAGTTCGCGCACCGAGGCGCTGGAGCGCTGCTGGCCGCCTGACGCCTCCACCGGCGCGGCATCCGTGCGGATTTGCTTCCAGCCCAGGTAGATCAGGTAGGCCACCCCCAGCCACTTGACGATGGCGAAGCCCAGTTCAGAGGTGGCCAGCAGCGCGCCCAGCCCTATGCCGACGATACAGATCTGCAGCATGATGCCGAGGATCAGGCCCAGGGTGCTCCACCAGGCGCGAGCAAAGCCATAGCGCAGTCCGGAGGACATGGCACAGATGGCGCCGGCGCCGGGCGAAAAGGAAATCGCCCAGGACGCGGCAAAAAAGGCAAGCCAGGTGGAAAAGGACATGGCGATCCAGGCGCGCGGGAAGGAAGCGGAATTGTAACGTTAGAACGTGCTCACGGTCTTGGGCTGGTCTGGATCAGGCCTTGCCGCCACGGTCGCCGCCCGGGCGTCTTGCGCCTGCGCTGGCACGGTTGCCGCCAGGACGCGGGCTGCCGGCGCCAGGGCTGCGCGGACGGCCTTCTCCCGAACGCTGGCCGGGTTGGCCGCGGCGCGGGGCAGGGCCGCCACGGCCGCGTCCCAGACTGTTGCGCAGGTCGCGCTCTTCACGCGGGTCTGCCGGTTCGGTAACGGCCGGCGGGGTCCAGTCGGGAATGGGCAACTGTTCGATCGGGCGGCGGATCAGCTTTTCAATGGCCTTTAGCAGCTTGATTTCCTCGCTGTCGACCAGGGAAATGGCAGAGCCGGCAGCGCCAGCTCGGCCGGTGCGGCCGATGCGGTGGACGTAGTCTTCGGGGACGTTGGGCAGCTCGAAGTTGATGACTTGCGGCAGCTGGTCGATATCCAGGCCGCGCGCGGCAATATCGGTGGCCACCAGCACGGCGACGTCACCACTCTTGAAACCGTCCAGGGCGCGGGTGCGCGCCGACTGGCTCTTATTGCCGTGGATGGCGGCAGCCGACAGGCCGTCCTTGACCAGCTTTTCGGCCAGGCGGTTGGCGCCGTGCTTGGTGCGGGTGAAGACCAGCACCTGATGCCAGCCGTTGTTGCGGATCAGGTGGCTGACGGCATCGCGCTTGTGCGCCTGGGCGACCAGGTGCACGCTTTGGTCCACGCGCTCGGCGGTGGTATTGCGCGCGGCGACGGAAATTTCCGCCGGGTTGGCCAGGACGCCGCGCGCCAGGGTGCGGATTTCGTCGGAGAAGGTCGCGGAAAACAGCAGGTTCTGGCGCTTGGCGGGCAAGAGGGCCAGCACTTTGCGGATGTCGCGGATGAAGCCCATGTCCAGCATGCGGTCGGCTTCGTCGAGCACGAGGATTTCCACGCCGGACAGGTCGACGGTGCGTTGCGAGGCGTGGTCCAGCAGGCGGCCGGGTGTAGCCACCAGGATATCCAGGGGCTTCTTCAGCGCAGTGATCTGCGGGTTGATATTGACGCCGCCGAACATCACCATGGATTTCAGTTGCGTGTATTTGCCATAGGTCTTGACTGATTCCTCGACCTGGGCAGTGAGTTCGCGGGTCGGGGTGAGGATCAGGACGCGGGGGCGGCCGGGACGGCGTCCGCCGGACAGCGGGCGGTCCAGTAGCAGGTGCAGGATGGGCAGGGTAAAGCCGGCGGTCTTGCCTGTACCAGTCTGGGCGGCAGCCATCAGGTCACCACCCTGCAGTACCTGCGGGATGGCTTGCGCCTGGATGGGGGTAGGCTGACTGTAACCAACATCGGCGATGGCGCGCAGCAAGGGCTCCGCGAGGCCGAGGTCGGTAAAGGAAATGGGCTGAGACAAAAGAGACTCCGGCGCCAGCCAGTTGTTCCTGAGATCAACTCCAATCGGGGCGGGCGCAATGAACGGGAGGGAGAAACATCCATGCAGATATGGCGGCCAGTCAGGCCGGGGGCACGGATGGACACGGCATGCGGATTGGAACTGCGTGCGCGCGAAAGGAATGATTGTAGCGGACGCAGCGGCTATGGTCAGACTTTAAGATGCCGGTCACTGCGACAGTGCTGTCGTGTGACAGACGCTGGCTGGCACCAGGGCGCCGCTAGATGACGCACTGGTGCCGGGCTGGCGAGGCCAGCCCGGGAGGGAAATCAGTTTGCGGTCTTGCCTTGAGCCTGAACCAGCGCGTCGCGCAGGGCGATTTGCGGGTTTTCGTTGCAGACCTGTAGCAGCTGGGGCTGCAGCTTGGCGATGCCGGCGGTATCCAGCACGGCTTCTTCGACCTTGCCGTCGTGGTTGACGGCAGCGGCAAAGCCGACCGCGACCGGGCGATAGCTTTCGTCCAGCGAGACGTAGTCGCTACAGAGCCAGAGCGCGACGGGCTTTTCTGCGTTGGCCTGGCTGGCGAACGGCAGGACGGCGGCGCTAGCGAGAGCGATCATGCATGCGGTTTTCTTCATTTCAGACTCCGAAGTGGCTAGATTGAGATGTTCGTTTTGCTCCATCACTGCAACGCCGGCAAGCATGGAGCGCGGCTACCGGCGATAACGGTGGTGCTGGTCGCGGCGGATGTGTCGCGGCGACCGTATCTGCGTCCAGCTTATGAGTATTGTCTGAAAATTCGGGGATAAATATGCTCAAAAATTGTTTGTAAATGAAACCTTATTGGTGAAATGGTTATATCGGCTGCTGCGCCACGATCCGGTAATGCGGTGTTGCTCCGGTGTGGTCCTCTGCCTGCGCGCCTGAGGTCCTCGGGGTTCGTACGGTACCGGCATGCAGGCTGGTGTATAACGCCAGCGCAGTGAAGCGGGCGGCTGGCAGGGCGATGTTGACGGCTGAGCCATCCGTTTGGGCGACGGCTCGCCGGCGGTAGCGTCCCAGCGTGATGTGCGGCTGGAAGGGCCGGGCTTCGACGGGCAGGCCGAGATTGCGCAACAGTGCATGCGTATCTGCCAGCAAGGCCTGCAGCACGGGCGGATATTCATAGCGTGCCACTGCTACCCTGGGGGCCGCAGGCTGAGGCCAGCTGGCACGGCCCAGCCCGAGCAGGGGCGGCAGGCTGCGTGCCAGTCGTGGCAAGGCCTGTATCAGCGCCTGCCCCTGGGCCGGCGTGATTGCGCCCAGGAAAGCCAGGGTCAGGTGCAGGTCGGCGGGGGCGACGGGCTGGACGGCGTCAGGCAGGCGGAGCTGCACCAGCGCGGCGCGGGTGGGGGCATCGGGTGCCAGCGCGAGGAAACAACGGCGCCAGGCCAAGGCTGCATCAACTTCCGGCAGAGGGGCTGGCGCACTGGTGGCAGGGGGCAAAGGCATGGTGTCGGTTCCGGGCTTGGAAAAACTATTGGACAATCTAAAAAAAACAGTGCTAGAATGCAATTCTTGCTCGAGCAAGCGTTGGCCTGGTAGCTCAGTTGGTAGAGCAGCGGATTGAAAATCCGCGTGTCGGTGGTTCGATTCCGCCCCAGGCCACCAAAGAATTCAGGTTCTACTGCATCAAAATACTGAAAATCCCCGTATCATCGGGGATTTTTTATGTCTGCTTCCTATTTCTCTTCCAATGCCCCGACGGGCAAGCGGCTGCGCCGCCTCAATGCCCGCCAGCGTAAAAAGCTGCACGTGGGCGAATTCCAGCAATTCATTTTCGAAGTCCGTGCTTCATTCTCCGCGAATGACGGCAGCGATGCGCTGCTGGATGCATTGATCGAAATGATCGAATCGCGCGATCTGTTCTTCGGCGGCAGTGTCGGACGCGGTGTACTGGATGGCGTGGTTTCCGCGCGTGCCGGTTCTCCCTCCGAGGACGACAGGCAAGCCGTGTTGCAGTGGCTGCAACAGCGCGGTGATGTCACGCAGGTAACGGTGGGTGAACTGGCCGATGCCTGGTACGGCTGGCATTGATGCCTTGAACCACGGGTAGGCCAGGCTGTGGCTGCCCGGAACGCGGGACCGCAAGGATTCCGCGTTTTTTTAACGGTTAAAAGTAGGTATACTGGTCTAACTACTTTTGCATGCAGGTGATTCCATGGCCGCTACCCGCCGGGATGGCAAGGCGCGCATCAGCGCCCACGACAGGCTGCTGGGCGCAGCCGCAGTATTGTTCTACCGCGACGGCATCGCGGGTACGGGCATAGATGCCATCGTGAAGCAGGCCGGCGTCGCGAAGAAGAGCCTGTACAACAACTTCAGTTCCAAGGCCGAACTGGTGGCAGCGTATCTGCAGGCCCGGCACGAGGAATGGCTGGCGTTGTATGCAGCGCGCTTGCAGCAGGCCAGGGGGCCGGCAGCGCGGACACTGGCCGTGTTCGATGCCTATGTCGACCATGCCGAGTTTGCCTATGAGCGCGGCTTCCGGGGTTGCGGCCAGTGGAATGCCGCTGCGGAGTTGCCGGTGGAAGATGCAAGCCGGCAAGCGATCCGGGTCTACAAGGAAGAAGTGGAAGCCCTGCTTGCCCGGCATCTCACCGAGCATCTGTCAGGCGACGCCGAACGTGCGGCGCCGCTGGCCAGGCACTTGGCCTTCTTGCTGGAAGGGGCTGTGGCACGGGCGGGCCTTGAAGGCAGCAGCCAGTGCCTGCACCAGGCCCGGCAGATGGCGGCCAGCTTGCTGGAGCAATGGTGAGCACGCGCCCGCACGCGCCCACGGCCTCCGTTTCGCCTGCGGATCGTCCGGTCCCGCTGGCGGGCCGCGCTGCGCCGGGCAGGGAATACCTGCTGGGGGTGTCGGCCATCCTGTTTGCCTGCATCCTGTGGGCGACGACGGGCGTATCCGCCACTTTCGCGCCGGAAGTCGGCGCTGCGGCGATAGGGGCTGCGGCCATGGGCATAGGTGGCCTGTTGCAGGCGCTGATTGCCGTGCGATCCATCCTGCGTAACCTCGGCGCCTTGCGCCTGCAGTGGCCCTGGTTGCTGATGGGCGCCATTGCCGTGGCGGTTTATCCGCTGGCTTTCTACGCGTCCATGCGCCTGGCCGGCGTGACGATAGGCACGGTGGTTTCCCTGGGCTCGGCGCCCTTGCTCTCGGCGGTGATTGAAATGGTGCTGGATGGCACGCGCGTCAGCATGCGTTGGGCCTGCGGTGCCGTGCTGGGGCTTTTGGGCATGGTGCTGCTGAGCCTGGCCGAAGGCAGTGGCGTCAGTGCCGTACTGGCGCCTGACGTCACCACTGGCGTATGGCTGGGACTGCTGGCGGGTCTGAGCTATGCCCTGTATTCCTGGGCCGCCCGGCGCCTGATGCAGTGTGGCATTCCGGCACGGGCGGCGATGGGCGCGGTATTCGGCGGGGGCGGGCTGCTGCTGATGCCGGTGCTGTTCGCGACCGGCGCCCCATTCCTGGCGTCCTGGAACAACGCGGCCGTAGGCATCTACATGGCCCTGGTGCCCATGTTCCTGGGCTATGTGTGTTTTGGCTACGGCCTGGCGCGCGTGCAGGCCAGCACGGCTACCACGGTGACCTTGCTGGAGCCTGTGTTTGCCGCAGGCCTGGCCGCCGTGGTGATCGGGGAGCGCCTGCCCGCGCTGGGCTGGCTGGGGGTCGCGTTGATTCTTGCGTGCCTGGTCTGCATTACCTGGCCAGGGCGGGCCAGGGCACGGGCGCCGGCGGCCATGTCGGTACCGGCTGGCTGAGCGCAACAGTTTTTGCTGCGGCAGGGTATGCCGGCAGTTGAGTGTTCAAAGGCTGTGTCGTTTTATCAATCTGGAGCAGAAATCAATCATGGCAACCATTTCGTGGGATGACTTCACCAAGGTCGAATTGCGCGTCGGGCGAATTGTCCAGGCCGAAGTGTTCGCGCAGGCGCGCAAGCCGGCCTTCAAGCTGCAGGTGGATTTTGGTCCGGAGATCGGCCTGCGCAAGTCCAGCGCGCAGATCACCGATCTGTATACGCCGGAATCCCTGGTGGGCAAGCTGGTGGTTGCCGTCGTCAATTTCCCGCCTAAGCAGATCGGTCCGCTGATGTCCGAATGCCTGGTGACGGGCTTCCATGATGAAAATGGTGCGGTGGCCCTGTGCGTGCCCGACCGGCCCGTGCCGTTGGGCGCGCGTCTCTGCTGAGGCCGGAGGGCAAGATGGACGGCAGCGTCGGCTGCCGTCCCGGCAAGCCGGTATGACGTCCAGGGGGGGGCTGGCTGTCAGCCCTCCTGCAGGATATCGCGATAGGCCTGCGGGTCGGTGTCGTTCTCTGTATTGATGAGTAGTACCCGGCTGTGCTGGTCCAGGGCCAGTGCCTGTTGCAGGATAGGCGTAGCCAGCACGGTTTGCAGCCCGGCCAGCCCGGCAGCGCCCGATGCGCCGGATACGATGGCAGGGTCGCCTTGCGACGGGCGGGCAAAGCGGCGCACCGCATGTTTGATGGCGGCATCGTCCAGTGCCAGCATCATGTCGCTGCCCTGGCAGATGATTTCCAGAACGGCCCTCGATGGCTCGCCGCAGGCCAGTCCGGCCGAGATGGTATCAAAAGGTCCGGGCGTGTTGCGGTATTCGCCGCCGGCACGGGCGCTGGCCATCAGGCAGGCCGCGCTGCGCGGTTCGACCAGAATGTAGCGCATGCCGGCGTCAGGCCAGCAGCGCTCCAGGCTCGCCATCAGTGCGGCCGCCATGCCGCCCACGCCGCCTTGCAGGAACACGTGGGTGGGTGCCTGGGGCAGTTGCGCCTGCAGTTCCTGGGCCAGCACGCTGTAGCCGGCCATCACCCATTTCGGAATGTCTTCATAGCCTTCCCAGGTCGTGTCGGAAATGATTTGCCAACCATTCTGCGCCGCAACCTGGGCGCAGGCACGGACGGCATCGTCATAGTCGCCGGGTACGCGGATGATGCGCGCGCTGTATTGGGCGATGGCCGCTTCACGCGCGGGACTGACACCTGCGTGCAGGAAGATCACGCAGTCGACGCCCGCGCGTTGCGCGCCCCAGGCCACTGAACGCCCATGGTTGCCTTCGGTGGCGCAGGTCACCGTCATCCGTCCGGGTTGCTGCGCCGTGGCCAGTGCCACGGCGTAGGCGCCGCCCAGCGCCTTGAAGCTGCCCAGGCCGAAGCGCGGCCCTTCATCCTTGCAGTGGATGGCGGCGAGGCCGGCTGCCGCCGCCATGGCAGGCAGGCCCAGGAGCGGCGTGGCCCGGTACTGTTCCCACCGGGTGATGCGGGCTTGCGCTTGCGCGCAGAGACTGGCGGGCAGCGTGCGTTCGATGGCAGAGCGGAAAGCCGTGTTGTCGCGTGTCTGGCGCCAGATGGCGTCGATGTACAGGGTGTGCGGGAAGTCGGGACGGTTCATTGGATCAGCTCCGGCAGGGACACGACGCGAATGTCTGCGGCTTCCAGCGCCTGGCGGACGGCACGTGCCACCGGTACGGCAGTCGGTTCGTCGCCGTGGATGCAGAAGGTGTGGACTTCGCAGGGAATGCGCTTGCCCGAGGTCGAAAAAATGGCGCGCTCCTCCAGGATGCGCATAACATGCGCAACGGCTTCTTCCGGGTCTTTGATGACGGAATTATCCAGCTCGCGCGACAGCATCTTGCCGTTGTCGTCATAGCGCCGGTCCACATAGGATTCGTGCGCGACCCGCAGGCCCAGGCGTGCAGCCGCCCGCGTCATCTGCGAGCCGGCATTGGCGACGTAGATCAGGTCCGGGTCGGCCGCCTTGATGCCCCGGCCGATGGCCATGGCATAGTCCTCGATGTCGTGCGCCATGTTGTTCAGCGCGCCATGCGGCTTCACGTGTGTGACCCTGACGTTTTGGGCCCGGGCCAGGGCTTGCAGCGCGCCGATCTGGTAGGTGATCAGATACTCGAGGTCTTGCGGGTTCATGCGTATCTGGCGGCGGCCAAAACCCCAGAGGTCATTGAAGCCTGGATGGGCGCCGACGGAGACACCGTTCTCTTGCGCCAGGCGGACCGTGCGCATCATGATGGACGGGTCGCCCGCGTGCATGCCGCAGGCGACATTGGCAGAGCCGATCAGGCGCATCAGTTCGGGGTCTGCGCCGATGGTGTATTTACCGTAGCTTTCGCCGATATCGGCGTTGAGGTTGATTTTCATGTGAGGCTCTCTTGTTGAAGGAGGGTTTCAGGAAGGTTTGCGCAGGAAGGACACCAGTGCGATCAGCGATACCACGACGATGCCCAGGGCCACTGGGTGCTGCAGCAGCGCCTGTGGGTCGCCATTGGTGATGATCAGGCTCTGGCGCAGCGACAGTTCAAACAGCGGTCCCACGACAAAGCCGATCAGGAAGGTGATGCGGGAGAAATCGAAGCGGTGCATCAGGTAGCCCAGGACGCCGCAGCCGAACATCAGCTGCACCGAGAACATGGAGCGTGTTTCCAGGTAGGAACCCAGCATGCACAGCATGATGACGATGGGAATGATGATGCGGACCGGCACACGTGTGAGCTGGGCGAAGCCGACCAGCCCCAGGCGGCCGACCAGCAGCATGAGCAGGCTGGCGACCAGCATCGAACCGTAAATGCCGTAGATGAGCTGGCCATGCTCTTCGAACATGCGCGGCCCGGGCACGACGCCGTGGATCATGAAAGCGGCGATCAACACTGCTGCCGACACGCTGCCGGGAATGCCCAGCGCAAAGAGCGGCACCAGGCTGGCGGGCGTCACCACGTTGTCGGCGGTTTCGGCAGCCGCCACGCCCTTGATTTCCCCTTTGCCGTAACAGTCGTCGGGCTTGGCCGTGCGCTTGGCCAGGCCATAGGCCAGGAAGGAAGCGACGGTCGGCCCCAGGCCGGGAATAATGCCCACGACAATGCCGACGCCACTGGATTGCATGATCGTGGGCAGGACGCGGCGGAACTCGGGCCAGCTGAGCCCGCGGTCGCGCTTGCTGGGCTGTTCGGTGAATTCGCTGCGCTCTTCGCCGTAGAGCAGCAGGCGTTCGGCCTGGATGAACATTTCCGTCATGGCCAGCATGCCTACCGTGACGGCCAGCAGGGGAACGCCGTCCATCAGTTCTACGTGATCGAAGGTCATGCGTGGCATGGCCGTTTCCGCATCCATGCCGACGCAGGCCAGCAGGATGCCGAAAAGTCCGGCGATCAGTCCGCGGATGGCCGAGGTGCCGGCCAGTGCGGCGATGAAAGTCAGCGCCAGGAACATGATGGCGGTCATTTCGACCGGGCCGACACGCAGCGCAAAGCGTGCCAGCGGCAGGGCGATGGCGATCAGCAGCAGGGTGCCGACCAGGTCGCCGATGACCGAGCCGTACAGGGCGACCTTCAGGGCTTTTTCACCCTTGCCGGCCTTGGTCAGTGGATATCCGTCCAGGCAGGTGGGGGCGGAGCTGGGTTCGCCCGGCGTATTGAGCAGTATTGCCGTGGTTGCGCCGCCCGCGCCGCTGGCCTTGGCGATGCCAATGAGGAAGGCGACGGCCGCCAGCGGCGACATGTAATAGCTCAGCGGAACAGCTACCGCCAGGGCGGCGGGGCGGTTCAGCCCGGGCAGCACGCCGACGGCGTAGCCCAGCAGGATGCCGAGAAAAACAAACAGGATGACGGAGGGGGAAAGGGCGTCGGTCAGGCCGTTGAGTGCCATATCCATGATGGTCTCCTTGCCTCAGGCCACGACGAAGTGGAACAGGGCGGCGATGAGCAGGGCAGGCAGCAGGCAATGCAGCCAGCGGCGCTCGCCCAGCAGGCGCATCAGCGTCGGGATCAGGAACAGTGCGCCTGCGGCCAGGCCGGCATAGCTGACGATCACGACGCCGGCAACACAGAGCGCCATGACGCCGGTGACAGGTCCCCAGGGCATGCGTGCCAGCAGCAGGGGCGTGGCGCCAGGACGCAGGGAAAGCAGGAAGCCGGCGGCGCAGAGCACCGCCATGCCGAGCGCGGCTGCCGTGGGCAGGAGCGCGGGCGAAAGCCCCAGCGCCTCGGCGGCAGGGATCTGCGCCGGGATGAAACCGAAAGCCAGCCAGAGGGACACGGCTGCCACGGCAGCCAGGTCCCAGGCTGGCGCCGTGTGCGGTGCGTCCGGCGCTGTGCCGGCCGGCGCGTCGAGCGGGGATTCTTGTGGCGTGCGGGTCATGCTCAGTCTCCGCTGGTGGCTTCGATCAGCTGGCGGTAACCGGCGATATGAGTATCGACGGTCTGTTCCAGCGCTGTGCCGCTGAGCATGACTGGATCGACGCTGCGGCGCTTGAGCAGGGCCAGGACATTGGGGTCGGCGCCGGCGGCGTCGAAGGCAGCCGTGAGCTTGCCCTGGATGTCGGCCGGCAGCCCCTTGGGCGCCACGAACATGACCAGATTGACGCTGGAAACGTCATAGCCCTGTTCCTTGAGCGTAGGGACGTCCGGCAGGCCGCTGATGCGTTCATCCGCCAGGGCGGCCAGGACGACGACATCGCCGTTTTCCGCCTGCGGGTAATAGGCGCCGGAGCTATAGCCCAGATCCAGGTGGCCGCCCATGACTTGCGTGACGACTTCCGCGCCGCTGCGGGTCGGTACCGGCTTCAGGTTGACGCCGTCCTGTTTGGCGATATAGCGCGTCAGCATCTTGTCGAGTGCGGTATTGGACGCGACCGTCAATTGGCCTGCCGAGCGTGCGGCGTCAGTGGCATCCTTGATGGTTGTCCAGCCTTTGCCGGGCAGGGCGATGTACGCCTCGGGGAACTGGCCGATTGCGGCCACATAAGAGAAATCGTCGGCGCTATAGCCCAGTTTGGCAATCAGCGGATCCAGGGTGATGGTGGTGGAGGTAGTGGCGACCAGGTTGTAACCGTCGGGCTTCTGGCGCGACAGTGCCGTGGCGGCAACCGCGCCGCCGGCGCCAGGCTTGTTTTCGATGACCAGCGGCTGGCCAAGTTCGCGGCTGACGACTTCTGCCACCGCACGTGCCACGATGTCGGTCGTGCCGCCGGCGCCGAAGCCGACGGTGACAATGATGGGTTTTTCGGGCCAGTCGGCGCGCGCGGCGCCATGGGCAAGCAGGACAAGGGTGGCAAAAGATGCAAGCACGGCTTTTTTCATGTCTCTCTCCGGGTGGAAAACTGCTGTTATGTGTGCGGCATGCCTGGTCACTATAGGTAGGCGCCAACCCGGAGTCCAATGCAAATTCAACGTGTTAATTTATGCATTTCGTGCATAAGCAAGGGGCTGGCGCCATGTTGAATTTGCGTACCGTGCAGTTGTTCATCGCCGTGGCGGAACGCCTGAGCGTGTCGCGTGCGGCGACGGCCATGCATATCAGCCAGTCGGCCTTGTCACGCCAGATCCAGGGGTTGGAAGAAGACCTGGGTGTGCGGCTGTTCGAGCGCATCGGCAAGCGCCTGGCGCTGACGGCCGAAGGAGAGGACCTGCTACCGAAGATGAGCCAGCTGTTGCAGCAAGCCAATGGGCTGTCCGACCGCATTCACCGCCTGCACAATGGCGAGGCAGGTTATCTCAGCCTGGGGGCGACGCCGCAGACCATCGAGGCGCTGCTGGCGCCCGTGCTGCGCGCGCTGCGCCGTAATCACAGCGGCATAGAAATCCACCTGGTTGAAGGGCCCAATGAACGTCTGCTGGATTATGTGGAAAGTGGCACGGTGCATGCCGCCATCGCCTGGGCGCCGCACGAGCAGAAATTCGAGCGCCTGGACCTGTTCAAGGCCAGGTTGTACGCCGTCCTGCCGCCTGGGCACGCAGCAGAAGGAGCGCAAGAACTGGATCTGACGCAGCTGGGCGATGGCCCCATCCTGTCTTTGCGGCGTGGCTTCATGACGCGCAGTATGTTCGACCAGGCCTGCGAGGATGCCGGTCTGCGCCTGAACCGCATTACCGAAAGTGCAAGCACGCAGACGCTCTGGGCGCTGGCGCGTTCCGGCATGGGGGTGGCAGTGGTGTCGTCCAGCGCGGTCAGCCAGTGGCACCACAAGGATGTGGTGCCCTTGACGCTCAATGGACACTGGGTGGAAGAAGTCGTATCGGCGGTGCGCAATGTGGAGCGCTACCAGCCGCTGGCCTTGCAGGCCTTCCAGGCCGAATTGCGCAACTTCCTGCGCGATAGCCCGGAAGGCAGCCGGTTCCGGCAGTTTGCCACTACCCTGCTGTAGTGCAGAGCGGTGGGCAAGGCGCTTCAGATTGCGGCCGGCTGTTCCTGTGCCAGCCGGTTGTAGGCGCTGATGACGGCGAGAACGCAGGCCGTGGCAATGTTTTCATGGATGCCGACCCCGAAGCGGCTGCCAGTCACTGCGGGATGCGCCATTTCGATGATCGCGACCGATTGCGCCTGGGCACCTGAGCCCAGGCTGCGCTGTTCGTAGGCGTCGACGCGCAGTCCGGCGTTCAGCGCGTTGACGGCCGCAGCGATGGGGCCGTTGCCCTGGCCGATGATTTCATTGGCCTGGGTATCGTCGCCGGGCGGCACCAGGCGCAACCGGATCTGATGACCCTCGGCGACATCGACCAGGGAATGTGACTGGTAGCGGTGGCGGCCAGGCTGCCACGGCATGAGATAGGTCTGGCGGAACAGGTCCCAGATCGCTTCGCTGCTGATCTCCGTTTCGCTGCTATCGGCATGGCGTTGCACGATGGCACTGAATTCCACCTGCATGCGGCGGGGCATGGAAATGCCATGGTCGCGTTCCAGCAGGTAGGCAATGCCGCCCTTGCCGGACTGGCTGTTGACGCGCACGATGCTGTCGTAGGTACGGCCCAGGTCCTTGGGGTCTATCGGCAGGTAGGGCACGCGCCAGATGCTGTCAGGCTGCTGGGCCGCAAAGCCTTTGGCGATGGCATCCTGGTGCGACCCCGAGAAGGCGGTGAACACGAGGTCGCCGGCATAGGGATGGCGTGGATGGATGGGCAGCGACGTGCATTCCTCCGCGACGCGGGCGACGGCGGCGATATCGGAGAAATCCAGGCCGGGGTGGACGCCCTGTGTGTAGAGGTTGAGCGCCAGCGTGACGATATCCACGTTGCCGCTGCGTTCGCCATTGCCGAACAGGCAGCCTTCCACGCGCTGGGCGCCCGCCAGCAGCGCCTGTTCTGCGCAGGCCACGCCGGTGCCGCGGTCATTGTGCGGGTGCACCGACAGCACGATGTGTTCGCGCCGGTGCAGGCGTCGGTCCATCCATTCGATCTGGTCGGCAAAGACATTGGGTGTGGAGACTTCCACGGTGGTGGGCAGGTTGATGATCATGGGCCGGTCGCGGCCCGCGTCCCAGGCAGCAATGGCGGCGTTGCAGACGGCCAGCGATACGTCCAGCTCAGCCATGCAGAAAGTTTCCGGAGAGTACTGCAACACCCATTCGGTTTCCGGGTGCTGAGCAGTCAGGCTCTTCAAGAGCGCGATGTGCTTTTCCACCATGGCGATGATTTCGGGCACGCTCAAGCCGAACACCAGCTCGCGCCATGCCGGGGCGATGGCGTTGTAGAAATGCACGATCACGCGCGGCGCGCCGCGTACGCTTTCCACGGTGCGGCGGATCAGGTCTTCGCGCAGTTGCGTCATGACCATGGGGGTGACATCGGCGGGAATCTGCTGCTCGTCGATGAGGCTGCGCACGATGTCGTAGTCGGTTTGCGAGGCAGCCGGGAAGCCGACTTCGATTTCCTTGAAGCCCAGGCGCACCAGCTCCTGGAACAGGCGCAGCTTGCGCTGCCGGTTCATGGGTTCGAACAGCGCCTGGTTGCCGTCGCGCAGATCCGTGGAGAGCCAGACGGGCGCTTGCGTGATGACACGCGATGGCCACTGCCGGTTGGGCAGGTTGATCGGGGGGAAAGCCTGGTACTTGGTATGAGGGTGCTGCAGCATGAGGAGTCTCCGGAAATTCTGGCTGGACTGATTCCCCTTGCTTGGCTGGGCCAAGCTGCGGCGCGGTCGGGGTCAGGGGGAATCAGTGCAGGTCTGGGCGCACGCAGGCGTGCTCAGACCCCGACGCAGGGTCAGGGCTAGCAGCGGCAGGGGTAGCGACATAAAGCCAGACATGTTTTTTCCGTTGATGGCGATGCTGCCGGTGCGCCAGGGCATAGCAGCTCATTGCAGGACAGTGTATGCTCGGTCAGGCTGTCTTTCTTTATCCAAAAAGACAATTCATATATGAAAAAGGACAATGCGTCACTGCCTGCTGAACCCCTTTCCAGGCTGACAGGCGCGCTGCGGGCAAGCGCTGCCGGCCTGACTTTCAGCGAGCCTCAGCCGGACCCCTGCCTGGAGACGGGGCGGGCGCAGCTCGGGCCCGGTGCGGTCTTGATGACTGGCGTGGCGATGGATTACCCGGCTGGGTATGCCACCTCCTGGCACGCACACGAGTGTTGCCAGTTGTTGTATGCGGTGCAGGGCGTGATGGTGGTGCAGGCGGTCACGGGCCGCTGGATCGTGCCGCCGACAACGGCGGTATGGTTGCGGCCAGGTATTCGTCATCGGCTGTCCATGCAGGGCCAGGCCAAGGTGCGCAGCGTCTTCGTGCCGGCAGGGGCGGCGCATGGCCTGCCGGAGCAGGATGGCGTGCTGCATGTGTCGCCGTTGTTGCGTGAGTTGATCGCGCAGGCGGCCTTGCTGGGACGGGATCTCTGTGCGCAGCGGCGGGGCCGCCTGCTGGCGGAGTTGCTGTTGGAAGAATTGCGCGGCCAGCGGGAGTTGCCATTCCACCTGCCATGGCCGGAAGACGCGCGCATGGCGGCGGTCTGCGAAGCCGTGCTGGCGGACCCCTCCGATGGCCGTGATGCCGGGGATTGGGCGCAGGTGCTGGCCATGAGCAGCAAGACTTTTCAGCGCCATTTTCTCAAGAGCGCCGGCCTGGGCTTTGGGCGCTGGCGTCAGCAGGCGCGCATGCTGGCGGCACTGGACGCCCTGTTGCAGGAGATGCCCATCCTGCAGGTGGCGCTCCAGGTGGGCTATGAAAGCCAGAGCGCCTTTACCCTGGCGTTCAGGCAGACCTTCGGCGTGGCACCGGCACGTTTCCGCGAGATGCTGCGCGCCGCGTGAGCGTGCCATATCGTGGTGGCGTTGTTCTGGGGCTCAGTTCAGCGGGGGCGTTTTTTCTTGGGGCGGCCCGGCGACAAAAAAATGCCCCCTGGGCCGGAGAATCCAGCTGCGGGGGCCAAGTTCACGGAGATATCCCTGGAGGGGGATGAGGGAGCCCGTTACGTGTCACGCACGCGACGGGCGATAGGGCAGTGTGCCTCAATGGCGGTGTGGCTTGTCTTCCTTTGCGGGGGCCGGTGCCAGCAGGTCCAGCGTCGGGGTTTCATCGAAGAAGTTCCAAGGCTTGAGCAGCACGTTGACCCACTCGGTCGGCATGATGGGCCATTCCTCGGCGCGTGCGACGTGCGTGGTGCCGGTTGTCAGCCATACGACGTTGTCGGTATTGACGATGTTCTCGTCATCTGCGGTGAACTGGCCCAGGCCGGTGTCCTTGTCGGAGCGGTTGGGGTACTTGCCTTCGGGGAAGAATTCCTCGGGCTTGTACTTGGTGACCCACAGTTGCTTGTCCATGAAGTGCAGGCGGTTGTAGATCCATTCGTCGGCGCCGAAGTTCGCGCCCTTGGCCACCGGGTGGGTGCCGCCGGCATAGGGGATGAGCTGGTAGGAAACCGGATTGCCCATGCGGTTGAGCTTGTTGGTGTTGCTCAGCAGGCGGATCGTGCCGGGGTCGAACTTCTGCGCAGCCTGCTGCTCGCTGGTGACGGTGCGGGTTTCGGTCTGCATCGTGCTGGTGCGCGGGCCGCCACGGGTATTGGGGGCGACGACCGGGTCGATTTCGGTCAGCGTATTGTTTTCGCCGTCCACATCCATGTCGAGGCGGAAGTTGTAGATGTGCTGGTGCGTGGTGCCGACGATGTTGTGGTCGATCAGCGTGCCATAGCGGGTATCTTCCTTGGCGGTCGGGTCCTGCATGGTGCGTGCCTGCACGCCCTTGACGGCCTCGATGCCGGTGGCGCCGGCGTTGATGCCGATGGTGCCGTTCTGCGAGAACACCCAGTCGAAGATGTAGTCGTAGTTGCCGACGGTGCTGATCCAGCGCACTACCAGTTCGCGGCGCTCGGTGCTGACGTTGGGCTGGCCCATTTCCTGGTGCTTGTATTCCGGGCCCGCATAGCGTTCGAACACGGCAATGGCGTTGGGGACGACGGTTGGTTCGCCGGTGTAGTCGGCCAGCGTGGCGTCGAGGAGCACGGCGTTCTGTGGCACGTCCTTGCCGCGTTCGATGGGCGAGGTCAGCGTGCCCATGCCGTACTCGCCGGAATCCAGGTAGGCCTTGAAGTACCAGCCCACGTCCGGGTCGCCGTAGGGCACGATCATGCCGCCCAGAGAACCTTCATACATCACTTTGCGCTTGGTGCCCTTATCGTTGTAGGTCACGGTGGAGAGCATCAGGCCGACGCGCGAATCCAGGCGGAAGTGGAATTCCCAGTTCTGCCAGCGCAGCGTATTGCCCGCGATGGAGTAGTTCTTGCCTTCGGGTTCCAGGATTTCCAGCGGTTTGACGGGCGGGCGGTTGGTACGGTCGCGGCCGTCATAGGAACGGGCCGTCATGGGGATGGGAATGACGCCTTCGTCTTCCAGCTTGATCACGGCCTTCTTTTCCAGGTCGACCACGGCTACCAGGTTCTCGATGGGGTGGGCCCAGTAGTTGCCGTCGCCGACGTCCAGGTAGCTGACGACCTTCAGCAGGCGGTCTTCCTGCTTGAGCTGGTCCTTGCCATCGAAGTAACCCACCGTCAGCGGCGTGGCAATGGCCTTGGAAACGTCGTTGATGCCGCGCTTGGCCAGCGCTGCCGCGTATTCGGGGCTGTTCTCGATGGCCTTCTGCACGGTTGCAAAATCGTCCAGCAGCACCATGCCGTGCGCACCTTCGACTTCCTTCCAGCCGTGCACTTCCTTCAGCACGTAATCCACCGTGCCTTCATACAGTGTCTTGCCATCGAGGATGGTGAAGGCCGCATGGCGGTTGTAGCTGACGGGCTTGCCTTCCAGTACGAAATCCCAGACCTGATCCTTGGGTGGCGTTTTCAGCGTGATCTCGGTAAAGCGCATGCCGGGCTTGAGGTGGCCGCTGGCCTTGAGCACTTCCACGGCCGTGTTGATTTCATCGGCGGTCAGCGGATTGAGCGGGCTGGGCGTTTCCTCGATGATGAACGTTTTGTCCAGGCCGGACTGGAAAACGTCATTGATGAATTCTTCGGAGACCATGGCCTGGCCATTCTTGATCGTCACGGGGATGCTCAGCTCCAGCGGCGTGCCGTTGACGAGGATGGTGTGTGAACCGGGCTTGGCGCGCACCATGGTGCTGTTGCGCTGGATGTCGTAGACACCGGCATAGTTGTCCCAGCGCACGGTGGCGCCGAAATCCTTGAGCGTTTGCTCCAGCGGCACCATCTTGGCCGGTGCGCCGTGGGCCAGCGCCTGGCCGGCGGGGGCCAGCAGCGCGGCGGAACTCAGTGCCAGCGCCAGCACGCTGCGCCGAAAAGTGGAGGCCTGCCGCGGCGGCTTGTTCGTTGTAGTCATGGTCGTTCCTCTCGTTTTCTCTTTTTATGAATCAACAGCGTACCGGCCACGGGCGGGGCCAGCGGGCAAGGCTGCGGCGAACACCGGCTCTGCGGCGGGCATTTCGCCGTCCTGGCGCCCGGGAACCCCGGACGCCAGGACGGTGCTGCTGCATCCCGGTCATGGCGGGAGACGGCAGCACGGTGAGATGACTTCAGTGCGCGATGCAGACGGACTTGATTTCGGTGCAGCCTTCAACGGCATGGCGTCCGAACTCGCGGCCGATGCCGGATTGCTTGTAGCCGCCGAAGGGCATGCTCGGATCCAGCAGCACGTGGGTATTGACCCAGACCGTACCGGCCTCGATGCGCGGGATCAGGTTCATGGCGCGGCTGATGTCGCTGGTCCAGAGGCTGGCGCCCAGGCCGTAGTGGCTGTCGTTGGCCAGTTGCACTGCTTCTTCATCGGTGTCGAAGGTCAGGACGGACAGCACCGGTCCGAAGATTTCCTCGCGGGCGACCTTCATGTCCTGCGACACGCCGGACAGGATGGTGGGCTGCACGAAGAAGCCAGGAGCTTCAACAGGTTTGCCGCCAGCGGCCAGCTTGGCGCCTTCCTGACGGGCAGATTCGATATAGCCTTCGATGGCTTGCTGCTGGCGGCGCGATACCACCGGGTTGACTTGCGCGCCGGGGTCCAGACCGGGCCCCAGGGTGAGGGTGGACACGGCGGCCGACAGCGCGTTGACGAATTCATCATGGCGCGATTTGTGCACATAGATGCGCGAGGCGGCAGCGCAGACCTGGCCCTGGTTCAGCAGGCCACCCAGCATGACGCCTTGCACGGCCTTGCCGATGTCGGCATCGCCGAACACCATCATGGGGTTCTTGCCGCCCAGTTCCAGCGTGAAGCGTGCCATGTGTTCCACGGCAGCATGGCCGACCAGCTTGCCGGTCTGGGTCGAGCCGGTGAAGGAAACCTTGGCGATGAGCGGATGCGACACCAGCGCCTGGCCGGTCGCGCCCGCGCCGGTCACGACGTTGAAGACGCCCGGCGGCACGCCCGCTTCCAGCGCCAGTTCCGCCAGGCGCAGCGCCGACAGCGGGGTTTCCGGGGACGGCTTGATGACGACGCTGCAACCTGCGGCCAGCGCGGGCATGACTTTCCAGGCGGTAATCATCAGGGGGAAGTTCCAGGGCACGATGCCGGCCACGACACCAACCGGTTCGCGGCGGGTGTAGCCGGTATAACGTGTGCCCGGCGGCATGGCGATGGACAGGTCCAGCGATTCGCCATGCAGTTTGGTGGCCCAGCCGGCCATGTAGCGCATGAATTCCGTCGTGGCGCCGGTATCCAGCGCACGTGACAGGTTGATGGATTTGCCCTGGTTGATGGTTTCGATCTGCGCCAGTTCTTCAGCATGGGCCTCGACCAGCGCGGTGAAGGCCAGCAGGATGCGTTCGCGGTCTGCCGGACGCAGGCCGCTCCAGCGGCCATCGCGCAAGGCGGTATGGGCGCTGCGCACGGCCTGGTCCACGGTGTCTGCATCGCTGTCGCCGGCTGTAGCGATGGTTTCGCCGTTTGCGGGGTTGTAGACCGGCAGGGTACGGCTGGCCGCGATGGCCTTGCCTTCGATAAAGCTGCCGTGCGGGCGGGCCAGGAATGCCTGTACGGCAGCCAGCAGTTCGACTTGCGCCATGATCTTTGTCTCCATGAAATTTATTCTGCACACGGGCTCGGGCCGGTGCTATGGGACTGATATTAGGAACAATGGCGCGTGCGGGATTTGCTGTGCCTGCCTAGTTTATGTGTCAGGCTGCCAGCGTGGGGAGGTGGGGCGGTGGTTCGGGGGGATGGCGATCAGTCGGCGAGGACGTTGCCGGTATGCTGGCGCCGGTATTCGCCCGGCGAGATGCCAAAGCGCGCCTTGAAGGCAGTGGAAAAATGGCTGGAATCGGAGAAACCCCAGGTATAGCCAACCGCGGCAAGCTTTTGCGGGCAGTTCATGCTGCGCAGGGTTTCAGCGCATAGGTCCAGGCGTCGGTTGCGTATGTACTGCGCCACCACCAGTCCCTGCGTGGCGAACAGGCGGTACAGGCCGCGCACGGAAATGCCTATGCATTGCGCGATGCTTTCCGGTGTGAGTTCCTCGGCGTCAATATGGTCGTCGATGAAGTCCAGGGCGCGTTGCAGCCGGTCGTTGCCACCCTGGCGCGGGCTTTCGGTATTGCCGATGGCAGGCCGCAGCAGGTGCACGACGGCATCAAGCGCCGCCTCCCCTTCGGTGCGGCTCAGACCCGAACTGGTCTGGCGCAGCGTGGCCAGAATCAGGTGGCGTGCCAGGCCTGCCGCTGAAGTCGATGCAGGGACGCGCTGGGCGCAATGCACGCGTATGGCACGCAGATTGCGCTCGATGGCCAGGCGCGGCAGGATCAGCGACACCTGGCGCGAGGCGGCGATGTACTTCACGCTGAAGGGATGCGCGGCATCGACCAGCGTAATGTCGCCCGGGGACAGCACGGTTTCCGTATCGCTTTGCGCAATGCCGCAGCGGCCGCGCAATTGCAGTACGGCGAAAAACTTGCTGCTGTCGTCTTCCTGGACTTCTTCGGGGGTGCGGTATAGATGCGTGCCATCGCTGGCTTCCACCATGCTGGCGCGCACGGCGCTGCTTTCATAGGCTTTCAGGCCGCCGGAAAAATCGCCGGATTGAACGTCCGCACGGAAGCGTCCGCACGTCTGGTTGATGGCGGAAATCCAGGCGTCGAATGCCCGGTCGGGAGCGGAGTGTCTGACAGAAGGCATGCCTGTCCAAACCTTTTCTTGCGGTGGCGGAGCGTCTGAAAGCGTGGGAAGCGTTGACGGGGCCGCGGCCCACCGCGTAGGCGAGGCGGCGTAAGGGATGCTGCAATCAAAGCACGAAGCGTCTGGCGATTCATTTAGGGTTTACCCAATAAAGGCGTCCGGGTTAACCCTGGCGTCGGCTGGCACCAGCGCTGGCTTGTCACGCCGGAACATGAATCTGGCACGTTCGTTCTATACCGAAAAAAGAAAATTAGAGGTTAATGAATAGGTGCGCGCCGCCGATTATCTGGCGCTCTTCACAACAACGAAAACATGGAGCACCGCATCATGACTGAACGCAATACTTCGCCTGTCCATCATTGCCTGTCCCGCGCCTTCAGCGAGCGTCTGGCGGGTGCCTTGCTGGCCGTGCCGGCAGTCTGCCTGCTGGCAGGCGCAGCCCAGGCTGCCGGCACGCCCGACCCTGGCGATTACGTGCCGGCACCAGCCGGTGCAACGGTATTCGCCGTCTATGCCCAGCATCTGAAGTCGGACAAGGTCTATGAAAATGGCCACAAGGTCGAAGACGGCCTGGGCCTGCGGCTGGACATCGGCGTGGCGCGCCTGATGCATTATGTGGATGTGGGCGGGAAGACCATGGATTTCGAGATCATCCTGCCCTATGCGCGCCAGCGCATCCGCTCCATGGACTATCGCGAGAGCGGGCTGGGCAACCTGCAGCTGGGCACGACCTACTGGATGCTGGAAGACAATGAGGCCGGCCGCTACGCAGCCTGGGCGGCATATCTGACCTTGCCGACGGGTTCGCACCGCAAGGACGGTTTCGCCATCAGCGAGGATCGCTACGCGCTGGACCTCGAAGCTGCCTACCTGACGCCACTGGGCGGCCGCTGGTCGCTGGACCTCATCGGCCAGGTCGAGGCCTATACCCACGATGATGCCACCGATGTGCATCGCCGCCCCATGGCACGCGCTTTCGCCCACCTGAGCTACCACTGGTCGGAACAGACCCGGCTGGCCTTCAGCGTGCGCCAGAGCTGGGGTTCGCGTGAAACGCTTTACGGTGAAAAGGTGCTGGGTTCCAAGAACGATACCAACCTGATGCTGACCTGGGCGCATCAATTTACTGACAACTTCCAGCTGCAGCTGCAGTATGCTGATGACGTGCATGTGCGCAATGGCAGCCCGGTGAGGGCGTTGCAGGCACGTACGGTGTTTGTGTTCTGAAGCCTGCGCCTGCGGGCGCCAGGAGCGGCGGTTTGCCGGTGCCTGGCGCTGGGGCAGGCACGGCGATTGATAAGAATTGTGAGAAAAGCGGCGTCTTAGTAGTTTCCTGGGTGGGCAATATTGCCGGTTTGCCTTAACAATGTTGCTAGAATGGGTATGGCTGTAAACATATGTCTATATCCGTCAGTTGATGCAGTTTTGTTTCAAGGAGATGGTATGAAGAAGCATATTCTGGCCGCAGCGATCCTCGCGCTGGCAGCAGGCAGTGCCATGGCTCAGGCGAACGACACGCTCGCCAAGATCCGCGACAGCGGCGCCGTGACACTGGGCGTGCGCGAGTCTTCCGGCCTGGGCTATACCCTGGGCAATGGCAAGTACGTCGGCTTCCACACGGAAATGGCCGAGAACATCATCGAGGATCTGCGCAAGGATCTCGGCCTCGAGAAGATCGAGATCAAGTACCAGCCCATTACCTCCCAGAACCGCATTCCGCTGATCCAGAACGGCAGCGTCGATTTCGAGTGCGGCTCCACCACCAATAACCGCGCCCGCCAGAAGGACGTGGATTTCGCCCACACCACCTACGTGGAAGAAGTCCGCATGGCGACCAAGGCCGACTCCGGCATCAACTCGGTGGCTGATCTCAACGGCAAGAACGTCGCCGTGACCACCGGTACCACGTCGGTGCAGACACTGCGCCGCAACAAGCGCGCCGAAGGCATCAACTTCAAGGAAGTGATGGGCAAGGACCACGCCGACAGTTTCCTGCTGCTGGAAACCGGCCGTGCCGACGTGTTCGTGATGGACGGCTCCATCCTGGCGGCCAACATCTCCAAGTCGCGCAACCCGGCGGATTACAAGATCGTCGGCGAAGTGCTGTCGGTCGAGCCGATCGCCTGCATGCTGCGCAAGGACGACGACAACTTCAAGGCGGCGATCAACAAGAGCATCGAGCGCCAGATCAGCGACGGTACGCTGGCCGGACTGTGGGACAAATGGTTCCTGCAGCCCACGCCGCCTGCGGGCGCTGTGGTTGGCCTGCCGCTGTCCGACGCGACCAAGAAGGCTTGGGAGAACCCGAACGACAAGCCCATGGAAGACTACGTGATCGAGTAAGCCCCGCAGTTGCGTAGTAGTGCATGTTGATCTTTTTGAAATACAGGCGCCCCTGCAGCAGGACTGAGGGGCGCCTTTTTGCTGTAATTTCCCACGCTCGTGCCTGGCAATTGCCACGGTGTCGGGCGACCAAGGTTGCAAAGGGGACGGTATGAGTTGGGATTGGCAGGTTTTCTGCCAGGACAACCTGGACCAGCGGGTGGTCGAGGGTTGTTTTGGCTCGGGGGGTGATGTCACCTACCTGGATTGGATGCTTTCTGCCTGGGGCTGGACGATTTCGGTGTCGCTGTCGGCGCTGGTATTGGCGCTGGTGCTGGGCTTTCTGGTGGGAACGATACGTACGCTGCCCAACAGCCGCGTCTGGGCCCGGCTGGGCAACGCCTGGGTCGAACTGTTCCGCAATATCCCCTTGCTGGTGCAGATTTTCCTCTGGTACCACGTGGTGCCTACGTTGTTTCCCGTCATGCGCAATGTCTCCGGCTTCGTGCTGGTGGTCTGTGCGCTGGGCGTTTTCACCTCGGCGCGTATCGCCGAGCAGGTGCGCGCCGGCATCCAGTCGCTGCCGCGCGGGCAGCGCTATGCCGGCCTGGCGCTGGGTTTCACGACCTTTCAGTCCTACCGCTACGTGCTGTTGCCGATGGCGTTTCGCATCATCATTCCGCCGCTCACCAGCGAGTCCATGAACATCGTGAAGAACTCGTCGGTGGCATTCGCAGTGTCGATTGCCGAACTGACCATGTTCGCCATGCAGGCGCAGGAAGAAACCTCGCGCGGTGTCGAGATCTATCTGGGCGTGACCCTGCTCTACATCATCACGGCTTTTGCCATCAACCGCGTCATGACCTTCATCGAGACGCGCCTGGCCATCCCGGGCTTCATCGCCAGCGGCGGCAACACGGGAGGGCACTGAGCATGAGTCTCGACTTCGGTTTCTATAACTGGACGCTGATCAGTGATTACGTCCTCAAAGGCTTCTACTTCAGCGTCTGGCTGACGGTCGTGGCAACGCTGGGCGGTATCGCGCTGGGTACGGTGCTGGCCTTGATGCGGCTCTCGGGCAAGCGCTGGCTGGTGCTGCCGGCGGCCATCTACGTCAATGGCATGCGCAGCATTCCGCTGGTCATGGTCATCCTGTGGTTCTTCCTGCTGGTGCCGCTCATCGTCGGCTTCCCGGTGGGGGCGGGCACCTCGGCCGTAGTGACTTTCGTGGCATTCGAGGCGGCCTATTTCAGCGAAATCATGCGTGCTGGCATCCAGGCCATTTCCCGGGGGCAGGTCCATGCCGGCCAGGCGCTGGGCATGACCTACGGCCAGAACATCCGCATCGTGGTGCTGCCGCAGGCCCTGCGCAACATGTTGCCGGTGCTGCTGACGCAGACCATCATCCTGTTCCAGGACACTTCGCTGGTGTATGCCATCGGCGCCTATGACATGCTCAAGGGTTTCGAAACGGCCGGCAAGAACTTCGGCCGCCCCATAGAAGCCTACATTGCAGCGGCCGTGGCCTACTTCATCATCTGCTATGCGCTGTCTTGGATCGTCAAGCAACTGCATCGCAAGATCGCCATCATTCGTTAGTCAGAAGGGAAGCACAAGATGATTGAAATGAAGAATGTCTCGAAATGGTATGGCGAAGTCCAGGTGCTGACCGATTGCTCGACGAAGATAGAAAAAGGGGAAGTCGTGGTGGTGGCAGGGCCGTCGGGCTCGGGCAAATCCACCTTGATCAAGACCATCAACGCGCTGGAACCATTCCAGCAGGGCGAAATCTGGGTCGATGGCATTCCGGTGCACGACCGCAAGACCAATCTGCCCAAGCTGCGCAGCCGGGTGGGCATGGTGTTCCAGCATTTCGAGCTGTTTCCCCATCTGTCGGTAACGGAAAACCTGACGGTGGCGCAGATGAAGGTGCTGGGCCGCAGCAAGGACGAAGCCCACAAGCATGGCCTGAAATACCTGGACCGGGTTGGCCTGCTGGCGCACAAGGACAAATACCCCGGCCAGCTTTCCGGTGGCCAGCAACAACGCGTGGCGATCGCCCGCGCCTTGAGCATGGACCCTATCGTCATGCTGTTCGACGAGCCGACCTCCGCGCTGGACCCGGAAATGGTGGGAGAGGTGCTGGATGTCATGGTCGGCCTGGCGCATGACGGCATGACCATGATGTGCGTCACCCACGAAATGGGATTCGCGCGCAAGGTCAGCAGCCGGGTGATCTTTATGGACGTGGGCGGCAAGATACTGGAAGACTGCCCCACCGACGAATTCTTCGGCAACCCTGATGCGCGTCAGCCGCGGACCAAGGATTTCCTGCACAAGATCCTGGCGCATTGAGGCAGGTCCGGCGCTTTGCAACAGGCCCGGCAGCAATGCTGCCGGGCCTGTTGCCGTCTACGCCGTTCACCGGTTCCGTCGTCTCTTGACTATGAGGTCTGCCGCCGTCCGGCAGATACTGTATGGTGGCCTGGGGGGCGGCCCGACTGTGCCGTGTGGGCCGCCGGGTGTTGTTTCTGCGCAGGTGCGCCGTATCCATACCGGAAACCGCGCCAGCCGTGCTTGAACGCCAGGGGCAGTCAGCGGGGCCTGAATCCCGGAGGAGCATGTACGGGGCGGCAGCGGCATGATGCGCAACCGCTTGTGGATAAGTGCGCTATAATCGCAGGGAAAGGTTATATAACTCAATGGCTTGCGAATGATATTCACTCTCCTGGCAGCACCGGGAGGCTTATCAGCAGGTCTTGCGCACTGCACTGACCATGTCCGTCGAAGTCCTCGCACTCGGTTTGAATCACAGCACGGCACCGCTGGCGGTGCGCGAGCGTGTGTCGCTGTCGGAAGAAATCATCCGGCCGGCGATCGCCTGTCTGCGCAGCGCGTTCGGCAAGGGCGTGCGCGAGGCCGCCATTCTGTCTACCTGTAATCGTACCGAGATCTACTGTGCCGCCGAACGTGGCGCCGCGGCCGAGCTGCCCGCCTGGCTGGCCAGCTACCAGCAGCTGGACCCGAACGAACTCTATCCCTATCTTTACCGCCACGATGGCGATGCCGCTGTGCGTCATGCCTTCCGGGTTGCCAGCGGTCTGGATTCCATGGTGCTGGGCGAACCGCAGATCCTGGGCCAGATCAAGAGCGCAGTGCGTGCTGCGGGCGAAGTCGGCGGCCTGGGTGTGACGCTCAACCAGTTGTTCCAGCGTACCTTCGCTGTGGCCAAGGAAGTGCGTACGCAGACGGAAATCGGTGCGCATTCCGTGTCCATGGCGGCGGCCGCCGTGCGCCTGGCGGAACGTGTCTTCGGTGATCTGTCCAAGACGCGCATGCTGTTTATCGGCGCCGGCGAAATGATCGAATTGTGCGCCACGCATTTCGCGGCGCGCCAACCGGCCGGCATGATGGTCGCCAATCGCACGCTGGAACGCGCCGAACACCTGGCCGGGCGCTTTGCCGCATCGACCATGAAGCTCTCCGAGCTGTCCAACCGCCTGGCGGAATTCGATGTGGTGGTGTCCTGTACGGCCAGCTCCCTGCCCCTGCTGGGGCTGGGCATGGTCGAGCGCGCGGTGCGCATGCGCCGCCATCGCCCGATGGTGATGGTTGACCTGGCCGTGCCGCGCGATATCGAGCAGGAAGTGGGGCGCCTGGACGACGTCTATCTGTATTCCGTCGATGACCTGGGGCGTCTGGTGCAGCATGCCAGCGATGCCCGCCGTGCCGCAGTCCTGCAGGCCGAGGCCATCATCGACGCGCGGGTGCACAACTTCATGCACTGGCTCTCTTCGCGCGCGGTGGTGCCGGCCATCCGCGACCTGCACGATGCTGCCGATGTCTTGCGCCAGCAGGAGCTGGAACGCGCCCGCCGGGCCCTGGCCCGGGGTGAAGCGCCGGAAGCCGTGCTTGAGCAGCTGGCCCATGGCCTGACCCAGAAGTATCTGCACGGCCCCATGGCCGCGCTCAATCAAAGTCCGCAGGACGAACGCGAGCAGCTCATGCACTGGCTGCCGCGCCTCTTCCCTTCCGCCCGCGACCGCCGCCGTTAGCGGCGCCCTCATCGCCATTGCCGATTGCCGGATACACTGCGTATCCGGCCCGATCCCGTTTTTTCCTGGTTTTTATGAAAGCATCCATGCGTGCACGGCTGGAACAATTGTCCCGCCGCCTGACCGAAATCGACGCCTTGCTGGCGCAGCCGGATATTGCCAGTGATCGTGACCAGTTCCGCAAGCTTTCGCAGGAGCGCGCCGAGCTGGAGCCGGTAACGACAGCCTTCAATGCATACGTCGAGGCTGAGCAGGGCCGCCTGTCGGCGCAGGAGCTTTTGTCCGACCCGGAAATGAAGGCCCTGGCCCAGCAGGAAATCCAGGAATGCCGCGAGCGCATGGAAACGCTGGAAGGTGAACTGCAAGTGCTTCTGCTGCCGCGCGACCCGGACGATGGCCGCAGTGTCTACCTGGAAATCCGCGCCGGGACCGGCGGTGACGAAAGCGCCCTGTTTTCAGCCGATCTGCTGCGCATGTACCTGCGCTATGCGGAGTCGCGCGGCTGGCGTACCTCGTTGGTATCCGCCAGCGAGTCCGAACTGGGCGGCTACAAGGAAGTTATCGCCAGGATCGAAGGCGAAGGCGTTTATGGGCGCCTGAAGTTCGAGTCGGGCGCGCATCGGGTGCAGCGCGTGCCGGTGACGGAAACCCAGGGTCGCGTCCATACCTCGGCCTGCACGGTGGCTGTCATGCCGGAAGCCGACGAGGCCGGCGAAATCGTGATCCAGCCGTCTGATCTGCGCATAGATACCTTCCGCGCCAGCGGCGCGGGCGGCCAGCACATCAACAAGACGGATTCCGCCGTGCGCATTACCCACCTGCCGACCGGCCTGGTGGTGGAATGCCAGGACGACCGTTCACAGCACCGCAACCGCGACAAGGCGATGCAGGTGCTGGCCGCGCGCCTGAAAGACAAGGAACAGCGCGAACGCCAGTCCAAGGAAGCCGCGCAGCGCAAAAGCCTGGTGGGCTCGGGGGATCGTTCCGAGCGCATTCGCACCTACAACTTCCCGCAGGGTCGCATGACGGATCACCGCATCAACCTGACCCTCTACAAGCTGTCAGCCATCATGGAAGGGGACCTGGACGAACTCACCGGCGCCTTGTTGGCCGAGCACCAGGCCGAACAGCTGGCTGCGCTGGGCGAGGACCTGTGATGGCAACCAGCCCAGGCGGGCAGGCCGTGCCTGCCGGCGCATGCAGTATTCGCGAGGCCATGGCGGCTTGCGGCCTGCCGCGGCTGGAGAGCCGCATGTTGCTGTCCGAGCTGCTGGGGCGTCCGCATGCCTGGCTGGTGGCGCATGATAGCGACCCGCTGCCTGCCGGGGTGGCCAGCCGTTTCGAGACGCTGGCACGCCGCCGGCGCGAGGGCGAGCCCATGGCCTATCTGCTCGGGATGCGTGAGTTCATGGGGCACGAATTCCACGTGACGCCGGCGGTGCTGATTCCACGGCCGGATACGGAAGTGCTGGTCGAGCAGGGCTTGCGCGAACTGGCACGCCTGGGGCCGGGCGCGCGCGTGCTGGACATGGGGACGGGCAGCGGCGCCATCGCCGTGTCGCTGGCGCTGGCTGCGCCGCAGGCGCATGTGACGGCCAGCGATGCCAGCGCGGAGGCGCTGGCGGTGGCGCGGGAAAATGCCCGACGCCTGGGCGCAACGGTGGAATTTGTGGCGGGCGATTGGTTTGCTGCGTTGCAGCAAGAAGCGCGGTACGATCTGATAGTATCCAACCCGCCTTATGTGGCGTCGGCAGATCCGCATCTGGACCAGGGCGATGTCCGTTACGAGCCGCGCATGGCGCTGACAGACGGGGCCGATGGCCTGGCGGATATCCGCAGCATTGCAGCAGGCGCGCCGGCATGGTTGAATCCGGGCGGAACGCTGTGGCTGGAACATGGTTGGGACCAGGCAGTTGCGGTACGGGAAATACTGTCCGAGGCAGGATTCCGGCAGGTGAATAGCCATGCTGATCTTGCGGGAATAGACCGTATTTCTGGTGGTTACCTATAATTTCCTGTTTTTTTCACGCCGTGCGGTACGAGGCAATGCCGCCCTGGCCTACCACTATGCTGCGTCAAGGCAGATGTACTGCCGGAAGCGTGGCACAGGGGCACTTTTTAGCGAGCCTGATATGAGCGACGTCCAATCTTTTATCCGCGAAACCGTCACGGGTCATCCCGTGGTGCTGTTCATGAAGGGAACCGCGCAATTTCCGCAATGCGGCTTTTCCGGCAAAGCCATCCAGATCCTGAAGGCCTGTGGCGTCAAGAAGCTGGTCACGGTCAATGTCCTGGAAGATGCCGAAGTGCGTCAGGGCATCAAGGAATACTCCAATTGGCCGACGATTCCGCAGCTGTACGTTGCGGGCGAGTTCATCGGCGGCTCCGACATCATGGGCGAAATGCATGCCAGCGGTGAGCTCAAGACGCTGCTCGACGAGGCAGGGGCCACGCAGTGAGCCGCCCGGGGCGCCGCCGCTTGGTCATAGGCATGACGGGCGCGACCGGCGCCCTGTACACCGTGCGCCTGCTGCAAATGCTGCGCGAGGTGCCTGATGTCGAAACCCATCTCGTCATTTCCGCCAGCGGTGTGCTGAACCTCAAGCATGAGTTGGATATCGGGCGCAGCGAGCTGCAGGCCATGGCCGACGTGTCCTACAACATCCGCGACGTCGGCGCGACGCTGGCCAGCGGCGCCTTCGATACGGCCGGCATGATTGTGGCGCCGTGCTCGATGCGGTCGCTGGCAGCGATCGCGCACGGTCTTTCAGATAATCTCATCACACGCGCGGCCGACGTCACGCTCAAGGAGCGCCGCCGGTTGCTGCTGATGGTGCGTGAAACGCCCTTCAATCTGGCGCATCTGCGCAACATGACCGCCGTGACGGAAATGGGCGGCATTGTCTTCCCGCCGTTGCCGGCCTTCTACCACCGCCCGGCTTCCATCGAGGAAATGGTGGATCACACCGTGGCGCGCATGCTGGAAATGTTCGGCATCGACGTCGGCGGCCCGCAATGGCAGGGTTCGCGGGAATCCTGAGCTGACAGGCCGGGCGGCGTCAGCCTGCGTCGGCCTGCCACTGGCGGCTGATGGCAATGGCCTGGCGCCAGCGCTGGAGCTTGGCGAGTCGTTGGTCTGCGCTCCAGCGCGGCTCGAAGCACTTTTCCGCGTGCCAGCGGGCTGCGACCTCTTGTTCATCCTGCCACAGCCCGCAAGCCAGCGCGGCCAGCGCAGCCGCGCCCAGCGCCGTGGATTCCAGTTCGCGCGGCCGCACGACCGGGATGCCCAGGAAATCCGCCTGCATCTGCATCAGCAGGTCGTTGCGCGCCGCGCCGCCATCGACGCGCAATTCCGTCAGCGCGACGCCGCTGTCCAGGTGCATGGCATCGAAGACATCGGCGCTTTGCAGGGCGATGGCTTCCAGTGCCGCCCGGGCAATGTGGGCGCGGGTCGTGGCGCGCGTCAGGCCGACCATGGTGCCGCGCGCGTAGGGGTCCCAGTACGGTGCGCCCAGGCCGGTGAAGGCCGGTACCAGATAGGTGTCGCCACAATCCGCGACGCTGGCGGCTAGCGCCTCGATGTCGCCGGCCTGGCTGAACAGGCCGAGGCCGTCGCGCAGCCACTGCACGGCGGCGCCGGCAACAAACACGCTGCCTTCCAGCATGTGGCTGGTACGGCCATCGGCGAGCGTCCAGCCGACGGTGGAAATCAGCCGTTGCGTCGATAGTCTGGAGGCGGTGCCGACGTTCATCAGCATGAAGCAGCCGGTGCCATAGGTATTCTTGGCCATGCCCGGCTGCAGGCAGGCCTGGCCGAAGGTGGCCGCCTGCTGGTCGCCGGCGATGCCGCCCAGCGGGATGGCGCCGCCAAAATGCTCGGCCCGTGCCTGGCCGGCCAGTGCGCTGCTGGGCAGGATTTCCGGCAACAGGCTGCGCGGAATGTCCAGGCAGGCCAGTAGTTCATCGCTCCAGTCCTGCGTTTGCAGGTCGAACATCATGGTGCGCGATGCATTGCTGGGGTCGGTGCGATGCAGCGCGCCACCGGTCAGTTGCCAGGTGAGCCAGCAGTCGATCGTGCCGAAGGCCAGTTCGCCCCGTTCGGCGGCGGCGCGTGCACCGGGGATATTTTCCAGCATCCATGCCAGCTTGACGCCTGAAAAATAGGCGTCTAGCGGCAGGCCGGTGCGCTGGCGCAGGAATGTTTCGTGTCCGTCGGCGCGCAGGCGCTCACAGATGGCGGCCGCGCGGCGGTCCTGCCAGACGATGGCTCGGCTGACTGGGCGGCCGGTAGCGCGTTCCCACAGGACGGTGGTTTCGCGCTGGTTGGTAATGCCGATCGCGGCAATGTCGGCAGCGCTCAGGCTGGCGTTGCGCAAGGCAGTCCTGGCGGTCGCCAGCTGGCTGCGCCAGATTTCCATGGGGTCGTGCTCGACCCACCCCGAATGCGGGTAGAACTGCCGGATTTCCTGTTGCCCCAGGCCGCAGACCCTGCCATCGGCATCGAAGACGATGGCGCGGGAACTGGTCGTGCCCTGGTCCAGGGCGAGGATATGGGAGGCATGCATGGTCGTTCTCCTGGCAGGGCGTCGCGCGAACCCATGCGCTGGCGCGGTGGGCGGTGGGCGGTGCCTATCCTTCGCGCTTCTCGTTGCGTTTTTCCAGCTGGGCGCCGGCATCGGCGGGCAGGCGGCGGAAAGAGAGCGCGGAGGCGACGCACAACAGGCCGATGGCGATGAATCCGGCCATGATATCGGGCTGCGCCAGGTTCGTGTCGCCGCGCAGGCGCATGGACACGTTGATGGTGGCGGCGGCAACCCCCACGCCCAGGCTGATGCCCAGTTGCTGCGCCATGGCGGCGAAACTGCTGGCGCGGCTCATGTCGGCATGACCGACTTCGGCATAGGTCAGCGAATTGACGCCGGTGAACTGCAGCGAGCGGAAAAAGCCGCCCAGCAGCAGGATGGCGATCATCACCCAGGACGGCGTGCTGGCGGTGAAGGCCGCGCAGGCCACGATGAACAGGCCGGTCAGCAGGGCATTGACCGACAGCACGCGGCGAAAGCCGTAACGCTTGATGAGTGGCGTAGCCACCAGCTTCATCAGCAGCGCGCCGGCGGCGCCGGCAAAAGTGACCATGCCGGCTTCCATGGCGGTGCGGCCGAAGCCGACCTGCAGCAGCAGGACCAGCAGGAACGGCGAGCCTCCCACCGCAAAGCGGCAGAGGTTGCCTCCGAGCGTCGCGATGCGGAAAGAGGGCAGGCGCATCAGGCGCAGGTCGATGATGGGGTGCGCCGCGTGCCGGGCGTGCAGCATGTAGAGCAGGCCGCAGGCCACGCCCACGCCGACCAGCAGCAGGAGCTGGAGCGGGCTCAGGCTGCCGTGGCCCAGCGCATCAAAGGCGCTGACCAGCGAAGCCAGGCAGATGGCGCTCAGCAGGAAACCGGGCAGGTCCAGTGGCGTGCGGTCCAGTGTGCCGGATTCGCGGATGAAATGATGCACCAGCACCAGGCCCAGAATGCCGATGGGAATGTTGATCAGGAAAATCCAGTGCCAGGACGCGTAGGTGACCAGCATGCCCCCCAGCAGCGGGCCGATGACCGGGCCGATGAGCGCTGGCATGGAAAGCAGCGACATTGCATTCACCAGGCGCGATTTGGGTACCGTACGCAGCAGGATGACCCGGCCCACGGGCACCATCATGGCGCCCGCCAGCCCCTGGAAGGCGCGCGCGGTAATCAGCCATGACATCGTCGGAGCGAGTGCACAGGCGGTGGAGCTGAGCGTGAACAGCAGGATGGCGCTCTGGAAGACGCGCTTGGCGCCGAAGCGGTCGGCCGCCCAGCCGCTGATGGGCACGAACACGGCCACGGTCAGCAGATAGGTGGTGATGAGGATGTTCATCCGCACCGCCGTGGTGTCGAAGGCCTTGGCCATGGCCGGCAAGGCGATCGCGACGACGGTGGCGTCCAGCATCTGCATGAAAAGCGCGCACCCCACGATATAGGGGATCATCCTGGCTTGCAGGCTGTCCGGGCTGCGAGAGAGGCGTTCTGGGTCTGATGGCGGCATGGACGACATTGTAAGGGGGCAGTATTGGGAAGTGTGGTGGCGATTGGTAGAATCAGGGGATAGGGAAATATTGCCGCTTCAGCGGGCAGGCAGCAGGGTTTCCCGCCGCGTCGATGGTCGCGCGGCGCCTGCCTGGATGCCTTGGGGTATTCTGGCAGGCTGCATGGCTATGTTTGCCGATTTTTCTTGAATTGCCCGAAGCTGGAACCTCTATGAGCAAGCCAACCTGTTACGAGTCTGAAATCACCCAGTTCCTCCACCAATACCGCGACAAGCATCCGGGCGTGGAAGAGCGTCAGCTGGAAGGCCGTGCCCGCCTGTGGGACAAGCCCCAGGACCTGGAGTTGCAGGAGCGCCTGCGTGCGGCCCGCGTTCCCCAGCGTCCGTACGTTTACCAGAACGACTGACCTGGCGATGTCGATGGCGGAGCCGCAAGAGCTCGATGCGCTGATGAATCCATCGCAGGATTCCACGCCCGAGGTCGTCGATCACGTGGCGCTGGCCCGGCTCTACGGTGAACCGCTGTTTGCCATTCCCCAGGACCTCTATATTCCGCCGGAAGCCCTGGAAGTGTTCCTGGAAGCTTTCGAAGGGCCGCTGGATCTGCTGCTGTACCTGATACGCAAGCAGAATTTCAACGTGCTGGACATTCCGATGGCGGAAGTCACGCGCCAGTATCTGTCTTATATCGAGCAGATACGGGCGCAGAATCTGGAACTGGCGGCCGAGTACCTGCTCATGGCCGCCATGCTGATCGAAATCAAGTCGCGCATGCTGCTGCCGGTGCGCAAGGCGGATACCGACGAAGAAGTCGAGGACCCCCGGGCCGAACTGGTGCGCAGGCTGCTGGAGTACGAGCGCATGAAGCTGGCCGCGCGCGAACTGACCGAACTGCCGGTGCTGGGGCGGGATTTCCAGCGCGCCCAGGCCTGGCCCGACATCAGCGTGACCCGGGCCTTGCCGGATGTCAGTGTCGAAGACCTGCGTGCCGCCTGGGCCGATATCCTCAAGCGCGCGCAGCTCAATGCCAGTCACCAGATCACGCGCGAGCAGCTGTCGGTGCGCGAGCACATGACGCATATCCTGCGGCGCCTGGGCGACGTCCGTTTCATGGAGTTCACGGCGCTATTTGTCGAACGTATCGAAATGGGCGAGCCGGCTGCCGTCATCGTCGTGCACTTTCTTGCCATGCTGGAGCTGGCGCGGGAATCGCTGCTGGAAATCACCCAGGCGGAACCCTACGCGCCCATTTACGTCAGGCTGACCTACGCGCCCGCCCAGGCGGATGCCGAACTGCAGGACGGCTACTGAACGCACGTCGAGCCTGTCGGCGCTGTCATTCCTGCCAGCTAGCGTTGCCTGGCGTCTCCCCATGATGCGCCCGGCGGCGGCATTTGCGCTGCCGCATGGGGGGAATCCGTCCTGTCAGAACTGACAGTTCCCGGGGGCAGTGGGGCGGTACAGAATGAAGCCTCTTTCAGGGAGGCAGGCATGGCGGCGTGGGACGGTAGGGAAATGGAAGGCAATGCACTGACGGCGCGCGAGCGTCAGGTGCTGGAGTACATTGCCATGGGACGTTCCAACAAAGTCGTGGCGATAGACCTGGGTATTTCCATGCGTACCGTGGAAAAGCACCGGGCCCGCATCTTCAGCAAGCTGGGTGTGCGCAATGCCGTGGAACTCGTGCACAGCTGGTATGGCGTGCAGCCGTTGTCTCGCCCGGGGGCAGGTGCAGGCACGGTCTTGATGCTGGCCGAGCCGGATGCCGCACCGTCATGCCTGCGGCTTTCGAACCCGATGGCCAGCTACGGCCAGGCCGGCGCATCGTGGCGCCCGTCATTTTATCCACAGGCTTATCCACAATTGGCGGCGCCGGATGACCGGGCGGCGCAAGCATGTTGCTGCCGCCTGTGCGGCAGCGTGCTGCCCGCCTATGGGCCCGCGGCCGCCGGGTTGCCGTCCTTGGCGCCCCGGTTTGCCGCGAAGGGGCAGACCGGTGTTTAACCCAGGGTGGCTGACAGTAAAGAAAAAACCACAATTTAAGTAGGGGATAACGTCGAAAACCATTGCAGAGGTACAGTTACCTTCGATTTGTTGCTATGATGCGGGCGCCGCGAAGGTGACGCGGTGCGTTTGCTATTGCCGATCGCAAGCGTTGTCGCCATCGCCGGTTTTGCTCCATCGCCACTTTTGAAGCGCCTGCCCTGAAAGCGTTTTCCGCCTTGGCTTGCGGCATCACGCTGTAAGCAGTCCAGGGGCCGGATAGGGTCTATGTTGGACTTCGTTTGTGGTGGCCACAGTTTCCATATAGGTCGAGTGATGCAACGAAAGGGGCCTGCCGTCAGGGTTGTGAAATGAAACAGAGACTATTAGGTATTTTCTCAGTGGCGTTAGCTGCTGTCGTGCTTGCTGCCTGCAGCGAAGCCGTGGTGCTGAACTCCAAGGGTGAAATCGGACAGCAGCAGGTCGCCCTGATTTACCAGGCTTTTGGCTTGATGCTGATTGCGGTCATCCCCGCCTTGGTGCTGACCGTACTGTTCGCCTGGAAGTATCGCGCTTCCAACAAGAACGCCAAGTACCGTCCCAAGTGGTCGCACTCGACCGCGATCGAAGTGGTGGTCTGGGGCATCCCCTGTCTGATCATCGCTTTCCTGGCCTACGTTACTTACATCACTTCCCACAAGCTCGACCCGTATCGTCCGATCGAGTCCGACAAGCCGACGCTGCCCATCCAGGTCGTGTCGCTGGACTGGAAGTGGATGTTCATCTACCCCGAGCAGAACATTGCCACGATCAACGAGATTGCCATCCCGGTTGATCGTCCCGTGCGCTTCGACATCACGTCGGCCACGGCAATGAACGCCTTCAACATTCCGCAGCTCGGCGGCATGGTCTATGCAATGGCTGGCATGCAGACGCAGCTGCACCTGATCGCCAACGAAGCCGGTACCTATTTCGGCCAGTCGACGAACTACAGTGGTGCGGGCTTCTCCGGCATGCGCTTCCAGACCTACGCCGTGTCCGACGCCGAGTTCGACCAGTGGGTCAACAAGGTGCGCCAGTCGCCCGCCGTGCTGAATGACGCCAGCTATGACAAGCTGATGGTCAAGAGCCGCAACAACGCTCCCGAGTATTTCGGTTCCGTCCAGCCCGGCCTGTTCCAGCAGATCCTCGACACCTACATGGGTGGCCGCATGGATCCTGACCTGGTCGAGAAGGCCAAGGCGGAAGGAACCAGCCAGCGCCAGCATCATCACCAACCGCGTCAGGACGAGCCGGCTCCCGCTGCTGTGGAGCATGCCGCCGACGCCGGTGAGCATGGCGCTGCGGAACAGCCCGCCGCTGGTCAGGGCGAGAATGCCGCCGTCGAAGGCGCGCAGCATGATGGCCAGGCGCATGGCGCCGCCGTCCAGCACTAGTAGGGTAGCGAGGACTCAGCAATGCTAGAAAATATCTCTCCGAATGCGATCCCCACCGATCCTATTTTCGGAAAACTTACGCTCAACGCCATTCCGCATGATCCCATCGCACTGTCGGCAGCCGCCGGCGCCGCGGCGGGTGTCGTTGCCCTGGTGCTTCTGGTGACCTTCCTGGGTCGCTGGAAGTGGCTGTGGAAGGAATGGTTCACCTCTGTCGATCACAAGAAGATCGGCATCATGTACATCCTGGTCGCACTGGTGATGCTGATTCGCGGTTTCGCGGACGCCATCATGATGCGCAGCCAGCTCGCTGTCGCCACCGGTGGCAACGAAGGCTACCTGCATCCCGAGCACTACGACCAGATCTTTACCGCGCACGGCGTGATCATGATCTTCTTCATGGCCATGCCTTTCATGACCGGCCTGATGAACATCATCGTGCCGCTGCAGATCGGTGCGCGCGACGTGGCCTTCCCGCTGTTGAACTCGCTCAGCTTCTGGCTGTTCGTGGTCGGCGTGGCGCTGGTCAACGTGTCTCTGGGTATCGGTGAATTCGCCACGACGGGCTGGCTGGCTTACCCGCCGCTGTCGGGGATCGAGATGAGTCCGGGGGTCGGGGTCGACTACTATATCTGGAGTCTACAGATATCAGGCCTGGGTACCTTGCTGACAGGGGTGAACTTCATCGTCACCATCCTGAAGATGCGCGCGCCCGGCATGGACATGATGAAGATGCCGGTGTTCACCTGGACCGTCCTGTGCTCCAGCATCCTGATCGTCGCTGCCTTCCCGGTTCTGACCGCCACCCTGGCCATGCTGTCCCTGGACCGCTACCTGGGCATGCACTTCTTCACGAATGACATGGGCGGCAACCCCATGATGTACGTGAACCTGATCTGGATCTGGGGTCACCCCGAGGTCTATATCCTGGTGCTGCCTGCCTTCGGTATCTTCTCCGAAGTGGTGTCCACGTTCTCCGGCAAGCGCCTGTTCGGCTACAAGTCGATGGTCTACGCCACGATGGCAATTGCCTTCCTGTCGTTCATCGTCTGGGTCCACCACTTCTTCACCATGGGTGCGGGGGCCAACGTCAACGCGTTCTTCGGCATCATGACGATGCTGATATCAATCCCGACAGGGGTGAAGATCTTCAACTGGGTCTTCACCATGTACGGCGGCCGTATCCGGTTCTCGGTGCCCATCATGTGGACGCTGGGCTTCCTGATCACCTTCGCCATCGGCGGTATGACCGGCGTGCTGATGTCCGTGCCCGCAGCCGACTTCGTGGTGCACAACAGTCTGTTCCTGATCGCCCACTTCCACAACACCATCATCGGTGGCGTGGTGTTCGGCTACATCGCAGGTTTCGCCTACTGGTTCCCGAAGGCAACCGGCTTCAAGCTCAACGAGTTCTGGGGCAAGGGCGCATTCTGGGGTTGGCTGATCGGCTTCTACGTGGCCTTCATGCCGCTGTACATCCTGGGCTTCATGGGCATGACGCGCCGCATGAACACGACCAACTACGAGCCGTGGGTGCCCTTCCTGTGGGTGGCATTCGCCGGTGCAGGTATCGTGCTGCTGGGTATCGCGTGCCAGTTCATCCAGGTCATCGTCAGTGTCTTCCAGCGCAAGAAGCTGGCCGACGTGAGTGGCGACCCTTGGGACGGCCGTACCCTGGAATGGGCGACTTCCTCGCCGCCGCCGTTCTACAACTTCGCCGTGCTGCCGTACGTCGATGATCTGGAACCCGTGGTCAAGGCCAAGGAAGAAGGTACCTTCCGTCAACGTCCTGCCAAGTACGAAGATATCCACATGCCGCGCAATACCGGCGTGGGCCTGATCATCAGCCTGTTCCTGCTGGCGATGGGTTTTGGCCTGGTGTGGCATATCTGGTGGATGGCCATCGTCGGCTTTGTCGGCGGCATCGTCACCTTCATCGTGCGTTCCTATGATGACGACATCGACTACTGGGTCCCTGCGGCCGAGGTCGAGCGCATCGAGAACGAGTACTATCAACGACTGAAACAGCAGGCGGCCTAAGTCATGTCTACTGATGTCCTGAAAAACAACGCGGCGCATGGCGGTCATGACGACCATGCGCACCACGACAGTGGCGAGAACACGGTACTCGGGTTCTGGATTTACCTGATGACCGACTTGATCATCTTCGGGTGCCTGTTCGCCGTTTACGCAGTGCTGGGCCGCAGCTTCGCTGATGGCCCCACCAGCAAGGAAATCTTCAGCGGCAACCTGAACCTGATCCTGCTGAATACGGCATTCCTGCTGGTCAGCAGCCTGAGCTCGGGCCTGGCCATGCTGGCCCGCCACAAAGGCGGCCCGAAGGCTGCAAACGCCGTGGTGTTCTGGCTGTTTGTCACCTTCCTGCTGGGCGCCGGCTTCGTGGCGATCGAACTCTATGAGTTCAATCACCTGATCTCGGAAGGCTACGGTCCGGACCGCAGCGCGTTCCTGTCGGCGTTCTTCACGCTGGTCGGCACGCACGGCCTGCACGTGAGCATCGGTCTGCTCTGGATCCTGGTTCTGATGCACCAGGTCAAGACCAAGGGTGTGACGGCGACGAACTACACCCGCCTGAGCTGCTTCAGCCTGTTCTGGCACTTCCTGGACATCGTCTGGGTCTGCGTCTTTACCTTTGTCTACCTGTTTGGAGTGCTCTGATGGCTCACGACAATCATGTCGATTCCTTCGGCGCCAGCCATGGCAATACCAAGTCGTATGTGCTCGGTTTCCTGCTGTCCGTCATCTTCACCGCCATTCCGTTCTGGCTGGTGATGGAGCGCGTGGCAGGCAATCACATTCTGGGTAACGGCGCACTGATCGCCGTTCTGGGTGTGTGCGCTATTCTGCAGGTGCTGGTTCAGGTGGTTTTCTTCTTGCACCTGAGCACGTCTTCCGGGCAGCTCTGGAACTCGATGGCCTTCATTTACACGGTCATCACGCTATTCATCGTCGTTGTTGGCTCCATCTGGATCATGATCCACGTGCATGACAACATGATGGTGTATTAAGCGGGCTGATTCGAAGTCGTGTAATGCTTAAGGACTACCTGCAGGTCACGAAGCCCGGGATCATCTACGGCAATCTGGTTTCTGTCGCTGGCGGTTTCCTGCTGGCCTCGCAGGGAAAGGTGGACTGGGTTTTGTTCCTGTCCACCTTGGTGGGCGTCGCACTGGTCATTGCATCAGGCTGCGTGTTCAACAATTACATAGACCAGGACATAGATGCCAGGATGACGCGCACGCGCAACCGGGCATTCGTGGTGGGACGGATTTCCGGTCCCGCCGGCCTGGCTTATGGCACGGTTCTCGGCGTGGCAGGTCTGGCAGTTCTGTATTGCCTGACCAACATCCTGGCTTTCATCTTTGCCCTGGTGGGTTTCGTGGTGTACGTGGGCGTCTATAGCCTCTGTACCAAGCGGCGCTGGTCGTCGTCCACCATCTTCGGCAGTTTTTCCGGCGCTGCGCCGCCGGTCATTGGCTACCTGGCTGTCCGTGGCCAGCTGGATGCTGGCGCCTGGCTGCTGCTGCTCATTTTCTGCCTCTGGCAGGTACCGCACTCCTACGCCATCGGTATCTTCCGCCATGCGGATTACCGTATTGCGGGTGTGCCGGTGCTGCCCGTCAAACTGGGCTTGGATGCCGCCAGGCGGCACATCGTCGGTTTCGTCGTGCTGTTCCTGCTGTCCGTGTTCACGCTGCCGCTGGCAGGTTACGTGGGCTGGATTTATACCGTGGCAGTGGGCGGCATGTCGTTCTACTGGCTGTGGGTCAGCCTGCAGGGCTGGCGTACCAAGGACATCAATGCCTGGGCGCGCCGTGTGTTCTGGATATCCATCATCATTGTCGTCGTGCTGTGCGTGGCGCTGGCGGTGGATTACCAGCCGCTGTAGGCCAAGATAGCGCCTGCCGTGTGCTGCCGGAAGGTGATGGCGTGCTCATCCCTTCGATTTCCCCATGGCAGAATTGCGCTGGGTACGTCCGTAGCCGCAGCAGGATACAAAAAACGCTGCGAACCTTGTGGTTCGCAGCGTTTTTTCATTCAACTCTTCAGGGAGCCGAGCGGACACCGGGAAATTCCTGGCGTCCAGCTGATTCGTCAGTCTATTCCCCGGCAAGTTCACCCAGGGCGGCGCTGGCCTCGGTACGCTGGAACTGGCCGCGCTCGGTCTTGAGATATGCCACGCTTTCACCGGGCGCCAGCATGACTTCGCGCACACCGGCGACGGCCTGCAGCCTGGCCTGCAAGGCCGGGATGTCTGTCTCAGCCAGCGGGCGGCTCAAGCGCAGCGTGGCGGCGGAAACGCGTGGCGGCTCCTTCATCCCCAGCATCAGCAGCCACCACAGCACACCCAACCCGGCCGTCATAAGGAAGATGGCCTCCAGGCCATAGCTTTGCGCCAGCCGGCCGCCCAGCATGGCGCCCAACGAGGTACCCAGGAACTGGCAGGTCGAATAGGCGCCCATGGCCGTGCCCTTGGTGCCTGCGGGTGCCAGCTTGCTCAGCAGCGAGGGCAGCATGGCCTCCAGCAGGTTGAAGCCGATGAAGAAGCTCCAGAGCAGCGCGATGACACCGTAATGGCTGCGGAACTGCCCCATGGCGGCGGTGCTCAGCGTCGTCAGGGCGATGGCCAGCAAGAGGATGGCGCGCACCTTATTGCGCCGTTCGGCCAGCGTCATCAGCGGAATGAGCGCCAGGACGGACAGGGTGATGACCAGCAGGTAGATCCAGCCGTGACGGGCAGCGGGCGTGCCGCTTTGCTCCAGCAGGGTGGGTACGCCCATGAAAACGGCCATCAGGGTGAAGTGCAGGACGAATACCGACAGGTTCAGGCGCAGCAGGTCGGGACGCGCCAGCGTGCTGCCCAGCATACCGAAATCCATGGAAACGTCGCGGTGGCGCACGGCCTGCGGCGCATCCGGGACGATGCGCCACAAGGCCAGCAGGCTCAGCAGGGCCAGCGCCGCCGTGAACCAGAATACGCCAGACAGGCCGTGGCTGGCGGCAATGATGGGGGATACCGTCATGGCCACGCCGAAGGAAAGTGCGACGGACAGGCCGACCAGGGCCATGGCGGGGGTACGTACGGATTCTCGGGTCAGGTCAGCCAGCAGCGCCAGGATCACCCCGGACACCGCGCCTGCGCCTTGCAGCGCGCGTCCAAGGATCAGGCCGGTCATGGTTTCCGCCTGCGCGGCGATCACACTGCCTGCCAGGAACAGGACCAGCCCGATGGCAATCATGGACTTGCGGCCGTAGCGGTCGGACAGCAGTCCGAAAGGAATTTGCAGTACTGCCTGGGTAATGCCGTAGATGCCCAGGGCGATGCCTATCAGTGCCGGCGTGGCGCCGGGCAGGTCGCCGGCGTAGAGGCTCAGGACGGGCAGGGCGAGGAAAAGCCCAAGCATGCGGATGGCGAACATACCTGAGAGGCCGGCAAGTGCGCGTTTTTCCGTGGCGAGCAAGGTGAACATGAAACCGTGTGGATAAGGCTGGGTGGGGACTGGCGCACATCGCCAGCGCGGCAGGCTGGCTGGTAACGGGCGACGTGCGTGGTCGGGGGAAACAGCGGGGAAAGGCGTGGCGCAAGCGGCTCAGGAGGACAGCCCGGGCGGGTAGGCCCGGGCAGTTGCAGTACCGAAGCAGCCGTTTTCCGTGTTGCTCAGGGTGCTACGTGGCAGTTCGGGGCGGCCTGGCCCAATTCACTGATCGGGTCGATTTCGGGCTGACGCGACAGACGATAGGTCAGGCGGCTGCCTTGTTCATGCAACTGCCGCAAAATCAGGGCATTGCCGTGGCTGAAACTGAAGCTGGCGATGGATTGGGTGCGGTCGGTGTTATAGAGCGTGACGCGTTCACGGTTATCGCCGGAGACGCGCCAGCAGCCCTGGTCAGTGAAGCTGTCAGGCGGATTGGATGGCGGGTCGATGGTAATCGTGCGGCTGCGCCAACGGCCATTGGGCGACAGGGTTAGCGTGACGCGCTGTGCGCGGCAGGATTCGTCGCCAGTAAAGCAAGGCACGGTACCGAGGTAGGTTTGTGTGTCGCGCAGCCAGGGCGAGCCTTCGTAGGCCGGTTCGGGCAGCACTGCCGGGCCGTCGCCGCTGGCGGCGCGTACATCGGGGGGGGCTTCGGTGTCAGGTACCTGCGCCTGGGCGACCACTTCCGCCTCGGCTGCATTGGCGTTCTTGCGCGCATTGTTGCGGTCTGGCAGCGAAATCTGCAGCTGGCTGGGCGCCCGCACGGCTTCGCGGCCCCGGAAATCCTGATACTGGTTGCGCGCATCGGTCGCGCTGTTTTCAGCCTGGGAGGAATAGGCGCCGTCGGGGCTGCTGGCGCATGCCGACAACAGCAAGGCAGCGCCAAGCAGGGTGGCAAGCGGCGTCAGGGCCCGGCGGGCGGGCCGAGGGGGCAGGGGCGAGGTTCGCATGGTAGGCAGTAGTGGAAAGCTCAAGGTCTGACTGCTGGCTCCTGCTTGCCGGAGGATAGCGCCTGGCGCGTGCCGCAAGGGCAAAACAGGAAGGTCTCAAGTGACAATTCTACGCATTCGGCAGCGGGGATGCACTGTTATCATCCCAAACCATGTGGGAAACCTGGAATCTACCTGTTTGGGCCGCATGGCTGCTGCCTTTGGCGGCGGGGCTGGCCATTGCGCCGCTGCTGATGCGGCTGGCCGTCTGGCTGCCATGGCGCATGCAGTGCGAATGGGCCTGGATGGCGCAGGACTGGCTGAGCGAGCAAGCCGCGCAGGACACCCGGGAAGAAAACATGCCCCAGGCCTGCCCAGGCGTGACGGACGATCCGGGGGCGCGGCAGATGCTGCCGCTGGCTGCCGTGCCGCTGCCGTCACGCGCCGTCTGCAGGCTGCTGTGGCTTGCTGCCGTGGCGCTGGCGGGTCTTTGCGCCTGGCGTTTCGGCCTGACATGGGGCGGGTTGGCGGTACTGGCCTGCTGCTGGGGCCTGCTGCTGCTCGCCGTCATAGATGCCCGAGAGATGCTGCTGCCTGATAGCCTGACCCTGCCCTTGCTGTGGGCCGGGCTGCTGTTCAATCTGGCATCGGCTTGGGTGCCATTGCCGCAGGCGGTGCTGGGCGCCGTGGCAGGCTACCTGTGCCTGTGGCTGCTGTTTCACGGCTTTCGCCTGGCCACCGGCCGGGAAGGCATGGGCCATGGCGACTTCAAACTGCTGGCGGCCCTGGGCGCCTGGGTGGGGCTGGCGGCATTGCCGCAGCTCATCCTGATCGCTGCGGTATCCGGCCTGGCATATGGCCTGTGGCTGGTGGCTGTGCGGCGCGCCGGCATGCGTACGGCGCAGCCCTTCGGCATTCACCTGGCCTGGGCGGGCGTGGCAGTCATGTTGTGGATGGGAGCACCATGAATCGCGATGATCAATCCGCCGGACAGAACGGCAACCAGGCGGGGGCCGCACGAGTATGGGCGCCGTCGCAGGCCGGGTCGGGCATCCTGACGCTGGGGCTGACCGGCGGTATCGGCTCGGGCAAAAGCCGGGTGGCATCCTGGCTGGCCCAATGGGGCGCCGGGGTGGTGGATACCGATGCGGTCGCGCATGAATTGACGGCGGCTGGCGGAGCGGCCATGCCCTTGCTGCGCTCGGTCTTCGGCGCGGCGGTGGAACGCCCCGATGGGGCAATGGACCGCGACTGGATGCGAGCGCGAGTGTTCGCGGACCCCGGCGTGCGGCGCGAACTCGAGGCCATCCTGCACCCCTTGATCCGGGCGGAAACACAACGACAGTTGGCGCTGGCCCAGGGGCCTTACCGGGTGGCGGTGGTGCCGTTGCTGGTGGAGTCGGGCGATTGGCGCGAACGCGTGGACCGCATCTGCGTCGTGGATTGCGACCCGGATACCCAGGTCGCGCGAGTGCAGTCGCGCAGCGGGCTGACGGCCGAAACCATCAGGCGTATCATGGATGCGCAGGCTTCGCGGGCAGAGCGCCTGGCGGCAGCGCACGACGTCATCGTGAACGATGGTGCAACCTCCGAGGCCGAACTGCTGCAACGCGTGCGCCTGGCGCACGCGCAATGGGCCGCCGGAACGCCATTGGGCGGCCCGTCAGCCGGATAGTCCGGCCAGGCACATCTTCTGGTAGAAAATCCCGCTTTTTGGGACGAGTTTCCGAAGATAGCGCGCGTTGGCTTATGCTTAGGGCTGCAAGGGTTGAACCATGCCGGCGCCGCCGGCACGAACAACAGGGGTGTCGAGGCGAGTGACTTTATACGAATACCCATTCAATGAACGCATCCGCGCGTTTTTGCGGCTGGAGTCCCTGTTCGACCGTCTGTTCTATTTTGCCCAGCCAGGTGATTCACGGATGCACCAGCAGGCCATGGGCGCGCTGTTCGAACTGATCGAAGCGACCGAGCGCACCGACCTGAAGGGCGGCCTGTTGCAGGATATCGAACGCCAGCGCCAGGCGCTGATGAACCTGCGCGAACATCCCGATGTGGAACCCGAGGTGCTGGATGACACCCTGGCCGCGCTGGAGCGCGTGGCAGGGCAGTTGTTCCGCCAGCCTCGCGCCAGCCAGCTGCTGCGTGAAAACGAATGGCTGGCCAGCCTGCGCGGCCGCATGGCCGTGCTGGGGGGCACGACTCATGTCGATATGCCGTCCTATCATGCCTGGCAATCCAAGGATGAAGCGGCGCGTTGCGACGACCTGCAGCAGTGGATTGCGCCGTTTTCTGTTATGCGCGAAGCCCTGGACCTGCTTCTCGACCTGCTGCGCCGGGGGGGTGAAATCCAGCGCGAAGTGGCGCATGCGGGCGCCTACCGCCAGATGCTGCACGGCAAGGCTGGCCATCTCCTGCGTATATGGGTGGACAGCAGCGATGGCACGTTCCCGGATATCAGTGCCAATAAACACATGATCTGGGTGCGCTTTTCCACACAGGAAGGGCGCCTGCGGCCGCAGCAGTTGCAGCGCGACGTGGATTTCGAACTGGCGCTGTGCCAGGGGGTATGAGCCAGTTTGCGCCGGACTAGGCGCCTGTATCAGGCCGGGACGGCAGCGTGGCGGTTGACGCGGCCGGGGCATCGGCGCCTTGCTGGTCTGCAGGCGCGCTGTCTTTCGTCGCTGCCGGGGTATCCGCCAGTGCCGCATCCGACCAGCCTCCACCCAGTGCGGCGATCAATTGCACACTGGCAGCCAGTTGCTCGCCCTGCAGCGCAAACAGCGTGTTGCGTGCATTCAATTCCGTGGTTTGAGCGGTCGTGACTTCCAGGTAGGTGACGATGCCCGCTTGGTAGCGGTTCATGACCAGCCTGAGGTTTTCCTCGGCCAGCGCCACGACTTTCTCCTGGCGTTCGATTTCCTGCGCACGGGTGCGCAGGGCGGCAAGGGCGTCTTCGGTTTCTCGCAGGGCCTCAAGCACCGTTTGGCGGTAGCGCGCCACCTGTTCATCGTAGGCTGCTTCGGCGTGTTCCAGCGTGGCCTGGCGGGCGCCGCCGTCGAAGATCGTCAGGGCCAGCGCCGGGCCCAGCGACCAGACGCGGCTGGGGGCCGTCAGCCAGTGATTCAGGCTGTTGTGCTGGAAGCCGCCCGAGGTATTCAAGGTGAGGTCGGGGAACCAGGCGCTGGCCGCCACGCCGATACGGGCATTGGCGGCGGCCATGTTGCGTTCGGCCATGGCGATATCCGGACGACGTTCCAGAAGGCTGGCTGGCAGCGCCTGCGGCAGTGGCGGCAGGGCCGGCAGGGTTTGCTGTTCCGCCAGTTGCAATGCCGAAGGCGCAGCACCGGCCAGCACGGCGATGGCATGTTCGTTCTGGGCGCGTTGCCAGGCAATGTTGTAGCGCTGCGCGCGTACCTGTTCCAGCTGGGTTTCCGCCAGTACGACGTCGGCGCGGGCACTGATGCCGGCTTCATATTGGTTGCGGGTCAGTTCGGCAGCGCGGATATAGGCCTGCTCGGTGGCTGCCAGCAACTCGGCCTGGCGGTCCAGGGTGATCAGGCGGAAATAGGCCTGGGCAAGATTCGATTGCAGGCCCAGGCGCACGGCGGCGACATCGGCCGCGCTGGCTTGCGCGGCCGCCTGGGCGGCTTCCGTGTCGCGCTGGACACGGCCCCAGATGTCGGGCAGCCAGGAAATGTTCAGACCGGTGCTGTAGTTGTTGGTGCCCCCGGTCGAGCGCGTGTAACCGGCGTTGGCGCCTGCCGTCGGCATACCGGCAGCCCGGGCGCGGCCGATCAGTGCTTCGGCCTGGCGCAACCTGGCCTCTGCCTGCAGCAGGTTCTGGTTGTGCCCATCTATGCGTGTCAGCAGTTCCGTCAGGACCGGGTCCTGGTAGCGTTGCCACCAGGCTGTGTCGGTCAGTGCCTGCCCAGGCGTGGCCGTGCGCCAGCCGTCCATCTGGCGGAAGCTGGCCGGCATGTCTTCGAGCGCGGCCGGGCGCTGGTAGTCGGGGCCGCTGGCACAACCGGCCAAGACCAGCAGTGCCGTCAGCATGGGCGCCCAGGCCTTGCTGCGGCGGGCAGCAGGCAGGGCGGCGTGGGGCAGGGCATGGAAACCGTGGGCGCAGGAGCGTTGAGGCATAGGATGGCTAGGAAAGCGGGTGCAGGATAGGCGCACACATCATATCAGCGCCGTGGCACGCCTGCCGTGGCGTGCTCGTTACGGCGGCTGCGGCGGCGCTTGCAGCGGTCCATCAGCAGGTAGATGGCAGGCGTGGTGTAGAGCGTGACCAGTTGGCTGATGGCCAGGCCGCCCACGATGGCAATGCCCAGCGGCTGACGCATTTCCGCGCCGTCGCCGGAACCCAGCGCCAGTGGCAGTGCGCCCAGCAGGCCGGCCATATTGGTCATCAGGATGGGGCGCAGGCGCTGGCAGGCCGCCGTGTAGATGGCTGGGGCGGCGGCAACGCCACGGCGTTGCGCCACCAGCGCGAAATCCACCATCAGGATGGCATTTTTCATGACCATGCCTATCAGCAGGAACAGCCCCAGCAGGGCGATCAGCGTGAATTCGGTATGGGTGGCGCGCAGCGCCAGGAAAGCGCCCAGCCCGGCCGAGGGCAGGGTTGAAAGAATGGTGAGCGGGTGCAGTGCGCTTTCATAGAGAATGCCCAGCACCAGGTACACGGCGACCAGCACGCCCAGCAGCAGCATGGGTTGCGTGTCCATACTGCTCTGGAAGATGCCGGCATTGCCGCCGATGCGGGCATGCACGCCGTTGGGTAGCATGATTTCGCCCAGGGTACGGTCTATGGCGGCCATGGCGGCATCCAGCGAGACGCCTTCGGCAACCGAGAAACTGATGTTCTCGGCGGCGAAGGGCCCGTCGTGGGCTACACGGTCGCGTTCCATGCTGTAGCCGTAGGAGGAAAAGGCGCTAAGCGGCACGCGCTGGCCGTCACGGGCCAGGACATGCAGTTGTTCCAGGGTTTCCGGCCTGCCGGTGTAGCGCGGGTCCAGTTCCATGACAATGCGGTACTGGTTGAGCGGGCTGTAGAGCGTCGCCACCTGACGCTGGCTGAAGGCGTTGCTGAGCGTGGAGGTGATGGTACTCATGTCCACGCCTAGCTGGCGCGCCGCTTCCCGGTCGATTTCCAGGTTGATCTGCTGGGTGCGGTCGCTGTTGCTGGGCGATATGTCCACCAGTTCCGGCGTATCCATGAGGGCGGTGCGTACCTTGGGCGCCCAGGCGCGCAGCAGTTCCAGGTCGCCCGACAGCAAGGTCAGTTCGTAGTCGCCGGAGCTGCCCATGGAGCGGGGCAGGTTGATGTCCTGGTCGACTGCCAGGAACAGCATGCCGGAGGGAATGACAGGTTGTTGCGTGCGCAGCCGGTTGACGATGTCATTGGCCGTTTCCGTCCGTTCGCCCAAGGGCTTGAGCCGCACCAGCAGATGGCCGTTGCTGACGCCGGTGCCGCCGCCGCTGACGCCGATGACATCTGAAATGGCCGGGTCGTTGACCAGCAATTGGCGGTATTGCTCGATCTTGGGCTGCATGACATTGAATGAAGCGCCGTCGTCGCCACGGATGAAACCCTGCAACTGGCCGGTGTCCTGTTGCGGCAGGAAGCCCTTGGGCGCCGCAGCGAACAGGAACACGGTCAGTGCCATGGCACCGGCCAAGGCCAGCAGGGCGAGCGGCTGGCGCCGCAGGCTCCAGCGCAGGCTGGCGCCATAGCCGCGCCGTACGACGGCGAACATGCGTTCGTGCCAGGCAGCCTGGCGCGGGCGATTGCCGGGTGCAGGCTGCCCGGGCAACAGCCGTGCGCAAAGGCTGGGCGTCAGGCTCAGGGACAGGAATAGCGACACCAGCACGGCGGCGGCCAGCGTGATGGAAAACTCGCGAAAGAAGCGTTCTATCATGCCTCCCATCGCCAGAATTGCGACGAAGACCATGATCAGGGCCAGGTTCATGGCCAGCAGCGTGAAGCCCATTTCCCCGGCGCCACGAATGGCCGCCGGCAAGGGCGCCATGCCGCGTTCGATATGGCGCTGAATGTTTTCCATGACGACGATGGCGTCATCCACGACCAGCCCGGCGGCGACGATCAGCGCCATGACGGACAGGTTGTTGAGAGAGAACCCATACAGATAAATGATGGCCAGCGCACCGACCAGCGATATCGGTATGGCGAGGCTGGGGATCAGCGCCGCGCGCCAGTTGCCCAGGAAGCCCAGGATGACGACTACCACCAGGGCGGATGCGATGAGCAGCGTCAGGCCAGCCTCGCGCAGCGTGGCATGGATGCCGGGCGAGCGGTCGGCCACGACCGTCAGGGTGGCGTCGGCGGGAATCAGCGCCTGCAAGGCCGGCAACTGCGCACGGATGTCTGCGATGGTGGCGACGATATTTGCGCCCGGCTGGCGGCTGACCATCAGGATCACGGCCGGATTGTGATTGTGAAAGCCGCTGGTGTAGCGGTCTTCCACTGAGTCCGTGACGGTGGCGATATCCGCCAGGCGGACGGCTGCGCCATCCTGGTAGCGTATGACCAGGTCCTGGTATTCGGCGGCCTTCTTTTGCTGGTCGGCACTTTGCACCTGCCAGCGCAGCTTGTCGTTCTCGATGATGCCGCGTGGCTGCAGCGGGTTGGCATCGGCCAGCGCCTGGCGTACTTCGTCGAGCGAAATGCCGCTGTGCGCCAGGGCCTGGGGGTTCAGCTGCACGCGGATGGCGGGCAGGGCGGCGCCATCGACGGAGACTTCGCTGACGCCCTGGATCTGGGCAATCTTCTGCGCCAGCACAGTGGCGGCAACGTCATAGAGCTGCCCGGGCGACAGGTTGGGTGAACTGAGCGCCAGCACCAGGATGGGCGCCTGGGACGGGTTGATCTTGAAGTAGCTGGGTAGTTGCGGCATGCCTGCCGGCAGCTCGCCTTGCGCGGTATTGATGGCCGCCTGCACGTCGCGGGCGGCGTCGTTGATGTTACGCGACAGGTCGAACTGCAGCAGGATGTTGGCGCCGCCCTGTTCGCTGCGGGACGTCATGCTGCTGACGCCGGAAATGCTGCCGAAGGCGCGCTCCAGCGGCGCGGCGACGGTGGCAGCCATGCTTTCCGGGTCCGCGCCGGGCAGTGAGGCGCGCACCATGATGGCCGGGAAATCAACGGCAGGCAGGGGCGCGACGGGCATCAGACGGCCTGCCAGCAGGCCCAGCAGCAGAATGGCCAGCGCAATCAGGATGCTGGCAATGGGCCGTTGGACGAAGGGACGCGCCAGGTTCACGCCTGCCGGCCTCCGTCCGGCGGATTGCCCGGGGTGTCATCGGGGGTGATGGCGGGTGGCGGCTGGCGGCTGGCGGTCAGGCGGTCGAAAAAGAGATAGATGACCGGCGTGGTGAAAATGGTGAGCAATTGGCTGACCATCAGCCCGCCCACCATCACGACGCCCAGGGGCTGGCGCAGTTCCGCGCCGGCGCCGCTGGCGAACATCAGCGGCACGGCGCCGAACAGGGCGGCCAGCGTGGTCATCAGGATAGGGCGGAAACGTTGCAGTGCGGCGCTGCGTATGGCCTGCAACGGCGTCAGCCCGCCGCTGCGTTCGGCATCGAGCGCGAAATCAATCATCATGATGCCGTTCTTTTTCACCAGGCCGATCAACAGGATGATGCCGATGATCGCGATCAGGTCCAGTTCGCCGCCGGTCAGCAGCAAGGCCAGCAGCGCGCCTACCGCTGCCGATGGCAGGGTGGACAGGATGGTGATGGGGTGGATCGCGCTTTCGTAGAGGATGCCGAGCACGATGTACATCGTGACGACGGCCGCCAGGATCAGCCAGAGCGTATTGGCGAGCGATTCGGAGAAGGCTTCTGCGGCACCGGCAAAGCGCGCGTCCACGGATGCCGGCAGGCCGATTTCCCGCTGCGCCAGTTCGATGCCCGCGACGGCCGCGCCCAGCGATGCGCCGGGCGCCAGGTTGAATGACACCGTGGTGGCGGGAAACTGGCCCACGTGGGAAATCAGCACGGGGGCGCGGCGCTCGCTGATACGGGCGATGCTGGCCAGGGGCACGGGCGTGCCGTTGGCGCTGGCGACATACAGCCGGCCCAGGTCGGCGGGCGTCCGGGCGAAATCGGGCAGCACGCCCAGCACGATGCGGTACTGGTTGTTCTGGGTGAACAGGGTGCTGACCTGGCGTTGCGCATAGGCATCGTAAAGCGCAGCATCAATGGCGCTGATGGTGATGCCCAGGCGAGCGGCAGCGTCGCGGTCTATGTCGATGTATGCCTGCAGGCCGTCGTTCTGCAGATCGGCCGAGACATCGGCCAGTTGCGGCATGTCGCGCAATCGGTCGATCAGGCGAGGCGCCCATTCTTCCAGCTCATCCAGGCTGGGGGAAGTCAGCGTCATCTGGTACTGGGTACGGCTGATGCGGTCATCTATGGTCAGTTCCTGCACGGGCTGGAACCATACCTGTATGCCTTCCACTTCGTCGGCATATCGCGCCAGGCGCGCCAGGGTGTCCTGCAGGCTGCCCTCACGCTCGCCGTAGGGCTTGAGGTTGATCTGGATGCGGCCGCTGTTGAGCGTGTTGTTGGTCCCGTCGACACCGATGAAGGAAGACAGGCTGTCGACGTCCGGGTCCTGCAGCAGCGATTTCGCCAGGTCTTGCTGGCGCTGCGCCATGCTGGCGAAGGAAACCGTTTGCGGTGCTTCGGTGATTGCCAGGACGGCGCCGCTATCCTGTACCGGGAAGAAGCCTTTGGGGGTCCAGAGGTAGAGGGCCACCGTGGCGACCATGGTGCCCAGGGTGAACAGCAGCGTTGCCGTCTGGTGGCGCAGTACCCAGTCCAGGGCGGCGCCGTAACGCCGGATCAGGCCGGACAGCCAGTCGTTGCCTTCATCCGCGTGGGAGCCGGTCGGTTCAGGCAGCATGCGAGCGCACATCATGGGCGTGAGCGTCAGCGACACCAGCAGGGAAATGAAGATTGCAATGGCCAGGGTAATGGCGAATTCATGGAACAGGCGGCCGACGACGCCCTGCATAAAGAGCAGCGGGATCAGCACGGCGATCAGCGAGACGGTCAGCGACACCAGCGTGAAGCCGATCTGGCTGGCGCCTTTTAGTGCCGCCTGCATCGGCGAGGCCCCCTGTTCGCGATGGCGAGCGATGTTTTCCAGCATGACGATGGCATCATCAACCACGAAGCCCGTGGCGATGGTCAGCGCCATGAGCGTCAGGGTATTGATGGAGAAACCGGCCAGGTAGATGACGCCGAAGGTTCCGATGAGCGAGAGCGGCACGGCCAGGCTGGGAATCAGCGTGGCAGCGGCATTGCGCAGGAACAGCAGCGTCACCAGCACCACCAGGACGATGGCCAGTAGCAGTTCCTGCAGGACATGGCGTACGGCGGCACGGATATTCTGGGTGCGGTCGGTCAGGACGGTGACATCCACGCTGGCCGGCAGGCTGGCGGTGAGCTGCGGCAGTAGCGCCTGGATACGGTCAACGACTTCAATGACATTGGCGCCCGGCTGGCGCTGGATATTGAGCAGTACCGCAGGCAGTTCGCCTGACCAGGCCGCCAGGCGGCTGTCTTCCGGGCCCGAAACGATTTCCGCCACGTCGCCCAGCCGCAAGGGTGCGCCGTCTTGCCAGGTCAGGATCAGTGCGCGGTAGTCCTCTGGGCTGCGCATCTGGTCGTTGGCGCTCATCATTACCGTGCGCATGGGGCCGTCGAAGCGGCCCTTGGGCTGGTTGGCGTTGGCTGCGGCGATGGCGCTGCGCACGGCCTCCATGTCCAGGCCATAAGAGGCCAGCGCGGCGGGGTTGACCTGTACCCGTATGGCTGGCCGCTGGCCGCCGGCCAGGCTGACCATGCCGACGCCATTGATCTGCGACAGTTGCTGCGCCATGCGGGTATCGACCAGATCGTAGAGATCCGGCAGGGGCATGGTGGACGATGTGACGGCCAATGTCAGGATGGGGGTATCCGCCGGATTGACCTTGCGGTAGACGGGCGGAGCAGGCAGGTCGCGCGGCAGCAGGTTGCCGGCCGCGCTCAGGGCGGCCTGGACTTCCTGTTCGGCCACGCTCATGTCCAGGTCCAGCGAGAACTTGAGGGTGATGACCGAGGCGCCGCTGCCGCTGGCCGATGACATCTGCTGCAGGCCGGGAATCTGTCCCAGGCGGCGTTCCAGCGGCGCAGTGATGGCGCTGGTGGTGATGTCGGGGCCGGCGCCGGGATAATAGGTGAAGACCTGGATGATAGGGTAGTCCACCTGCGGCAGGGCGGCTACGGGCAGCAGGCGCCAGGCCATCAGGCCCGAGAGCAGCATGGCGATCATCAACAGCGTGGTCGCGACGGGCCGCTGGATGAATGGCGATGACAGGTTCATGGGCCTTACCGGCGCGGGCCTGGTCGCTGGGTTCCTGCGGGCGGCGTGGCCGGTGTGCCGACCGTGCCGCCGGTGTCGTCCACCACGCGCACTTCACGGCCTTCGCGCAGGCGGTCCAGCCCTTCGAGCACGACCTGGTCGCCAGCCGCCAGCCCGTCCAGCACGGCGATGCGGCCTTCGTCGGCAATGCCCAGCTTCACCTGCCGGATGAAGGCCTTGTGCTCGGCATCGACCAGGTAGACATACGGGCCGCGTGCGCCATATTGCACAGCGTCTGCGGGGATGGTGAGCGCATCGGGCAGGGTGGCCAGGCGCAGGCGTACGTTGACGAACTGGTTGGGAAACAGGGTTTCGTCGGTGTTCGGGAAATCAGCGCGCAGCTTGAGGGTGCCCGTGGCGGTATCTATGCGGTTGTCCAGCGTGCCCAGTGTGCCTCGGGCCAGCAGGGTCTGGTCGTTGCGGTCCCAGGCTTCCACTGCCAGCGTCGTGCCGCCGCGCATGGCTTCCAGCAGCGCCGGCAGGCGGTTTTCCGGGATGGAGAAGAGTACGGAAATCGGCTTGACCTGGGTGATGACGGCCAGGCCGGTACTGTCGCCGGCGCGGATCATGTTCCCGGCATCCACCTGGCGCAGGCCGATACGGCCGGAAATGGGGGCCGTAATGGTGGTGTAGGACAGCTGCAGCCTGGCGTTGTCCACGCGCGCCTGGTCGATACGGATCGTGCCCTTGTATTGTTGCGCCAGGGCCTGCTGGCTATCGAGCTCCTGGCGGGCGATGGAGTCCTGCTTGAAGAGCGTCTGGTAGCGCTGCAGCTTCAACTCGGCGTTGCGCAGCTGCGCCGTGTTCTGTTGCAACTGGCCTTCGGCCTCGGAGAGGGCGATGCGGTAGGGTTCGGGGTCTATGCGTGCCAGCAGCTCGCCCTGTTCGACGTGCTGGCCTTCACGGAAGGCGACTTCTATCAGTTCACCATCGACGCGGCTGCGTACCGTGACGGTGTTGAGCGGCGTGACGGTGCCGATGGCGCGTATCCATTCGCTCAGGGCTTCCTGGCGTGTCGGGGCCAGCCGCACCGGCGCTGGCAGGTTCCAGGTGGAAAAAGCCGTGGACGGCGGGGCGGGCGGTGCAATGACGTAGCGCCAGAGCAAGGCGCCTGCCACGCCCAGGATGAGGATAAGCAGCAGGAACCGGAGCGGGCGGTTGCGGGTCGGGCGCGGCAGGCTCATGGCTGGGCTGCGTAATCGGTGTGAGGTTCAGGAAGGAATGATGGCGCTGATGCCGGCGATGCCATGGGCGCCGTGATGGTGCGCCGTTTCCAGGGTGTCGGGGGATTGACCGCCTATGGCATAGACCGGCAGGCCGGCATCGGCCAGCTGGCGCGTGAAGCCTTCCCATTCGAGCACCGGGCTGTCGGGGTGGCTGGCGGTGGGCAGGACAGGGCCCAGCACGGCAAAGTCGGCCTGCAGGCGGCGCGCATGCGCCAGGCCCACGCTGTCGTGGGCGGAAACGCCCAGCAGGTTGTAGGGGCGCAAGGCCGGGCGGGTGACCGTGGCGCGAGCATCGGCGGCGCGCAGGTGCACGCCGTCGGCTTGTTGCCACCATTCCTGTGGATGCACGCTGTTGACCAGGACACGCGCCCCGGCAGCGTGGCAGCGTTCGCGCACGGCCTGCAGCGCGGCCAGCGCGCTGGCGTCGGCCGGGCCGCCGTTGGCCCAGCCGGGTTCACGGAATTGCACCAGTTGCAGGCCGCGCGCCAGCGCGCGCTCCAGGCGCTGGAGATAGCCTGCCAGGTTGTCCGTGCCACCGATGGCGGTGACGCCATAGGTATCGGGCAATTGCAGCCAGCGCAGCGGCGGATAGGCGGCGGGCAGCAACTGCGGCAGTTCGAGCGCATCGCGCGGCGTGAACCATCCCAGCGTCTGGCGCTCCTCGGGGCGCGGTTCGCCCTCCCAGTGCTCGACGCGGCAGAACGAGAGCCGCACCGTGGCATGGGGATACTCGTGTATGTAGGTGACCCACGGATAGGAGCGGGTTACCTTGATGCCCAGTTCTTCCTGGAGCTCCCGGGCCAGCGCCTGCAAGACGGTTTCACCGGCTTCTATTTTGCCGCCGGGCAATTCCCACCAGCCGGCCCAGCTTTTGTCTGCGGGGCGCTGGTCCAGGAGTACGCATCCGTCCTGGCGTACCAGGACACCGACTGCAACATCAAGAATTCTTCCAGGCATGGGTATTCGGGACTTTCTGTTTCGGGGGTTGCTAGGTTGAGTCGCGGGCGGCAAGCCGCCCGCGAGGCCAGGGCCATCAGGCTTGGCGTGCCGCCCAGTCACGGGCGAACTGCCGGGCTACACGGCCCGAACGCGAACCGCGCTCCAGGGCCCATTGCAGGGCCTCGGTGCGCCAGGGCTGGCTGCCGTCGTCCTCTGCACCGCCGAGTTCCTTGACCCAGTGGGCGACGATATCGAGGTAATCGTTCTGGCGGAACGGATGGAAGGACAGCCAGAGACCGAAGCGCTCTGACAAGGATACCTTTTCTTCGACGGCTTCGCCCGGATGGATCTCGCCGTCGTCGTGCGTCGTGGTCTGCAGATTTTCGCTATGGTACTCCGGCATCAGGTGACGACGGTTGGATGTTGCGTAAATCAGCAGCTTGTCGTCGGCGGCGGCAATGGAACCGTCCAGGACGGATTTGAGCGCCTTGTAGCCCGCTTCGCCGGATTCGAAAGACAGGTCATCGCTGAAAACGATGAAGCGTTCCGGCCGGGCCACGATCAGGTCGATGATCTCGGGCAGGTCGCCCAGGTCTTCCTTGTCGACTTCGATCAGGCGCAGGCCCTGGCTGGCGTAGGTCAGCAGCATGGCGCGCACCAGCGAGCTCTTGCCGGTGCCACGCGCACCGGTCATCAGGACGTTGTTGGCGGGCTTGCCGGAGACGAAGTGGCGGGTATTGCGGTCCAGGATGGCCTTCTGGCGTTCGACGTGACGCAGGTCATCCAGGGCGATGGCGCTGACGCGCGGGACGGCTTCCAGCCAGCCGCTCGCGCCGCGCTTGCGCCAGCGGTAGGCCTGGGCAGACCAGTCTGTCGGGGGCGGGGCGGGCGGCAGCCAGGCTTCCAGCCGCGCCAGCACCCGCGAGGCCTGGGCCATCAGCTGGGCCAGATCTTCGGGTTTGGTTGAATTCATGAAATCTCAGGAACGATAGTCTGCATTGATGGAAACGTAATCGTGCGAGAAGTCGCAGGTATAGACGGTGTCGCTGACCTGGCCGCGGGCCAGGGCGATGCGCACGACGATCTCAGCCTGTTGCATGACGCGCTGGCCGTCAGCTTCCTGGTATTCAGGATTGCGGCCGCCGTCGCGAGCAACGAGAACGTCGTCCAGCCACAGACGCAGCTTGCTGACGTCGAGATCTTCGACGCCGGCATAGCCGATGGCGGCCAGGATGCGGCCAAGGTTGGGGTCCGAGGCGTAGAACGCAGTCTTGACCAGCGGCGATTGGGCCACCGAATAGGCGATTTTCAGCGCTTCTTCGGTGCTGGCCGCTTCTTCCACCCGGATCGTCATGAACTTGGTGGCGCCTTCGGCATCGCGCACGATCTTCTGTGCCAGGTCGCGTGCAGCATCGGTCAGGGCTGCGCGCAGGGCCGGATAGGCAGGATGGCTGGCGTCGTCGATCTGCACGCCGCTCTTGCCGGTGGCGATGACGATGAAAGAGTCGTTGGTGGAGGTGTCACCATCGACGGTAATACGATTGAATGACTGGTTGGCCAGTGCCAGCGCTAGCTCGCGCAGCAGGGCGGGGGCGATGCCGGCGTCGGTGGCAAGGTAGCCCAGCATGGTCGCCATATTGGGGCGGATCATGCCGGCGCCCTTGCTGATACCGGTGATGGTGACGGTTTTGTCGTCGAGCGTCAGCTGGCGTGAATGGATTTTCGGCTGCGTGTCGGTCGTCATGATGCTGTGCGCCGCTTCGAACCAGTGCGCCGGCGCAAGGTCGGCGATAGCGGCCGGCAGCGCGGCGACGAGGCGATCCACAGGCAGCGGCTCGAGGATCACGCCGGTGGAAAACGGCAGGACCTGTTCGCGGCGGATGCCCAGCAGGCCGGCCAGCGCGTCGCAGGTTTGTTCGGTATGCGCCAGGCCGCTGGCGCCGGTGCCTGCATTGGCGTTGCCCGTGTTGATCACCAGCGCTGCGATCTCCGTGCCGCTGGCCAGATGGCGCTCACAGACCTGTACCGGCGCCGCGCGGAAGCGGTTGCGCGTGAATACGCCGGCGACGCTGCTGCCCGGGGCCAGGCGGAAGACTGTCAGGTCGCGCTTGCCGCTGCCTGCCTGCTTGATGCCGGCGGAGGCGATGCCGATTTCAACGCCGGCGACGGGATGGATCTGGTCTGCGGGAGGAATCTGGAGATTGACAGCCATTTGACTTGCCTTGAAAGGGGAAACAGCGCCGGAAGCGGCGTATGGGAGAGTGCCATTATGGCAAATCCGGAGCGCCGTTGGCGGTCATGCGGGACAAAGTCGCGCCCCGGCCCCGCGCTGTGCGGTCAGCGCGACTAAATATCAGGATTTCCGTCGAAGCGTCATCCCACGGTTGGGGGATGTGGGGCTGCCGGCTTTCTTCTTATAAACCGTAAAAAAATGCAAGGGAATGTCAACGGGTCGGGCGGCTCCCCCCTGGGGAAGTGCCTGGGTTGCGGGCTGAACGGTGAAGAAGGGGAAGATCATGATTCTGCAACGGGGAGCCTGCCTGATGGTGGCAGGACTGCTGGCGGGCTGTGCGGCGACGCACGATAGCAAAGTGGGCGAAAGCGCGAACGATCTGGCCGCCGGGTTGCTGGATTCCGCCATCCTGCGGGTTGAAACGCAGATGCAGGGGGAAGCGGCGGAAGACTTGTTGCTGAACCTGGAGAAAGGCGAGCTGCTGCGAGTGGCCGCTCGCTACGACGAAAGCCAGCAGGCACTGGAAACGGCGGATGCCACGGTGCGCGTCTGGGAAGACCAGGTGCGTGGCGCCCTGGCCGCCGTGGGAACGCAGATCGGCGCAACGCTGTTCGGCGACGGCATGCGGGACTATGAGGGCCAGGACTACGAGAAGGTCATGCTGACCACGCGCATGGCCATGAACCGCCTGAACATGGGCGACCTGGAAAATGCCCGGGTGGACATCCGCCGCACTCACGAGCGCGAGGCGTTGATCGCCGAAGCGCGCTCGCGCGCCAATGCCGAGGCCGAAGAAGAGGCTCAGGAGCAGGGGGTGGAAGTCGAGCAGAAGGACATCAGCGGCTATCCGGTGGAAATATTCGACGATCCTGCCGTCATCGGGCTGAAGAATGGCTACCAGAATGCGCTCAGCCATTATCTGGCGGGGTTTGTCTATGAAACGATGAATGAACCCAGCCTGGCGGCGGCCGGCTATCGCCAGGCCATCGAGCTGCGCCCCGACGAAACGGCGCTGCAGGCTGGGCTGGAAGGACTGGCGGAACGGCAGCAACGCCTGGCTTCGGGCAAGGAAACCGATGTCCTGTTCGTGATTGAAACCGGGCTGGCGCCCGCCCGCCGGTCACAATCCATCGTGTTGCCGGTACCCACCCACAATGGCCTGCTGACGCTGGCGACGGCATTCCCCGTGATCCAGCCCAATCCTCATGCGCTGGACCTGCGGCAGATTTCGATTGCCGGCCAGACTGTGCCCGTGGCCCAGGCCACGGATCTCAATGCGATGGCGCGCCGAGCGTTGCGCGACGAACTGCCCGGCATGCTGACGCGCTCGTCGATCCGGCTGGTGACCAAAGCGGTGCTGCAAAACGAAATCAATCAGCAGGCCGGGCCGCTGGCCGGCTTGTTTGCTGCACTGGTATCGGCGGCCATCGAGCCGGAGGCGGATGATCGCATGTGGCGCATGTTGCCCGAGCGGGTCTACCTGGCACGCGCATTTGTGCCGCATGGCCAGCACGAATTGCAGTTGTCCGAAGACGGCCATGCCGTCAGGACGCTGGATGTGCGGGGGCGGCGCATGGTCGTGCCGGTACGGATGCTCAGTGCGGTCACGTATTTCGGCGAGCCGGCCTATCTGGATGGCGTGGCAGCCGCTGATACTGCGCCGGAGCGGAAGGCTGGCAGGGCGTCATCCCGGCGCGTGCCGGTTTCGGTGGCACAGGAAGCGCAATAGGCGTTTCCGGGTGAGTCATTTTTTTTCAGGAAAGCATCATGAATCACAAAGCCAATCTGCGCCTGGCCGTCACGGGCCTGGCGGCAATGCTGCTGGCCGCCTGCGCGCAACAAGGCCGCAGCGTATCGCGACCAGAACTCCCGGCGCCGGCTGCGCAGGCAGCGGCCCTGCTGCCGGAATACGCCGCATCGGCAGGAATTGCCAGCAAGCTGGTCGTGCCGCAGTCCATGTTGGATCTACGGGTGGTGGACCTGCGCGCGCAGCGGGTCAACGACATGCTGACCGTGCAGGCCGAGATTGCCAATGGCAGCAGCAGTCCCCGCCGGTTGTTCTACCGCTTTCTCTGGCTGAATGCCGACGGCCTGCAGAGCGGGCGCGACGAGCCCTGGAAGGAACTGCCGTTCCTGGGCCGACAGAACCATTTCGTGAAAGGCATGGCGGCGCGTCCGGATGCCGTGGATTTCCGGCTCGAACTGCGTGCCGATAAGTGAGAACGCCGCGCGCGCCCAGCCGGGAGATGCCGGCCGGAGGTGCGGCTCGTTGCGTGGCGCTGCGGTATGCCGTGCCACGATGGATTTTCCTGGGAGTTCCCATCATGTTGTCTCTTGATTACCTGCCGCGAGCAGCCCGCAGCCTGGCCTTGGCTGGCGCCTTGGGGCTGGCCGGCTGCCAGTCCTCCCTGCCGCTTGTGAGCGGTTCGGGCGATGTCGTTTATGGCGATCCGTCCGCGGTCGAAAACGTAACCAATGAATTCGGCTCCACCGATTTGCAGCGCCTGGCGGAAAGCATGACGGCTTCCCTGCTGCAAAGCCCGGCGCTGGCTGGCCGCCCCACGGTGTCGCTGGACCCGGTGTTGAACAAGACCAGCGAATATATCGACACCGGCACGATCATGCTGCGCATCCAGACGGCGCTGGTCAATAGCGGCAAGGTGCGCTTTGTTGCCAGCCATGCGGAAATGGATACGGCCGTGCGCGAGCTGCAGCGCCAGAACCAGAGCGGCCTCTACAAGGCCAAGGGCCGGGCGCGCACGGGGCAGATGGAAGGGGCGCAGTTCCGCATAGAAGGCGAAATCTCGTCCATCGTCAAGCGTTCCTCCAGCATAAAGGATGTGTACTACGTCATGACGCTCAAGCTTTTCGATGCGGAGTCGGGCGTGATCGAGTGGCAGGACCAGGCGGAGCTGCGCAAATCCTCGCGCCGTTAAGGCGGTTGTGAGGATTGGATCAAGGACGGAACCATGAAAGAACAGCCATTGCTGAACCGGGCGCGTTGCGCCGTGCTGGCCCTGCTGTGCCTGGCGGCACCGGCGGCGCAGGCCGCCGGGCCCAGGGTCGCCGTGACGGACCTGGGTTATGAGGTGCAGGTGTCGGAATACTTCCGCAACGTGTCGGCGTCGCAGCAGTTCAGCCAGCACGGCAGGCAGGCCAGCGGCAGCAGCAGCTTCACGCTGGAAGAGGGAACCAAAACCTATATCGTGCCGGGTGAGCTGCGCAATTTCACGGCCGACATCAAGGGGGCGCTGGTACGTGGCGGCAAAGTCAGGGTTGTGCAGGGCCGGCCCCATACGGGCAAGGCGAGCGAGAACGTCCACGACATCATTGCCCGTATCCGGGTAGGTGCCTTTCCGGGCGCGGATTACGTGCTGTTCGGCACGGTCAGTGACATTCAGTTCAGCGAAGGGGAAATGGGTTTCGATGCTGGATCGCGAGCTTATACCCTGCAACTGGATCTGGTCGCGGATTTCAGTCTGATCAACACGCGCAACTATGAAATCGTGGCGGCCTTCAGTGCAGCCGGCAGCGGGCTGGACAGCAAGATACTGAGCCGCGCCGGAGACCGGGCTAGCCTGAACCGCGCCAAAGTGGTGCGGGAAACCTCGCAGAGCCTGGCTGAAGAGGTCTATGAACAGTTGATCGGCCAGTTTACCCAGGCCGGTGCCGCGATCACCTTCGAGGCGCCGCTGCCGCCTGCGCGGCCTGTTGCGCCCGCGGCTCCCGAAGCGCCCCGCAGCGGGGTGACTGTCTATTGATGTTTGCGGTGCGCCGGCCCGCACGTCTGCGCAGGGAAGCGGAAGCCCAAGGGGGGCTGCCGCTGCAGAGCAACAAGTGCAATGATCTCAAGAATCACAGAATTTTCATTTTTTCAAACAATTGAAATAAAATGAAACTTATTTGGTGATAATGCGCAGCGGCGGGATGCCTGATATGGCGCTCAGGGAGGGGAACGTCCATGGCTCGTGATCCATTGCAGGTGGCGCTGGATATCGCGCCGCTGTTCTATGAGGGGGTGCTGGATTCGAACCATTGGTACATCGCCCTCGATTCACTCTGCCGGGAACTGGAGGCGATGAACTTCCACCAGGTGACGCTGGGTCCGGCGCATGAAGACCCGATCCTGGAATCCATGGCATCGGAAACCGTGCCAGGCGACAAGCTCGAGGAATACGAGCAGCAGTACATGGGGCGCGATGAACGCGTCGCTCTGCTGGATCGTATGGTGGAAGGCGAGGTGGTGTTCGACCACCATCATTTCGATCAGCGCCATATGTCGCGCTCGGCAGTCTATGACTTCCTGCGTGGTGTCGGGACGCGCTATTCGATGTGCATGGTGATGCGGCAGACCGCTGGCACGAACGCCTATCTGGCCATGCTGCGCCCAGTCGATCACCGGCCTTACGGCGAGCGTGAGGAAGCCGTCATGCGGCTGCTGGCGCCGGAAATCCTGCGCGCGACCCGCTTGCGCGACCATACCCGCGAACTGGCGCGCCGCGCCGCGCTGGGAACCGCCGCCATGGAGCACATGCCGTTCGGCATCGTCATCGTTGACGCCGGGCGGCGTATCCAGTACCTGAATGCCCGGGCGGCCAGCCATGTGCGGGAAGCGGTATGGTGTGCCGGCTATAGCCGCTTTGCGCTCAGGCAGCAGGCATTGCAGCTGCAGCTGGAGCAGGCCGTTGCGCGTGCCTGTTCGGCTTCCAGGCGTGCGGCGGTTGTCCGTTGGGGCAGTGGGGCGGATACGGTTGTGTTGCGCATCCTGCCCTTGCCGGCGGTAGCGGTGGCATCCGTGGCTGGCCGCAGCCAGTCGCCGCTGGCGCTGATTGCCATGGCGATGCCTTATGCCGGGCTGTCGTTTTCGTGCGGGGAACTGGGAGCAGTATTGGGCATCACCACTGCCGAGGCAGAACTGGCCAGTGTGCTGGCTGGGGGCGATACCATCAAGGCATTCGCCATGGCCCGGGGATGCACTCTGAACACGGCCCGCAGCCACCTGAAAAGCCTGCTGGCGAAGACCGGCTGCAAGCGCCAGCTCGACCTGGTCAGGCTCATTCACGCGGTGGGGCAGGGCTGATGCTGCCGCAGCCAGTGGCAGGGGCGGGTACCGGCGCCTGCTGCGCGCTTAGGTACCCCACCCGGTATCAGCGCTTCAGACTTGCAAATGCCAGGTCGGCTGCTGCCAGCGTGGCTTCGATGACTTCGTCCGTATGGGTGGCGGAAACGAAGCCGGCCTCGAAGGCGGAAGGCGCCAGATGTACGCCGTGGTCCAGCATGGCGTGGAAGAAGTGCTTGAAGTGTTCGATATTGCATTCCTGCACTTCGGCAAAGCTCGTGGGTGGCGTTGCGCGGAAATACAGGCCTATCATGCCGCCGACGCTGTCGCTGGAAAAGGCGATGCCGTGGCGTTGCGCGGCGGCCTCCAGGCCGGCGCACAGCCTGGCCGAGCGCGCAGCCAGGTCTTCATAGAAGCCCGGCGTGCCCAGCAGGCGCAGGGTTGCCAGGCCGGCAGCCACGGCCACCGGATTGCCTGACAGCGTGCCGGCCTGGTACACCGCGCCCAGCGGCGCGATATTGGCCATGATGTCGGCCCGGCCGCCGAATGCGCCGACCGGCATGCCACCGCCGATGATCTTGGCCAGCGTGGTGATGTCGGGGGTGACGCCGGTCAGGCCTTGCGCGCCTTGCGGGCCAACCCGGAAGCCCGTCATGACTTCGTCGAACACCAGCAGGGCGCCGTGGCGGGTGCACAGCGTGCGCAGGGTTTCCAGGAAGCCGGGGGCGGGCCGCACCAGGTTCATGTTGCCGGCGAAGGGTTCGACAATGACGCAGGCGATGTCGTCGCCCATGCTGGCGAAGGCCGCTTCGGCAGCGGCGTTGTCGTTGTAGTCCAGCACCAGCGTGTGCTGCACGAATTCGGGCGGTACACCCGCGGAAGTCGGGTTATTGAAGGTCAGCATGCCCGAGCCAGCCTTCACCAGCAGGCTGTCGGCATGGCCGTGATAGCAGCCTTCGAACTTGATGATCTTGTTGCGGCCAGTGGCGCCGCGCGCCAGGCGGATGGCGCTCATGGTGGCTTCGGTGCCGGAACTGACCAGGCGCACCTGTTCCATGGAAGGCAGGCGCGCGATCAGCGCTTCGGCGATCTCGATTTCCGCTTCGGTGGGGGCGCCGAAGGACAGGCCGTTGAGGGCCGCCGCGCGCACCGCCTCGATGACTTCCGGATGGGCATGGCCCAGGATGGCAGGGCCCCAGGAGCCCACGTAGTCGATATATTGCTTGCCATCCGCATCCCAGATGTACGGGCCCTGGGCGCGTGCGATGAAACGGGGCGTGCCGCCTACCGAACGGAATGCGCGCACGGGCGAATTCACGCCGCCGGGAATGCTGCGGCAGGCGCGTTGGAACAGGGTGTCATTGCGGGAGGTGGCTGTCATGATGGCGGTACCGGTATCCGTAGGGTTGATCAGGCGAACGCCTGCGCGCAGGCGCGGGCGGCGGCTTCGATGTCATCTGCCTGGAAAATGCCCTGGATGATGGCCAGGGCGTCGGCGCCGGCCTGCACGACAGGCGCGGCATTGGCAGCATGGATGCCGCCGATGGCGACCATGGCCGGACGCGGAGCAGGCAGCTCGTCGAGCAGCTTGCGGGCCTGCATGAGCAGTTCCAGCGGCGCACGTGCCGCTTGCGGCTTGGTCGGGGAGGGATAGACGGCACCGAAGGCAATATAGTCGGCGCCCTGCGCCAGCAGCGCACGGGCGCGCGCCAGGTCTGCATAGCAGGACACGCCGATGATGCGCCCCTGGCCGAGCGCGGCCCGGGCGGCCTGCAGGTCGCCGTCGTCACGTCCGAGGTGCACGCCGTCGGCGTCCAGATCTTGCGCCATGCGCCAGTCGTCGTTGACGATGAAGACCAGGCCCAGCTCGCGGCATTGCCGTGCAATGGCTTGCCCCTGGGCCAGCAAGGCCTCAGGGCTGGCGCTTTGCTTGCGGCGCCATTGCAGGCTGCGCAGCCCGCCACGGGCGGCAGCAGTGATGGCTGCCAGCAGGCCGGCAGTGTCGTCGGTGTCGGGGGTGATGCCGTAGAGGCCGCGCGGAAAGCGCAGGCCGTCGTAATCAGGAACGGACGTCATGCCTGTTGTTCTCCAGGTAGGCGCCAGGCCAGGCGGCGGCCCATGCCGGGGCGGAAGCTCTGCTGCAGGCAGCTTTGCACATAGGTGATGGCCTGGCCCACGGCTTCGTCGGGCGCCAGTCCGCGCGCCAGCATGGCGGCCACGGCGGTGGCGACGAGATCGGCGGTGTCGGACAGACGTTCCTGGCTGGCATGCCAGTTCCATTGGCGCAGCAGGCCTTCCGGCCCGCTCAATTGGGTGCAGCGGGTATCGCTGCGCAGCGGCGTGCCCAGCGTCAGCGACCATTCCGCGCCGGCTTCTCGCAGTACGTCGCTGGTTTCCACCGGCTCGCTCAGCAGGCCGTCTGCCAGCCATTGCGTCACGCGCATGTGTTCGGACACGACGATATCGGTCTGCGGCAGCAGCAACTCGACGATGGCTGCCATGACATCTTCGGCCAGGTCCTGGGCATCGAGGTCGCCGGCATCGCCGGGCGTGTCCAGGTGCAGCACCAGCGGCAGGTGGTTGTAGTCGGCGGCGATCTGCGCGATGACGCTGACGGCCTCCGGCGTATGCAGGCTGCCGACCTTTATGGCGCTGATGGCCATGTCTTCGAGCAGGCAGCGCGCCTGCTCGTCGATGAATTCATGGGAGATGGCGACGACATCTTCCTGATGCGCCGAATCCTGGACGGTATTGGCGGTCAGTACGCCCAGGCCATGGCACTGCAGCGCAGCGCTGGTGATGGCATCGGCGGGCAGCGAAGTGGCGCCGCTGGGGTCGAAGGGGCCGAAGATCAGAAGGGGAGGGAGCACAGAGGCGGACACTGCGGGCGAGGGGAAATAGTGGAACCTGGCAGGCGCTGTGGTGAAGCGCTGGCGACAGGAATCCTGCCAGCCGAGGTTGTGTTTGGTTAATATGACCCCATTGTAGGTGAAACAGGCGCGCGCGGGCAGTCATGCTGCGCGTGCTGTGCGGCAGGGCGTTTGCGCCCTGCCCGGCCCGGGAAACGGGGCGGTTTTTTAATGGGGCGCATGCCTCCCAGGCCGAGGGTTAGCGCTGCCCGCCTGGATTGACAGGAAACTCTGAAACGATGCGTACTTGGATGTGTTTGATTTGCGGCTGGGTCTATGATGAAGCGGCCGGTTTGCCCGAAGAGGGTATTGCGCCGGGGACCCGCTGGGAAGACGTTCCCCCGAACTGGGTCTGTCCCGAGTGCGGGGCCCGCAAGGACGATTTCGAATTGATGGAAATTTGAGATCGTGAATACGTTCTGAGCCCTGCCTGCCGGGATGACAGGCTGAGTAATGTGTGTGTGGAGTGTGCCATGACGAAAGCCGCGGAAAGCCAGGACCTGCCCCATGCCGATCTGTCCAATCAGTTCCTGCTGGCCATGCCCGGAGGGGTAGAAGGCAGCCTGGCGGGAACCGTCATCTATGTTTGCGAGCATACCCCGCGCGGCGCGCTGGGGCTGGTAATCAACCGTCCGACCGACCTCACGCTGGGTGCTCTGTTCGAGCGTATAGATTTGAAGCTGGAAATTGAACCCGAGAAAGACAATCCTGTCTTCTTTGGCGGTCCGGTGCAAACGGACCGGGGTTTCGTGCTGCATGCCCCCATCGGCGAGTACTCGTCGAGCATCAAGCTGGGAGAGATGGCGCTGACGACTTCCCGCGACGTGCTGCAGGCCGTGGCCAACGGCGAAGGTCCGCGCCGCCTGTTGGTGACGCTGGGCTACGCGGGATGGGGCGCCGGCCAGTTGGAGAGCGAAATGGCGTCCAATGCCTGGTTGTCGGTCTATGCCAGTCCGGACATCATTTTCGATGTCGAACCCGCGCAGCGCTATGACGCCGCCCTCAAGCAGCTGGGGATAGACCCGGTGATGCTTTCCGGAGAAGCCGGGCATGCCTGATGCAGAAAACGCCGGCCAGCCCGGCGCCCTGAGGGCACCGGGTGCGGCGGCTGGCGTCAGTGTCGCCGGCGCGGCCGGTGGCGCCTGGGCGGTGGCGGGCGAAGCCACCCTGCTTGCTTTTGATTTCGGCCTGCGCAAACTGGGCGTCGGGCTGGGCAATACCATCACCGGCAGCGCAACGCCGCTGGAAATCATCCGCTCGCAGACCCGCGACGAGCGCTTCCAGCGCATCGCCACGCTGATCGAGGAATGGCGTCCTGCCAGCCTGATCGTCGGCCTGTCGCTGGATGAAAACGGTGCCGAGCAGCATGCTTCGCTGCAGGGGCGCCGTTTTGCCAATCAGTTGCATGGCCGCTTCGGCTTGCCTGTGATACTGGTCGATGAACGCGGTTCCAGCATGGAAGCGCAACGTCGTTTGGGCACCAATGCCGACGACGATGCCGTTGCAGCGGCTATTATTCTGGAACGCTACCTGGATTTGCTTTCGCGCGCTGTGGCCACTTCCTGTAACACAGCGTCCGTGCCGGGCTCCCGCACGGCTTCCTAATATCCTAAAATCCGCATCATGGCTTCTGATACACCTGTTCATTCGCCCGGCGATCTGCCGGATGCCGAAACACTTTACGCGCGCCTGCTCGCAGGGGTGAAGCAAGAGTTTTCCAAGACCCCGCCGGACAAAACCTGGCTGGTCGGCATCCATTCAGGAGGCGCCTGGTTGGCAGAACGCCTGCAGCGCGACCTGGGCCTGGAAGGCAACGTCGCCACGCTGAACGTCAGTTTCTATCGCGACGACTTCCACCGCATCGGCCTGCATGGCAATAGTCAGGCACAGCCTTCTTCCATCAACTTCCCCGTGGCGGGTGCCCACGTCATCCTCGTCGATGACGTGCTGTATACCGGCCGCACCATCCGGGCTGCCATGAACGAACTGTTCGATTACGGCCGGCCCGACAGCATCCGACTGGCGGTGCTGCTGGATCGCGGCGGCCGTGAACTGCCGGTCGCGGCCTGCGTGGTGGCGGCGGATATTCCTCTGCCCCCGGAAAGCGCATTTGTTCTGTCCCGTCTCGATAACGGGAATTTTTCCCTGGCCCTGGAAAAGGATTCCGTACATGAATAACCCGCAGCTCAACCGCCATGGCGAGCTGACCCACTTGTTGACGACCGAAGGCCTGCCGCGCGACATCCTGACGCATATTCTGGATACCGCTGCGAACTTTGTGCCCCTGGCCAACCGCGAGGTCAAAAAAGTGCCGCTGCTGCGCGGCAAAAGCGTCTTCAACCTGTTCTTCGAAAACTCGACCCGTACCCGGACGACCTTCGATATCGCCGCCAAGCGGCTGTCGGCGGATGTGTTCACGCTGAACGTGCAGTCGTCGTCGACGGCCAAGGGCGAATCGCTGCTCGACACGATCGCCAACCTGTCCGCCATGCAGGCCGACCTGTTCGTTGTGCGTCACGAGGCCAGCGGCGCGCCGTTCCTGATTGCCCAGCATGTTGCACCGCACGTGCACGTGGTCAATGCCGGTGACGGCCGCCACGCGCACCCGACGCAGGCCCTGCTGGACATGTATACCATCCGGCATTTCAAGAAGGACTTCTCCAACCTGTGCGTGGCCATTGTTGGCGATGTGCTGCATTCGCGCGTGGCGCGTTCGGACATCCATGCGCTGACCACGCTGGGTGCTGCCGAGGTGCGCGTTGTCGGTCCGCTGACACTGCTGCCTGGCGGTCTGGAACAGATGGGCGTGCGTGTCTTCACCGATATCAACGAAGGCCTCAAGGACGTCGATGTCGTGATCGTGCTGCGCTTGCAGAACGAGCGTATGCGCGGCGCGCTCCTGCCGTCCGCCCATGAGTATTTCAAGCAGTATGGCCTGACTCGCGAGAAACTGGCGCGTGCCAAGCCCGATGCCATCGTCATGCATCCCGGGCCCATGAACCGTGGCGTGGAAATCGACTCTGCCGTGGCCGATGGCGACCAGGCGGTCATTCTCAATCAGGTGACGTTCGGTATCGCGGTACGCATGGCCGCCATGAGCATCGTAGCGGGAGCACAGGCATGAATCTGCAGGTAAAGGGAGGCCGGCTGATCGACCCGGCCAGTGGACTGGACCGTGTGGCGGACCTGTTCGTCGCCAGTGGCCGGGTGGTGGGCGTGGGCGAAGCGCCCGCGGGCTTCGTGGCTGACCGTGTGGTTGATGCCCAGGGCCTGGCCGTGCTGCCGGGCCTGATCGACCTGTCGGTGCGCCTGCGCGAACCGGGGTTCGAGTACCGCGCAACGTTGGAATCGGAAATGCGGGCCGCCCTGGCCGGTGGCGTGACCAGCGTGGTGCAGCCGCCAGATACCGACCCGACGCTCGACGAGCCCGGCCTTGTGGAAATGCTCAAGCACAAGGCGCGTCAGCTCAACCATGTGCGCCTGTACCCGCTGGGCGCCATCACCGTGGGTCTCCAGGGTGAACGCCTGACGGAAATGGCGGAACTTACCGAAGCGGGCTGCGTGGCCTTTTCCCAGGCCAATGTGCCGCTGACGGATACCAGCGTGATGCTGCGCGCCATGCAATACGCGCGTACCTACGATTACGTGCTGTGGGTGCGCCCGCAGGATTACTGGTTGTCGCGCGGCGGCGTGGCCGCCAGCGGCGCCTATGCGTCGCGCCTGGGTCTGTCGGGCATTCCCGTTCAGGCGGAAACCATCGCGCTGCAGACGCTGTTCGACCTGCAGCGCGTGACCGGCGCCCGCCTGCACCTGTGCCGCCTTTCAAGTGGCGCCGGCCTGGAACTGGTGCGCGCAGCCAAGCAGGAAGGTCTGCCCCTGACTTGCGACGTGTCCGTCAATCACGTGCACCTGACCGACGTCGACATCGGTTTCTTCGATGCCAATTATCGCCTGGACCCGCCGCTGCGCGGCCAGCGCGACCGCGAGGCGATCCGGGCCGCCCTGCTGGACGGCACCATCGACGCCATTTGCTCCGACCACACGCCGGTGGATGACGACAACAAGCTGTTGCCCTTCGCCGACGCCGAACCGGGCGCTACCGGCCTTGAACTGTTGCTCAGCCTGACGGTCAAGTGGGCAGATGAAACCGGGGTGCCGCTGGCCCAGGCGCTGGCCCAGGTGACCTCGCAACCCGCGCGTGTGCTGACGACCGGCGCGCCGGACCTGCCGCCGTGCGGCCGCCTTGAGCTGGGGGCGCTGGCCGATTTCGCGCTGGTGGACCTGGATGCACGTTGGGTGGTGAGCCGCGATACCCTGCTGAGCCAGAGCTGGCACACGCCTTTCACCGGGCTTGAACTGCCGGGCCGGGTGCGTTCTACCTGGGTCGGTGGCCGGCAGGTCTGGGAAGCGGCTTCGTGAGATTGCTGCGTTTCACGTTGCGCGCCATGCTGTTGGTGCCCTGGTTGCTGGGCGGGTTGCTGACCTTGGCGTTGCTTTACTACCCCGTCTTCAAGGTGGGGCGGGGTGAAACCATCGTCCGGGGTTGGTCGCGCGTACTGCTGCGCTGGTGCTGCGGCGTGCGCTGCGAAGTCTCCGGGCAGCCCATCATGGAAGGTTCGGTGCTGTGGACGTCCAACCACGTATCGTGGGTGGACATCTTTGTGATCAACAGCGTGCGAGCGTCTATTTTCGTTGCCAAGAAGGAAGTGCGCGAGTGGCCCTTGATCGGCTGGCTGGCGGCAGGTGTTGGCACCTTGTTCCTGGATCGCGCCTATCGGCAGGCCGTGCGTGAAATCGGGCAGGCAGTCGAAATCCACTTCCGCCGTGGCCGTTCGGTCGGGCTGTTTCCGGAAGGTACCACGACGGACGGCATGCGCTTGCTGCCGTTCCGTTCCGGCCTGTTCGCGCCGGCAGTCGACGCTGGTGTGCCGGTGCAACCGGTGGCGCTGGTCTTCACGCAGGACGGCCGGCGCAGCAGCCGCGCCGCCTTTACCGGCGATCAGTCATTGATGGCCAATATCTGGTGCATCCTGAGCACGCCTGGTCTTCTGGTCAAACTGTATTTCCTGCCGGTGCTGGAAATGCCTGAAGGTGCGGATCAGACGGTGCGGCGTTCGCAGGTGGCCCGCATGGCGGAACAGGCAGTCCGCAACGTGGTGGAAATCTGACAGGCCGCAGGTTGCCTGGCGCGGCTGCGGTTTGTCGCAGCAAGCGCCGGCGCGGGGCCGGAGACGGCCACCGCAGCCCCTGTCACCGTTGTTCTTGCCATGGACCCGGCGCCTAGAATAGCTCCGGGTCCTGGTATTGCTGGCAGGTGATCTGCAGGATCTTGCGGTCGCGCAGGCGCATGGCGGTCAGATGCCCACCCCAGACGCAGCCGGTATCCAGGCAGATGACATCGGGGCGTACCAGCAAGCCCAGCGTCGACCAATGGCCGAAAACCACGACGACATTGCGCGTGGCGCGTCCGGGGATGTCATACCAGGGCATCAGGGCCGGGGGATGCTGGCCAGGGACCGCCTTGGCGGCGAAATCCATCTGGCCCTTGGCGGTGCCCAGGCGCATGCGCGTCAGCGCGTTGATGATCACGCGCATGCGTTTGCCGCCGGTGAGGTCATCCTTCCACTCGGCAGGCTCGTTGCCATACATTTTCTGCAGGCCCTTGCGCCAGTTCGGGCCGCGCAGCACGGCCTCGACTTCGGCTGCCAGGGCCAGCGTCTTGGCGCAATCCCATTTCGGCAACACGCCAGCATGCACCATCAGGTGGCCGTTCTCGAAATGGGCCAGCGGCCGGTTGCGCAGCCAGTCCAGCAATTCCTCGGCATCCGGCGCCTGCAGGATTTCACTGATGGTGTCGTTCTTGCCGGGCTTGCGCACGTCGGCGGCCACGGCCAGCAGGTGCAGGTCGTGATTGCCGAGCACGCAGGTGGCGCGTTCGCCCATGTCGCGGATGCGGCGCAGGGTTTGCAGGGATTGGGGACCACGGTTGACGAGATCGCCGGCGAACCATAAACGGCTGTCCGGCGCGCCGGCGATCTCAGGCAAGGCAAGGAGTTGTTCCAGAGGAACGCAGCAGCCTTGCACGTCACCGATCATCCAGATATCGGGACGGTTCATAGCGGGTGTTTTCTCCAGGGGTTGCGGTGTGTCGCCATGCGGGCGAGGAAATGGCGGTTTTCCATGATGAGCAGGGCTCCCAGCGCGACCAGCAGCGCGGCGGCGTTGGGCAGGATGGCTGTGCTCCATGGCGGCAGGCGTCCCAGCATGCCGATATTCAGCGCCAGCTGGTTCAGCATGAAAAAGCCCACGCCCAGCAGGATGCCGATGAACACTTTGGCGCCGACGCCGCCGCGCCGGGTCTGCATGAAGCTGATGGGCGCGGCGATGGTCATCATGACCAGCAGGGTGAAGGGGTAGATCAGCTTGCGCCACAGCGCGACGATTTGCCGGTCTGCCTGCAGGTGATTGCTGTGCAGATAGGAAATGTAGTCCCAAAGCGTCAGCATGGACATGCGCTCGGGGGTCAGCACGCGCGCCAGCAGGCGTTCGGGCGTCAGCGTAGTCTGCATGGACAGTTGCGCTTCCTTGTCGATGGTGACCAGTGGCTGGCTGCCGGGACGGGTTTGCGAGAACGCGGTGGCTGCGTCCAGGTCGACGCGATGGTGGCTGATGTTGTTGAGGTGCAGTTCGTTGCTGTTGAAATTGCCGTTCTCGGCCATGGCCAGCCCGCTCAGGCGGTTGTCCGGCGCGAAGGTGTAGAGTGTGATGTCGCGGATGCCGCCGTTGGCTTCGAGCTTGCCGACATTGATGATGCGCATGCCGCCTTCGGGCGTGGGCTCCTTGAACCAATACCCGCTGTGCATGGCGCCGCCGCCCGGCTTGCCGCGCAGCAGGAGGTTGGCTTCGCTGCCGTGCAGTTCGGCCGCCGGGGTAATGACTTCGGACAGCAGCAGGGCGCCGGCCATCCAGGGCAGCGTCACGATCCAGAGCATGCCCAGCAGCCTGGCGCCGCTGACGCCGGACACTCGCAGGATTACCAGTTCATTGCGTTGCGCCAGGCCAGCAAGCGCCAGGATGGCGCCGATCAGCAGGCCGATGGGCAGAATATCGTAGAGCCGCGTGGGCAGTTGCAACGCCTGCAGGTAGAGCAGCCCGGGCAGGGTGTAGCTGCCGCCCAGGTTGTCCAGTTCCTCGATCAGGGAGAAAAACGTGAACAGCCCGAGCAGTGCGAGCAGCACTACCGCGCAGGAGCGGTAGATTTCGCGGGCCAGATAACGGCGTGCGGTGCGCATGCGGCGGAAACCTTGACTGGATGAGAGGAAAACCTGTTATTTTGGCGCGTTTCGATAGATTTTGCAGGATGCGGGCCCGAATGGCACATTCTGGTGGCGGCAGGATGTCAGGGAATGTGAACCTGTCTCATGCGGGCCAGCAGCGTCGCAGTCTGTTTATTGAGGAACGCGGTGTTGCGGTGCTTGTCGTAATAGCGCGGGTTGGGCAGCATGGCAGCCAGCCGCGCTGCTTGCGCGGCACTGAGTTGCTGCGCCGACACCCCATAATAATGCCGTGCCGCAGCCTCGGCCCCGAAAATCCCTACTCCCCACTCGGCCAGATTGAGATACAGCTCCAGGATGCGGCGCTTGTCCATGCTGTGTTCGATCATGTAGGCCAGCACCAGTTCCTGGGCCTTGCGCAGATAGCTGCGCGACCCTGACAGGAACAGGTTTTTTGCCAATTGCTGGGTAATGGTGGAACCGCCACGGATGCGGCTGGATTGCTGGTTGTGCTCCCAGGCGCTGCGGATTGCATCCCATTCTATGCCGTCGTGCTCAGTAAAGCGCGAGTCCTCGGCTGCGATGACGGCGCGTTTCAGGTTGTTGCTGATGTGGTCGTAAGGAACCCAGCGATAGTCGAGCCTGGCGTCGGGGTCGGTGTCCTGCAGGCGGGCCAGTTCATGGCGCATGATGGCGCTGCTGCCGGGGTCCTGGCGGGCGTACCAGGCGACCTGCGCCAGCAGCCACAGCTGTGAGAGCAACAGCAGGATGAGCAGCGCCATGACGATGGCACCCAGCCGCTTGGGCCAGGTCCAGCGGAATCCTGGTCGGATGCGGTCGGCGGTGCTGTCCTGCATGGCCCTGGGCGCCTCAGGCGGCGGTGGCAAGCTGCTGCCGCAGCGCGGAAAGCACGGGTGCGGTATCCGGCGCCAGGCCGTGCCAGATCTCGAAGCTGGCGGCCGCCTGGCCCACCAGCATGCCCAATCCGTCGCTGGCGCGGCTGGCGCCGTCATCCAGCGCCTGTTGCATGAACGGAGTGGGGCGGGCCGAATACACCATGTCGTAGGCCACAGCAGCCGGGGCGTAAAGCCCGGCGGGCAGGTCCAGGGCGGCATCTCCCAGGCTGCTGGAGGTGGCGTTGATGACCAGGTCCCAGCCGCCGGGGCGGCTGGCGCCATCCAGGCCGTCGGCTTCCAGGCGGCCGGCCTGGGGCAGGGTGCGCACCAGGGGATTGGCGATCATTTCCTGTGCGCGCAGCGCATTGCGGTTGACGATACGCAGGCTGGCGCAGTCGGCGGCCAGCAGAGCCTGTAGGACACCGCGCGCCGCACCACCAGCACCAATGATCAATACATGGGCGTCGCGCAGCGGCGCGCCCTGCTGCTGCAGGTCCTGCACCAGGCCGATGCCGTCGGTATTGCAGCCGTGCATGATGCCGTCCTGCTGCCAGAGCGTGTTGACGGCACCAGCCACGCGAGCGCGCGCGCTGAGCGCGTGGGACGCCAGGGCATAGGCGTCCAGCTTGAAGGGGGCCGTGACATTCATGCCCCTTGCGCCAGCGGCGAAGAAGGGCAGCACCACATCATTGAAGCCGCCGATGGGGGCCAGCAGCCGGGAGTACTCCAGCGGCAGGTCGAACTGGTGTGCGAAGGCCTGGTGAATGTCGGGAGACAGACTGTGGCTGATCGGGTTGCCGATGACGGCACAGATGATGGGTTTCGTGTCGCTCATGGTTGCAAAAAGAAGTCGCGGCTCGCCTCTCCGGACGGGCCGGAGAGGAATTCATGGCGCCCCGAAACGGGTTCGTGGCGTCGGTGGTTCAGGGCAAGTGTATCTCGCCGGACGCGCCGTTTACTCGTTTTCGGCGATGACGCCCAGGTAGCGGCAGTCCAGTGTCAGCGCGAGTTCGTCACAGCCCATCAATTCCAGCCTGACCGGCGTGCCGCGTTCCAGCTCCGGCATGCCGGCCACGCGGGTGACAAAGGGGGCGCAGGCGAAGCGCACGAGATCCTCGCGCAGGACGTGCGCCGTCACTTCCTTCAGGCCCTGCTGCTGGAACCAGCGCAGGCACCAGTAGCGCTCCATGGCATCCTGGTGGTCGTGCCAGGTTGCGTATTGCGCCTCGAAGGCGCCGATGATCGCGAACAGGTCGGCGTCGCGTGGCTTGAAGGGCGCCACCAGCGGCGCCGAGATGCCATGTTGGGCAGCGGCGATCAGTTGCCACTGGTTGACCAGATCGACATAACGCCGTAGCGGCGACGTGCACCAGGCGTATTGCGGCACGCCGATGGCCTCGTGCGGCAGGGCGTGAGTGCTCATGCGGGTACGGCCCGCCTGCTGCGAGCGATAGATGCCAGGCAGACCGGTGCGGGCCAGCAATTCGCCCCAGAGCGTATTGGCCAGGATCATGTATTCGGCCACCAGCCGGTCCAGCGGGGCATTGCGGCGGCGCGGCTCGATGCGAACGGTGGCGTCGGGGTCGTCCGGGTTGCCATCCAGATAGAAGCTGTATTCGACCCGGTTATTGTTTTCCGGCTTGCCGCGCACTTCATCGCGGCGGGCGGACAAGGACAGCGCCAATTGCCAGAGCGGCTGCATCCAGTCGAGATGCGGGTGGGCATCGGCGGGGCCGGCCAGGGCTTCCTCGCTGTAGATGGCATCCATCTGGTTGTGGCGCAGGTTTTCGCGCACCTGCACACGCTCCAGGCGAGTTTCAGTGTGGCGTATTTCGCCGGTGGCAGGATAGGCTTCCACATACAGCGACAGCGCGGGCACGGGTTTGCCGGCATCCAGCGAGAAGCGGCTGATCAGCACCTCGGGCTGCATGGGAATTTTTTCCCCAGGCGTATAAACCGTGGACAGCCGGGTGCGCGCATGTTTGTCCAGTTCGCTGTCGCGGGTGACAGCCAGGCCCGGTACGGCCACGTGGACACCTACGCGCAGCCAGCCATCATCCAGACGCTGCACCGACAGCGCATCGTCGATTTCAGTGGTGGTGATGTCGTCGATGGAATAGGCTTGGGCGTCGGCCAGCGGCAGGTCCGCGCCCAGGTCAGGCACCGTGATGTCGCCAAAGCCGGTGCCACGCGGAAAGTTCGCGGCCAGGAAGCGGGCCTTGTGCAGCGCCAGCGGGCTGGGCCAGGCGCCCAGGTCCAGCAGCAGGCGCTCGGGGCTTTTCTGCAGTTGCTGGCAGGCGGCGTCCATGGCCTTCCAGGCCATGCTGTTCTTGTCGGGGCGGATCAGCAGCATTTCGGCGGCTTCGGCAATGGGGGCAGGCAGGCGGCCTGCCGTCATTTCATCGACCCATTGCTGCTGCTGTTCGGCCTGCAGGCGCTTTTTCTCCTGGGCTGCCTTGGCGGCCGCAAGAATGTCTGCCGGCGCGGCGCGGTAGCGTCCTTTGCCACGGCGGTGGAAATAGATGGGGGCGCTGTGCAGGCGCAGGATCAGGGCAGCTTTTTCCAGCGCGGAAGGGGCATGGCCGTAGTAATCGGCCGCAAACTCGGCAGCCTCGAAATCTTCCTGGCTGCTGCATTCCCAAAGGAAATCGAGGTCGATGTCTTCGGCCTGGGCCTGGGCTTGCGTCAGGAAATTGGAAGCGTCCTTGGTATCAAAGGTAAAGAGCGCACTGGTGCGCTTGATTTTGCTGCGCTTGCCGCTTTCCGACTCCACTTGCAGGCTGGCGTCGGTTTCAGCAAGGATATGGCCGATCTTGAAACCGCCGTCTTCTTCGTAGAACAGATACATCTTGTCGCGTATTCCTGGGGGAGTTGGCCCGGGCCTGGCAGGCCCGGGGTATGGCTGTGTGGAAAAGAAAGGGAATGGCGGAGTGCGGCCGGCAGTGACCGGCAGGGCGCCTGCGAATGCTGGCTGCCGGCTTTTCTACCTCGGTTTTACCTGCTTTTGCGGGCGCTTTCCAGCGCATTCAGCAGGCGGCCGTGTATGCCACCGAAACCGCCATTGCTCATGATCAGGATATGGTCTCCAGGGCGAGCTTCTGCCGTCAGGGCCTGAACCAGCGCATCGAGGTCGCTCCAGCAGCGGGCGCGCTCGCCCAGGGGAGCAAGCACTACCGACGGGTCCCACTGCACGCTTTGCGTGCCCTGGCGTTCGCCAAAGCAGTGGACCCTGTCTGCATCAGCCAGTGAGCCGGGCAGGCGGTCGGCCATGGTGCCGAGCTTCATGGTGTTGGAGCGCGGTTCCAGCACGGCGATGATGCGCGCCGGGCCGACCTGGCGGCGCAGCCCGGCCAGCGTCGTGGCGATAGCCGTGGGGTGGTGGGCAAAGTCGTCATAAACCGTGATGCCGTCCACCTGGCCTCGGACTTCCATGCGGCGTTTCACGCCCTGGAATGTGTTCAGGGCGGCAATGGCTGTTGCCGGTGCGATGCCTGCATGGTGCGCGGCGGCAATGGCCGCCAGCGCATTGGCGCGGTTGTGAGCGCCTGACAAGTGCCAGGCGACGGTGCCTTGGTGCTCGCCATGCAGAGCGACATCGAAGCGGTTGTCGGCCAGATCCCGGGCCTGCCAATCGCCATCGGCGCCGAACGTCTGGCATTCCGACCAGCATCCGTGCGCCAGCACGCGATCCAGCGCTTCATTGTGGCTTTCGCGGATGATGCGGCCATGGCCGGGCACGGTACGGATCAGGTGATGGAACTGGGTTTCGATGGCCGCGAGATCGGGGAAGATGTCGGCGTGATCGAATTCCAGGTTGTTCAGCACTGCAGTGCGGGGACGGTAATGGACGAACTTGGAACGCTTGTCGAAGAAGGCGGTGTCATATTCATCGGCTTCAATGACGAAGTGGTGGCTGGCGGGCTGCCAGCGCGCGGAAACGCCGAAATCGGGCGCAACGCCGCCGATCAGGAAATTGGGCGCCAGGCCGGCCTGTTCCAGTATCCAGGCCAGCATGGCCGTGGTAGTGGTCTTGCCGTGCGTGCCGGCGATGGCCAGCACGTGTTGCCGGTGCGGCGTCAGGATGTGCTCGTTGAGCCATTGCGGGCCGGAGATATAGGGCAGCCCCTGGTCGAGGATGGCTTCCATCAGCGGGTTGCCGCGCTTGACGACATTGCCGATGATGTACAGGTCTGCGCCCAGGGAAGCCTGCGAGGCGTCAAAGCCTTCGAGCAGTTCGATACCCTGTTCTTCGAGCTGGGTGCTCATGGGGGGATAGACGTTCGCGTCGCACCCGGTGACGCGATGGCCGGCAGCGCGGGCGATCAGGGCCAGACCGCCCATGAACGTGCCGCAGATGCCCAGAATGTGCAGATGCATGGAAACCTCCGTACTGCATTGTAATGGGGGAAATGCGGTGCAAGAGGGGGGCTGGGCATGTCGGCGAACCATTGTTTTCAATGGACAACGGCGTTTTTTTGACGTAAAAAGCGGTCTATCGTTACTTTTGCCGACATAATGGCGCATTGCGAATGGGTTCCCCAGATGCTGGCATTGTTTACCGCCAGCCTGCGCGGGCCGTTTTTTTCTGGCTGGCCGGCGCTCGCGCACAGGCTGGCAGCCGGTACCAGATCTCGCCCGGAACGGCTAGGCCGTGGCCGTGCCTGGACTCGTCCGTGAGACATGCGGCGTCTTCGCCGTCCTATGTGTCCACTTGGTCTGCCCGTCCATGAGATCTCCCCGTTTCCAGCTTCCAGCACGTTCGTTCCACCCTGGCATCGCAGACCGGGCATAGCACCGTCTCGCATTGCTGAAAAATACACTTTGGGAAAAGGCAGTTATGGATCTCCGAAAACTGAAAACCTTGATTGACCTGGTTGCCGAGTCCGGCATCGCCGAACTCGAAATTACCGAAGGCGAAGGCAAGGTCCGCATCGTCAAGTTCGTGCCGCAGGCCGCTGTCGCGCCGGCGCCTGTCTATGTGGAAACCGCCGTGGCTGCCCAGGCCGCCGCACCGGCAGCGCCTGCGGCCTCTGCGGCCCCGGCTGCGCCCGCCGCGCCGCAAGGCCACGTCGTCAAGGCTCCCATGGTCGGCACGTTCTACCGCGCCTCCAGTCCTGGCGCCACGCCCTTCATCGAAGTTGGCCAGAGCGTCAAGGAAGGCGAAGTGCTGTGCATCATCGAAGCAATGAAGCTGCTCAATGAAATCGAGGCCGACAAGGCTGGCGTTGTCACCGAGATCCTGGTGGAAAACGGCGCACCCGTGGAATACGGCCAACCCCTGTTCGTCATCGGCTGATAGCACATGTTCGAGAAAATCCTTATCGCCAATCGCGGTGAGATTGCGCTGCGCATTCAGCGCGCTTGCCGCGAGATGGGTATCAAAACCGTGGTCGTGCACTCCGAGGCTGACCGCGATGCGAAATACGTCAGGTTGGCCGATGAGTCGGTCTGCATCGGGCCGGCACCGTCCCGCGACAGCTACCTGAACATGCCCGCCATCATTTCGGCTGCCGAAGTGGCTGATGCCGAAGCGATCCACCCGGGGTACGGTTTCCTTGCGGAAAATGCCGACTTTGCCGAGCGCGTGGAAAAGAGCGGTTTTGTGTTTATCGGTCCGCGGCCGGATTCCATCCGTATCATGGGTGATAAGGTCAGCGCCAAGCAGGCGATGATTGCTGCCGGCGTGCCTGTTGTTCCCGGCTCGCCTGGCGCCTTGCCGGATGATCCGCAGGAGATCCTCCGCCTGGGCCGCGAAGTCGGCTATCCGGTGATCATCAAGGCTGCTGGCGGCGGCGGTGGTCGCGGCATGCGTGTGGTCTATACCGAAGCTGCTTTGTTGAGCGCCGTGCAGATGACGCGCTCCGAAGCGGGCGCGGCCTTCAATAACCCGGAAGTCTATATGGAGAAGTTCCTCGAGAACCCGCGCCATATCGAAATTCAGGTGTTGGCCGATGGTGGCCGCAATGCCGTCTGGCTGGGCGAACGTGATTGCTCGATGCAGCGCCGTCACCAGAAGGTCATCGAAGAGGCGCCGGCACCCGGCATTCCCCGCCGTCAGGTCGAGCGTATTGGTGAGCGCTGCGTCGAAGCCTGCCGCCGCATCAACTACCGTGGCGCGGGTACTTTCGAGTTCCTGTATGAAAACGGCGAGTTCTATTTCATCGAAATGAACACCCGTATCCAGGTGGAACACCCGGTGACGGAACTCATTACCGGCATCGACCTGATCCAGCAGCAGATCCTCGTGGCAGCGGGCGAGAAGTTCACGCTGCGCCAGCGCGACATCCAGATCAAGGGCCATGCCATCGAATGCCGCATCAACGCGGAAGATCCCTTCACGTTCGTGCCCAGCCCTGGCCGCATCACCAACTGGCACGTGGGTGGCGGCCCGGGTATCCGCATCGACTCGCACGTGTTCAACGGGTATTTCGTGCCCCCCAACTACGATTCGATGATTGCCAAGGTGATTGCCTATGGCGACACGCGTGAGCAGGCTCTGGCCCGCATGCGCATCGCTCTGTCGGAAATGGTGGTGGAAGGCATCTCTACCAACGTGCAGTTGCACCGCGAGCTGCTGCAGGACGCACGCTTCATCGAAGGCGGCACCAGCATTCACTATCTCGAACACAAACTGTCCCAGCGCCCCTGACCCCCGGGGCAGCGGGTGGCGCAGCCACCCGCCAGGGCACAGGGTGCATCCTGCTCAGGCAGGAATGGCCCGACAGGCATCGCCAGCAGTAACATGCTGGCGATGCCTATTTCAGGAACCAGAAACATGCGTGAGTTATTGTTGTCCTGCCCGGGAGACCTGGCTGAGCCTTGGTCGGATGCCTTGCTCGAGGCTGGTGCGCTGTCCGTTTCTGTAGAAGATGCGGATAGCGATACCGATGCCGAGCAACCGCTGTTCGGCGAACCAGGCACGGAACCGGAAACCGTTGGCTGGAACCGGAATGTCGTCGTGGCCCTGCTGCCCGATGGTGCCGATCCCGCGCAACTGTTGGAGGCCGCGCTGGCGTCCAGCGGGTTGGATGCGGCACTGGCGCAGGACTGGACGCTGAGGGAGGTTCCCGATGCAGACTGGGTGCGTCTGACCCAGGCGCAATTCGGGCCCATTGCAGTGGGTGACAAAGTACGTATCGTGCCCAGTTGGCACGTGGAACCGGGCGCCGCGCTGGACAAGCCGGCCGGGGGCATCGCGATCCAGCTGGACCCTGGGCTGGCATTCGGCACCGGCAGCCATCCGACCACGCATCTGTGCCTGGCCTGGCTGGCCGAATCCATGCCGACGGGTGCCAATGTGCTGGATTACGGCTGCGGTTCGGGCATCTTGGCGATCGCTGCCGCGATGCTGGGCGCCCGCAGCGTTCACGGCGTGGATATCGACGCGCAGGCTGTCCAGTCCACTCAGGACAATGCCAAGGTCAATGGCGTGGCCATCATGGCCAGCCTGCCGGATGGCCTGGCCGACGGGCAGTTCGATGTCGTGGTGGCCAACATTCTGTCCAATCCCCTGAAGGTGCTTGCACCCATGCTGGCAGGACGCGTGCAGCCGGGCGGTCACCTGGTGCTGTCGGGCGTGCTGGCGCGCCAGGCAGAGGAAGTCGCTGCCGCCTACGCACCGTGGCTGGAAATGACAGTTTGGCAGGAACGTGAGGGCTGGGTCTGTCTGCATGGACAGCGTCCGGCTGCCTGAAGACGCGCCCGGCAGCGTCGGGCTGATGTGAGCGCTGCCGGCGCTGTCCGGCAGCCGCCTGTATTCACTGTATCGAGGAATCAACCATGGCTTTTCCCATTCTGGTTTGCGGCTCCATCGCTTTTGACAGCATTGCGGTTTTCGAAGGTCGTTTCAAGGACCACATCCTGCCGGATCGCATCCGTTCCCTGAGCGTGTCGTTCACCGTTCCGTCGTTGCGCAAGGTCTATGGCGGCTGCGCCGGCAATATCGCCTACAACCTGCGCCTGCTGGGCGGCCAGCCTCTGCCGGTGGCGACGGTGGGCGAGGATGCCGGTGATTACCTGCATTACCTGCGCCAGCTGGGCATCAGTACAGAATGGATCCGTGTTGCGCCGGGCAGCTATACCGCCCAGTGTTTCGTGACCACCGACCTGGATGACAACCAGATCGCCGCATTCCACCCGGGCGCGATGGCGCTGGCGGCGGAAAACGACATTTCTTCGGCGGAAGGCGCCTGGGCCATCGTTGCGCCCGATGCGAAGGAAGGTATGTTTGCCCATGCCCGTCGCCTGCATGCGCGTGGCATTCCTGCGGTCTTCGATCTGGGCCAGGCCATGCCGCTGTTCAGTGGCGAGGAGATCGAGGAAATGCTGAAGCTGGTGCAGGTCCTCACGCTCAATGATTACGAAGCCGGGGTGGTGGAACAGCGCACCGGGCGCAGCCTGGATGATATTGCCAGGAACCTGCAGGCGGTGGTCGTGACGCGTGGCGCCAACGGCGCGACGGTCTGGAGCGATGGCAAGACCGAGGAAATCGGTGCAGTGAAGGCCGATGCCGTGGTCGATCCCACGGGTTGCGGCGATGCTCATCGTGCCGGTCTGCTGTATGGCGTGTCGCTGGGCTGGTCCTGGGCCGACAGCTGCCGCCTGGGCAATGTCATGGGTTCGATCAAAGTGGCTTCGCGTGGGCCGCAGCAGCACCAGCCATCGCGTGCCGACATTTCCGCGCGCCTGGAACAGGGCTACGGCCTGGTGTTGCCCTCGCTGTAAAGGGTAGTGTTGGCAGCTGCGCCAGGCCCTCGGCCTGTCCGCTGCCGCTGGCCGGCGGGGCCTTGCATTGACAAACGTTGTGACAGATTCACGGCCAGGCTCCTGTACCATGCGTATGCTTCCCGGGCATCGGGATGTATCATGTAGATAGAGATTCTATGCGGCAGTGGCCGGCCCTGAAAATGGTCGGCCGGACCGGTCCAGGCATTTGCCGGATACCGGGCTGCCGCGATGCCACCGGGCATGACGGCCGGCTGGCGGTGACATTAGGAGCGACATCATGGCTAAGGCACAAGTTCAAGTTTCTTCCCGTACCGGCGCCCGTCGTGGCGTGGCCGTGGTTGCTGTTGCAGCCGCCCTGGCCATCCTGGCAGGCTGCTCGACGCAGCGGGCATCCAGTTCCGTCTATTCCTATGGTCAGGCCCAGCGCGAACAGATCGTGCGCAATGGCACGGTGCAGAAGCTGCGTCCGATCACGCTGCAATCCGATGACCCTTCGGCTGTTGGCACGCTGGCTGGCGGTGCGTTGGGCGGTGTCGTAGGCAATACCATCGGCGGTGGCAGTGGCCGCACCATTGCGACGGTTGGCGGTGCCATCCTGGGCGCGCTCGCAGGCAATGCTGTCGAAAAGGGCGTCAACACCCGCAATGGCGTGGAAATCACCGTCCATATGGATAACGGCGAAACCCGCGTCATTGCACAGGAAGACGACGTGCCCCTGAGCGTTGGCCAGCGTGTGCAGGTCATCAGTGGCGCCGGCCCGACGCGTGTTGCGCCCATGTAATGAACATGGCTTCCGGGTGCCGGAGCATGGGCGGATTGCCGCAAGGGCAATGACGCTGTATGCCGGCCCCGGGCGGCTGCTCGGGTAAAAATCTTCCCGGGGTGGTTCATGAAAAATCCCCCTGCAGGGCCTTAACAGGCCTGCAGGGGGATTTTTTGTATGGCAGTAGGTTTGTGGTCGTCTTCCAGGCGTGGCTGGCGACAACCAGCGCTTGTCAGAAGGCGAGTAACTGGTAGCTGATGCGGGTCAGGATCATCACGCAGATCTGGGCGCCCAAGAGGACGGCCAGCGGCGAGAAGTCCATGCCTCCCGGCGTGGGCAGCACGCGGCGGATGGGTTCCAGCAATGGGTCCGTCATGGTGCGCAGGACGGGCATGACGGGCGCCAGCGGGTTGACCCAGGAAAGGATGGCCTGGATCAGCGTCAGCCATACCAGCAGATTGAAGCCCCATTTCACGACCGTCACGATGGCGGCGCCAAGAAGAGAGGGCAACATGCCGAGGGTGGGGAGGCCTTGCAGCGCCAGGCAGATCACTAGCAGCCAATAGATCAGTGCAACCAGCCAGGCAGCGGCGAGACTGGCCCAGTCGATGCGTCCGCGCAAGGGAAAGACAGCGCGCAGGGGTTGCACCATCCATTGGGTTACCTGGGAGACGGCCTGGTGGATGGGGTTGAAAGGATGCAGACGGACAAATAGCATCCAGGCGCGTGCCAGCAAGGCAGCGCCCAGCAGCATGGCTGCAATGTCGAGCAGGAAGTGAATGATTTCGCCGATCATGGATAAACCTGAAATTACGGTGGGGGGCGGGCGGCCGGACGCTGGGTATCCTGGGCCTGGCGCGCGGGCAAGGCGATTTTGTGCAGGAGGGCGCACAAAGGTGATGCCCTCCGGCGCCTATCGCGGATTGACTGCGATGGCAGTGTTGCCGGAGCGCTATTGTCGCACGATGTGATGGCTGCGCGCCAAGCTCCGGGGTGCCAGGCGCCAGTTTAAGTGAGAGTCATTGCGTTTTCGTGCAAAAAAAAGCGCACCCTGGTAAAGGGTGCGCTTGCCGGGGCCAGGCCCGTCACAAGGCGGGCTCAGGCTACCAGTCTCGGGACTGGCTTAACGCTTGTCGGCGGGGCGGTCGTCAACCGGGAACGGCCAGGCGCTGGCCGGGTTGTTCCCGGTCTTGGCCGGCGTGGCTTCCGTCACCGCAGGCGCCGGAGCGGCCTTCTTGGCAGCTGCTTTCTTGGCAGCAGGCTTCTTGACGGCAGCAGGTTGCTTGGCGGTTTTGCCGTCGGCCGTGGCAGGCTTGGCAGCCGTGGCAGCCTTGGCCTTGGCGGCAGGCTTGTCGGCCGGCGCGACCGGAATCTTGCTGGCAGCGGCTTCGGCGGCAGGCGCGGCGTTGGCAGCGGTGTCGGTGCTCTTTGCGGCCGCAGCTTTCTTGGCAGGCGCCTTGGCGGCAGCAGCCTTCTTGGCGGGCGCGGCCTTCACGGGAGCCTTGGCAGCGGGCTTCGCGGCCGCTTTGGCCGGAGCCTTGGCGGCGGCAGCGGTGTCGACAGTCTTGGCAGCGGCAGCCTTCTTGGCGGGGGCGGCCTTGGCAGGCGCCTTGGCAGCGGGCTTCGCAGCCGCTTTGGCCGGGGCCTTGGCGGCAACAGCCGTGTCGGCGCTCTTGGCCGCGGCAGCCTTCTTGGCGGGTGCGGCCTTGGCAGGAGCCTTGGCAGCGGGCTTCGCAGCCGCTTTGGCCGGGGCCTTGGCGGTAGCAGCGTCAGCACCCTTGGCAGCAACCTTCTTGGCGGGCGCCTTGGTTGCCGCAGCCTTCTTGGCCGGTGTTTTCACAGCAGGGGTGGCAGCAGCCGGCTGGGTAGTGGCCTGTGCAGTCGCGGGGACGGCGGCAGCCTGGGCGGCAGTTTTCTTGGTAGTGGTTTTCTTGACTGCCTTTGCCGCAGTCTTGGTGGCTGTTGCCATGGTATTGCTCCTTAGGTTCTCTCAGGGTTCCCAGAACTTCAACGCGCGCAGTAACTGCCGGTCAGGGCGGCATTTATCTGCCCGGAAAATTCATTGGCGAATTCTGCGCGCATGGGTAGGCTGCGAGCCGGGGAAATGCCAATGAACATCGTGCGACCCTTTGATATGGCCCGCACGGTTTGCGCGAGACATTTCAAATGGCGCTGGCAGGTGATGGATTGCCTGCCACGATGGAAATCTGTCGGGGATGGGGAAATGGGCATCGCGCCTGTCACGAAGGTATGAGCGATGCGGTGCACCTGCCCTTGAATGGAGGCAGGCAGGGAAACGGCTGTCGGGAAGATCGTGCCAGACACGGGCGTGGTGATAGACAAGTTCGTAGCCGATCGGTGCGGGGCCGGAAATACCTCAATCATAGGGGAATTTGCGGGAATTGGGATGTTTGCAGCCAATTTCCACCCGTGCTTTTCTGACAGTGTGGTTTCACACGCAACGTCAGCCCCCGATTGGCGTGAATGCTGCCTTTCGTGCTGCCTGTCTGGCCGCCGTTGGCGCGATGAAAATCTGTGGTGCCAACGGCGGCTGGCCAGGCATGTGCCGAGGCCGGTTGCATGCTGGGACAGCACCCGTATTTCCGGGTGCTGTGTGAGGAGGAAGGCATGCATGCAGCGGGGGCAAAGGCCAGGTTCGTTGCAGGTCAGAGTTGCGCCAGGCGGCCCAGCACCGTGTCGCGGCCCAGCAGTTCCAGCACGGCGTCGATGGAGGGCGTCTGGGTGCGTCCAACGACCGCGACACGCAGGGGAATGGCCAGTTGCGGCATCTTCAGGCCACGTTCCTTGATGAACGCCTTGACCTGTGCATTCAGGGCTTCGCGTTGCCAGGGCGTGTCGGCCAGCAGGGCGGCAAAGTCACGCAGCAGGGCGCGGTTGTCGTCGCCCAGGTGTTCCTGCACCAGCTCGGCCGGTGCGGGTTCATGCGGGCCGCAGAACAGCATGGCGCCATCGGCCAGCTGTTCCAGCGTTTCGGCGCGGTCTTTCAGTAGCGCAATGACGGCCTCGAGATTGTCGGCGTCGGCCTTGCCGCCTCGGGCTGCGATGCGTGGCGCAACCAGCTTCGCCAGTTCTGCGTCGGGTGTCTGCTTGATGTAATGGGCGTTGACCCAGTTCAGCTTCTTCGGATCCCATTGCGCCGCGGAGCGCGACAGGTGGCTGGGGTCGAACCACTCGACGAATTGTTCGCGGGTGAAAAGCTCGTCGTCGCCATGGCTCCAGCCCAGGCGGGCCAGGTAGTTGATCATGGCTTCCGGCAGGTAGCCGTCACGGTCGTATTCCATGACGCTGACCGCGCCATGGCGCTTGGAAAGCTTCTCGCCATCCGGGCCCAGGATCATGGGCAGGTGACCATATTCCGGCACGGTGCCGCCCAGCGCTTTCAGGATGTTGATCTGGCGCGGGGTGTTGTTGACGTGGTCATCGCCGCGAATGACGTGCGTGATGTTCATGTCGAGGTCATCGACGACGACGCAGAAGTTGTAGGTCGGCGTGCCGTCCGGGCGCGCGATGATGAGGTCATCCAGTTCCGTATTGGCGAAGCGGATGGGGCCCTTGACCATATCGTTCCAGCTCGTTTCGCCTTCCTGCGGATTGCGGAAGCGGATCACGGGCTTGCGGCCTTCGGGCACGGGCGGCAGGGTCTTGCCGGGCTCGGGGCGCCAGGTGCCGTCGTAGCGCGGCTTCAAACCCTGGGCGCGCGCAGCCTCGCGCATGGCTTCCACTTCTTCCGGGCTGCTGTAGCAGTAGTAGGCCGTGCCGGCGGCGAGCATGCCGGCCAGCACTTCGCGGTAGCGGTCCATGCGCTGCATTTGATAGAACGGACCCTCATCGGCGTCCAGTTGCAGCCAGCGCATGCCGTCCAGGATGGCCTGCACCGCTTCCGGCGTGGACCGCTCCAGGTCCGTGTCTTCGACGCGCAATACGAAGGTGCCACCATGATGGCGGGCGTAAGCCCAGGAAAACAGGGCGGTACGGGCGCCTCCCAGGTGCAGGAAGCCAGTGGGGGAGGGGGCGAAACGGGTACGTACGGGTGTGGTCATGGCTGGCGCAGGCGGCATGGAGCTAATACTGCTTTCATGCAGCCGTGAGTGCGTGTAGGGTTATGGTATCCGTATCATTTTAATGGAGCGCCACTCACTATGTTGCGTCATCTCATTGCTCCGCTGTTTGATCCGCGTACGTTGCTGGTTGTGGCCGACAGCGTTTTGCCCGTCATGCAGAGCTTGCCGGTGAATTTGCGCGACCGCGTGACCTGGGTGGAGTGTGCGCCGGGCGTAGTGCCGGTGCTGCCGGAAGCGCTCTGTGGCCTGGCGCCCGGCGGGCGCCTGGACCTGGCCCTGGTCGGTGTGCGGCCGTCGATTCTGCCGGAAACATTGGCGCGGCTGGAAGCCTTCCGCCCCTGCGCAGCTATCCTGCTGCCTTCCAATGAAGCCGACCCTAACCCCGCCGCCACGGCCGCCCTGTGCCGCGAATGGGCGACGCGCAACCAGTGCGCGTTGCTGGGCCCCAATGCTTTCGGCGTGCAGCGCCCGCATGCCGGCCTGAACCTCAGCCAGCACCCCATCCTGGCGCGGCGCGGCAAGGTTGCGCTGGTCACGCAATCGCGCGCCTTGATGGCGGCGGTGATGGATTGGGCCGATGATGCGCACATTGGATTTTCCGTGGCCGTGGCGCTGGGCGACGAGGCAGTCATCGGCCTGCCGCAGGTGCTCGACTTCTTGGCCGGCGACGGCTGGACCGATAGCATTGCGCTTTATGTCGAAGACGTGGGCTTTGCCCGCGAATTCATGAGTGCGCTGCGTGCTGCGGCCATGGTCAAGCCGGTGGTTGTCCTCAAGGCCGGCCGGGTGCTGGATGCATCCGGGGCGGATAACGCCTTCGATGCGGCCCTGCGGCGTGCCGGCGCGGTGCGCGTGCGTTATTTCGTGCAGTTGTTTTCGGCCTTGAAAGTGCTGGGTTATGCGCGCCGGCCGCGCGGCCGCAGCGTTGCACTGCTGTCCAATGGCAGCGGGCCGCCCCAGTTGGCGCTGGATTTGATGGGGCCGGCTGCTGCTGTGCTGCCGGCCGATCTGGTGTCCGCCACGCGCAAGCGGCTGGCCGAACTGCTGGAGCCTGCCGCGCGTCCGGCCAATCCGGTGATCACCTATGCTCCGTTGACGCCGGACCGCATCGGCGACTTGCTGCTATGCCTGCTCGACGACGCGAATGTCGAAGGCGTGCTGGTGCTGCTTGCACCGGATGGGCGCTCGGACCTGGCCGGGGTGGTGGGCCGGCTGGCGCTACTGGCGCCCAAGGCTCGCAAGCCCGTCATCACCTGCCTGATGGGGGATGCCGGCATGCGGCCTTTGCGGCGCCTCATGGACGATGCGGGCACCCCCGCGTTCCGTACGCCGGAATCTGCGGCCGATGCCTTCGGCGTGCTGGCCACGCATCACTACAACCAGCAATTGCTGGTGCAGACGCAGCCGCCCGAGCAGCACGGTGATGCCCCGGATATCGAGGGCGCCGAGCGGGTGGTTGCCGCCGCCCGTGCCCAGGCGCGCCAGGAACTGGAGCCGGCGGAGTGCCGGGCCTTGCTGCGAGCCTTCCGGGTGCCGGTCGCCGGGCCTTATGTGGGATGTGAACCGCCGGCAGATGCCATGGAGCCGCCAGCGGCCATCCGTGTGCGTACCGACTGCCGTTTCGGCCCGGTGCTGAGCCTCGGGGCCGGGGGCGCGGCGGCGGTCATGCAGGCGCCGGACCGGGGCGCTGATCTGGCCCCCTTGAACGCTTTCCTGGCCCGTCAATTGATGGAGCGCAGCCGTCTGTGGCAGCGGGTGCTGCGCGATCATATCAGCCCTTCTGCCGAGGAGGCGCTGCGGGTGGCGTTGGAGCAGGTTTCCGACCTGGTGACGGAATTGCCCGATGTGGTGGAAATTGATATCGACCCGCTATATATCGGTGATGCCGGCCTGACCGCTGGCGGTATGCGCATTCGCCTGGCAGAGGCGCCCGCCGAGGCGCGTCCGGCGGCCAGCGGCTATCCGCATATGGCCATTCATCCGTACCCTGCGCAATGGGTGCGCCAGCGCCAATTTGCGGATGGTGCGCCGTGGGAAATCCGTCCCATCCGTCCGGACGATGCCGAGCCGCTGCAGGCCTTTATTCGCGGGCTGTCGGAAGAGACACGCTACATGCGCTTCGTTTCCATGATGCGGGAACTGACGCCGCGCATGCTGGCCCGTTACACGCAGATCGACTATCACCGCGAGTTCGCGCTGGTGGCGACCACACGCGTGCCGAATCCGGCGAACCGGGGCCTGCCAATGGAAATCATCATCGGCCTGGCCCATTACCTGCGCAATGCCGACGGGCGTGGGGCGGAGTATGCCCTGGTCGTGGCCGACGACTGGCAGCGGCGCCGGCTGGGCCGTGAACTGATGGGAACGCTCATAGAGGCTGCAGCCGCGCAGGGACTGGAATACATAGACGGGCTGGTGCTGGCCAACAACCGTCCTATGCTGGGCCTGATGACCAGCCTGGGCTTTGTCAATGATGTGGATGCCGAGGACCCGACCATGCGTCGGGTCTGGCTGGGGCTGCGGCCGGCGCCGGCGCTCTGATCGCGCCGGGGCTGGCAGTGCTGGCTCCGGCAGCGGGCTGCCCCGGGGGAGGCGCTATTGGGCGGACAGCACTGTTTTCAGGAAGACGGCAATGTCGGCGATTTCCTGCGGGCAGACCGAGTGCGGCATGGGGTAGGTACGCCATTCGATCTGGTAGCCCAGGCTGTCCAGAATGCGTCGCGAGGTTTCGGCGCGGGCCGGAATGACGATCGGGTCCTGGGTGCCATGCGCCATGAAGATGGGCGTCTGCTGGTTGGCGGCGCTGCGTTCCTCGGCCAGGGTATCGGCCAGGGGCAGGTAGCCGGATAGCGCGATGAGGCCGGCCAGGGTCTCGGGATAGCGCAGGCCGGTATGCAGTGTCATTGCGCAACCTTGCGAAAAGCCGGCCAGCACGATATTGGCGCTGGGAATGCCACGGGCATGTTCGCGGGCGATCAGCGCTTCGATTTGCCCGGCCGACTGGTGTATGCCCGCATGGTCTTCACGTACGCCAGCAGCCATCTGGAAGATGTCATACCAGGCGCGCATGGGCATGCCGCCGTTGATCGTGACGGGGCGCACTTGCGCATGCGGGAACACGAAGCGGATGGCTGGTGCGCCAGGCCAGGAAAGATGCGGAACGATGGGCGCGAAATCGTTGCCGTCCGCGCCCAGGCCGTGCATCCAGATGACGGCGTGGGTGGGGTTGGCTGCAGTTTCGAGTTCGACGGTATCCAGTAATGCAGGAGCGGAAGTCATGATTCAGTATCGGGTTCGGAAGATGCGGCAGGCTGCTCGGCGTCGAGCAGTGTCTTGAGCGCCTGGAACAGCGCCCGGTAGTGTTTGCGTTGCGGTTCGCGGCCTTCGGGCAGCGCAGCGTTGGCGGCGGCCTCTTTGCGGGCGGCGCGCAGCTGGGCGCGCAGCGCCTGGACGTCCACGCCTGGGTGGCGGGCCAGCAGGTCCGTCAGCGGCTGGTCATCCAGCATCAGGCGGTCGCGCAGGCGTTCGATGCGGTGCAGCCCGGCGGTCTGCTCGCGCGAACCGTTGGCCCAGATGTCGAGCTGGGTGCGGATGGCATCAGCGGGTGCGTCGCGCATCAGCTTGCCGACGTAATGGGTCTGGCGCCGGCGCGCACCATGGCTGTTGATGCGCTGAGCGGCCCGGATCGCTTCATACAGCGATTCGGACAGCGGCAGTTGTTTCAAACGGTCAACAGGCAGTTCGATCAGCGTTTTGCCCAGGTCTAGCAAAGCGTGCATTTCACGTTTGACCTGGGATTTGCTGGGGGACAGATCCTCCTCGTCGAACTCGTCTGTCGTGTTGTGGGCGGGCGGGCACATGGGGAAATCCTGAATGAGGCAAATGAAAAAGAATGGCGGCAGGCCGACGAAACTTCGTCATGCAGGCGGCGACTTGGCTATGATACCCGCCTCAGCGTATGGGAAAGTCATGGCAGATTCTTCTTCGAATTTTTTACCGATTGCCGCGAATCAGGCATTGTTCCGCGAACTGGTCGAGTTGGCCCTGAGCCACGCACGCAGCCTGGGCGCCAGCGATGCGGCGGCCGAAGTCTCCGAAAGCCAGGGCTTGAGCGTGTCCGTGCGGCGCCGCGACGTCGAAACCGTGGAGCAGACGCGTGACCGCTCCCTGGGCGTGACGGTCTATGCCGGGCAACGGCGCGGATCGGCCAGTACCTCGGATTTTTCGCCGCAGGCGATACGCGCCGCGGTCGAGGCGGCCTGGCATATTGCCCGCTATACCGGCGAGGACGATGCCGCCGGTTTGCCGGAGGCCGCAGACCTGGCGACGGATTTCCCGGATCTGAAGCTGCATTATCCCTGGGCGCTGGACGCCGACGAGGCGGCCCGCCTGGCTTTGCAGGCCGAACAGGCGGCGCGGTCGGTCAGCAAGATGATCACCAATAGCGACGGCTCGCAGATCAATGCCAGCGAAGGGCATTTCGTGCTCGGCAATACGCGCGGCTTCATGGGGGGTTATCCCTATTCGCGCCATAGCCTGTCCGTGGCGCCCATCGCCGGGCGCGGCAACAGCATGCAGCGGGATTACTGGTACAGCGCGGTGCTGAACCCGGCGGATCTGGCCGACCCCGAGGCGCTGGGCAGGTATGCGGCCCGTCGGGCATTGTCGCGCCTGTCGGCGCGCCGCATTCCCACCGGGAACTATCCTGTGTTGTTCGAGGCGCCGCTGGCGCTGGGCCTGATGGGCGCCATGGTGCGCGCGGCCAGTGGCGGCGCCTTGTACCGCAAGGCTTCGTTTTTGCTTGATGGCATGGGCAAGCAATTGTTCCCGCGCCATATCCGTATCGACGAAGATCCGTTCCTGCCCGGCCAGGCAGGCAGTGCGGCCTTTGATGACGAGGGCGTGCGCACGCGTGCCCGCCGGGTCGTGGAAAGCGGTGTGTTGCAGGGGTATTTCCTGTCCACCTATACGGCGCGCAAGCTGGGGCTGGCGCCTACAGGCAACGCGGGCGGCTCGCACAATCTGGTGCTGCGTTCCTCGCGCACCCGTAAAACGGATGATTTCCGTGCCATGCTCAAGAAGATGGGCACCGGCCTGCTGGTGACGGAGTTGATTGGCCAGGGCGTGAATTATGTGACCGGCGATTATTCCCGTGGCGCTTTCGGTTATTGGGTCGAGAACGGCGAGATTGTTCACGCCGTAGAAGAAATCACCATTGCCGGAAACCTGCTGGAGATGTTCAAGGGCATCGTTGCCGTGGGTGCGGATGCCATCACGCGTGGCGCGAAAACCAGTGGTTCGATTTTGATCGACCGCATGGCAGTGGCAGGTTCCTGATTTTTCATGCTAAACTCGCGGGTTTCTGCCTTCATTGGCAGGGAATTCGCACGGGCGGTTGACAACGCTTTGGCGAGAGCACGCTGCGCAAGCCGGTATTCCTGAATCTTGTGTTCGGGGTCGGGTGGCCGCAGCGTGATTTTGAACTTTTCCGGGCGTGTCCTGAACGGCGCGCGGGGTATGTGCCAATGGTGGCCCAGCCTGACCGGATTCCATTTGATTTTAGGAACAGATCATGAAGACCTTTGTGGCAAAGCCGCATGAAGTCAAGCGTGACTGGTTCGTGATTGATGCCAAGGGCAAGGTCCTGGGGCGTGTGGCCAGCGAAGTCGCACGCCGCCTCCGTGGCAAGCACAAACCGGAATTCACGCCTCACGTTGACACCGGCGATTACATCGTCATCGTTAACGCGGCAGATATCGTCGTGACCGGCAACAAGGCGCTGGACAAGCGCTACTACCGTCACTCGGGCTATCCCGGCGGCATCACCGAAACCAATTTCGAGAAGATGCAGCAGCGTTTCCCGGGCCGTGCGCTCGAAAAGGCCGTCAAGGGCATGCTGCCCAAGGGTCCTCTGGGCTACGCCATGATCAAGAAAATGAAGGTGTACGCCGGTGCCGAGCACCCGCACGCCGCGCAACAGCCGCAGCCGCTGGAAATCTAAGGAAAGGCCATGATCGGTAACTGGAACTACGGCACCGGCCGCCGCAAGACTTCGGTGGCTCGCGTGTTTCTCAAGAAGGGCTCGGGCAAGATCGTGGTCAACGGCAAGGCTGTTGACGAATACTTCGCTCGTGAAACCGGCCGCATGGTTGTGCGTCAGCCTCTGGTGCTGACCGGCCATCTGGAGTCGTTCGATTTCCACATCAACGTGCATGGCGGCGGCGAAAGCGGCCAAGCCGGTGCAGTGCGTCACGGTATTACCCGCGCACTGATCGACTACGATGCAACGCTGAAGCCCGCACTGTCCCAGGCTGGCCTGGTGACCCGCGATGCGCGTGAAGTCGAGCGTAAGAAGACCGGCTTCCACAAGGCCCGTCGCCGCAAGCAATTCAGCAAGCGCTGATGCAGTTTTGTCCGTGCCGCTTTTCGGAGCGGTATGGGCAGGCGAAAAACCCTGGCTGTTTTGGCAGCCAGGGTTTTTTTATGCTGTGGCGGTTTGGGTTTGGGTTTGGGTCGGTTTTGGGGCAGAGGGCGTCGTGCTAAGCCGCACCCAGGCCAGCCGCCCAGGCCCGCGCAGATCGCGTGGTTCCGGCTGCGCCGGAACTCCCCGGTGTCCAGGGCAGGAACGGGGCGGGCACACAACTCGCGGCGCGGACAGTCCACCGGACTGTCCGCATGCGTGCCGCTCAGACACGTGTGCCCTGGTTTCCCCGTTCCTGCCCCAGACACCGGCACGCTCCACTGCGCCAGCCCAGGCGGCCGGCCTGGGCGCTTGCGATGGTTGCACATGAGGCGGACGTGGCTGATCAGGATTGTTAAGACATAAGGCTGATGTATCGTTACCTCAGTGCCTCAGTGCCTCAGTGCCTCAGTACCTCAGTACCTCAGTACCTCAGTCTTTCGGTACCTCTTTACCGCTTTGCCCTGGCGGCAGGGCCGGGCGATGACGGGGGCGGGGCACGCGCAATGGGGAGAAACCGGGGAACTTGGAAAAAGTACCGGGGGTCTCATCCAGAAGCGATAGAATCAATGGTTTCAGAAGAACCTGTATTTCGAGAGGATTTCGACATGGCTCAAACCGCACCTGTACGCATCAAGGTCGGTATTGTTGGCGGTACTGGCTACACCGGCGTGGAATTGCTGCGCCTGCTGTCGCGTCATCCGCACGTGGAACTCAAGGCCATTACCTCTCGCAAGGAAGACGGCCTGCCGGTGGCGGACATGTATCCCAACCTGCGCGGCCATGTCGATATCGCGTTCAGTGCGCCGGACAAGGCCGAGCTGACCCAGTGCGACGTGGTGTTCTTCGCGACCCCGCACGGCGTGGCCATGAACCAGGCGCGCGAGCTGCTGGACGCCGGGGTGCGCATCATCGACCTGGCGGCGGACTTCCGTCTGAAGAATCCTTCCATGTTCGAGAAGTGGTACAAGATGTCGCATTCCTGCCTGGATATCCTGGCGGAGGCGCGCTATGGCCTGGTCGAACTGGACCGCGAAGGTATCCGCGAGGCGCGGGTGATTGGCAATCCCGGCTGTTATCCCACGACCGTCATCCTGGGTCTGGCGCCGTTGCTGGAAGGCGGCCTGAGCCTGATCGACACCAACAGCCTGATCGCCGATTGCAAGTCCGGCGTGACCGGCGCAGGCCGCAAGGGCGAGATTCCGCTGCTGTTTTCCGAGGCCAGCGATAACTTCAAGGCTTATGGCGTGGCGGGGCATCGCCACCAGCCGGAAATCGAAGCGCAACTGTCGCGCCTGCATGGCAGCCTGATCAAGCTGACGTTCGTGCCGCATCTGGTGCCCATGATCCGCGGCATGTTCTCGACCATCTACGCACGCATCCTGCCGGGCGCACGCGAGGTCGATTTCCAGAAGCTGTTCGAGGAACGCTATGCGGGCGAACCGTTCGTGGACGTCCTGCCTGCCGGCCAGCTGCCGGAAACCCGTACTGTCAGGGCGTCGAACAAGTTGCGTATTGCCGTGCAGCGTCCGGGCAATGGCGACCAGCTCATTATTCTGGTCGTGCAGGATAACCTGGTGAAGGGCGCTTCCGGCCAGGCAGTGCAGAATATGAATCTGATGTTCGGTTTTCCGGAAACGGCAGGACTGGAACACGTGGCGATCCTGCCTTGATGGCCTATCGTGCCAACCAGTAAGCGAAAACCGGGCAAGGCCCACGCGCCGCATGCGGCTCGCCACCGGGCGCGCGCGCGCCGTGCCCCGGCGTTGGCAATTGTCCTGGCGCTGGTACTGGGGCTGGTGACGGGCGTGGCTGGCGGCTGGTTCTGGGCGCAGGCTCGTCCCCAGTCGCCGGTACAGGGCGCGGGTGCCTTGCTTGAACCGGACGAAGTGCTGGTCCGTAACATGGAAGAGCTGGCTTTGTTGCGTTCGCAATTGGCGACACGTGACGGCGAGCTGGCCGTGGAGCGGGCGGCCCGCCAGCGTTTGGAAGAGCAGCTGACCGGCTTGCAACGGGATTTGGGCGCCGAGCGGGATCGCCTGGCGTTTTTCGAGCAGCTGCTGCCGTCGGGGCCGGGTGGGTCGGTGGATATCCGTTCCGCCAGCTTCGAACGTTTTGGCAGTGCCTTGCAGTATCGCGTGCTGTTGATGCGCAATGGCAAGTTCGATGCGCCGTTCCAGGGCAACCTGCGGTTTATGGCGACGGGACTGGATAACGGCAAGGCGGCCACCCGAGAGCTGCGGCCCATGCAGGCAGAGCCAGGCGGCCAGCCGGTCCCGGATGCGCCGGATGATGCAGCAGAGCATGAGTTGAGCTTCGACCAGTACCTGAGCGCCAAGGGCGTGCTGTGGATTCCTGCCGGTTTCGTGCCTGAATCCGTAACGGTGCAGGTATTGGAAGGCGGTGCGGTCAAGACGGCCTATCGCGTGGAGCTGGAGGCGGTTGCGGCGCCTTGATGGGCCGGCCGCAGAGTGTTGCGGCGCGGGCAATAGCAATGCCATCTATGGGTGTATTTCTGGCTAGCCCCGTAGCGCTGCGTTATAGTAAAGCATCCGCCGGTGTTTCTGTGCCGGCCATCTCGCGGCCCCAGCAGGCCGCCAGGAGTCAGCAAATGAGCGCAGTGACCGAAGTCACAGATCTGCAGGCACCGCCTGCTTCCATTATCTTTACCGATGCCGCCGCTGAAAAAGTGCGCGATCTCCTCATCGACGAAGGCAACGCCAACCTGAAATTGCGCGTGTTCGTGCAGGGTGGCGGGTGCTCGGGTTTCCAGTATGGCTTCACGTTCGACGAAGACGTGGCCGAAGACGACACCATCCTGGAAAAGGCCGGTGTGCAGCTGCTGGTCGACCCCATGAGCTTCCAGTATCTGGTCGGTGCCGAAATCGACTACAAGGAAGACATCGAAGGCGCGCAGTTCGTGATCCGCAATCCGAACGCCACCACGACCTGCGGTTGCGGTTCGTCGTTCTCGGTGTAATGAAGGGCCCGGGCCCGGCGGCTTGTCTGCCGGGAGGCCCTGGTTTGCCGCTGTCTTCCGTCGCAGTGCCCTGAATCGGGCGAACTCGGTACAAATCAGTTTTCACCTGGCGTCCCGAGGGATGCAACGGTGTAAAGCCCTGCATACTCTGACTCTCCCACCCTGTGGTGGCAAGTCAGGGTGGCAGGGCTTTTTGCATGGTGAGGTCACGAGGGAGGCCGGCAGGCGTTGCGGCCGGGGCATTGGGGGGTATGCCTTGCAAGCGCGGGCTGAGGCCCGCACCGCCATGACGATGCGGGTTTTCCTGCCGTTGTGGCTGGCTCAGGCTGGGTGCCAGGCGCCCAGGATGCTGCGATGGCGGGCTCCGGTCACGGAGGGCAGGCCGGCGGCAATGCCGTGATGGTGCGCCCAGGCCAGCCAGGCGAATGCCATGGCTTCCATGTGCTGGGGGGCGACGCCGTAGGCGTCGCTGGCGCTGACAGAGCAGGGTGCCTGCCGGGTCAGGCTACCCAGCAGATGCAGGTTGCGCGCGCCGCCGCCGCAGACGATTAGTTCTTCGGTGTCGGGGGCGTGCCGGGCCAGCGCCTCGAGCACGGTCGAAATGGTCAGTTGTGTCAGCGTGGCCTGTATGTCGGCGGCACTGGCGTTGCCTGCGGCGGCCAGGCGGCTGTCCAGCCAGCTGGCGCTGAAGAGGTCGCGTCCGGTGGATTTCGGTGGTGGCAGGCGCAGCCAGGGTTCGCTCTCCAGCAGGTAGGCCAGCCATGCATCCTGGCACTGGCCGCTGGCGGCCCAGGCGCCACCAGCGTCATAGGGCTGGCCGGTGTGCCGCTGGCACCAGAGGTCCAGCAGCATGTTGCCCGGGCCGGTGTCGAAGCCGACCGGGTCGGCGCCGGGCCGCAGCAGAGTCAGGTTGCCGATGCCGCCAAGATTGAGCAGCGCACGGGGGTGGTCGGCCTGGAACAGCGCGGCATGGAATGCCGGCACCAGCGGCGCGCCCTGGCCGCCTGCGGCAATATCGCGGCGGCGGAAGTCTGCCACGACAGGAATGCCGGTCAGTTCGGCCAGCAGGGCCGGGGCGTTCAGTTGCACGGTGTAGCCGATATCGGGGCGGTGCCGTACCGTCTGGCCATGGGCGCCGATGGCAGCAATGTCGCTGGCGTCCGATTCACTCAGGTAAAGCACGGCGGCGACCGCCTGGGCATAGGATTGCGCAATTTGCAGCGCAGCCGTTTCGGCGCGGTGGATTTCATTCTCGCCAGGCTGGTTGAGCGCCAGCAGTTCGTCGCGCAAGGCGGCCGGGTAGGCCTGGTGGGCGTGGGCGATCAGGCGCAACTGCCGGGCGTCGTCGATTTCGACCTGGACGGAGTCCACGCCATCCAGGCTGGTGCCGGACATGATGCCGATGTAATAACGCCCGCGGCGGGCGCGGGCGTCGGGTGTGGGAAAGGTCATGAATCAGTTGGCGGAAGCGACCTGGGTGCCGGGCAGTTCCTGCATGTTCTGCTGGAATTGGGCCAGCATCCGGATCTGGTCCTGGTAAGGTGCGGTGGCGCGGGCAAAGGCCTGGATCTCTGCAGCAGTCAGTTTCTGCGTGACAGGCAGTGACGCCGACAGCGGGTCGACGGGAACGCCCTTGACGCGGAATTCATAGTGCAGGTGCGGGCCGGTTGCCCAGCCGGTGGAGCCGACATAGCCGATCATCTCGCCCTGGCTGACGCGACGCCCCTTGGCCATGCCTGCGGCGAGGCGGCTTTGGTGGGCATATACCGTCGAGTAGCCGCCAGCGTGTTCGATGATGATGACATTGCCATAACCATTCTGCCAGCCAGCGAAGCTGATGGTGCCATCGCCGGTTGCGTGGATGGGGGTACCGCTGGGGGCAGCGTAATCCACGCCTTTGTGGCCTACCCATTTGTTCAGGATGGGGTGCTGGCGCATGCCGAAGGTGGAGCTGATGCGGCTGAATTTCAGCGAGGTGCGCAGGAAGGCGCCACGCAGGCTGTTGCCTTCGAAGTCGTAATAGTTGCCGCGTTCGTCGTCATTGGGCGAATACCAGGCAGCGCTGTGTTGCTTGCCGCGGTTGGAGAACTCGACCGCCAGCACGCGGCCGGAGCCGACTGGCCTGCCTTCGAACATGCGGGCTTCGTAGACGACACGGAATTGGTCGCCCTGACGGATGTCCTTGAGGAAGTCGATGCGGCTGCCGAGGATCTCGGCGATTTGCTGGGTGACACCGTCAGGGATACCGGCGCGGTCGGTGGCGCCGAACAGCGAACTGCGGATTTCGCCCATGCCGACGCGTACCTGGCGCTCGGGCGTGACTTTCAGTTCTTCCGCGCTGAAGCCGTCATCGGCGCGGCGGACTTCCAGCAGAGCGGTGACCGGCTGGTTGTTTTCCGTGGTTTGCGGTGTGTGGATGTAGCGCAGCCAGTTCAACTGGCCGTTCTCGTCCAGCGAGGCTTGCAACGAACGGCCGGGATACAGGCGGTAGATGCTGCGCGCGTCCGGGTTGTGCGTCAGGAAAGCCAGCAGGCCGGGTTCGTCGATATTGAGCCGCTTGAGCACTTGCGCCAGCGTATCGCCGCTGCGGATGCGGGTTTCATGGACGAAATCGGCTTCGGCGGCTTCGGCGGCCGAAGCATCCAGGGTCAGCGGCAGGGTTTCGCGCAGCATGCGCTGCTGCACCTGAACGCTGTTATCCTTGCTGGGTTGGACCATGCCGATGGCTGCGGCCGCGCCGAACATGGCGAACGCGCCCAAGAGGGCGACACGGCGGAAGCGGCTGGAGAAGTTGTTGCGTGGCTGGCTCGATCCGGAAGAACGGAGAGTCCGTAGCCTGTTTTGCGTGTCGGGAGACCTGCCGGTCATCGCTGGAGCCCTATTGCCAAGGTTTGGGAACAATGCATGGCAGACCAAGTGGCTCCAGGAGAAGTTCCCGCGAGTTGGCCAGGCTGCCAGAATAAATTCGAGGGGAGACTGCGAAGCAGAAATCTCCTGGCGCGTTATGATTGCCGGGAGAATTGCGCGACAAGGTGCGATAACACCTTGAATTTAGCCTTTTTTAACATGCTTACAGCCGCCAAGGCTACCATTTACCCAATGTCCTCATCTTCTGAAACAATTTCCCCCCAAACTCAGGAAGATCTGAAGATCATCCGCCGCGGTTGCGATGAGTTGCTGGTTGAATCCGAACTGGCTCAGAAACTGGAAAAGAGCCGTGCCTCGGGTGAGCCGCTGCGGATCAAGCTGGGGCTGGATCCTACCGCGCCCGACATCCACCTTGGCCACACCGTCGTCCTGAACAAGCTGCGTCAGCTGCAGGACCTGGGTCACAAGGTCATCTTCCTGATCGGCGACTTCACTGCCACCATCGGCGACCCCAGCGGCCGCAACAGCACCCGCCCGCCGCTGACGCGCGAGCAGATCGAGACCAACGCCCAAACCTATTATTCGCAAGCCAGCCTGGTGCTGGATCGTTCGCGCACCGAAGTCCGCTACAACTCGGAATGGTGCGATTCGCTGGGCACGCGCGGGCTGATTCAACTGGCGTCGCGCTATACCGTGGCCCGCATGATGGAGCGCGACGACTTCACCAAGCGTTTCAAGGGCGGTATCCCCATCTCGGTGCACGAATTCATCTACCCGCTGCTGCAGGGGTACGATTCGGTTGCGCTCAAGGCTGACATGGAGCTGGGCGGAACCGACCAGAAGTTCAACCTGCTGGTGGGCCGCGAATTGCAGAAGGAATATGGCATGGCGCAGCAGTGCGTGCTGACCATGCCGCTGCTGGTCGGTACCGACGGTGTCGAGAAGATGTCCAAGTCCAAGGGCAACTACATCGGCGTGACTGAAGCGCCGGACTCCATGTTCGGCAAGCTGATGTCGATCTCCGACACGCTGATGTGGAAGTACTACGAGCTGCTGTCCTTCCTGTCGCTCGACGAAATCGCGGCGCTGAAGGCAGAGGTCGATGCTGGCCGCAATCCGCGCGACGTGAAGGTGCTGCTGGGCCGCGAATTGGTGGCGCGCTTCCATGGCGCAGCCGCGGCCGAATCCGCCGCAGAGGCATTCGACGCACGCTTCCGGGACGGCGCCGTCCCGGAGAACATGCCGGAAGTCACCATTGCCGGCGCTCCGCTGGGCATTGCCAAGGTGCTGCGTGAAGCGGGCCTGGTGCCGTCGGGCACCGAGGCCAACCGCAACATCGAGCAGGGTGGCGTGCGCGTGGACGGCCAGCGGGTCGAAGACCGCGCCCTGACGCTGGCGGCAGGCGAGTACGTGATCCAGGTGGGCAAGCGCCGTTTCGCACGCGTCACGCTGGTCGCAGCCTGAGCCGACGCCGCCTGCCCGGGTAGCGGGCGCTGGTCTGGCCGACGCCTGCATGGCGCGCGGCACGTCGTCAGGGAAGGCCGCGTTAGGAAAAACCCGGCCCATTCTTCAGGAATGGAGCCGGGTTTTTTCTTGCCTGATTCTAGGTTTTTTGCCAGTGCAGCCCAGGTTTTTCCTAGGATTTTTCCTAGTATGCATGGGGGCTGGGCCGGATTTCTGATGCTGATTTTTACCTGCAAAATGACAGCTTTTTTACGATAAAAAAGAAGGTTTTGCTGTAGGATAACGTTACGGCTGCTTGATTTTTACGCGGTCTGGCGAACCGCCATGGTGCGGGGCGCATCGTTTGTTTCCTAGTGCTGGGCGGCGCCGTGGCAACCCGGGTTGCCTTCTTGAAGCCGCAGTCGTATTTGTCCAGGCCGGCGTCCAGCCATTCCACGAGGAGCTGTTCCCATGAAACTCGCAAGTCTTTCCTTTGCTGACGGCGCACCGATCCCGGAGCACTATGCCTTCGGCAAAATGGATGTCAAATCCAGGGTAGAGCTGGCGGATAACTTCAACCCGCAGTTCACATGGAGCGATGTCCCCGAAGGCGTGAAGTCCTTCGCGCTGCTGTGCGTCGATCCCGACGTCCCCACTGTTCCCGACGATGTCAACGTGGCTGACCGCCTTGTGCCTGCCGATCTGCCCCGTACGGATTTCTTCCACTGGGTGCTGGTCGATCTGCCTGCCCGTTTCCGCACGCTTGAGGAAGGCCATTTTTCCAATGGCATCAGTGCCCGCGGCAAGAGCGGTCCGCAAACCCACATCGCCGGCGTGCGTCAGGGGATCAACGACTATACCGGCTGGTTTGCGGCCGACCCCGACATGTCTGGCGATTATTACGGCTACGATGGTCCGTGCCCGCCATGGAACGACGCGCGCGTGCACCGCTATGTGTTTACGCTGTATGCGCTGGATGTCGAAACGCTGGCGCTGCCGGAACGTTTCGACGGCAAGGACGTGCAGCAGGCAATGGACGGCCACGTGCTCGACAGTGCCTCCTGGACTGGAACCTTCACGTTGAATCCGGCGCTTGCGCCTGTGCGCATCGGCCCGCCGGCATCTTGATGCCAGGCCGCCCGGGCCCAGGGCGGATGCCGCTGCGCGGTGTGCCCGGGCCCTTGCATGAGTGATGCTCAAGTCCTGCATGCGCTTTTTTTGCCGCGTGCGGGCAAACGTGGCAGTTTGGCACACAAGCAGGGTTTTTTTATGGCCGATCGCTGCCTGATGATGCATTTTGCAGTGCCTGGCGGGGTAAACTAAATAGCTTCTTCGTGTTTCACGCTATTGAGCTCAGGACCCCCAAATGTTTGATCGCACCCGTACCCTTGATAAGGTCGACCCCGAACTGTGGGACGCCATCCAGAAGGAAGACGTCCGCCAGGAACAGCACATCGAGCTGATTGCTTCGGAAAACTATGCCAGCCCGGCGGTGATGCAGGCCCAGGGTACGCAGCTGACCAACAAATATGCGGAAGGTTATCCCGGCAAGCGCTACTACGGTGGTTGCGAATTCGTCGACATCGTCGAACAGCTGGCCATCGACCGCCTGAAGGAACTCTTTGGCGCTGAAGCGGCGAATGTGCAGCCCAATTCCGGCTCCCAGGCCAACCAGGGCGTCTACAACGCCGTCCTGAAGCCGGGCGACTCCGTCCTGGGCATGAGCCTGGCCGAAGGCGGCCACCTGACCCACGGCGCCAGCGTCAATTCCTCCGGCAAACTGTACAACTTCCATCAGTACGGCCTGGATGCCAATGAAGTCCTGAACTACGAACAGGTCGAAGCCCTGGCGCGCGAACACAAGCCCAAGCTGATCGTGGCTGGCGCGTCCGCCTACTCGCTGCACATCGACTTCGAGCGCCTGGCCCGCATCGCTCATGAAAATGGCGCGCTGCTGATGGTCGACATCGCCCACTACGCCGGCCTGGTCGCCGGTGGCGCGTACCCTAACCCGGTACCGCACGCCGACTTCGTGACGTCTACCACGCACAAGTCGCTGCGCGGCCCGCGCGGTGGCGTGATCATGATGAAGGCCGAATTCGAAAAGGCTGTCAATTCTGCAATTTTCCCCGGCATCCAGGGGGGGCCCCTGGAGCACGTCATTGCCGCCAAGGCCGTGGCTTTCAAGGAAGCGCTGGATCCTTCCTTCCGTGACTACGCCGCCCAGGTCGTCAAGAATGCCAAGGTCATGGCGGAAACGCTGGTCAAGCGTGGTCTGCGCATCGTGTCCGGCCGTACCGAAAGCCACGTCATGCTGGTTGATCTGCGCGCCAAGGGCATCACCGGCAAGGAAGCCGAAGCAGTGCTGGGCCAGGCCCACATCACGGTGAACAAGAACGCCATTCCCAACGATCCGGAAAAGCCGTTCGTTACCAGCGGCATCCGTTTGGGTACGCCGGCCATCACCACGCGTGGTTTTGGCGAGGCTGAAGCCGAATTGACCGCCAACCTGATCGCCGACGTGCTCGACAATCCGCATGACGCCGATAACATCGCCAAGGTGCGCGCGCGCGTCAGCGAGCTGACGGCCCGCCTGCCGGTCTACAAATAAGCCCTGGCACGGGGCGCCGGCTGCCTGGCGGCTGGCGCCTGTCCCGGAGGAACGCGGCTCGTATATGATGCGAGTCGCGTTTTTGCATTCTGGAAACAGGAGACTGACAGCGTGAAATGCCCTTTTTGCGGCCATCAGGACACCCAGGTGCTGGATTCCCGCGCCATGGAAGAAGGACAGACCATACGCCGGCGCCGCCGCTGTCTCGCTTGCGAACGCCGCTTCACGACCTTCGAGAGGGCGGAGCTGGACCTGCCGTACATCGTCAAGCGCAATGGCAGCCGCACCGACTATGAGCGTGCCAAGTTGCGTGCCAGCCTGGCCCTGGCACTGCGCAAGCGCCCGGTTGCGACGGCAGACGTGGATGCCGCAGTGGTGCGCATCGAAGAAGCGCTCATGACCAGCGGCCTGCGCGAAGTCCCGAGTTCTCGCGTGGGGGAACTGGTCATGCAGGAACTCAAGAACCTGGATCAGGTCGCCTACGTGCGCTATGCCTCTGTCTACCAGAGCTTTGAGGACATCGGTGAGTTTGTCCGTGCCATCCGGGCCATGCAGGGGCCGCGTGGCGAGGCGCCGAAAGACAAATAGCAGCGATATTGCAGGCCGCGCCGCGTGCGGGCCTCAAGGAAACAAGCATGGCTGATCAGGATATCGCCTGGATGCGCCGGGCGCTGGCGCTGGCGGAAGCAGTGACCAACATCACGACTCCCAACCCCAGGGTAGGCTGCGTCATCGTGCGCGATGGCGTGCTGCTGGGCGCAGGGGCGACCCAGGCTGTCGGCGGCCCGCACGCGGAAGTCTGCGCCCTGCGGGATGCTGCCGCCCGTGGCGTCGATGTGCGTGGCGCGACGGCTTATGTCACGCTGGAGCCTTGCAGCCACTTTGGCCGCACGCCGCCCTGCTGCGATGCGTTGGTGGCGGCAGGGCTGGGCCGTGTCGTGGCAGCCATGGGCGATCCCAACCCTCTGGTCAATGGCCGGGGCATGGCGCGCCTGCGCGCCGCGGGCATCCAGACGGTTGCTGGTATCTGCGAAGAAGAAGCGCTGGCGCTCAATATCGGCTTTGTGGCCAGGATGAGCCGGGGCACGCCTTGGGCCTGGCTCAAGACGGCGGCCTCACTGGATGGCCGCAGCGCCCTGGAGAACGGTCAGTCGCAATGGATTACCGGTCCGCAGGCCCGTGATGACGGCCATCGCTGGCGCGCTCGCAGCTGCGTGGTGCTGACCGGCATCGGTACGGTGCTGCATGACAATCCGCGTCTCAACGTACGTGCGCTGGAGACCCCGCGTCAGCCACGCAAGGCCCTGATAGACGGCGATTTCCGCTTGCCCGAGGATGCCTTGTTGATCGAAGGCGCGCCGCTGCTGGTTTTTACCGCACGTGAAGACGATGCCAAGGCGGCCCGCCTGGCGCAGCGTGGCGTGCAGGTGATCCTGCTGCCGGGCGAGCGCCCGGGAACGGTTGACCTGCCGGCGGTGATGCAGTGGCTGGCTGCGGATGGTGTCAATGAAGTTCACGTGGAAGCCGGCCCGGGACTCAATGGCGCCTTGCTGCGTGCCGGGTGCGTCGATGAATTGATCTCCTATGTGGCGCCCGTGCTGCTGGGCGATGCGCAGCCCATGGCCAGGTTGCCTGCCTTGAGCAGCCTGGCGCAGGCGCGGCGCTTCGAGTTCACCGACATGGTGCGGCTGGGCGCGGACGTGCGCGTGCGCGCCAGAGTGGCGGAACACTGGGACGCCCTGCGTGCGCAGGTGCGCCTTGGGTAAAGGGGCCGTGGCCGGCGGCTTCGGCCCGCCTGGCCCGGATGGGTGCATGTGTGTTCCGGGGTGGAGTATCCTTTCGGAATTGGCCGGCGTGATGTGCCGGAGACTGAGCGGGGGCAGGAGGCCGCCCTCGCGATAATTTTCAGCAGGAGCAGTCATGTTTACTGGAATCGTTGCCGCCGTCGGGAACATTGAAACCGTGACGCCGCTGGGCGCGGATGCTGCGTCGGGCGTGCGCCTGACCATCCGCGCCAATGCGTTGGACTTGTCCGACGTGGCGCTGGGGGACTCCATTGCCATACAGGGCGCCTGCATGACGGTGGTGGAAAAGACAGAAGGCGGTTTTGCCGTCGATGTGTCGCGTGAAAGCCTGAGCCTCACGGTTGGCCTGGACGCGCCGGGTGAAGTCAACCTGGAGAAGGCGCTGCGCGTGGGAGATTACCTGGGCGGGCATATCGTATCCGGCCACGTGGACGGCCTGGGCACGGTGGTGCGTTTCGAGCCCGTGGGTGAATCGCATGAGCTGGTGCTGCGCCTGCCTGCCAATCTGGCGATCTACCTGGCTTACAAGGGATCGGTCACGGTCAATGGCGTCAGCCTGACGGTCAACCGTGTGCACGACCTGCCTGCCGGTTGTGAAATTGCCATCAACCTGATCCCGCATACGGTGGCGGTGACCACCCTGCGCCACTTGAAGGCTGGCGCCAAGGTGAACATCGAAATCGACACCATTGCCCGCTATGTCGAGCGCATGGTAGGCGTGCGCAACCAGATCGCCGTCACCGACTAAGGTCCGTGGCTTCGCCCTGATCCGAGCGATATTTCGTCTTATGCAGCGAAAAAGCTGCAGGGTACGATGAAAGTTTGCTAGAATTACGGATTCTCGTGACCTGTGGGGTTTCCCTGCGGCACGTAGTAGGTAATTAGGACAGGTGGCCGAGTGGTTGAAGGCGCACGCCTGGAAAGCGTGTATACGTGATAAGCGTATCGGGGGTTCGAATCCCCCTCTGTCCGCCAGGAATTCTTCAAAGCCCGTTGATTTCATTTTTGGAAATCAGCGGGCTTTGTTATTTCTGGCTCTGCTGCTGGTCGCGTGAGGTTGTGTGGTACTGGGCCGAGCCGGGCGAGCCGAGGAAAGGCGAGCCTCTGCCACTAGGTTGATAGTTCAGCCGTCGTGGGTGGCAGGAAGGTGAGGCGCAGTACGTTGCCCGGGCCGTCTCCGGCCAGGGTCTGCAGCGTCCAGCCCAGGCGCTCGCAGATCAGGCTGACGATGAACAGGCCCAGCCCGGACAATGACAGCAGTTCGCTGGCGTCGGCCTGCGGGTCGTTCAGGTAGGCCTGATAGGCTTGTGGTAGCCCCTGGCCATGATCGCGAATATCGACATAGTGGGTGTACAACAGCACTTCCACACTTGCGCCGGTGTGCTGCAGGGCGTTCTGGATAAGGTTGCGCAGCAGCATTTTGACCAGTACCGGATCACCCTGAACCTTGGGCTGGGCTACCGATATCAGTTGTAGGCGTTGTGATGCATCCGGCAGATGGCGGTTGAGGTCTTCCTGTATGGCCTGTACCAGGTCAGCGAGCGGGATGCTGACGCGCCGGTCTGCCTGCGCCTTGCGCCGGGTAAGGCGCAAGATGATGTCTATATTGGCTGCCATTTCATCGACGGCGCGACGCATGCGCAGCAACACGCCCTGGTCGGCAGTGCCCAGGCTGCCGCGCCGTTCGATGACATCCAGCGCGCCTGCGATGACGGCAATGGGTGTGCGCAGTTCGTGGCTGGCCAGTCCCATCAGCGATTGTTCGCGCTTGACATAGGTTTCCAGCTCATTGAGGAAGCGGTTGAAGGATTGGGCAATGGTTTTCAGTTCGGCATCCTGGTAATCCTCCGTGACGCGCCGCATGTGTGGTGCCGGCCTGGTGTCCAGGATTTGCCGGGAAAGCTGCTGCACTGGTGCCACCAGCCGCTTGCCGGTCAGGCGAGCCAGAAAGATGCCCAGGGCGATGACGGCGATGCCTAGCAGCAGCAGGAAACGGTGGAATTCGTCTTCGCGGGTTTCGAACAGCGTGATGTCCTTGGCAAGGTACAGCTGCCCGTCGTTGACCACGCTGCTGGTGATCAAATATGTGTTATTGCCGGCTTCGATTTCCCCGGAAAAGGGGAACGGCAGACCCTGGAACAGCATCGGCATGCGGTCGTCGGCCTGCATGCCGGCGGGGACGAAATAAGCAGTCAGGGTGGCAATGTCCCAGACCAGTATTTCATTCGGGCGGGCGTTGTCCAGCAGGAAATCCCGCTCCGTCTGCATATCCATTTCCAGCAGGGATTCTTCCAGCCGCTCGTTGGCGATGAGGACGGACGCTACCGTGACGAAGAACGTCAGGAGGATGGCGCACAGGACCGTGAGGCGGATGCGGCGTTCGATGGTGCTGGTGCGTGCGGGGCGAAGGAAGGCCATGCGTCACGATTCCTCGGGTGGGGCGATGCAATAGCCGCGTCCGTGCAGGGTCTTGATGACGTTGGCCCCCAGGTTTTCCTGTAATAGTTTGCGCAGCAGGTAGATGTGGGTGCGCAAGGTATGCGGCTCGACTTCCTTGTCGCCCCACAGGCTTTGCGCCAGCTGGTCATAGGATACGAAGTTGGGATAGGCGCGGACCAGAGCTTCAGTGATACTGGCTGGCATGCCTGACAGTTGCAGTGGGGTGCCCTGGCCCAGGCGGATACGCAGTGTGCCGGGGTCGAAACTGATGTTGCCTGCATGGAGCACGGGTGTGCCGCCGGTGCTGCGCCGGTACAGGGCGTCGATTCGTATCGCCAGTTCCTTCAGGTGGAAGGGTTTGACGAGGTAATCGTCCGCGCCCTGGGTAAAGCCGGTGATTTTGTCGTCGATATGGTCCTTGGCTGTCATCATGATGATGGGGGTGGCGCAATGCAGGTCGTTGCGGATGCGCTGGCACAAGGTAAAGCCGGACATGCCGGGCAGCATGATGTCCATGACGATGACGTCGTAATCGTTGACTGAGGCCAGGTGCAGCGCGACCAGGCCGTTGGCGGCGAAATCCAGCAGGTAGCGGCCGTCTTCCAGGAAGTCGCTGATATTGGCGGCGAGCGCTGCATTGTCTTCGATCACCAGCACACGGATGCGCTGTTCGTTCATGGCGGGCCATCTCCTTGTCTGCGTGGCGCTGGATACCGGGCGCCGTTGGCGTACACCAGGGAGTATCGCCGGTTTTTGAACAGGATCGGGCTGTCGGGTGGTAGGCCGGCCTGTGCCAATTGGTCGTGTTCGACGGCCAGAAAGACGCCAGCAGGGTAGTGGGCCAGGAAATCCCGGGTGACCGGACCCCGATGCAGTTTGGCAGTATCCCTGGAATAGTAGCGTGCCGAGAACGGCAGCTTGTCCTGGTAGTAGAGCGGTTGGCCGTCTTGGGCATGTGCCTGCTGCACGGCCACCAGGCTGCGTTCACTTTTCAGGATGTCGGGGTTGGCCCAGACGGCAATGCCCAGCAGCAGTCCAATCACCGGTACTGGCGTGACCAGGGCTTGCCAGTGCAGCGCGGGCGGGTTTGCCGGCGCGTGCTGCGACAGCCATGCGGCCAGCAGGATTGCGAAGGCGGGCAGGGCGGGCTGTACGTACGTCCACAGGATATTGCCGGACAAGGTGAAGAACAGGGGCGTGGCCAATGCCCAGAGCAGCAGCAGGCTGATGTCCGGTGACACGCGGGCAAGGCGTGGCCTGGCGGCACGGCGGTTCCAGGCCTGGCGCGCCAGCAAATAAATGGCGAATGGTCCCCAGGGTAGTGTTGCCAGAATCCAGTCCAGCCAGATGCTGCCATAGGCGCGCTGGTGAGCGCTGCCGTAAAGGTCGCCTTGCCAGCCGGGATCGACGAAGCGGTAAAAATGCTCGCCAACGATGAAGTACTGCAGGAAACCCGGCGTTTTCAGTTCGGCCAGGAGATACCAGGGCAGGCTTAGCGCCAGGAACAGCAGCACGCCGCCCGTCCAAGGCAGGCGGCGCAGGCAGGCCAGCGCAGCGCGGCGCTGCCAGAGCAGCCAGGGGAGCAAGACGGCCAGCACCAGAACGATCGCCAGCGGCCCCTTGGCCAGCATGCCCAGGGCCAGCCCGGCGAAGAAGGCGTAGCCCCAGGCCTGGCGCAAGCCGTCCTGTTGTTTGCCTAAGGCAACCAGGCATAGCGTGATGGCCAGCGTCAGGTAGGCATCGGTCAGCACGGCGCCAGCCAGGACGAAGGTCAACAGGCAGGAGCTGTATATCAGGGTGGCATGGCGAGCGACCGCCGTGCTGATGCGGTCACGTGAGTAGGCATAGATGAGTGCGGTGGTGGCCAGGGTTGCCAGCCAGGCGGGTAAGCGGGCGGCAAAGTCACTGTCGCCCAAGAGCCGGAATGCGGCGGCGGAAGCCCAGAAGGCAAATGGCGGCTTGCCCCAGAAGGGAGTGCCGGGTTCGAACCAGGGGGTGATCCAGTCGCCGCTGACGGCCATCAATCTGGCGATTTCCGCATAGCGTGGTTCGGAGGTGTCAGCCATGGGCAGGATGGCCATCAGCACCAGGCGCAGCCCGAACAACGCAGCCAGAAACCAGAGCCAGCGTGGCAGCAGGCGTTCAGCGGCGGCCATGACGGGGCTCCTGTACAGGTACGGTGGCGTGGGCGCTGGCCCGCGCACTGCCGGCCTGGCTGTGCAGGACATCGCGGATCAGGTAGACGGGACGCTGCTTGGTTTCGATATAGGTCTTGCCGACGTACTCTCCCAGCAGCCCCATGGTGATGAGCTGCACGCCGCCCAGAAAGGCAATGATCGCGATGAGCGAAGGGTAACCCTGTACTGATTCGCCGTACAGCAGGGTCTTGGTGGCGATGAACAGGCCGTATGCCAGCCCGGCGCCCGCCACGGTCAGGCCGACACCCGAGGCCCAGCGCAGCGGTTTGATGGAAAAGGAGGTGATGCCTTCGATCGCCAGGCCGATCAGGCCACGGTAGTTCCATTTGGTCCTGCCGGCCGCGCGCGGCTGGCGTTCATAGAGGATCTGGGTAGTCGGGAAGCCGATCCAGGCGAATATGCCCTTCATGTAGCGTGAACGTTCAGGCAATTGTTGTAATGCTTGGATGGCCCTGAGGCTGAGCAAGCGGAAATCGCCCGTGTCCTCGGGGATGGCAACGTCGCTCAGGCGGTTCAGCAGGCGGTAGTAGAGATGGGCGCTCAGGCGCTTGTGCCAAGGGTCGCCAGCGCGAGAGCGGCGCCGCATGGTGACGATGTCTGCACCGGCGCGCCAGGCCCGCACCATGTCGGGGATGAGTTCTGGCGGGTCTTGCAGGTCGGCGTCCAGGATGATGACGGCGGCGCCGGCACAGTGTTCCAGTCCGGCGGACATGGCAGCTTCCTTGCCGAAATTGCGACTGAGCCGGACGACCTTTATGCCAGGTTGGGAGAGCGCGAGCGCGGCCAGTGCGGTGCTGCTGCCGTCGGTACTGCCGTCATCGACAAAGACGATCTCATGGCTGAGGTCCATGTCCTGCAGCACGGCGCTAACGCGCTCGAAGCACAGGGGCAGGACGTCGGCCTCGTTATAGACAGGGATCAGCAGCGATAGGGCGGGTGGCCGTGTCGGTGTGGCGGAGGAGGCACGGAGGGTGCGGATATTGTTCATAGGAACACGAATCTCCTGGAGATCCAGTAGTTGCACAGGGCCAGCAATAGCGTGGCCAGCATCTGTGCGAGAGGAACGGGCAGTGCGAACCCGGAATACAGGGTTGTGAAGAACAGTAGGTTCAGGGGCCAACCGATCAGTACCACTATCAGGTATTTCATGGCGGTGGCTGCATGCCGGGACGCAGGCCGGAAGGCATAGTGGTATTGCAGGAGGTAATTGGCCCAGGCGCCGGCCAGTGCTCCTGTCGCCGTGGCCGCCGTGGGCGGCAGGCTGCCTTGCAGCAGGGCCAGCATGATCAGGTAATGCAGGGCCGTGGCTGCAGCGCCGCTCAGGCCAAAACGCAGGGCCTGGTACTGGCTGGCGGAAAGAAAAGATGCGGGCATGACGAAAACGATCCGGCGGTGGGCGAGATGCTCCGATGCCTGTGCGGCAGGAAGCTCATACCTGTGGATCGTAGATTTCGAGGCGTCGAAAATCCGTCAAGGAAAAATGAAAAACGCGTCAAATTCCCGGCTGCCGCTGGATGCCAGGGGCCAGGTTGGTGTACGGGATGGGGAAGGATGTCTGTGGGCGATGGCCGGGCAAGTACGCCTGGGACTGGCGCAGGAAGGCCGTGCCGGGCGGGCCGCCCGGCGCGAGAATGTGCCGTATGGCCTACAGCGCGCCGCCCTGTTGCAGCTTGCGCCGCACGACTTCCTTCTGGGTCAGCGGCTTGATGGGGTTGTCCTGGAAGGCCTGCATGAAGTTGTCGCTGGTGCGCATGATATGCGTCCAGAGCACGGTTTTCAGGCGCGAGATTTTGTTTTCCCGGATGAGCTGGATCATCATCGCGTGGTCGTGCATGGAGCGCTTGGGTTCGTTCTTGGCATGCAGGGCCAGCTGGGTGCGCAGCGTGGCGACGCGGCCCATGATCATGCGGTAGCCCTGCATCAGATAACGGTTGCCAGCGTTCTCCAGGAACGCGAGATGGTATTGCGTGTCCAGCTGTCCGTAGATGCGGATGTCGCCGTCATGGACTGCCTGTTCCATTTGCCCCAGCAGGCGTTCCAGTGCAGCGGCGAGGTTCAGCGGGTTGCGCATCGCAGACAGTTCTGCGGCCTGCAATTCCAGACAGGCGCGGTATTCACACAGTTCGATGATGTCTTCCAGCGACGGGGTGAACACATAGGTGCCGGATTTCGGCACGATGTTCACTAGGCCTTCGAGTTGCAGCAGGTTCAGCGCTTCGCGAATGGGCGTGCGGCTGACGTCGAAGGCGGCGGCAAGGTTTTCTTCCGACAGCGCTTCGCCGAAATCGAAGGCGGCATTGATGATGGCGTCACGAATTTTGTCCGCGACTTCCGCAGACATGGAGGACTTGGTGGCAGTGCTTTTGGTTGCTGTCATGACTGAACTGTCGTGAAGAGATCCGGCCCGGCGGCGAAAATGATTCCACCGCCATTCGGGGGAGTCATGGACTCCAGATGGAAATTGCCTTGCTTGATCCCACCCCGGCGGGCGAGCGTTTCGGTTTGGCGCGTGGTCAATGGTTGGCCAGGAAAACGGAATTGCAAACGCGGATTGATGGGATGTTCCGGCGCCGGGATCATGGAAATCCCGGCGCTGGCGGCCATTGCTGGCAGTCATGGTCTACTTCGATTATTGCTCACATTCCGGCCTTGTTCAATGTTGTTCCTATGGTACCGCAGCCAGGGGGGGAAGACGCTGGCCACGCTGCTCGCTAACCCGAATTGCATACTAGTTCTGCTATGCTAAGATCGCCAAAAATCCATGCAGCAGGTCTACGGGAGGCGCCGGTGGTGCAGACATATGATCAGTCCTGGTTCGCCGGGCGTGTCGTGGTGGTAACAGGGGGGGCGTCCGGTATCGGGCGTGCAATCGTGGAGCGCCTGCTGGCACTGGATGCACGGGTATCGGTCTGGGACCTGCGGGAAGATCGTCTGGCGGCGCTGGCAGACCGGTATGGCGGGCAGATTCTGCCGCTCAAGGTTGATGTCAGCGACAAGGTTGCGGTCGATGCGGCGGCCGATGCCGTACTGGCCCAATGGGGCGGTATCGCCCATCTGGTCAACAATGCCGGGATCATCGGCCGGCGCATGACGTTGGCGGATCTTGACGCGGCGGAACTGGACCGCGTCCTGGGCGTCAACCTCAAGAGCGTATTTTTTGCGACGTCGGCCTTTGCCACGCGCGGCGGCGGGTTCAGCGAGCGTTCCATGGTTTCCATGGCGTCCATTGCGGCGCGCACCGGGGGTATGGTGGGCAATATGGCCTATGCCGCCACCAAGGGCGCGATTGCCACGCTGACACAATCCTTCTCCAAGGAGCTGGCACCGGACGTGCGCGTCAACGCACTGTCGCCCGGCATCATCGACACGGAAATCCAGATGGATTCCCTGGGGGACCCGGCTGCCATTGCTGCCCTGGCCGACATCATTCCCATGCGCCGTCTGGGTGCGCCCGCCGAAGTTGCCGAAGCGGCTGTCTGGCTGCTGTCGCCCGGCGCTTCCTATATCACTGCCAGTGTGCTCGACGTGGCCGGCGGCCGCTGAACCTGGCGTCAGGAGTCTGACGAATGTCCAAACTGAAGGAACTGTTGAACGCAGGAACATTGATCCAGGCGCCCGGCGCGGCGGATGCGCTGACGGCGCGCCTGGTGGAGCAGGCCGGTTTTCCCGCTGTCTATATGACGGGCTTCGGCGCCACGGCCAGCACCCTGGGCATGCCGGACCTCGGCCTGATGACGCAGACCGAAATGCTCGAGCATGCCCGGCGCATGGTGCGCGCCACGGCCCTGCCGGTGATTGCCGATGCCGATACCGGTTACGGGGGCATCAACAACCTGTTGCGCACGGTGGAGGACTACGCCCAGATCGGCGTCGCGGCCATCCACCTGGAAGATCAGACACTGCCCAAGCGCTGCGGGCAGCTCAGCGGCATTCAGCTGGTGGATGCCGAGGCCCAGGTACGTACGCTGAAGGGGGCGGTATGCGCCCGGGCCTGGTCGGACATGCTGTTGATCGCGCGTACGGATGCACTGGGCGTGCACGGTGTCGAGGAAGCCGTGCGTCGGGCCAATCTGTATGCCGAAACCGGAGTGGACCTTGTGTTCGTCGATGGTGTGAAGACGATTGCCCAGGCCGAGGCAATTGCGCGGCACGTGCCCGGGCGCAAGGTGCTGAGTGTCGTGGATGGCAATGAAACACAGCGATTGACCGCAGCCGAAATCCAGCAGATGGGTTTTGACATCGTGTTCTATGCGCTGTCGACATTGTTCGCTGCGGCCAAGGCGTCCGCCAGGGTGCTTGAAGTTCTGCGGCACGATGGCAGTACTGCGGCCATTTCGAACGATATGGCGACTTACGGCGAGTTCATGGAAATGGTGGGTTTGCATCGCTACCATGATTTCGAGAAGGAATTCGGCCAGGCCTGATGGGAAGCCGGAGCCGGAGACAACAAAGAGAGGAGCTGGAAATGAAGAAACTCGCAGTGATCAGTGGCCTGGCGCTTGCCCTGACGATAGGGGTGTCCACCGTTGCCAATGCCCAGGAACGCGTGCGCTGGCGCATGCATTCCGCCTATGCCAAAGCCATGCCGGTCGCCGGTGCGACCGCCTTCCAGATAGGTGATGAGGTCAAGTTGCTGTCGGACGGCAAGTTCGATATCCGCGTGTTCGAGCCGGGCGCCATCGTGGCCGGTACGCAGTATTACGACGCCGTGTCCAAGGGCGCAGTCGACGCCGCCTACGGTTCGCCCGGGTTCAACGTCGGCAAGAACTCGGCCTATGCCTTCTTTGCTGCGGTGCCCTTCGGCCCGGGGGCGGGTGAAATGCTGGCCTGGCTGCGTTATGGCGATGGCCTGAAGCTGGCGCAGGAAATGTACGCGCGCGACAACATTCACATGCTGCCGTGCGGCATCCTGCCGCCCGAGAGTGGCGGCTGGTTCCGCAAGGAAATCAAGTCGCTCGACGACCTGCGCGGCCTGAAAATGCGCTTCCTGGGCCTGGGTGCAAAAGTGATGGAAGAGTTCGGGGTATCCACGCAGTTGCTGGCGCCGGGTGAAATCTACCAGGCGCTGGAGCTGGGCACGCTGGATGGCGCCGAGCAATCCGTGCCGGCCATCGACCGGGGCCTGGGCTTCTACCAGATTGCCAAGTTCAATTACTTCCCCGGCTGGCACCAGCAATCCACGGTGCAGGAACTGCTGGTCAACAAGGATAGCTGGAACAAGTTGAATGCGGCACAGAAGGCCATGATCGAGTTGTCTTGCGACCGTGCCCTGGTGGATCAGCTGGCGGCCGGCGAAGCCGGGCAGTACGCCATCATGCGCCAGAACGAGGCCGATGGCGTGCAGATCAAGATGTGGCCGGCAGAAATGCTGGCAGCCTTCAGCACGGCCTGGGACAAGGTGATCAAGCAGGAGGTGGCCCAGAACCCGGATTCGGCCAAGGTCTGGGACAGCCTGTCCAAGTTCCGCGAGGATTACAAGATCTGGGGGGAACGCGCCTACCTCAAGTAAGGGGGCAGGCCGGCAGCATCCGGGTGGATGCTGCCTTGCGGCGGCGGGCTGCGGTTGCCGCCCGCCGCCCCGCTGGAATCTGATGGCTGTTAGTGGAGCCCGCCATGCGCCAGTTACTCGTTTTATCAGACATGCTTTCCAGGCTGTGCGCGGGTGTGGCGCGGCTTGGGTCCTGGCTGATTCTGCCGCTCATCCTGGTGATCGTCTATGACGTCGTCACCCGCAAGATCGTATTCATCCAGCAGTGGGTCATGAATAGCTGGCTGTACGACTTCATTTCCCCGACCAAATTGCAGGAGCTCGAGTGGCACCTGCACGCGATGATTTTCCTGATGGCCTATGCGCTGGCCTATCTCAACAGCGCGCACGTACGGGTGGATATCTGGCGCGAAAAACAGTCCGAGCGCAAGCGCGGCTGGGTCGAACTCATCTGCATCCTGGTGTTCGCACTGCCGTTCTGCGGCGTCCTGGTCTATGAGTCCTGGCAATTCGTCGTGAATGCCTATGTGCAGGGCGAGGGTTCGGCGGCCCTGACCGGCATTCCGCACCGCTGGATCATCAAGTCCTTCCTGCTGCTGGGGGTGGGCCTGCTGTTGCTGGCTTTGCTGGCGACCCTGCTGCGCCTGGTGATTTTCCTGTTCGGCCCACGAGTCCTGCGCCCTGAAGCGCTGGCGCGGCTGGGCATGGTCCAGCAGCCCGCCGGCGAGGCGGTGCGCGATGATTCTGCCGAGGTGCGCTGATGGAAGCCCTCTACAACCATTTCTATGACTACCTGGGCGGCTACATGTTCATCGCCCTGGCGTTGTTCGTGTTCACCGGCTTTCCGGTCGGGTTGGTGCTGGGTGGGCTGGCGCTGCTGTTCGCGCTGGGCGGGATCGGGCTGGGGGTGATGCATACCTCCGAGCTGTACCTGTTCGTCGAACGGCTGTGGCAGAACGCCGCCAATAACCAGATCCTCGTGGCCGTGCCCTGCTTCATCTTCATGGGCATCATGCTGGAGAAAAGCCAGGTGGCGGACAATCTGCTGCGCGTACTGCAGTTGCTGCTGCGCCGCGTGCCTGGCGGACTGGCGCTGGCCGTTGCATTGCTGGGCACGATTCTGGCGGCGACGACGGGCATCATCGGAGCCTCCGTGGTGATGCTGACGATGATGGCCTTGCCTGCCATGCTGGCGCAGAAGTACGACGTACGGCTGGGCACGGGCATCATCGCTGCCAGCGCGACACTGGGCATCCTGCTGCCGCCTTCGGTCATGCTGGTCATGATGGCGGATCTCATGGCCATTTCCGTGGGCAATCTGTTCCTGGCGGCCATTCTGCCGGGCCTGATGCTGGCGGCGTTCTACTGCATCTATGTGGTAGTGATCTCGATGATCAAGCCGCAGCTGGCGCCAAGGGTGGAGCGCGAGGAAAGTGAAGTCGGGGCCTGGAATCTTTTTGTCCTCTTTGCCAAAGGGGTGCTGCCGGTTTCGTTCCTGATCGTGCTGGTGCTGGGCTCGATTTTCGCCGGTTGGGCCACGCCCACCGAAGCGTCGGGGATAGGCGCGTTCGGCGCCATCCTGCTGGCGGCATTCTCGGGGCGGCTGCGGCGCGAGACCGTGGATAAGGTCTGCATGCAGACGGCGCTGACATCAGCCATGATCTTCCTGATCTTCGGCGGCGCCACTGCATTTTCCTATGTGTTCCGTGCGCTGTATGGCGAGGACCTGATCCTGGACTTCATCCAGTGGATGGGCCTGACGCACTGGAGCCTGCTGTTCCTGCTGATGGTCGTGATTTTCCTGCTGGGGTTCTTCTTTGACTGGCTGGAAATCACACTGATCATCCTGCCGGTATTCGCGCCCATCATTGCCAGTTTTGCGCCGGATTTCGCCCCTGCGCTGGGTATCGAGCATCTGTCACCGGAAGACCAGAAGTCCATGGTGTTGCTGTGGTTTGCCATTCTGGTGTCGGTAAACCTGCAGACGTCGTTCCTGACGCCACCCTTCGGTTTCGCTCTGTTCTTCCTGAAGGGGGCGGCGCCGGCGTCGGTGCGCATCAAGGATATCTATCGTGGCGTGACGCCTTTCGTGATCCTGCAACTGGTGGGTGTGCTGGTGCTGGCACTGTGCCCGTCCATCGTGTTCTGGCTATTGTCATGAGCGCGGCATGATGCGCTCGCCAGCGCACCGCCCGACGGGATGAGCCCGCGTGCGGTGCGCTGGTGCGGCATCAGGCGTCTGCCGGTTTCTGCTTGTTGTAGGCCAGCAGGACGATGCCGGTGATGACGATGGCGCCGCCGATCAGTTGGGTGGAATTGAACATTTGGCCCAGCACCATCCAGCCCAGGCAGAGCGATGCCACGGGTTCGATATTCATGACCGGTGCGTTGCGAGCCATGTCCAGCCGTGGCGCGAACACGAACAGAGAACTGAAGGCGATGGTGTAGAGGATGCTCAGCAGCACCAGCGCCAGCCATCCCAGGCTGTTGTCCGGTGCGGCCATGCCGCCAGGGATGAGGTCTGCGGTGCCTGCCACGATCATGCTGGCGAACACGACCAGGATCGTATAGAAGCTGCGTACCGGGCCGGTGACGGTGGCCAGTTTGTGTTCGGTGACCCACAGGCCGATGGAAAACACACAGGCCGCGCCGAAGCTGAACAGCAGGCCGCTGATCCAGTCCGGGCCCAGTTCATGTCCGCCACGGATCAGGGTAGGCAGGTCCAGCACGAACAGCAGTCCGAACAGGATCAACGCCATGATGCCCGCCGTGCGCCGGGTAGGCGGCTTGCCGCCCAGGGCCCAGGTGAGCAGGGCCAGCAGGATGGGGAAAGTATTGGCGACCAGCAGTGCCAGCGCGACGGGAATGCGTGCCACAGCCGAATACAGGCAGAGGCTTTGCAGGGCGATCAGCACGCCCAGCGCCAGTTGCCATTTGCCGGTGCCCGCGGGCAGGCGGGGCGCTTGCCGCAGCCAGAGCAGCAGTCCGGTGAGCGCGAGCAGGCTTGCGCCCGAGCGGAACAGGATGGCGACCAGCAGTCCGGCGCCGTTGTCGAAGGCCAGGCGGGCGGAAACGTGGTTGCCAGCGAAACAGGTGCCAAGCAGCAGCAGGATGGCGATGGCCAGGTGGCGGGGCAAGGTGGGGGCAGAGGCGGTTGCAGTCATGGTGTCTCCGTAGGCGGCAGGGTGACAATTCCTGGCCTGGTCGCCCGCGTCGCCAGGGGCAAGGTAGGCATGGGTGTTCTGGTCTGCCTGGGCGCTTCAAGACAAACAGCCCCCCGTGAGGTTTCCAGGGGGCTGCATGATGAAGGCGTGGCGCAGTATTTTCAGGGGTGCGGCTTGGTTGCTGCGGCGTGACCGGCCGGGTTTGCCGGCGGGCAGGGACAGCAGTGCGGCGATGCGCCGGTCAGGCGGCATCCAGGCTTGGCGATTATGGCATTTTCCTGGCAGGCGTGGCTGGACAGGCCCAGTCCGCGTGCGGGTATGGGGCAGGTGCCATGTTATCTTTTGCTAATGGGGCCGGTGTGGCGGATGCAATCAGAATCGCGCGATAGCGCGTCATGCCATGCGGCCGGTCCCTGGCTGGCCGGCTTTAGCGGCCAGGGTGTTTCATGACAGCGGGGTTGTGTTCAGAGCCAGGGGGGCAAATGCAGCAGCGGGGGCAGGAACCGGTTTCAGGGCCGGAGGACACAGAGGCGGCCGGGGGGCGCCTGGCGCGTCCGGGGCACGAAGGGGCTGCGTCCATCTGGCATGCCATGCCAGTGGACGATGTGCTGGCAAGCCTGCAAAGCGGGCCGGAAGGGCTCGATGGTGCGCAGGCCGCGCAGCGGCTGAAAACGTATGGCCCGAACCGGTTGCCGCTGGCTGCGGGCAAGCCGGCATGGCGGCGTTTTCTTTTGCAGTTCCATAACAGCCTGATCTATCTGTTGCTGGTGGGGGCGGCCGTCAGCCTGGCGTTGGGCCATGGCGTGGATGCGGCCGTCATCGTGCTGGTGGTGGTTGTGAATGCCGTTACCGGATTCATCCAGGAGGGCAGGGCGCAACAGGCCATGGAATCCATCCGGCGCTTGATCGCGCCCCATGCCACGGTGTTGCGCGATGGCGGGCGGATGGTATGCGATGCCGCAGACCTGGTGCCTGGCGATATCGTGCTGCTGGAGCCGGGCGACCGCGTGACGGCGGATCTGCGCCTGTTGCGCTCGCGTGGCTTGATGGTGGACGAGGCCATCCTGACAGGCGAATCCGTCAATGCGTCCAAGCAGGTCGCCGTGTCGATGGTGGACGCGCCCCTGGGCGACCGCGACGGGATGGCGTTTTCCGGCACCCTGGTGGTGGCGGGCATGGGCGCTGGCGTCGTGGTGGCGACTGGCGCCAGGACGGAAATCGGCCGCATCAGCACGCTGATGCATGAGGTCGAGGTGATCAGTACGCCGTTGTTGCGCCAGGTAGATCGTTTCAGCCGGGTGTTCGGGGTGGCGGTGCTGGTTTGCGCCGTCTTGCTGTTCGTGTTCGCCGTGGGTGTGCGCGGCTATGGCGCGCTGGATGCGCTGATGGCTGTGGTCAGCCTGGCGGTGGCCGTGGTGCCCGAGGGTTTGCTGGCCGTCATGACGATCACGCTGGCGATCGGCGTGCAGCGCATGGCGCGGCGCCAGGCCATCGTGCGCCGTCTGCCTGCCGTGGAAACCCTGGGGGCGACTTCCATTATTTGTTCCGACAAGACCGGTACGCTGACGCGCAATGAAATGACGGCGCAGCGAGTGGTAATGGCAGATGCCTGCTGGCAGGCGTCCGGCCAGGGCTACGCGCCCCAGGGCGAGCTGCTGGCGCAGGCAGGTGGCGCGGATGTGGAACAGGCCGGTGCGCTGCTGCGTTGCGGCCTGTTGTGCAATGACGCGGGCTTGCATCAGGACGAAGGTGGTGCCTGGTCGGTGCGCGGCGATACCATGGAAGGGGCGCTGCTGGCGCTGGCCGCCAAGGGGGGGCTGGATGCCGGGCTGGAGCGGCTAGCCTGGCCACGGCTCGATGAAATCCCGTTCGACGCACGTTATGCCTATATGGCGACCCTGCATGGCGACGCGGCGGGGAGCGGCGTGCGATTGTTGTGTCTGAAGGGCGCACCCGAGAAAGTGCTGGGACGCTGTGCTACGCAGCGCACGGCCGGGGGCGAGACGCCGCTGGACCGCGCCTACTGGGATGGGCAAATCGCGGCATTGGCGGAACAGGGCCAGCGTGTGCTGGGCTTTGCCATGCGCGAGCTGGGGCCGGAGGATGCGCTGTCGCTGAACCCGGATGAGCTGGCGGCGGATTTCGTGCTGCTGGGGGTGATCGGGTTCATCGACCCGCCACGCGACGAGGCCCTGGCGGCCGTGCGTGATTGCCGCAGCGCAGGCATCGAAGTCAAGATGATCACCGGCGACCACGCCGCCACCGCCCTTGCGATTGCACGGCAGCTGGGCCTGCGGGACCAGCCCGAGGTGCTGGGTGCTGCCGAGCTGGATCGCATCAGTGATGCCGATTTGCCTGATGCCGCACAGCGCACGACGGTGTTTGCCCGTGCGACGCCAGAACACAAGCTGCGCATCGTGCGTGCGCTGCAGGCGCGTGGCGCGGTGGTGGCCATGACTGGCGATGGCGTCAATGATGCGCCGGCGCTCAAGCAGGCGGATGTCGGGGTGGCGATGGGCGGCAAGGGGACGGAAGCAGCCAAGGAAGCGTCCGAGATCGTGTTGGCCGATGACAACTTCGCCTCCATCGTTGCGGCCGTCAAGGAAGGCCGGACGGTCTATGACAACCTGACAAAGGTGATTTCCTGGACCTTGCCGACCAATGGCGGTGAAGTCATGGTCGTTATCCTGGCCCTGATGATGGGATGGGTGTTGCCCATGTCTACCGCCCAGATCCTTTGGATCAACCTGGCGACGACCGTGACGCTGGGCCTGGTGCTGGCTTTCGAGCCTGCCGAGCCCGGCGTCATGGCGCGCCGGCCGCGTCCGGCCGGGCAGCCGTTGCTGTCGGGCTTCCTGCTGTGGCGGGTGGGGTTCGTTTCGTTCCTGTTCATGATAGGTGCGCTGGGCATCTTTCTGTTCCTGCAGGCCCGGGGGGCACCGCTGGAAGTCGCACGCACGGCAGTGGTGAACGTGATCGTGGTGATGGAGGTGGCTTATCTGTTCAGCGTGCGCTACCTGCACATGCGTTCGTTCAACTGGCAGGGCATCAAGGGGACGCCGGCTGTGGCGTTGGCGCTGGTGGTCGTGACGGCGGGGCAGTTGTTGCTCACCTATGCGCCCGCCATGCAGCGCTGGTTCCAGACGGCGGCGTTGAGCCCCGGGCAGGTGGTGGCCGTGCTGGCGGTAGGGCTTGCGCTGTTCACTTTGCTGGAGCTGGAAAAGGCCGTGGCACGGCGCTGGCTCGGAGAGGTCGTTTAGCCGCCCTGGCTGGCCGGCGCCACTGGGTCAATAAACAGGCTTCAGGCTTCGTGGCCCGTGGTGTCGTGCTTGATGCGGCGATGCCTGGCTTCCATTTCCTCGCGCAGGGCGCGGCGCTGGATGGCGGCTTCATAGCGCTGGCGCTCTTCCAGGGTGTCGGGTTGCAGCGGCGGCACGGCGACCGCCTTGCCATTGTCATCCACGGCCACCATGGTGAAGTAGCAGCTGTTGGTGTGGCGCACCATCTGCTGACGGATATCTTCGGTCACGACCTTGATGCCGATTTCCATGGAGGTCCTGCCGGTGTAGTTCACGCTGGCATAGAAGGTGACCAGTTCGCCGACGTGGATGGGCTGGCGGAACATCACCTGATCGACCGACAGGGTGACGACATAGCTGCCCGCGTAGCGGCTGGCGCAGGCGTAGGCCACCTGGTCGAGGTACTTCAGGATGGTGCCGCCATGGACATTGCCGGAAAAATTGGCCATGTCCGGCGTCATCAGGATGCTCATGGAAAGCTTGTGGCGATGTTCATTCATGGGAAAAGCCGGGGTCGGGAAGAAAAAGACCGATTCTAGGTCTTGTTGGCGGGAAAAGGAGCCTGGCCCTGGCGTACGCGCCTCCGGGCGGCCAAGCCCTGGTAGCTGCCTGCATCCGTACGCGCGGCCAGACCGGCGGTTTCAAGTTCCCAGAGCGCGGCGCTGGCCGATGCGGCATCCATGCCGCTGCGCAGCAGCAGGGCATCCAGGCCGGCGGGGGCGTCCGATAGAAAGGGGAGCAGACGGCGGGCATCCGGGGACAGCGGGCAGGCGGGCGGAGCTTGAGGATGGGGGGGCTGGGCCGGGGTTTGTTCAGGCGCAGGCGGAATGGCAGGAAGCTCTTCCAGGATGTCTTCCAGGGTTTCGACCAATTTGGCGCCCTGGCGGATCAGTGCATGGCAGCCGCGCGCCAGCGGGGCATGGATGGAGCCGGGTAGCGCGAAGACTTCCCGGTTGTTGTCGGCGGCCAGCCTGGCGGTCACCAGTGAACCGCTACGCAGGGCAGCTTCTATGACCAGCGTGCCCTGCGCCAGGCCCGCAACCAGGCGGTTGCGACGCGGGAAGTGACCCGGCAGCGGCGGAGTGCCTGGTGGATAGTCCGACAGGATGGCGCCTTGCCCGATGATGCGGCGGGCCAGCTCGGCATGGGACGCCGGGTAGATGATATCCGGGCCGCAGCCCAGGACGGCCACCGTGGCCGGGGCGAGCGGGGGCGCGCCGTCCAGTGCGCCAGTATGCGCGGCAGCATCTATGCCGCGTGCCAGCCCGCTGACGACCACCCAGCCGGCGCTGGCGAGCGCGCTTGCGAAGGCATAGGCGTTCTGTTTGCCTGCCGGGGTGGCGTTGCGAGCGCCGACAATGGCGATGGCGGGTCGCGCCAGCACCTGAGGGTTGCCTTCAAGGTAGAGCAGCAGCGGTGGGTCGGCCAGCTGGCGCAGGGCGTCGGGGTAGCAGGGGTGATGCAGCGGCAGGGCATGGCGCTCTGCGCCGCCGCGCAGCCAGTGCGATGCCTGTGCCAGGCGGGCCGCCAGTTCGGTGCCGGGCGCACGCGCCAGCTGCATGGCCAGGGTAGCCGGCAGACAGGTTCGCAATACGGCAGCGTCCTGCTGGTAGACGGCCGATGGCGTGGCGAAGCGTTGCAGCAGCGCCAGTGCGGTACGCAAGGGCAGGCCAGGTTCGAGCGCGAAGCGCAGCCAGGCCGCCAGGACTGGGTCCGGGTGAGCAGGCAGGCTGTCCGATGGGCTGACGGGCAGGCAGACAAGCGGGCGGACAAGTGTGCCAGCAGGAGGGCCATCAGGAGGGCTGACCGGTGTGCCGGCATGCGAGTTGGCATGTGGGATGGGGGAAGGGCCGGGAGTGCACATGGATGGCAGTCTGGCACGTTGCCCGGCCAGTCGGGGGTGAAGGTGTGCTCAATTGAGCACACCTTCACCCATTCATCCGCATGGCTTTTCCCCGTGCCGGCAGGTAGATGATTTATGATGAAGGTTATGCGCGTCTCAGGGCGCTTTTTGTGTTTCTTCGGTACCTTGGCCATGGCATTGCTTCCCATCCTCCGTTATCCCGACCCTCGTCTGCACAAGGTCGCCCAGCCTGTCGAGCAGGTCGACGACAGCATTCGCCAATTGGTGCGCGACATGGCTGAAACCATGTATGCAGCGCCCGGCGTCGGCCTGGCGGCAACCCAGGTAGACGTGCACAAGCGTGTGGTGGTGATCGACGTTTCGGAAAACCAGCAGGAATTGCGGGTGCTCATCAACCCGGAAATCCTGTGGCGCAGCGACGACAGCAAGACCTACGAAGAAGGCTGCCTGTCGGTGCCCGGCGTGTACGACGAAGTCTGCCGTCCGTCGGAGGTCCGGGTGCGCGCGCTCAATGAGCAGGGCGAAGCCTACGAATTCGATGCCGATGGCCTGCTGGCTGTCTGCGTGCAGCATGAAATCGACCACCTGGATGGCAAGGTTTTCGTCGAATACCTCTCCAGCCTGAAGCTCAACCGCATTCGCAACAAGCTGCGCAAGCAGGCACGCGAACTGGCGCGCGCCTGATGCCGCGCTGCCGCCGGCTGCGTCTGCCGGCGGCCTGGATTCGCCGTGGCGCCCTGGCGGGGCGCGCGTTCGTCAACTGTTGTTATTCCTGAATCCTACCCATGCGACTTGTCTTTGCCGGTACCCCGGAATTCGCCCGTATCGCGTTTGACGCGCTGTTGGCAGCCGGGCACGAGATCGTGCTAGTCATGACACAGCCTGACAGGCCTGCCGGCCGGGGCATGAAATTGATGGCCAGTCCGGTCAAGCAGGCAGCGCTGGCGGCGGGAATCGAGGTGCTGCAGCCGCGCAGCCTGAGGTTGGATGGCAAGTTTCCCGATGAAGCCGGGGCCGCTCGCACCGTGCTGGAAGCGCTGCGGCCGGATGCAATGATCGTCGCCGCCTATGGCCTGATCCTGCCTGCCTGGACGCTGGCGTTGCCGCGCCTGGGCTGTCTGAATATTCACGCCAGCCTGTTGCCACGCTGGCGTGGCGCTGCGCCCATCCAGCGTGCCATCGAGGCCGGCGACGAACGTACCGGCGTGACGATCATGCAGATGGACGAGGGCCTGGATACCGGCGCTATGCTGCTGGAGAAAAGCACCCCCATCGGTCCGCACGACAATGCGGCGCGCTTGCATGACCGTCTTGCGGCGCTGGGTGGCGAAGCGATTGTCGAGGCGCTGGCGGCGCTGGAACGTGGCACGCTGCCGGCGGTGCCGCAGCCTGAGCAAGGGGTTTGCTACGCGGCCAAGCTGGACAAGGCCGAGTCGCCGCTTGATTTCACCCAGTCTGCAGACGTCTTGGCGCGGCGCATCCGGGCTTTCGATCCCGTGCCGGGCGCAAGTGTACGCCTGCCTGGTCTGGCTGATCCGGTCAAGGTATGGGAAGCCGTCGCGCTGCCGGACGAAGGTCACGGCCAGGCGCCCGGCGCCTTGCTGGCCGCCACGCCCGAAGGCATAGACCTGGCGACGGCCAATGGCCGCCTGCGTTTGTTGACGCTGCAGAAAGCGGGGGGCAAGCGCCAGCCTGTCGATGTCTTCGTGCGAGGCTGGCAGGTGCCAGCCGGAGGGCTGGGCGCGTGACGGGCGCGCCGCAGGTCCAGATCCCGCTGTCGGCTGTGCTGCTGGATACGGCAGTTGCAGTGCAGTCCGTGCTCTCAGGGCGTTCTCTGACGGAAACGCTGGATGCATTGCCATCGGTCCGCCGTCCGGCGGCCCAGGCGCTGGCATCGCATGTCATGCGCACGCTGGGCACCGCCATCGCGGACCGCTCCTACCTGGTGCGGCGCAGGCCGGAACAACCTTTGCTGGATGCCTTGTTGCTGACGGCCTTGTCGTTGCTGGATGCCGCCGTGCGCCATGAACAGGGCACGGCCTTGCCGCATGAACCCAATTACGCATCGCATACGCTGGTGGACCAGGCCGTCGAGGCGGCTGCCGGGCAGGTGCGGCTGAAGCATTTCAAACCCCTGATCAATGCCGTGCTGCGCAGTTTCCTGCGCGAGTACGGGCAATTGCCGCGTGACGACGATGAAGCGCGCTGGAATTTCCCTCAATGGTGGGTGCGCAAGCTGCAATTCGCCTACCCCGATGCTTGGCAGACCGTGCTCGAGAGCAGCGCCACCCCGGCGCCACTGACCTTGCGGGTCAACCGCCGCCGTGCCAGCTTGGCCCAGGTGGCGGACGCGTTGGCCGCAGCCGGCGTGCAAGCCGAGCCGGTCGGCAGCTGGGGCCTGACGCTCGCGGGTTCGCATGTCGTGACGCGCCTGCCGGGCTACGCAGAAGGTTGGTGGTCGGTACAGGATGCCGGCGCCCAGCGGGCGGCCGAGCTGCTGGCGCCGCGTGAGGGCATGCGTGTGCTGGATGCCTGCGCAGCGCCTGGCGGCAAGACAGCGCACCTGCTGGAATGCGCCGATGTGGAGCTGCTGGCGCTGGATGCTGATGCCGGCCGCCTGGCGCGCGTGCACGAAAACCTGGCGCGCCTGCGCCTGGATGGGCCGGCAGTGCAGGTTCGGGCCGGGGATGCCGCGCGTCCCGACACCTGGTGGGATGGCCGGCCGTTCGACGCCATGCTGGTTGATGCGCCATGCACGGCCTCGGGCGTGGTGCGCCGTCACCCGGACATTCGCTGGTTGCGGCGTGAAGCCGATGTGCAGAAGACCGCCGCGGTGCAGCGCCGCATGCTGGATGCCCTCTGGCCGCTGCTGGCGCCGGGCGGGCGCCTGCTGTATGTGACATGTTCAGTGTTCCCGGAGGAATGCGCGGGCCAGGCGCGGGCATTTCTCAAGGCACATGCAGATGCCGTGGTGCTCGAAGCGCCGGGTCAATTGCTGCCGGTTGGGGCGAATGCAACACTGTCGCATCAGCATGACGGTTTTTTCTACGCCTTGTTTGCCAAGCAGGCCTGAATCGCCAAGAATGATGGCTATGCCACGCACATCTTTCTCCCTCCTCCGAAACCTGCTTGCGCTGGTTTCGCTGTGTCTGGCGGCATGTTTGCTGCCGGTGGGGCCGGCGTTTGCCGAGCAGGCCGATATCTCCGTGTCGTTCCGGCGCGGTGAGGTGGAGATAGATGCGCAGCTGCCCTTCGAACTGAACGCGGAACTGCGTGAGGCTGCCGAACGGGGCGTGCCGCTGTATTTCAGCGTAGACCTGGAAGTCGATCGCAAGCGCTGGTGGTGGTTCGACGCCACGGAAATCGAAACGCGCATTACCTGGCGCGTGCTTTACAACGCCTTGACGCGTCAATGGCGTGTCGGCACTGGCGAGCTCTCGCTGCCGGTATCGGGCCTGGATGAAGCCATGGAGGTGGTGCGTACCATCCGTGGCTGGCCCGTGGCGAAGACCGCTCAGCTTGTCCCCGGCGTCCGCTATGAAGGCAGGCTGCGGTTGCGCCTGGATACGGCACGCCTGTCCAGGCCGTTCCAGATCAACGCTTTCAACAGCAGCGCCTGGACGGCCAGTTCACCTTGGTTCGATTTTTCGTTCAAGGTGCCGGATCCCGTACCGGAAGGCCCATGAGCCAGATGCTGCGCATGGCCTTGTTGCTGGGCGGTGCCTGCGGGCTGGCGCTGCTGGCCATGCTGGTCTGGTCCACAGCCAATGCGTCCCGTTTCGCCGAATACTACGATCTGCTGCTGTTGCTCAATGGCGTGCTGGCGCTGGCCATGTTCGTCTGGGTGCTGGGCCTCAGCCTGCGCATGTGGCGCCAGTTCCAGCGCCGCGCCTTCGGCGCCCGCCTGACTGCGCGTTTCGCCCTGTCCTTCGCTGTCATCGGCGTGGTGCCTGGCGTGGCCATCTACATGCTGTCGGTACAGTTCATGTCGCGCTCCATCGAGTCCTGGTTCAACGTGCGCGTGAACGCGGCGCTGGAGGCCGGTCTGAACCTGGGGCGCGCGGCGCTGGATTCGCAACTGGCGGAACTGGAAGCCCGCGGGCGTGCCATGTTGCTCGAACTGAACCGCACCAGCGACGCCGACATGGCGTTGGTACTGACCCGCCTGCGCAGTGCGCACAGCGTGTCCGATGCCATGGTGTTCACCAGCAACGGTCGTTCCATTGCCTATTCGACTGAAGGTTACGGCGCGCTGCTGCCCGAGCTGCCGCCGCCATCCGTCATGAACCAGCTGCGCATTGCACGCAGCTATTCCGCTGCCGAGTCCGATGAAACCCGTGGCTCGGTGGGGAGAGAACGCCTGTATTTGCGCGTGGTGCTGCCCATGTCGTCGGATGCCAGCATAGACCGCCTGCGCGGCTGGACCACTGGCGACCCGCGCTGGTTGCAGCTGATACAACCCGTGCCTGAGCAGATTGCCTACAACGCCAGCCGCGTGCAGGAAGGTTTCCGCGACTACCAGGAGCTGTCGCTGTCGCGGCTGGGCCTGCGCAAGCTGTACGGCATCACGCTGACGATGGCCCTGCTGCTGACGGTGTTTGCCTCGGTGGCTGTCGCGCTGGCGCTGTCCCGGCGCTTGGTGCGGCCGCTGCTGACCCTGGCGTCGGGCACCAAGGCCGTCAGCGTCGGGGATTATCGGCCGTTGCCCGAGCCTCCCGGCAATGACGAGGTCGGCCAGCTGACGCGCTCCTTCAACGCCATGACGCGGCAGCTGGGCGAGGCGCGCACCATGGTGGAGCGCAACCGGCGCCAGCTCGAGCGCTCCAACGTCTACCTGGAAAGCGTATTGAGCAACCTGTCTTCCGGCGTGCTGGTGTTCGACGAACTGTTTCGCGTCACCATGTTCAACCAGGGAGCGCAGGCCATCCTGCATGCCGATCTGCGCCAGACTGTGGGCCGCCCGCTGGAAACCGTCGATAGCCTGATCGGTTTTGCCGCCGTGATTCGCCATGCTTTCGCCGCGCACGAAGCCGTGGATTCCGAAGCGCCCTACTGGACCCAGCGGTTCGAGCTGGCCCTGTCCGAAGAGGGGGGCAGCGGCACCGACCCGCAGCCTGCGACGTTGATGGCGCGTGGTACCCACCTGCGTGTCGCCGAGCGTGACAACGGCTATCTGGTGGTCTTCGACGACATCACCGAACTGATGTCGGCCAGCCGTACGGTAGCCTGGGGCGAAGTGGCGCGCCGCCTTGCCCATGAAATCAAGAACCCGCTGACGCCCATCCAGCTTTCCGCCGAGCGTCTGGCCATGAAGCTGGCCGACAAGCTGGAATCCGACGACGCCCGCATGTTGCGGCGGGCCACGCAGACCATTGTCGATCAGGTGGCCTCGCTCAAGCAGATGGTCGATGAGTTCCGCGAATATGCGCGCGCGCCGCAGGCGGTCATGCGGCCAGTGGATTTCAATCGTCTGGTGACGGATGTGCTGGCGTTGTACGGCTGGGATCCGGTCGAGCATGGTGCATCCGGCGCAGAACATTGGCTGGAAGTGCATCTGGACCCGGAAGCACCGCTTATCATGGGTGATGCGGCCCAGCTGCGCCAAGTTATCCATAATTTACTGAGTAATGCCCGCGATGCCATCGTGGAGCAGGCAGAACAGGGTAAAGTCCGGGTACGAACGGTGCGGACACTGACGGCGCGGGCGGATGGCACGGAGCAGCCTGCCCTGAGATTTTCAGTCTCCGATACTGGCAAGGGGTTCGCGGCGCACGTGCAGCAACGGGTATTCGAACCCTATGTCACTACCAAGTCGCATGGTACGGGCCTGGGCCTGGCCATTGTCCGTAAAATCGTTGACGAGCATGGTGGCAGGATAGACTTGGGCAACCGCAAGGAAGGCGGAGCGCGGGTGACCATTCTCCTGACCCGGTTGGCACCAGCCTCGACTTCGGCGAAACTGGACGATGCAGGGCCAGAAAAGGGATAATGCAGCAAGCGATAGGTGAGAGGTTATGGCCAGAATCCTGGTAGTGGACGACGAAGTTGGCATACGCGAGCTGTTGTCCGAAATTCTCTATGACGAAGGGCATACGGTCGAACTGGCCGAGAATGCCAGTCAGGCACGGGCCGCCAGGCAGGCGTTCCGGCCTGACCTGGTGCTGCTCGACATCTGGATGCCGGATACCGATGGCGTCAGTCTGCTCAAGGAGTGGAGCGCTCAGGGCCTGCTGGACATGCCGGTCGTCATGATGAGCGGGCATGCCACCATTGATACCGCCATGGAAGCCACGCGCATCGGCGCCATAGATTTCCTGGAAAAGCCGATCACACTGCAGCGTCTGCTCAAGACCGTCGAAAACGGCCTGGCGCGGCGCCGTGTCGTGCCTGCGCCGGCTGCGGCCAATGCGCCGGCCGCACCGCAGCCGCAACGCGCAGTGCAGGACCCGGTGACGGCAGGGGCCGAACAGGAGGCGCCTGCCAATGGCCGTCTCGGGGAAATTTCCCTGGACCTGCCCTTGCGCGAGGCGCGCGATGCCTTCGAACGGATTTATTTCGAATACCACCTGGTGCGTGAAGGGCACAGCATGACACGCGTGTCCGAACGCACCGGGCTGGAGCGCACCCACCTGTACCGCAAGCTCAAGCAGCTTGGCATCGAGGCCACGCGCAAGCGCTCATCATGAAGATCCTGATCGTCGGCGCCGGACGTGTCGGTGTCAGCGTCGCGGAAAACCTGGTCTCCGAGCGCAACGACATCACCGTCGTCGACATGAATCCTGAGCAGCTCGCGCCGCTGCAGGAGCATTTCGACTTGCGCGTGGTGCATGGCGACGCTTGCCAGGTATCCGTGCTGCGCAAGGCCGGCGCGGACGATGCCGATCTCCTGATCGCCTGCGCCAGCCTGGATGCCGTGAATCTTGTCGTCTGTAAGCTGGCGCGGCAAGTGTTCAACGTGCCGCGCCGGATTGCCAGGATACGCTCGGCGGAACTGCCCGAAATGCCGGAACTGCTGGCCGAGGGCGGTTTCTGCGTGGATGCCGTCATCAGCCCGGAACGCAGCGTCAGTGGCTACCTGTACAAACTGATCGAGTTCCCCGAAGCGCTGCAGATGGTCGAGTTTGCCAATGGCCAGCTGAGCGTGATGGCGCTGCGGGTGGGCGAGGGCAGCCCGCTGGTGGCGCGCCGCACCGATGAACTGACCAGTGTGTTTCCCGGCATCAATGCCAGGGTGATAGATGTGGTGCGGCGCGGCCGCTCCCTGTTGCCACGGCCTGAACTGCGTGTCGCGGCCGGTGACGAGGCCCTGGTGGTCGTGGATACGACCCAGGCGCGCCGCGCCGTGCGCCAGGTGCGTAGCGCCGAGAAAAGCGTGAGCCGTGTGATGATTGCAGGCGGCGGCAATATCGGTATTCGCGTGGCCCGCGAACTGGCCGCCGAAGGCTACAACATCCGTGTGATCGAACGCGACATCAGGCGTTGCGAGTACCTGGCGGAAACCTTGCCCGACAACGTCCTGGTGCTGCATGGCAGCGGCACCGACGAAGACCTGCTCGAAGGCGAAAGCATCGAGGACATGGATATCTGGCTGGCGCTGACCAGCGACGATGAAGACAACATCATGTCTTCCCTGCTGGCCAAGCGCCTGGGCGCCCGCAAGGTCATTGCCCTGATCAACCGCCAGGCCTACGGCGAACTGATGCAGGGCAGTCATATCGACGTTGCCATTTCACCGGCCCAGGCGACCATGAGCGAGTTGCTGCGCCATGTGCGCCGTGGCGATATCGTGGCGGTACACCGACTGCGGCAAGGCATGGCCGAGGCTCTGGAAGTCATCGCCCACGGTGATCGCCATACCTCCAAGGTGGTGGGCCGCAAGGTCGAGGATGTCCGCCTGCCGCGCGGCGCGCGTATCGTGGCGCTGGTGCGTGGCGAAGAACAGATCATCATGGCCGATGATGATACGGTGATCGAGTCGGACGACCACGTCATTGTGTTTGCGCCGACCCGGCGCCAGATTCCGCAGATCGAAAGCCTGTTCCAGGTCAGCGCTGCTTTCTTCTGACAACCTAACCACAAGAGCCATGAGCCGTCGTTTCTTTGCCGTGCTGCATCTGCTGGGCGTCACGGTAACGCTGTTTGCCTGTGCCATGCTGCTGCCCGTGGCCGTTTCGGTGGCGAGCGGAGACGGTGCGCTGCCGGTCTTCGAGGACAGCTTCCTCATTACCTTCGGGCTGGGCGCACTGTTCTGGCTGCTGGGGCGCTGGCGGCGTGGTGAACTGCGCCCCAGGGACGGCTTCATGCTGGTGTCCGTCGTTTGGGTCAGCCTGCCGGCGCTGGCTGCGGTGCCCCTGTATCTGTATTTCCTGCGCGCAGGCACGCCGATCACGGTGGCGCATGCCTACTTCGAGGCGATGTCGGGGCTGACTACCACCGGCGCCACGGCCCTGACCGGCCTGGACGATCTGCCGATGTCCATCAACCTCTGGCGCACCACGCTGGTCTGGCTGGGCGGCATGGGCATCCTGGTGCTGGCCGTGGCCGTATTGCCGCTGCTGGGTGTAGGTGGCCACCAGGTATTCCGTGCCGAAGTGCCCGGACCGATCAAGGATGAAAAACTCACGCCGCGCATCGCGGAGACTGCCAAGGCGCTGTACGCCATTTATGTCAGCATTTCCCTGGTGTGCTTCGTGTGCTACCACCTGGCTGGGCTGTCTTGGTTCGATGCCTGGACGCATATGGCATCCACCATGGGCCTGGGGGGATTCTCTACCTATGATGACGGTTTCATGCATTTCGATTCGCCAGCCGTGGAAGCCGTGGCGATGGTCTTCATGCTGATTGCCGGGATCAATTTCGCCACGCATTTCCAGGCCTTCCGGTTGCGCAGTTTCCGCCCCTACCGCCGCTGCCCCGAGGCCATTCCGTACCTGGCGACGCTGCTGTCGTTGTGCGTGCTGGTGTCCTGCTACCTGTTCTGGCACTACCCGGATGCCGGCATCCTGGATGCCTTGCGCAAGGGTTTTTTCAACACGATATCGGTCGGCACTACGACGGGATTTTCCAATACCGACTATGCCCTCTGGCCCATTTTGCTGCCGCTGACCATGATGCTGGCAGGGGCGTTCTGTACGTCTGCCGGGTCGACGGGGGGCGGCATCAAGATGATCCGCGTGGTACTGCTGTTCAAGCAGGCGCGCCAGGAAATGCGCAGCCTGCTGCATCCGCATGCGGTCATGCCGGTGCGTGTGGCTGGCCGCATCGTGCCGCAGCGGCTGATGATTTCCATTATGGCTTTCATGCTGCTGTATGCCGTATCCATAGGCGTATTCAGCGCGCTGATGCTGATGAGCGGGCTGGATACGTTGACAGCGCTGACGGCGGTATTCGCCATGATCAACAATATTGGCCCGGGGCTGGGCGCAGTCGGGCCGATGGGCAACTATGCCGGCATGACGGATTTCCAGGCCTGGGTCTGCACCTTTGCGATGATGATAGGGCGCCTGGAACTGTTTACCGTGCTGGTGCTGTTCCTGCCGGATTTCTGGCGCCGCTGACGCCTGGGCGGTCAGCCTTGTGAGCTAGCCTTGCTTGCGGCCAATGGCACTGACGGACAACCGGGTTTCGCCACCGACCTGCCGCGCAGCGGCGCGCCAGGCATGGCCATAGGAAACTTCCACGCTCAGTGCGATGCGGCCGTCGGCGCCGCGTTGTGCCGCCAGTGCATTCTTGAGATCTTGCAGCCACTGGCGGCCGGGCAGGCCGGCGCGCCGGCCGATGGCGGGGTTGCCGCCCAGGGCACGCACATCCTGCAGCAGGCGCTCGGGTGTTTCATAGGTCAGGGTCAGGGTTTCCTGGTCCATCACAGGGTCGGCAAAGCCGTTCTCGACCAGTTGGTCGCCGAAATCATGCATGTCCACGAAAGCCGGCGTGGCGGTTTTCAGACCCGCGTCGGCCAGGGCTTGCCGCAGTTCCAGAAAGGTGCCGGGCCCCAGCCAGGAAAACATGGCCAGGCCGCCGATTTTCAGCACGCGGCGCCATTCGGCCAGCACGGCGTCAGGTTGCGGGTGCCAATGCAGGGCCAGGTTGGACCACACCAGTTCCAGCGACTCGGGCGGCAGGCCGGTTGCAGCCATATCGGCCTGGACGAAACGCGGCGCCGTGTCGCGCCGTCGCAAGGTGTCCAGCCAGGTGCGGAAGCTGCCGGGCGCATGTCGCGCTCGAGCCAGCGCCAGCACCGGTGCACTGTGATCCACGCCGGTATAGCTGGCCTGCGGATAACGGGCCTGCAGCAGGGGCAGCGCATGGCCTGCGCCGCTGCCGGCATCCATCAGTGCATTGGGCGTCACCCGGATATAGCGTAGCCGCTCGTCCATGCGCGCGGCAATTTCGTCATAGAGAAACCGTCCTTCGGCCAGTTCTCCGCGTCGGGAAAACTGCAGCATGACATGGCGGGGATCCAGGGGCAGGCGTGGGGCAGTGGTGGACATTTTCATCTCGCATGGGCTGGACATCGTGCCATGCATGGTGTGGGATGGATGCTGTGCAGTGTACGCGTACTTGCGTGGTTGCGTGAAGCCCGCCCTCCGTGGCCAGCAGGCCAGCAGACTGCCAGGGCGGCAGACCGGGAGAGTTCCATTGCAATTGTTGCGAGGCGGCTGGTACGGGTGCGTGGAGTCTGCGCTGGCCCGCCTATCTTCGGCGTGTCCACTATGTCTGGCGGCCGCGCGCGGCGGCATGCCCTGCGCTGCCTGCCTGGCGGACCTGCGCCAAGGGCAGCAGCGCCTGCCGCCCCTGGCGCTGGCAGGCCTGGCATCCATTTGCGAGGCATTTGCCTATACGCCGCCCGGCGATGTGCTGGTCTGGCAGTACAAGGTGGAATTGCGTCTGCGCCATGCGCGCCTGCTGGCCAATCTGATGGCCGATGCCTGGCTGGCACAGGCCGGGAGCGCACCGCGCAGGGTGTTGGTGCCGGTGCCGTCCAGCCGCCGCTCATTGCAGCGGCGCGGTTTCAATCCTGCGCGTGAATTGTCGCGGCACTTGGCGCGGCGCCTGGGGGCAGAGGAACAACCGGCCTGGCTGCGGCGTACTGAAACCGAGCACAAGCAGGCGGCACTGGGACGGCAGGCAAGGCGTGCCATCCTGGATGGGGTATTTCACTGTCCGCAGCGCATCGGTGGCAACGCGGTCCTGCTGGTGGATGACGTGGTCACCACGGGCAGCACCGCCAGCGCAGCCGCGCTGGCCTTGAAGGCGGCAGGGGCGAGCAGCGTGGCCCTGCTCGCGGCCGCGCGCGTGCCGCCGCCGGACTGGGCCACAGACACGTAGATGCCAGGCATGTATCGTGCATGAATCTGGGGGTGATGGCGTTGGAGGGGCAGCTGTCATGCTCCTGTCTGGCTGTTCGGGAGAGGGTGACGGTTCGTTGCGTGGGCGGTATGGATTGCGGGCTCGCAGTCCTGGCATGACAGAAGATGCTGCGAGGGGAAGGCAAGGGCTGGTTCATGGTGGTGTAGAGGGGCCTGTGTGTATGCCGGCTCATGGAAATAGTGTCGCCATGGGCGTGGCAGTGGCAAAATACCGGGATGTTTCACGTCATCCTTGTTCACCCAGAAATTCCGCCGAATACCGGTAATGCCATTCGCCTGTGCGCCAATACTGGCGCACAGCTGCATTTGGTGCGCCCCTTGGGCTTCGAGCTGGACGACGCTCGTTTGCGTCGTGCCGGGCTGGATTACCATGAATGGCAGCCCATGAAGGTGCATGATTCCCTGGATGCCGCGCTGACGGCGACCGGCGCACCGCCCGAGCGTTGCTTTGCGCTGACGACGCAGGGTGCGCGCAGCATTGCCGGTGTCAGTTTCCAGGCGGGCGATGTGTTCGTGTTCGGCCGCGAAACGGCCGGGCTGGCGGATGCCGAGCTGGCGACTTTTTCCGCCGCTCAGCGTATCCGACTGCCCATGCGGCCGGGGCAGCGCAGCCTGAATCTGTCCAATGCCGTCGCCGTGACGGTGTTCGAAGCCTGGCGCCAGCAAGATTACGCAGGCTGCGCGGGATAAGTCCTGCCACGCTGGATAGCTGTGTAGTGGCTGGTCGTTTCCTGGTAGGCCACCGCTTAGCGGGGCGGCCATGGACTGATAGCGTGCTATTTTCGGCACGCTGACGCTCGTGTCATGAGACTCCCGGCATTAGGCTATACCTGTTCGCCCTGCCAGGAGGCAATATGTCTCGTCCAGCATCCTCTTTCGTGGTGCTGCCAGCAGCCCTGCCTGCTGTTCTACCCACCGTTTTACCTGATGTCCTGACCGCTGTTCCGTTCTCTGCCCCAGCCTCGGTCCCGCCCTCCATTCCGTCTCGGGCTCCACCCGCCGATTTGAATCGAAGGTCGGGGCATTTGCCGCAGCGAGGCGTGGTCCTGTCCCGCAATGCGCAGCCGGTACGGCCGGTCCCGCGCTGCCAGTCCGGTGCCCAGGCCCGGTTGCGCTATCGGGTACTGCCATCGTCCGCCGGCTGGCTGCATGCGCCATCGGCGCTGGATGACTATGGTGCCGCAGGCGCTGCGGATGCCAACTCGCCCACCGATGCCGACGGCCACTGGAAAGATGCGCTGGAAGCCTTGCTGGAACCCTGCATCGCGTTCTTCTGGCCAAGCCTGCA